>Ga0209173_100544_pt1 | contig 16672 bp, 18 predicted proteins | sample SynthPrep_16_END_FD_187206 | JGI IMG/M metagenome (GOLD analysis project Ga0209173, IMG submission 187206) | Synthetic microbial communities from Ohio, USA - SynthPrep_16_END_DS12_MetaG (SPAdes) (version 2) | ecosystem: Engineered > Bioreactor > Aerobic > Activated sludge | place: USA: Ohio... | reverse complement strand
TTTAAGACTAGTGGCAATTTGCCGATTTACTAGGACGAGGCGACATAAGGTAGGGGGAGGGCAGCGCAGGGAAGGGAGGGGTCAGCGTAAAACCGGGTCAAATTTGATTCGGCGACCCACGACGAGGGTCAACAGAAGCAGACCTGCGAAAACGCCGGCGGCGACGAATGCGCTGGTTTGCCCATCCTGGGAGCTTGCACTCAGGCCCATAAGGCCAGTGGCGATGGTCAGGCTCAGGAACAGCCAGGCAAATTTGCTCATGATCAGCGTCCTTAAAAAACCCAGTGTTCAGATGCCGGCGCGGCGTGGGTGCCTTGAGTCAGGCGTACTGGCGCTTGTGCATTCGGTGTCATCACGGCCAGTTGCGGACGTTGTTGCAAGTGGTGGGGGACTGCCTGCTGGCTGATCTGGGCGGGGTCGTTGCTGCCAGTCGATTGAAAGTGGAACATCACCAGTGCAGCCAGGGCGACGGTGTTGAGAGCTAACAGAATGGCACTGTTCATGGTCATGTTCTCCGTTTAATGCCTTGGCTGGATGGGGTTTGCAGGAGAACTGTTGCAGGTGTCGTGCCAATGTATTAATTCAATAAAATCAATGGCTTGAGTTTACTTTGAGGGGGTGAAGGATTGCAATTTGCAATGCTGGCATTTTGGGTGATTGCATTTTGCACGATCAGGCCAGATGCCCGTATTCGCGGCGCGAAACCGCATTTGCTCGGGCAAGGCTCGGCCTACACTTAAAAAGCCCACGGACGACATGACAAAACCCACCTCGGCCGTTAACATGCACGCCGTCCGTCGCAGTGCCCTTGGCCTGATGGCTGTCATTTGTCCCAGTAGCTCAATTGGATAGAGCATCCCCCTCCTAAGGGGAAGGTTGGCAGTTCGAACCTGCCCTGGGACACCATATTTTTCGGGCATCTCTGGACATTCGCGAAGTGAACAGGATTTTCATGGGTGCAGGGCGGGTGCAAACGCCAGCCTACGAACCAAGAAAATGGCTACTCAATTCTGCTATCCCAACAGGGAGGCCAATTCAGCGTGATGACCATTTAGCCGTCTTGACTTGCCTCAGCAGTCATCAGAACATCCAAAAAAGCCCGCCCTATGCGGGCTTTGTTGTTTCTGACTATTCACCCTTGTCTAACCAGTTAGGCTATGAGGCATGATGAAAATATCGAAGGCAAACAAATGTCTCGGTCGCCTTTAGGGTATGACTGGTGTCGGGCAGCTGGCTTCCCGGCAGCGAAGGGCAAAGATCGACCAGATGTCTCTTTACGCTTCGTTAGGATGCCCTCACATCGGCTCGCACGCTTTAAAGGACGCCGATCTGGAGGGGTGTTAAAATCACCGCATCCAAAAATTCTTCGACGACTCGTACTGGCATATTTCTGAGGTTTCAAATGGACGGTTTAGCGCAGCTGCAAAATCAGGCTCGGTTGATGCTCCAGCTACAAGATTCTATCAACAGCAAAATCAATAAAGACTGGCGTGCGGCGAAGAACCCATGGTACCGCGCCATTTGGACTGAATGCGCAGAGCTAATGGATCATGTTGGGTGGAAGTGGTGGAAAGCCCAGGATATCGATTACCCACAGATGAAACTAGAGCTTGTTGATATCTGGCATTTTGGCTTGAGTGAGGCTCTAATATCCGACAAGTTCGGTCCAGATGCCGCAGAAGTTCTAGCAGCAGCGTTATGTGAAATTGACAAACCATCAACTGAACAGAAATCACCTTCAAATATTCTTTCCGCGATCGAAACATTTGCTACCGCAACTCTTCAATCGCGTAGCTTCGACGTCGAATCTTACGTAATGCTCTCAAAGCTAAGTGGGTTAACAGCAGAGGAGCTATTCAAGTCTTATGTAGGAAAGAATGTACTGAACTCTTTTCGTCAAGATAATGGATACAAAAGTGGTAGCTATATAAAGCTATGGCAAGGCAGAGAGGATAATGTCTGGCTAAGTGAAATAGTTGATGAACTATCGATAGAGTCAAGTACATTTGCTGAAGATCTGTATAAGAGACTTGAAACGACCTACAAAGCCAGAACTTAATCGGAGTAACACATGGATTTCGTGCTACCCACTGATAAATGGCGGTACATGGTTACCACCGGGCTGTGGCCTAAGAAAGGGAATTTTGATCCTGGCGCTTGGGTTTCAAATTTTCTCCCGGACGAACTACCGTTAGCTCTAAGGTTACTTGAGGGTTTTACTTTTTTCTCTGATGAACTTGTAAAACAAATGTTCAGAAGTGCGTTTATGAACATCTCACAGTATGTGATCTCTGAGAAAAGCTCTCTCCAAGTTTCTCGAGCGCAGTGGGCAAATTTTGTAAGTACATTGATCGTAGTTAGGGTAACTGGCGAAATTCCGCGAGATGCGGATAGTGGTTTTGCATTTGCGCGACTTGCTCGTGACGTCTTGATGTTAGATGAGGAAAGAATAGTATCTCCAGAAGTGGCTTTAGATTTCTTCGCAAGAGGAAATGTCTCTAACGTTTTATTTGTCGATGACTTTGTAGGCTCGGGAAATCAGTTTTGTGATACTTGGGAGCGACAGTATTCGATCGGCCAACATAAAATATCTTTCAAGGATGTCCGGGCTTACTTAGGTGGCTCGGCAAATTTCTTCTATTGCCCTGTCATATGTACTGAACTTGGTCGGTCTAATATTGCTGTAAGGTGCGAAGGAGTTGAAATTGTGCCAGCTCATTTCTACACTTCGCGTCAAAGTGCTTTAAGCAATGATTCCGCAATATGGCGAGACGACATGAGGACAGAGGGGCCGGAGTTCGTCGCGGCAGTAAGCGCGCGTATTGGCATCCCAGATACTAATGGTGGTGAGGATTGCTGGAGAGGGTTTCATAAGCTGGGATTGGCGCTTGCATTCGGTCATGGCTGTCCGGACGCAACGCTACCAATTTTTTACACTCAGCGAAATAGTTGGAAGCCACTAATTAAGAAAGGGGCGCTATAAATGACTTTAATTCAGGAAGATACCGCCCGGAGGCTTAACAAGACGCTTGGTCTCTATAAAGCGGAGTGGCTAAACGAGGCTATATTTTCACTGTTTAACGAGCCCTCATACTTCGAAGAGTTGCGAACACATCGTCCATGCGTCCTAATTGGTGGACGAGGCACAGGAAAGACTACGGTTCTCCGTGGCTTATCCTATGAAGGGCAACAGGCTCTTTCAAGCAATCCTAGCCCCATAACAGAGTGGCCATTTTATGGAGTGTATTACAGAGTAAACACGAATAGAGTTACAGCATTTAGAGGTGCAGAACTTACGGAAGAAAAATGGAGTGCTTATTTTGGGCACTACATAAATCTGAGTTTCTGCCAGCTTCTTTTGGACTTTGTAAAATGGTTTCAAGATAATACGAGTTTAAAAATTGAAGTTCCGCTTTTAGATCTCAAAAAAGTTGCGATAACACTTGGGCTGGAAGATATTAATACAATTGATGACTTGGCCGAAGAGATCGAGTATCTAATATTAGATTTTGAATCATTAATAAATACTATTGCCGATAATCCGCCAGATAGGATATCTGCACTTGGCGCGCCCCTAGACAAACTCGCGGGCGCGCTCTTAAAGTCTCCTGCGCTGCAAGGAAAGCAGTTTTATTTCTTAATTGATGAATTTGAAAACTTTGAAGATTATCAGCAAAAAGTTCTCAATACAATTATAAAGCATGCCAACACTAATTACACATTTAAAGTTGGCGTTCGCGAACTTGGTTGGCGGCAGCGCGCAACCCTAAACCCAAACGAGCAGTTAACTTCTCCTGCTGATTATGCTCGAATAAATATCGCAGACAAACTAAATGAATCCCGGTTTCCAGCATTCGCAGAATCCGTTATAAGGCAAAGAATATTAAGCGCATTCCCGGATGAGAGCGCAGTCATAACAACTCCTCAACAGCTACTTCCATCCATTTCAGAGTTGGAAGAAGCTGAACTTCTATTAGGGGGAGATGGGAAAGCAAAGCTCATAGCGCGTTTAAAGCTAGTGGTGCCTCAGCAGCATCATGAAGAAGCGTTGAAAATTGAACTTGGTTATTTGTACTTCTTGAGTTATTGGGGTGGTGGAAGCGACGAAACATTTGCATCCAATATACATTCCTGGCTGAAAGATAAGAGTGATTGGAAGCACAGACTAGATAATCACTTTTACGCCTCGCTTTATGCTATCAGAAAGGGAAAGCGTGGAATAAGTAAGTACTACGCCGGATGGGATGTATATGTTTCTCTAGCAAATGGGAATATACGTTATTTACTTGAATTGGTGCATGCCGCGTTTACTAGGCACGTAGAAAATGAAGGAACTCCTCAGGAGCCAATTTCTCCTAAGTCTCAGACTGAAGCAGCGGAAGATATCGGAAGAAAAAACCTGTCTGAACTTGAAGGGCTGAGCGTTGAGGGTGGAAAACTTACAAAACTTGTGCTTAGCGTCGGTCGAATTCTACAAGTAATGGCTTCTGATGCTAATGGTCATGCACCTGAAGTTAATCAATTTCACATCAAGCAAGAGTCCTCTAGATTAGAAGCGTCTGAACAAGTCAAAAAGATTCTAGATCAAGCTGTTATGCACTTGGCATTAGTCCGGTCTCCGGGAAACAAGCTGATGTCAGAAAGTGATACAGCTGATTATGACTATCGCTTGCATCCCATATTTTCACCACTTTTTGTTTTCAGTCACAGAAAAAAGCGGAAATTTTTGCTCGCAGAACAACAGCTGCTTGGTTTGATTTCGTATCCTAGAGAAACTATCAGAGAAGTTTTATCTCAAAGTAATCGAAGCGACGATCTTAAGCTTCCCGATCAACTCAATCTTTTTGGGTCTTACTATGCGGGAAACTAAAGAGCTGCCCGTCTTGACTGATACTTTTGAAAGTGCGAAGGATTTTAAGCCCCTTGAGAATAGCATTTATATTTTTGCGTCAACCGGAGAGCTTCGCGCTTCTCATATAGAGTCTTGGCGATCTAGCATTCAAGGAGTAAAGCTTTGCGAGATATGTTATGAAACCCAAAGCTCTTTCCAGCTGAAAGGTGATTCATCTTTTATTTCGCTCCGGTCTGAAATAGAAATACGAGCGCTTTGGAATGATGCCGCTCCTGGTGTCAAAATTTACCTAGATATCACAGGTCTCACGCACTCTGTTTGGGCGGGTATTTTAAAAGCCGCAATATCAGCGAAGTTAGAAGTTTTGGCCGTCTACGTTGAACCTGACATGTACTCTCGGAGCTCAGCGCCAGTCGAAGGTCAAATTTATGATCTGAGCGCTAGTATACAAGGAATATCCCCGCTCCCAGGATTCGCCACTCTTTCGTCAAGGAATAGTGAAAAGTTTACGTTCATCCCGCTTTTAGGATTCGAAGGGCCTCGTCTGCGATATATAGTAGAACAGATACAGCCAGGCTACGAGAACATCACACCTATAGTGGGCTCCCCCGGTTTTAAACCTTGGTATGTTTTTGAGACTTATATAGGTAATAAGGGAGCTCTAACGGAAACCGAAGCGTGGCAGGCCGTAAGATATGCCCCTGCGAACTGCCCATTTAGTTGTTTTTACCTACTAGAGGAAATCGCAGCAGACTCAGTAGGACGATCACTAAAAATTGCGCTAATCGGAACTAAGCCTCATGCTTTAGGGGCCGTTTTGTTCACACTGTCAAACTCGATCCCAGTAGAGTTAGTGCATGATCATCCGATAAGAAAAGCTGGGCGCACTGGGGGCACCGCGCGCTTACTTGTATATCATGTCTCAGCGCTTTTTGACGAGGCTTCAGCTGTTTTTTCAAAACGGCCTGTAAATCGACCACGTAGATCGATTAATCCATGATTGACATTCATTACACACCGATTGAATTAGCACAAGCGATGATCGCATGTGTTCCAAAAAGCTTTTCTCCGCGTACTATTGCAGACTTTTCTGCAGGGGAAGGAAGTTTGCTAAACGAAGCTGCTAAAATCTGGCCTCGAGCTTCCGTATTCGCAAACGATCTTAGCCCTAAGAGCGCTCGATTGATTGCGTCATTAAATAGTTCTTGGTGCGTGTCGTGCTCTGACTTTCTGAAGCCGTCGGCTCACACTCATACCAAATTCTCACTAAAGAAAACCTCAATAGATTTGATCTTGTTGAACCCACCTTTCAGTGAAAGAGGTCGCAAGCCAACAGACTGGCTCGATTACGAAGGAGTTAAATCAGGGCTTGCTGCCGCATTTGTAAGTTTAAGCTTAAAGTATCTGTCCGATAATGGTTACATGCTGGCAATTCTACCAAATGGATCACTTACAAGTGAGCGTGATGCGCATGGCTGGTCAGTAATACGCAAACACTACGATGTTGAAATTCTTACTGATAACTCTATGCGGGCGTTTAAAAGCGCAGTGGCAAGAACTTCTATCGTAAGGATTAGACGCAAGAAAGCGGGTAATCAGCTTCGGTTAGTTCAAGGGTTGGAAAGTGAATTACAAACCGTTGATGTTAAAAGAGGGCGCGTTCAAATGCACTCTTTCATATCTTGTCAGAATGGGTTGCCACTTATCCATACCACGCAATTGAAGGAAGGTGGTATCATTTTTAAAGACCGTTATGGAAATGTTTCGTGCAAGGTCTCAGTTAAAGGACCTGCAGTTCTGTTTCCTAGGGTCGGTATGGTTACTCCGGGAAAAATTTGCTTGTTAGAGATTAACGAATCTGTCGTTTTGTCCGATTGTGTTCTTGCGATTGAAACTTCTGAGGTTCAGGCGGCAGTTACCATCCGAGAGTTGATAATACAAAACTGGGAAAGCTTTTCCGCACTTTATAGCGGTACTGGAGCTAAATATATTACAGTTAAACGGGCCACGATTTTTTTCTCCTATTTGAAATCGCTCAAACTAACGGAGTTTCCATACCGCGAAATGGAATCAAGCGAGGCGAATGAGCAGGGGGCAAAGAAATTAGCACAAAAGGCATATGCTAAAGCTCAAGACTCCGCTGACTTGATTTGCAAAGTAGCCCCATAGGCATTGGAGCGTATCGGGCTGCTTTCATCCCTAGCTTCTAGTTTAGATCATGGTAGTTTCAGCTGGTGGATGCTCTACTATTTACCACGCATCAGTCTCACTGGCCTCGTTAACCTCCTCGGCGCCATTCTTAGCGAACCACTCTAATGAGTCTGCTCGCTCTAGTGTCATGCTAAGTTCACACCCCACGCCCTCTAGAAGATCCATTGTGCCCCCGGTGAGTGAGTAGTACATTCCGCAATCAGCATCTCGAAATTTTACCCATAGAACCTGGGCGTCTTGTAGAGCTCTCTTCTTTTCAGTAGACAGGACAGCCATCGCTGACTTGTATGCCTTATCTAGGCGAGCATTCTGGTTGGTTAATTCTGTATGGCCGCAGTCGCTAAGTTCTGAAGTATTGCCGCCTGAATTTGAAGTGCAAGTACTATAGGCAGGTGAAAACTCACTTTTAGCAAGTGCGCAGGGAGATAAAAAAGTGATCAGGAGAGCGGTTACAGTAATATAATGACGCATGAATACAACTCCAATTTTTGCTATTAGATTATTCAGGATGCCCACGGCAGAACCTTTCCGCAGTGGGCGTACGCTTTACAAGTTATTCGTAATAGAGTCAATACAGTCTGTGCTGGTGCTACAAAATCTTAAATGTTATGTCGTGTTTTTTATCGAAGAAGCTTGGGTCAGTGGCTATCAGGTTGTTTCCTGGAACTCCCAATTGAATTCCTTTAGCTGTGAAGTATGTACCCTCCATCTTTACTTTTTTATTTATTAAAGATTTCCATATGGTCATTTCATTTTGATTGGTGTCGGTGATATCTATCAAACCAATTCCGTACTGCTCGCCCGGCCTTGTGAGCGACTCTAGGTACAACCAGTTTTTCCAAGGTCCAGTACCCTGCCTAACATATCCGAGAAGCCTTTCATTACGTCGTTCTAGGTTGTTTGGAAGACCTTCGATTACATATCCTGGGTCAGCTTCAATTATGTAGTCGGCGTTGCTAATTGGTATTTCGCGTGCAATGTCTTTGGCGTATGTTAGTGTTTTCTCAGAAACAGCACCTACTTTCAAGAAGGCTGAAGCCACAAGGTTAGTCTTCAGAAATGTTGCATAGTTCTCGAGGTTTAGTTTAGACATGAAGAAAGCTACGTTAGCCGTTCGATCTGCTTTTAAATATTTGTAAAGCGTCTCATCTAAACTATAACCTGCTTTTGCAAATGCTTTATTCATGTACGTTGCGTACACAAATGACTGTTCATACGTCGGGATCGCTGACCTGGGAATTTCAGCCATATCCGCTCTAAAGTCTTCTTCATATTGCTCTTTAAATACACTTGTTATCTCCTGTGCAGCTGAGGCATCTAAAGATGCTGGCGGTAATGTCGCCTGTGCTACAGAGCCGAGTAGTGAAAGGCAGAGGGCAATTGCGATCTTCAACACAGTAAAGCTTCCTTATTGAACTTCAAGTGGTAAATAAAGCGATAGCGTTCCAGCGCGTACAGCTTCAGAAAGGAACGCAAGGCCGCCGAAAATTAGGTATCGAATTAATCTGACGAAACCTTGGTCTACGCCTTAATGACGTCAGCGCAAAATGATTGAGACCACGGAACTCCAAAGCAGAGCTCATCTCGGACTTTCTTGCCATAAACGACTCCATAATGACCAAATGTCACGATTAGTGTGTTCACGATTAGATCACATAGCCACATCATTTGGGAATGCCTCCTTCCCTACGTCATCGCTTTGGTCACCGTGTTCGCGCGCTTCGTCTTGCTACAGGCATGACTCAGGAAGCATTCGCGGATAGGTGCGGTTTTGCTCGTACCTACATGTCGAGAATTGAGACAGGTGGTGCAAACCCAAGCCTTGATGCAATCAAAACACTCGCAGATGCCTTAAAGGTAGAACTGTCAGTTTTGTTTGCTGATCTCTGAACCTGCTACTAATTAAACTCTTCGGCTCCAAACCTTATTCAATAGATGTTATCAATACATTGTCCTTGAGCTGGTTTGGTTGACGACTAGTCTTAGCTAGTCAGGATATGTAGACGCCTTGATTTTATAAACTGTAAATGATGACTACCACTATATGGAAAGGTAGTCATGAGCAAACAATGTCCTGCTTGTAGTGCTGAAATAAAGAACAACTCATCTCAGTGGGCAAACAAAATCTACTGTAGTAAAGAGTGTCGTAAAGCAGCACATCGTAAGAAAAAGTCTAAAATTGCCCGTGCTCAGCAGCGCAGATCAAATATGCGGCAGAACGAGGAAGTTCTTCGTCTTGTGCGTGAGTGCAGAAGAGCAGGTACTGTTCAAATACTGACGGGGCATAACTTGGTATCTTTTATAGAAACCATGAGGTTAGTTAGGGAGCGGCCTAAAGGTGATGTGCGACTGTGCCACATAGCCCCGGTTAAAGGGGCAACCTTTATAGGGCTTTTTCATTATGCAAATCTATTTTATGGCGGAGCTTATCAAAACAAGCGGTTTGGTAACAAATATATAGCTGGTGGTTTATTCATTAGCCATAAAGACCTTAAAAGTAAGTGGAGAGTAGGCCGGGAGGCCCCAGCTAATGAAGTGCTTTTAAAGGTCGAGGAGTTCTTGGGGGATATAATTCAAAAATACCTTGAAGTTACACCCGTTCGTAAGTCTAAAAAATATCAGGTGATCGAAAAAATATTAGAACTTGAGGGAGGTGGCGATCCTGAAGGGATGATGGATTTCAGTTATGCTCATCTGTCGAGTCGACTGAATAAACTCCGTAAAATAATCACTCCAAAAATTGAGTATGCCAGTGAGTCAAAGTTTTTGGCTTATATGGACGGTTTAACTCGTTTTATTTCTTATCGCGATGAGCGGATGAATGTTCTTCGAAAGTTTAGAAAGGCGCTGGTAATTGCTTATATGGCTTTGGAGCGGATAAAAGAGAGCGGAACGTACAATAAATATTTTTATGTTTCGTATGAGCCGCTCATTACTAAAAAGCACGCATTCGCTGTGCTGGTAGATCCGGCTGAATGGTCTATATTCAAGGATTTCATTTATAACGCTGTGTTTTTAGTGCTGCAAGGTGCATCGCTTGACATAAATAGGTTTTGCAAAGAGATGATGTCTTATTTGGAGTTCCCGCAAAGTCTAGAAGAACTATTGGCACGCAACGGGCACCAGTGATGGATTTGGCCTGAGACCTGGAGAGTTAGCGGGGGGAGTGATCTCCAGCTAAAACTACATTATTTTAGGTTGTAAAATACTTGCTTCTGCGCTTTTGATTTGAAACGTGCGTTAAGCGCTGTCAAAAGATTTTTAGGGATCTGCGTCCATCCTGGGCAAAATGTTGCGAAAAGGATGTCGTTGATATATTCATCAACTTCGTGAGAAAGCATTACGAGCTCCGCTGCAACGGCGGGCTCTCCAACAATTCCCTTTAGTGAGTCAATCAACGGTAGGGTTTTTAGACTCTGGGAGTGTATATGTGCGGACAAAAGTCTATATGGGTCAACTTCTTTTCGCGTCATGATTTCCTTCAATGTTCCAGTTCTTGATCCAAAGCCAGTGTAATATTTAACTAGGTACTCCAAAATTTCCTTTTTTAGCTTGAAACCGTCACCTGTGGAGTTTACAAATTCCCATTCAATGCTGTGATCTTTAAAATATAGCCAGCTCAAAATCAGATCGATCTCTGTCCGCATGGCTAGTAGTGCAGGCCTGACTAAGCCTAGCGCTGAGCATGCTGCGACCTCCCTTAATGACGAAACTGCACCATCCAATAATTCATCGGCGACGCCAGTCTTAGCGTTATTTAAATAAGGAATCCACTCAAGAAATAATATAGATTGTGTATCAACTCCGTTAAGGATAGTTACCCCCTGAGTTTTTGCAAAAGACTGAACGCACTCTAAAAGTTCGTTTAATTGCTTAGCGGCTGGCATGATTACTCCTTTAAAGTCCAGTCATCCTGTTCTCCAAGCCCATGTACAATCTGATTGCGAAGGCGGCTTGCTACATGAAGCAACTCGGAATCAGAAAATTCCTTGTTCAAAGATCGAACCCATGCCGCTATCCCGATTTTCGGATTAGGTGCAGGAAATTTTCTATTAGGAAAAGTTTCTTTGAGTATCCCGTCTAACATATCAAAAGCTTGTTTTACAGTCAGTCTTGACTCATTCACGAGCAAATCAACGACTTTTGACGTAGTATCGGGTGCTGCATAAGGGTCGTAGTTGGATTTTTTGTCGACTACCATGCTTGGGTAATCGGTATCGCGCTTTAATTCCTTATGATATTTTTCAAACTCAGAAAGCAACCTTCGTGAACTGATTCGGCTAATGTCATTAAGTAAATCGTCAACTCTATAGCGATCAAAGCCGGCGGCAGCAAGTAACATACATAATTTTTTTACGTCTTCGTTCATAATTACCACCCCAAAGGTACTTTCAGCTCATTAACGATTGTTGTTAGGTGGCGTTTAAGGGAGTTGACGTGCGGCAGTCGCTTGTCTGTCGCAAAGCCTACTTTGCCTTCTTTTGCACCTAGGAGCGTGGATGATTTTAGTACGGTTGGGAGTGTTAGTGGCCCAAATTTTGAGTTGGCCCTCAAGCTGCTTTCAAAATTGGTGTCCACGGAGTTTCCAGGTCCCCCGTTTATTAGAACTATGTTTTTTGGTTTGTTAATCAGTGCGGGCAACCCGCTAACAAACTCGTCTAATAGTTCAAGTCCGAGTATTGAATAACGATCTGATCTGACTGGAATCAATAAGTGCGTAGATACTGTCAGTGCGCAGAGAGTCATGAATGAACTGCTTGGGTTGCAGTCAATGCATATTAAGTCGTACTCTTCTTTAGCCTTTTCTATGAACTCTATAAATCTTTTTTGAACAGGTTGTAGAGTTTTTTGATCATCAACCAAGGTGTATTTGGTCATTCTGAAGTCGCCCGGAATAAGACCCAGTGCGGTTTTCTTAGTGTCTGTCCAATGATACAGTACCTCGGTTAATTCACTAGGCGGAGGTGGAGGTCCCATATTTTTGCTTATAGTAAATAATGATGGTGCAGAAGGTGGCTCCATAACGGAAAAAATTGTTTTGTTTTGATCTCTACACTTTTGATAATTGGCTTGAGTCATCAGCGTTTGAGTGAGATTAAACTGAGGGTCAAAGTCAATAATTAAAATGTTTTTCCTCAACGTAGACATCATATGCCGGAATAGATGGGCGCTGATCGTTGTTTTTCCAACGCCACCTTTCATGTTTAGCACAGAAACTACAGGCACTGCAGCCATCTAAGTCACTCCCTCGGCGTCACTTTCCATTTTTAGTGTTACGGAGTTAAACATGGTATCCGCAAGACCTCAATAGTCACACTCGCCCCAAGCACGCTTTGTGCCAATGACTGATTACAGTATGAGAAACCAGCAGCATGATGAGGTAGCGACCTCTCATTTGGGTCTACTGCTACGAGAATTGCTGGAGCAGTAAGAGTGGCTATCATAAAGCTATTGATGGATCTCCAAATGATAGATTATCATTTGCCTATCCGCTTGTAGGTCTTAATGAGAGATTTTCTTTATGGTCGTTGCACACCTCTATCTACGAGCGTCAACACAAGATCAGGATGCGAACCGGGCCCGTGCTGCTTTGCTGGCTTTTGCAGCCAACCGAAATTATGAGGTCGCCGGAGTCTATGCCGACAATTTCTCCGGCACAAAATTGCAACGGCCTGAACTCCACCGGCTATTGACTAGCGCGGAGCCTGGACAAGTGTTGTGTGTTGAATCGGTTGATCGTCTTTCCCGGCTCAGCCAAACGGATTGGGAAACCCTAAAAGGAACGATCAATTCAAAAGGATTGAGGCTAGTAGTGGCCGACTTGCCTACTAGTTGGGAACATCTGGACGGGACCATTAACGGTCGTAGCGACATTGCAGGTTCTGTCATGCACGTAATCAATAACATGCTCATTGATCTAATGGCGACGATGGCCCGTCTTGATCAAGAAAAGCGCGTCGAACGGATTAGGCAGGGTATCGCCAACAAAAGGGTGGCTGATCCCTCTTGGAAGGCCGTAGGGAAACAGAAGAATGCTGAGAAATGGCAGAGGGTTGAAAAGCTTCTCAAAGGTCAATCGGCCTCTAACATGACGATCAAAGAGATTGCTGAGGCTGCAAATGTTGGCGAAGCCACGGTTTATAGAATCAAAAAAGCGCTCGGTTCCTAAGCGCCTTGTAGCTAGTAGTGTCAACGGCGACCTTAAATGTCAAGGTCGCCATTCACATCCGGCACCACCCTACCTCTAATCACAGTCCTCACGCCTTAACGGGCATTACCTCGATTCTGTGAGCGCCGAGGCGCCGTAAGGCTTCCAAATCTGCAATTCGGATAGTTCCTGGCAGCACCAATATGCCAAGCACATTTCCAGTGAAATCCACTATGCGAAGACTCATCTGCTATTTTCCTGAGCCTGTCGTTTGATGAATGCTTCTAGGGTTTTCACCCGTACCAGTCTACGTCTCCCCAGCTTGAACGTCTGAATCTCATCGTTTGCGATCATTTCGTAGAACATGGATCGAGCAACGCCAATCAAGCGTGCGGCTTCATCCACTCCAACCGATATAGGGGCCAGAGAGCTATTTTGGTTCATCGCGCAGCCTTTATTGCTTCTTGACACAACAGAGTGCCGTGTCTGTGGTGCCACGATAAGTGTGGTGCCACAATTGTGTCAACACGTTTTCGTTGTGTGTCCGCTCGTGATGTGGCAACCTTGCTTAAATCCACAGGCGTCTGGAATCCAGCGATGGCAGTCAGGAAGAAAGTAGAAACAATCCATTTGCGCGTAAGCTCGATCTCAAAAGCATGTCTCGAAGGGCTGGCGAATGCGGTGGGGAAGACGTCAACGCGGGTGCTTGAAGATTTGATCGCCGAAGCGGCGGCAAAATTTGAGGTCCAGGACGTCGATTCATCTGTAGATGATCGTTTTTGGGAGAGTGGGGATTGGACATTGCTCAAAGCCATGCAACTCGCTCACGTTTCTGATGATCCAATTCTCAGAAAAATGAGACTTTATTTTTTGGCAGATGAGGCTTTGAGCCCAAAAGATCGCTTCTTGGTCGGTGCGATTTTGTGGTCTCCTGACTTGTTTTCGGGCGACACAGATATTTTTCTCGACTCTGAACAGGTTCTTACAGAGGAGGACGACCCACGACTTTTGAAAGTTGACTTGGATTCGATCAATCGGCAAATGTCATCGCTTGAAGACTACGCAGAATTCCGAGTAAAAAATAAATCGGTGGCACCGAAGTACAGGGACTACCTGAAAATGATAGAGGCAAAACTGAAGAGCTAGATTAGCTCTACGGCGGCTGCTTTGGTTCCTGGCGCCAGATGTGCGTAACGCAATGTCATTTTGATATCGCTATGCCCAAGTAGATCCCGTACCGTGTTGAGCGGTACGCCGGCCATAACTAGTCGTGATGCAAAGTCGTGGCGCATGTCATGCCACCGGAAGCCGATCACTTCGGCCCTTTCGAGTAGTTTGAGCCATGCACTTTTCACGTCTTCAAAGCGGCCGCCTTCTTGGTTTGGAAATACATAGAGGGCCGGCGCTGATTGCTTTCTCCATTCTTCAAGTACGGCTACCACTTCCTTATTCATAGGAATGTGTCGGGTTTCGCTTGTCTTTGTTGTGTCACCGGCGACGGTGATGGTCTTTGTAACGAAGTTTACCGATGACCATTTGAGGTCAAACAACTCTCCACGCCTCATGCCAGAATTCAGCGAGACGAGCACCATTGGTTTAATGTGATCAGTGAAGTGTAGACCCAGCAAGCTTTGTTTCTGTACTTGGTTCCGATCTGCGCGCCATTTGTTCGCGCTTTCACGTTCGGCCCGCATTTCGTTTTGTCGTGCATCCAGAGCTGCGCGTAGTCGCTTGTTCTCGTCTTCATCCAAGTAGCGCACCAACCCCATGGAATCGACCTTGAGTTGCTTTACTTTTGCCATTGGGTGGGCGGTGATGTATTCCCATTCTACCGCCCGACTAAACACGCCGCTGATTGAGCCCATCTTGCGGTTGACGGTCGAGGGCTTGTTGCCGGCCTGCATCCAGGTGGTGCGGATCTGGTCGAGGTCGCGACCGGTGATTGCGTCTATCCGCTGAGCCATGATCGTGTCGAAATTATTGTCCAAGGTATGCAACGTTTTTTCGTGGCCCTTGTGGTGAGTTTTGAACCACGGCATATAAGTGTCGTCGATGAACTCGCGTAGCGAGGGGAGGGCAGTACCTTTTCGGCCGTGGGTGACAGCCAGAGGCTCGCCGTGTTTACGCGCTTCATATAAGTACTGAGTCGCTTCCTGGCGGGCTTGGTCGAGCGTAAGGATGCCGACTCGTCCCAACGCCTTTTTGCGCGCGCGTCCCCACCTGACAATGTACGACTTGGCTCCGGCTGCCGTGACACGCACGTATAGGCCTATAACGATGGTGTCGTGGACCTCGTACTCCTTGCCGGAGACTTCCAGGGAAGACAGTAGTTTGCCGGTTAGCTTTTCTTTCACCTGATCCCCGTGGGTGCAATATGGGTGCAAAAAACACTATACGGGTCTGTCTTCTCGGACGCAATCGGACTGAAGGTCCTGTAATTGCTGGGGTTTCCTTTTATTCGTTGGACTTAAATTGGCCCTCCTAAGGGGAAGGTTGGCCGTTCGAACCGGCCCTGGGACACCAGATTCGTAGCCCATAGAGAAAGCCCCGTACAGAACTTCCTGGCGGGGCTTTTTTGTGCGTGCTCGATCTTTTTGCACGCAGGTCGAACCTTGCCGCCGATCAAGGTTCACAGCAGGTGCCGTGATGTATTTGTCGCAACCATGTACCTTGCGCGCCATCCGACAGCGTCTGAGCTGTTAAGCAAAATAATCCCCGGAAACAGCGCATGTTGCCTGTCCGGACCCGGTCACCCCGGACTATCATGCCGATAGCCCTGTCTCTCACCGCAAGGAGCCGCTCGGAACGCCGATGCGCCAGATCTGGAAATCTTTTCGAGCCCTTTATTTCGCCTCCTTGATGATGCTGATTGGCTCTGGCCTGCTCAGTACCTACCTGGCCTTGCGCCTGGCGGCCGACCACGTCGACAGCCTATGGGTGGGCGCGCTGATGGCGGCCAACTACTTTGGCCTGGTGCTGGGCGGCAAGATCGGGCATCGCCTGATTGCCCGGGTCGGGCATATCCGTGCCTATGCCACCTGTGCCGGGATTGTCGGTGCGGCGGTGCTGGGCCATGGCCTGGTCGATTGGCTGCCGGCCTGGATTGTGCTGCGGATAATCGTGGGCCTGGGGATGATGTGCCAGTACATGGTCATCGAGAGCTGGCTCAATGAGCAGGCCGATGCCAAGCAGCGTGGCGTAGTGTTCAGCGGTTATATGATCGCCTCCTACCTGGGTCTGGTATTGGGCCAGTTGATACTGGTGATGCATCCCCAGCTTGGCCTTGAGCTGCTGATGCTGGTGGCGCTGTGCTTTGCCCTGTGCCTGGTGCCGGTGGCCATGACCCGGCGCATTCACCCGGCGGCCTTGCATCCTGCGCCGATGGAGCCGCGCTTCTTTATCAAGCGTGTGCCGCAGTCGCTGAGTACGGTGTTGGGGGGCGGGGTTGATCGTCGGTTCGT
>Ga0209173_100542_pt1 | contig 16771 bp, 9 predicted proteins | sample SynthPrep_16_END_FD_187206 | JGI IMG/M metagenome (GOLD analysis project Ga0209173, IMG submission 187206) | Synthetic microbial communities from Ohio, USA - SynthPrep_16_END_DS12_MetaG (SPAdes) (version 2) | ecosystem: Engineered > Bioreactor > Aerobic > Activated sludge | place: USA: Ohio... | reverse complement strand
CCGCTGGCCATGGCCGCGACGCGGTGCAGCACTTCAAGGGGGATATTGGCCGCATGGGCCGCCGAAATAAAGCTCTCGGACATGGCCGCCAGGGCGATGCTCATACCGCCGGAAGCAGAGCCGGTGATACCGGCCAGCAGGGTCACGGTGATCGCTTCGTTGACCAGCGGGTTGGGGATGCCCTTGAGCCAGTCCGCCAGCACCAGAAAGCCCGGCAGCGAGGCGATCACCGCACCAAAGCCGTATTCCGACGCGGTGTTCATCGCCGCCAGCAGCGCACCGCTGACCGCGCTTTTACTGCCTTCGGCGAGTTTGCTTTTGATCGCCGACCAGCCAAACACCAGCACCATGACGATGCCCACCAGCAATGCGGCCTGCACCGCCCAGATCGCCGTCAGCTTGGCGATTTCGGTGGTCACCGGCGTGCTCATCCCCGGCAAGCTGAGGCTGTGGGTCTTGCCGTACCACTGCGGGATCCAGTGGGTGAACAACAGGTTCATCACGCCCACCAGGATCAGCGGTGACAGCGCGATCCACGGGTTGGGCAGGGTGAGGTTTTCGGCGGTTTCCGGCTCGTTGCGCAGCTCGGTGCCATAACCTTCACCGGCACGTTGCGCCTTGTTGCGCTGGCGCGCCAGGTACAGCATGCCGGCGCAGAACACGAAGATCGTACCGATCAACCCCAGCCAGGGTGCGGCCCAGGCCGTGGTGTTGAAGAACGTGCTGGGGATGATGTTCTGGATCTGCGGCGTGCCGGGCAGGGCGTCCATGGTGAACGAGAACGCGCCGAGGGCGATGGTCGCCGGGATCAGGCGCTTGGGGATATTGCTCTGGCGGAACATCTCCGCCGCGAACGGGTACACCGCAAACACCACCACGAACAGCGACACGCCGCCGTAGGTGAGCAGGGCGCAGACCAGCACAATCACCAGCATCGCCTGGCGCGTGCCGAGCAAGCGGATCGCCGCCGCCACGATCGAGCGTGAAAAGCCCGACAGCTCGATCAGCTTGCCGAACACCGCGCCAAGCAGGAACACCGGAAAGTACAGTTTGATGAAGCCGACCATCTTTTCCATGAACACCCCGGTAAACGCAGGGGCGACGGCGGAAGGGTCAGTGAGCAGGACAGCGCCGAGGGCGGCGATGGGGGCAAACAGGATAACGCTATAGCCACGGTAAGCAGCCAGCATCAGCAGCGCGAGGGCTGCCAGGGCAATGATCACACTCATGGTGTGTCTCCATCGAATTGTTATTTTTGTGGGTGAGGCTTTGGAGAAGGGCTATAGCGAGATGTGTGCCAATTCTTTAAGTGGTTGAAAAATATAGATAATCTTTGGTGGATGGTATGCCGTTTCAGCTACTGTCTCTAAATTGAGACAAATGATGAACCAATGTGGGAGGGGGCTTGCCCCCGATGGCAGTGTGTCAGTCAACTCACAAGCAACTGAAACACAGCCATCGGGAGCAAGCCCCCTCCCACATTGGAGAGTCTCTATATTGATAATGATGTCTCTTTTTAGAGATCAGTCGATGCCCAGGGCCACCATCTTCTTGTACAGCGTCGACCGCCCAAGCCCCAACCGCTTGGCCGCTTCCACCACATTTCCCTCGCACGCCCTCAACGCCGCGCCAATCACCTGCCGATCAAACCGCTCCCGCGCTGCGCTGAACGACTCACCCTCAACCGCCGGCACGGCACTGCCACGTTCCACGGGGGTGAAAGTGCCAATCGCCGCACGAATCTCACCGGCATTCAGCACCAGGTCATCACTCAGCAACGCCGCCCGCTCCAGCACATTGCGCAGTTCACGGATATTCCCCGGCCACGCATGCTGTGCCAGCAAGGCCAACGCCGCGTGGTCCAGTTCATGCTGGCTGCGCAGCTCCTCCAGGATCGCCTCGCTCAATGCTGGAATATCGTCCAGCCGTTCACGCAACGGCGGCACCTGGATCGGCAGCACATTCAGCCGGTAATACAGGTCGGCGCGGAACTCACCGCGCTTGATCGCCGCTTCCAGATCCATGGACGTGGCCGCGATCACGCGCACATCGCTGTGCAGCATCTCGTTGGAGCCGACCGGCTCGAATTCCTTTTCCTGCAACACCCGCAGCAGTTTGCTTTGCAGCGGCAGCGGCATGTCGCCGATTTCATCCAGGAACAAGGTGCCGCCCTGGGCAATCTGGAATTTGCCCGGACGGCCCTTGCGGTCGGCGCCGGTAAACGCGCCCGGTGCGGTGCCGAAGAACTCGGCCTCCAGCAGGTCAGCGGGAATCGCGGCGCTGTTGATACTGACAAAGGCCTTGTGCGCCCGCGTGGAGGCACCGTGAATCGCCTGGGCCAGCAATTCCTTGCCGGTGCCGGTCTCGCCCAGCAGCAATACCGGCGATTCGGCACTCGCACTGCGCCGCGCCCGGCGTTTCACTTCGAGGCTGGCAGCGCTGGTGCCGATGAAATGCGCGAAGTTGTACTTGCTCTGGCGTGAACGCAGCAGCGAGCGCGTCGAGGCCAGCTCTTGCTGCATGCTCAGGTAGCGCTCGATCAGCGGCGACAGGTTGCGCAGCTCATCAAACAACGCAAACCCGATTGCGCCGATCACCGCGCCGGCCTCGTTGTGGATCGGCAAGCGCATCACCACCAGTGGCCCCTTGGGCGTGTCCTGGATATCCAGCAGGATCGGCTGGTCATTGCGCACCACCTGGCGCAACAGGCTATTGGAAATCACCTGCTCGCATGGCTGGCCGATGGCTTCGTCGGCGCTTTTCAGGCCGAAGCGCTTGGCGTAGCGCTCGTTCATCCAGACGATATTGGCGTCGCGGTCGACAATCACCGTGCCTTCGCTGGACTGCTCGATGATCTCGAACAGCGACTGGATGGCCAGGCCACGAACCTGTTGGTAGTCCTTGAGGTTATCGGTGATGTTCATGTTTAGGCCACCAACACAAATTGGACATGGAATCGCGATCCTTGTGGGAGCGGGCGTGTTTACAAGGGGATGTGCGCCGCTGCCAGCAGCTCTTGGGTGTACGGGTGTTGCGGTGCATCGAACACCTCATGGCTGGCGCCGCGCTCCACCACCTTACCGTCCTTGACCACAATCATGTCATGGGCCATGGCCCGCACCACGGCCAGGTCATGGCTGATAAACAGGTAGGTCAGGCCGTATTTCTCCTGCAGCTCACGCAGCAATGCCACCACTTGTTTCTGCACGGTGCGGTCGAGGGCCGAGGTCGGTTCATCCAGCAGCATCAGCGCCGGCTTGAGTACCAGGGCGCGAGCGATGGCGATGCGTTGACGCTGCCCACCGGAAAATTCATGCGGGTAGCGGTGGCGACTGGCCGGGTCGAGGCCGACGTCCTTGAGCACCTGGATCACCTGCGCGTCGCGGTCGGCCAGGCTGCACGGCGCGTGCACTTCCAGGCCTTCGCTGATGATCTGTTCCACGGTCATGCGTGGGCTGAGGCTGCCGTAGGGGTCCTGGAACACCACCTGCATCTGCTTGCGCCAAGGGCGCATTTGCTGGTTATTCAACGGGTCGAGCGCTTCTCCTTGGAAGCGGATGCTGCCGGTGGAGTCGAGCAAACGCAGGATCGCCTGGCCCAGCGTGGACTTGCCCGAGCCGGACTCGCCGACAATCCCCAGGGTTTTGCCGCGCTGCACGCTGAGGCTGATGCCGTCCACCGCACGCAGGTAGGTCTTGCGGCGGAACAACCCGCCGCCAAGGGGGAATTGCACGGTCAGGTCATCCACTTGCAACACCGTCTCGCGCGCATCGCTGCACAGCGCATCACCGGCCGGTTCCGCATCCAGCAGCAGTTGGCTGTAAGGATGCTGCGGCGCGGTGAACAAGGTCTCACAGTCGGCCTGCTCAACGATCTCGCCGGCGCGCATGACGCAGACGCGCTGGGCGATGCTGCGCACCAGGTTGAGGTCATGGCTGATCAGCAGCAGCGACATGCCCAGGCGTTGTTGCAGGGATTTGAGCAGCAGCAGGATCTTGCGCTGCACGGTCACATCCAGGGCGGTGGTAGGTTCGTCGGCGATCAACAGCTCCGGCTCGCAGGCCAGGGCCATGGCAATCATCACCCGTTGGCGTTGGCCGCCGGACAATTGATGCGGATAAGCCTTGAGGCGTTCCTGGGGTTTCTGGATGCCCACCAGCTCGAGCAATTCGAGGATGCGCGCCTGCGCCGCCTTGCCGCCCAAGCCCTTGTGCAGCAGCAGGGTTTCGCCGATCTGCTTTTCGATGCTGTGCAGCGGGTTCAGGGAGGTCATCGGCTCCTGGAAGATCATCGCAATGCGGTCACCGCGCAGTTTCTGCAACGTCGAGGCCGAGGCGCCGATCAACTCCTGGCCGCGATACGTGATGGAACCGGTGGTGTCGGTGCCCGCTTCCGGCAGCAGTTGCAGGATCGAATGGGCCGTCACCGACTTGCCCGAGCCCGACTCACCCACCAGCGCCAGGCACTCGCCGGGGCGAACGTCCAGGCTCAGGTGGCGGACCACGGTCTGGCCACTGAAAGCGACGTTGAGGTCGCGGATTTCGATCAGGTTCATAGGGGAGGCACTCATGAACGGGGGTCGAAGGCGTCACGCAACGCCTCGCCGATAAAGACCAGCAGTGACAGGATCAGCGCCAAGGTGAAAAACGCCGTGAGGCCCAGCCACGGCGCTTGCAGGTTCTGCTTGCCCTGGGCGATCAGTTCACCCAGCGACGCGCTGCCCGCCGGCATGCCAAAACCGAGGAAATCCAGGGCGCTCAAGGTGGAAATCGCCCCGGTCAGGATAAACGGCAGGTAGCTCAACGTAGCGGTCATGGCGTTGGGCAGGATATGCCGGCGAATGATCTTGCCGTCGCCCAAGCCCAGGGCTCGTGCGGCCTTGACGTATTCCAGGTTGCGCCCGCGCAGGAACTCGGCGCGCACCACGTCCACCAAGGCCAGCCAGGAAAACAGCGCCATGATCCCCAGCAACCACCAGAAATTCGGCTCCACAAAACCCGACAGGATGATCAGCAGGTACAGCACCGGCAGCCCGGACCACACCTCCAGCACGCGCTGGCCGATCAAATCCACCCAGCCGCCGTAATAGCCCTGCAATGCACCGGCGGCAATGCCGATGGCAGCGCTGATCGCGGTGAGCGCCAAGGCAAACAGGATCGACACGCGTGCGCCAAAGATCACCCGCGCCAGCACATCCCGCGACTGGTCATCGGTGCCCAGCCAGTTCACCGCCGAGGGCGGGCTGGGGGCAGGGCGGGTCAGTTCGTAGTTGGGCGTGTCGTCGCTGAACGGGATCGGTGGGAACAGCATCCAGCCGCCGTCCTGCTCTATCAGTTTTTGCACGTAGTCACTGCGGTAGTCGGCCTGGAACGGCAACTGGCCGCCGAACTGCTGCTCGGTGTAACGCTTGAACACCGGGAAATACAGCTCGTTCTTGAAACTCAGCACCAAGGGCTTGTCATTGGCGATCAACTCGCCGCCGAGGGTCAGGATAAACAGGCCGATAAACAGCCACAGTGACCACCAGCCGCGACGGTTCTTCTTGAACCGCTCGAAACGCCGACGCGCTACGGGAGACAGATTAAGCATCAGGCGTTCCTCGCGGCGAAGTCGATACGCGGGTCCACCAGGGTGTAGCAGAGGTCACCGATGAGTTTTATCAAGAGGCCGAACAACGTAAAGATAAACAGCGAACCGAACACCACCGGATAATCGCGGGACACCGCGGCTTCGTAGCTCATGCGGCCCAGGCCGTCGAGGGAGAAGATCACCTCGATCAGCAGCGAGCCGGCAAAGAACACCGCAATAAACGCCTGCGGAATGCCCGAGATCACCAGCAACATCGCGTTGCGAAACACATGCCCGTACAGCACGCGCCGTTCGCTCAAGCCCTTGGCGCGCGCCGTCACCACGTACTGGCGGGTAATTTCATTCAGAAACGAGTTTTTGGTCAGGATGGTCAGCGTGGCGAACCCGCCGATGACCAACGAGGTGACCGGCAAGACCAGGTGCCAGAAATAGTCGGCGATCTTGCCCACGGTGCTCAGCTCTTCGAAGTTTTCCGACACCAGCCCGCGCACCGGGAACCAGTTCAGCGAGGTGCCGCCGGCAAAGACCACAATCAGGAACATCGCGAACAGGAACGCAGGCATCGCATAGCCGATCACAATCGCGGTGCTGCTCCATACGTCGAAGCTGCTGCCATGGCGCACCGCCTTGCGAATTCCCAGGGGTATCGACACCAGGTAAGTGATCAGCGTGGCCCACAGGCCGAGGGAAATGGTCACCGGCATTTTTTCCAGGATCAGGTCGATCACGGTCTTGCCGCGAAAGAAGCTGTTGCCGAAGTCCAACTGCGCATAGCTCTTGAGCATCAGCCACAGGCGTTCCGGCGCGGGCTTGTCGAAGCCGTACTGTTTTTCGATGTCGGCGATCAGCTTCGGGTCCAGGCCACGGCTGGCGCGGGAGCCGCCGCTGATGCTTTCGCCGGATGAACCGCCGACGCCACCGCCGCCAATCCCTTGCAGGTGAGCGATGGCTTGTTCCACCGGCCCGCCTGGGGCGGCCTGCACGATCACGAAATTCACCAACAGGATGATCACCAGCGTCGGGATGATCAGCAGCAGGCGCCGCACGATATAGGCAAACATCAGCGTGCACCTCCGCGTTTGTTCAGCTCAACCTTCATTTGCTCGTTGGTCAGGGGCGTGGGGCTGATTTCCCACCAGGTTTCCAGGGCTTCGTCGTTTTTCGCCTCGATGGCCGGGCGGCCGAAGCGGTTCCACCACGCGGCGGACGTGCCGGGCGGGTAGTAGTTGGGAATCCACAGGTAGTTCCATTGCAGCACGCGGTCCAGCGCGTGGGCGTAGGTGAGCATCTGCGCCTGGGTGTCGGCCTTGACCAGGCCCTTGATCAGGCTGTCGACGGCCGGGTCCTTGAGCACCATGTAGTTGTTGGCGCCGGGGTCAAAAGCGGCGGCCGAGCCGAAATAGTTGTAGAGCTCCATGCCCGGCGAGGTGGTGACCGGGAAGCCGGTGACGATCATGTCGTAGTCCCGTGCCATCACCCGGTTCACATATTGGGAGGCGTCGATACGGCGGATATTCAGGGTGATACCGATCTGCGCCAGGTTGCGTTTGTACGGCAGCAACAGGCGTTCGAGGCCAGATTGGGCATTGAGGAAGGTAAACTCCAGCGGCTCGCCCTCGGCGTTAACCAGCTTGTCGCCGTCCGGTTTCCAGCCGGCCTCTTCCAACAAGGCCAGTGCCTGCAGCTGTTTGTCGCGGATCATGCCGCTGCCGTCGGTAACCGGCGCCTTGAACACCTGGGTGAACACCTCGTCGGGCACTTGGCCGCGCAACGGTTCAAGAATCGCCAGTTCTTCTTGGGTCGGCGGCTGGCTGGCCGCCAACGGGCTATTGGAAAAGAAGCTTTGTTGGCGGATATACATATTGCGCATCATCTGCCGGTTGGCCCATTCGAAGTCCCACAGCATCGCGAGGGCCTGGCGCACGCGGCGGTCCTTGAAGACTGGTTTTTGCACGTTGAACACATAACCCTGGGCCGGTTGCGGCATCTCCTTGGCCAGGTGCGCGCGTTGCAGGCGACCGTCATCCAGGGCCGGGCCGTTGTAACCGATGGAGTAGCCGGTGGCGGAAAATTCGCGGTTGAAATCGTAGGCGCCGCCGCGCAGTACCTGGCGGGCCACTTCGGTGTCGCCGAAATATTCCAGGCTCAGGTGATCGAAGTTGTACAGGCCACGGCTGACGGGCAAGGCCTTGCCCCACCAGTTCGGGTCGCGGGTAAAGGTGATGGTGCTGCCGGAGTCGATCTTGCTGACCTTGTACGGGCCGCTGCCCAGCGGCGCTTCATAGCCGCCGCCATTGGCGAAGTCGCGGGTCTTCCACCAGTGCTCCGGGAAGACGGGCAGGGTGGCGATATCCAGGGGCAGGGTGCGATTTTCATTGCTGGAGAAATCGAAGCGTACCTGACGCTCGCCCTCGACCTCGACGTGCTTGACGTCGGCGAACAGGGTGCGAAAGCGCAGGCTGCCTTGGGTCATCAACAGGTCGAAGCTGTAGCGCACGTCTTCGGCGGTGATCGGCTTGCCGTCGGCAAAGCGTGCCTTGGGGTTGAGGAAAAAGCGCAGCGACAGGCCATCGTCGGCGCGTTCCATCTTCTCGGCGACCAGGCCGTAGACCGTGTAGGCCTCGTCGAGGGAGCGCTGGGCCAGGGGCGCGTAGAGCCAGCCGTCGACCTGGGACACGCCGATGCCTTTGTCGATATACGGCAGCACATGGTCGAAGCGCCCAATCTCGATGGCCGAGCGGCGCAGGCTGCCGCCTTTGGGAGCGTTGGGGTTGGCGTAGTCGAAATGGGTAAAGCCGGCGGGGTACTTGGCCGGTTCGCCGTACACCGTCAGGTAGGGTTGGGGCGCCGCGATCACGGCGGAACTGGCCAGCAGCAGGGCCAGGGTCGAGCTCAGCATGTAGGAAAAAGCCAATCGCATTGTCAGCCTTGAACGCCGTGTGAAGAAGAAAAGGGATTTGTACGCTAACGGCATCAGCGTCGCCAGTCATCACATGCACAACGGCCCACCAAAAGGCGGGCCGTTGTTTATAGCATCAGCACAGACAGGATCAGTCCTGGCGGCTGGTGACTTCCAGCAGGTGGTAGCCGAACTGGGTTTTCACCGGGCCTTGCACGGTGTTGACCGGGGCGCTGAAGACGACGGTGTCGAATTCCTTGACCATCTGGCCTGGACCGAACGAACCCAGGTTGCCGCCGTCGCGGCTGGAAGGGCAGCTGGAGTTGGCTTTGGCGATTTCTGCGAAATCGGCGCCGCCTTCGATTTGGGCCTTGAGTTCGTTGCACTTGTCTTCAGTGGAAACGAGGATGTGACGGGCGGTGGCTTTGGCCATGGGGAGTAACTCCTTGAATGAAAAGGGTGAGCGTACCGGATTCAGGCGGTTATTTCTTGGCAAAGTTCCGTTGGGGTGGTTGGTGGTTGGTGGTGGTGTACATATCCGTTGCTGCGGTGATGGCTGGTATTGGTTCCGCCCTTACGGCGGGTCACTTTTGGAAAAGAGCCCCAAAAGTAACCAAAAGGGCTCTTGCCCCAACACTCGGCACCTCGCTTAGGCTCGGTGTGCCCTCACTCCGGCTTGAATCCGTGGGCCGCCGCGATGGGCCATCCTTGGCCCAGCGCGGCTAACCCGGCGTCCTGCCGGGTTACCCACGGATTCAAGCCTGCGTTCGGCCAGCGTGTTTGACGGGGCGCCTAAGATCAAAATCAAGATCAAGAGCGACTCGCTTCGCATCGTGGATACGCGGTCCTTGCCGGCGAAAAACGTGAGAACGCCGCATTCTGTCTGGTTCCCCGCGTCATCGTTAACGACCATCGCCAGCAAGCCGGCTCCTACAGGACCGCGTTTAGCAGCCATCACGCTACCAGCAAAAGCTAAACCCCAGGCACCAAAAACGCCGCCTCCAACAACTGCCGCGTATACCCATGCTGCGGCGCGGCAAAAATCCCCGCCGCATCCCCCTGTTCCACCACCTGGCCATGTTTCACCACCATCAACTGATGGCTCAACGCCTTGACCACCGCCAAATCATGGCTGATAAACAGATAGGTCAAGTTGTACTTGGCCTGCAAACTGCGCAACAACTCCACCACTTGCCGCTGCACTGTGCGATCCAGCGCCGATGTCGGCTCATCCAGCAAAATCAGGCGCGGCTTGAGCACCAACGCCCGGGCAATGGCAATGCGCTGACGCTGCCCACCCGAGAACTCATGGGGGTACCGATGCCGCGACTCCGGATCCAACCCAACTTCCTTGAGCGCCGCAATAATCGCCGCTTCCTGCTCCAATGGCGTCCCCATCTTATGGATACGCAACCCCTCGCCAACGATCTCACTGACACACATCCGCGGGCTCAAGCTGCCAAACGGGTCCTGGAACACCACCTGCATCTCCCGACGCAACGGACGCACCTGTTGCTGGCTGAGCTTATCCAATTGCTGCCCTTCAAAACGAATGCCGCCCTTGCTCGCGATCAACCGCAGAATCGCCAGGCCCAGGGTCGATTTGCCCGAGCCGCTTTCGCCAACGATTCCCAGGGTCTGCCCCTGGGGCAGGCTGAAGTTGATGCCGTCCACCGCCTTGACGTAATCGACGGTATTGCGCAAAAAGCCCTTCTTGATCGGGAACCACACTTTCAGGTCATCGACTTCCAGCAACGGAGGGCCGACTTCGTTGCCGGCCGGTCCGCCGCTGGGCTCCGCTGCAAGCAGTTCCTGGGTATACGGATGCTGGGGCGATTGGAACAGCGTTTCACAGTCGGCCTGCTCGACGATGCAACCCTTTTGCATCACGCACACGCGGTGGGCGATGCGCCGCACCAGGTTCAAGTCATGGCTGATCAGCAGCAGGGCCATGCCCAGCCGCGCCTGCAATTCCTTGAGTAGTTCGAGGATCTTCAACTGTACGGTCACATCGAGGGCCGTGGTCGGCTCATCGGCGATCAGCAACTCCGGCTCATTCGCCAGGGCCATGGCGATCATCACCCGTTGGCGCTGGCCTCCGGACAGCTCATGGGGAAGGGCCTTGAGGCGTTTGTGCGGTTCGGGAATGCCCACCAGGTCCAGCAACTCCAGGGTCCGCTGGGTGGCGACCTTGCCTTGCAACCCCTTGTGCAGGCCGAGTACTTCGTTGATCTGCTTCTCGATGGAGTGCAGCGGGTTCAACGAGGTCATCGGCTCCTGGAAGATCATCGCAATGCGGTTGCCGCGAATGTGGCGGATGGTTTTTTCTTTCAGCGTGAGCAGGTCCTGCCCGGCATAGTTGATGGTGCCGGAGGGGTGCCGCGCCAGTGGGTAGGGCAGCAGGCGCAGGATCGAGTGGGCGGTCACCGATTTGCCTGAGCCGCTTTCACCCACCAGAGCGATGGTCTCGCCACGTTTGATGTCGAAGCTGACGTTATTCACCACGCGGTGGTGATGGTCGCCCGTGACGAACTCGACGGAGAGGTCGCGGATTTCGATCAGATTGTCCTGATTCATCTCATTTCCTCGGGTCGAAGGCATCGCGAGCGGACTCGCCGATAAACACCAGCAAACTCAACATGATCGCCAGCACGGCAAAGGCACTCATGCCCAGCCACGGCGCTTGCAGGTTGGATTTGCCCTGGGCCACCAGCTCGCCCAGCGATGGCGAGCCGGCCGGCAAGCCGAAGCCGAGGAAGTCCAGGGCGGTGAGGGTGCCGATGGCACCGGTGAGGATGAACGGCATGAAGGTCATGGTCGAGACCATCGCGTTGGGCAGGATGTGGCGGAACATGATCGCGCCGTTCTGCATGCCCAAGGCCCTGGCCGCGCGCACGTATTCGAGGTTGCGGCCGCGCAGGAACTCGGCGCGCACCACGTCCACCAGGCTCATCCAGGAAAACAGCAGCATGATCCCCAGCAGCCACCAGAAGTTGGGCTGCACAAAACTGGCGAGGATGATCAACAGGTACAGCACCGGCAACCCAGACCAGATTTCCAGGAAGCGCTGCCCGGCCAGGTCGACCCAGCCGCCATAGAAGCCCTGCAAGGCCCCGGCGATCACGCCGATGATCGAGCTGAGCACCGTGAGGGTCAGGGCAAACAGCACCGACACGCGGAACCCGTAGATCACCCGCGCCAACACATCGCGGCCCTGGTCATCGGTGCCCAGCAAGTTCACCGAAGAGGGCGGCGCCGGTGCGGGCACCTTGAGGTCGTAGTTGATGCTCTGGTAGCTGAACGGGATCGGTGCCCACAACGTCCAGGCGTCCTTGGCCTTGAGCAGTTCCTGGATATACGGGCTCTTGTAGTTGGCCTCCAGCGGGAATTCACCGCCAAAGGTGGTCTCCGGGTAGCGCTTGAGCGCCGGGAAATACCAGCCGCCGTCGTAGTGCACGGCCAGCGGCTTGTCGTTGGCGATCAGCTCCGCGCCCAGGCTCAGCACGAACAGGATCAGGAACAGCCATAGCGACCACCAGCCGCGCTTGTTGGCCTTGAACCGCTCGAACCGGCGGCGATTGAGGGGGGACAGGTTCATCTCAATGCTCCCGGCTGGCAAAGTCGATTCGCGGATCGACCAGGGTGTAGGTGAGGTCGCCGATCAGTTTCACGATCAGCCCCAGCAGGGTGAAGATGAACAGCGTGCCGAACACCACCGGGTAGTCGCGGTTGATCGCCGCTTCAAAGCTCATCAGGCCCAGGCCGTCGAGGGAGAAGATCACCTCCACCAGCAATGAACCGGTGAAGAAGATGCCGATGAACGCCGAGGGGAAACCGGCGATCACCAGCAGCATGGCGTTGCGGAACACATGGCCGTACAGCACACGGTGGTTGGTCAGGCCCTTGGCTTTGGCGGTGACCACGTACTGCTTGTTGATCTCGTCGAGAAAGCTGTTCTTGGTCAGCAGGGTCATGGTGGCGAAGTTGCCGATCACCAGCGCGGTAATCGGCAGCGCCAGGTGCCAGAAGTAATCGAGGACCTTGCCGCCCCAGCTCAACTCGTCGAAGTTGTTCGACGTCAGCCCGCGCAAGGGGAACCAGTCGAAATAACTGCCGCCGGCAAACACCACGATCAGCAGGATCGCAAACAGGAACGCCGGGATCGCATAACCGACGATGATTGCCGAACTGGTCCACACGTCGAAATGGCTGCCATGTCGGGTGGCCTTGGCGATCCCCAGGGGGATAGACACCAGGTACATGATCAGCGTGCTCCATAACCCGAGGGAGATGGACACCGGCATCTTTTCCTTGATCAGGTCGATGACCTTGGCGTCACGGAAGAAGCTGTCGCCAAAATCCAGTTGGGCGTAATTCTTGACCATGATCCACAGGCGTTCCGGCGCCGACTTGTCGAAACCGTACATCTTTTCGATTTCCTTGATCAGCGTCGGGTCCAGGCCCTGGGCGCCCCGGTAACTGCTGGAGCCGGCCACCGACACTTCGGCCCCGCCGCCGGCAATGCGGCTGGTGGCGCCCTCAAAGCCTTCGAGCTTGGCGATCATCTGCTCCACGGGGCCACCGGGGGCGGCCTGGATGATGACGAAGTTGATCAGCAGGATCCCGAACAGCGTCGGGATGATCAGCAACAGGCGGCGAAAGATATAGGCCAGCATTTAATCGCCTCCGCTCGCCGGATCGGCGTTGGTGCTTGTGTCTAAAGGAATAGCAGGTTTGACGTTGGGTTTGGCCCACCAGGTTGCGGTGCCGACGTCGTAGCGCGGCGGGACCTTGGGGTGCCCGAGGTGATTCCAATACGCCACGCGGTAGGTCTTGATGTGCCAGTTGGGGATCACGTAGTAGCCAAATTGCAGTACGCGATCCAGCGCCTTGGCGTGGGCCACCAGGCTTTTTCGCGAGTGTGCATCGATCAGTTCTTCTACCAGCTGGTCGACGGCTGGATCCTTGAGCCCCATGTAATTGCGGCTGCCCGGCTTGTCGGCGCTGGAGGATTTCCAGAATTCCCGTTGTTCATTGCCCGGTGAGGTGGACTGGGGGAAGCTGCCCACCAGCATGTCGAAATCCCGCGAGCGGATCCGGTTGACGAATTGCGAGACGTCCACTCGCCGGATCACCAAGTCGATGCCCAGGTCGGCCAGGTTGCGCTTGAACGGCAACAGGATGCGTTCGAACTCAGTCTGGGCCAGCAGGAATTCGATTTTCACCGGCTTGCCGGTGGTGTCGACCATCTTGTCATCGACGATCCGCCAGCCGGCGTCCTGCAGCAGCTGGTACGCCTCGCGCTGTTGGTTGCGGATCATGCCGCTGCCATCGGTCTTGGAGGGTTCGAAGGCCTGGGTGAAGACTTCGGGCGGGATCTTGTCGCGCAGCGGTTCGAGAATCGCCAGCTCGTCCGGGCCGGGCAGGCCGGTGGCGGCCATTTCCGAGTTTTCGAAATAACTGCGGGTGCGGGTATAGGCCCCATTGAACAGCTGCTTGTTGCTCCACTCGAAATCCAGCAACAGGCTGATGGCCTTGCGCACGCGCACGTCTTGGAACATCGGCTTGCGCGTATTGAACACAAAGCCCTGCATCCCGGTGGGGTTGCCGTTGGGGATTTCTTCCTTGATCAAGCGGCCCTCAGCCACTGCCGGGATGTTGTAGGCATTGGCCCAGTTTTTCGCGCTGAATTCCAGCCAGTAATCGAACTGCCCGGCCTTCAGCGCCTCCAGCGACACGGTGCTGTCGCGGTAGTAGTCGGTGATGCGGTTATCGAAATTGTAGAAACCTTGGGTGACTGGCAGGTCCTTGGCCCAGTAATCCTTGACTCGCTCATAGCGGATCATGCGCCCGGCCTTGACCTCGGCCACCTTGTACGGCCCGCTGCCCAGCGGCACTTCCAGGTTGCCCTTGGCGAAGTCGCGGGTCGCCCACCAATGTTTGGGCAGTACCGGCAGTTGCCCGAGGATCAGCGGCAATTCGCGGTTATTGGTGCGCTTGAACTTGAACAGCACCTTCAGCGGGTCTTCGGCGATCACTTCGTCGACGTCGGCGTAATACGTGCGATAGATCGGCGAGCCTTCCTTGATCAGTTCCTGGAAGGTGAACACCACGTCTTCGGCACGGATCGGGTGGCCATCATGGAAGCGTGCTTCGGGGCGCAGGTAGAACCGCACCCAGCTGTTGTCCGGGGCTTTTTCGATCTTGCCGGCGACCAGGCCGTATTCGGTGATGGGCTCGTCCAGGCTTTGCATGGCCAGGGTGTCGTAGATCAGGCTCAGGTTATCGGCCGGCACACCTTTGCTGATGTAGGGGTTGAGGCTGTCGAAGCCGCCCATGGCCGACTCGCGGAACGTGCCGCCCTTGGGGGCGTCCGGGTTGACGTAGTCGAAGTGCTTGAAGTCGGCGGGGTATTTCGGTGGTTCGTTGTACAGCGTCAACGCATGTTGCGGAGCGGCTTGGGCCACGGTGCACAGCAGCAGGCTGCCGAGCAGGGCGGTACGCAAATACATCATTGGGCTTTCTCCGAAGCTTTCAGCCACCACGCGCTCAGGCCCAGGCTGTAGGGCGGCGTGGTGACAAAGGCGAACCGGTTGCGGTACGCCAAGCGATGATAGTTGAGGTACCAGTTGGGAATGCTGTAGTGCTGCCACAGCAGCACGCGGTCCAGGGCACGGCCGGCGGCCAGTTGCTCCTCGCGGGTCTTGGCGGCCAGCAGTTGTTCCAGCAGGTGATCGACAATCGGGTTGGCGATGCCTGCGTAGTTCTTGCTGCCCTTGATCGCGGCCTGGCTGGAGTGGAAGTACTGCCACTGCTCAAGGCCGGGGCTCAAGGTCTGGTTGAGGGTGATCAGGATCATGTCGAAGTCGAATTGATCCAGGCGCTGCTTGTACTGGGCGCGGTCGACGGTCCGCAGGCGTGCGTCGATGCCGATGCTGATCAGGTTCTCGACGTAGGGCTGCAGGATGCGCTCCAGGTTCGGGTTGACCAGCAGGATCTCGAAGCGCAACGGTTGACCGTCCTTGTTCAGCAGCCGTTGGCCTGACAGTTTCCAACCGGCCTCGCCGAGCAACGCCAGGGCGTGGCGCAGCGTCTCGCGGGGGATGCCGCGGCCGTCGGTCTGGGGCAGGCTGAACGGCTGGGTAAACAGGTTGGCCGGCAACTGGTCGCGGTACGGCGAGAGCATCAGCCATTCATGCCCGGTGGGCACGCCGGTCGCGGCGAACTCGCTGTTGGGGTAGTAACTCAAGGTGCGTTTATAGGCGCTGCTGAACAGGGTGCGGTTGGTCCATTCGAAGTCGAACATCAGTCCCAGGGCTTCGCGCACCTTGGTCTGGCTGAAGGTCGGCCGCCGGGTGTTCATGAACAGGCCTTGGCTTTGGGTTGGTATCTGGTGGGCGATCTGCGCCTTGATCACATCACCCCGGTTCACTGCCGGGAAGGTGTAGCCGTTGGCCCAGTTCTTGGCCTGGTGCTCGATATAGATATCGAACTCGCCGGCCTTGAAGGCTTCGAAGGCCACGTCGCTGTCGCGGTAGAACTCCACTTCGACCTTGTCGTAGTTATAGAAACCCTGGTTGACCGGCAGGTCCTTGCCCCAGTAGTCCTTGACCCGTTCGAACACCAGTTGCCGCCCAGGGCTGACCTGGGTGATACGGTATGGCCCGCTACCCAGCGGCGGTTCGAAGGTGGTGGCCTTGAAGTCGCGGTTCTTCCAATAGTGTTGGGGCAATACCGGCAACTCGCCCAGGCGCAGGATCAGCAACGGGTTGCCGGCGCGCTTGAACACAAAGCGGATGCGGTGACGGTTGAGGATATCCACCCGTGCCACTTCCTGCAGGTTGGTGCGGTATTGCGGGTGGCCTTCGGTCAGCAGCGTGCGATAGGAAAACGCCACATCGTAGGCGGTGATTGGCTTGCCATCGTGGAAGCGCGCCTGGGGGCGCAGGTTGAACACCACCCAACTGCGGTCCTCGCTGTACTCTACCGACTGCGCGATCAGCCCATAACTGGAGGTGGGTTCATCGCCGGACGGCGCATAAAGGCCCGTGCCGACCATCAATGGCTCATTCAGCTCATTCACGCCGTATTGCAGGAAATTGGGCGTGGAAACCGGGCTTGAGCCCTTGAAGGTATAGGGGTTGAGGGTATCGAAGGTGCCAAATGCCATGACCCGCAATGTCCCGCCTTTCGGCGCTGCAGGGTTTACCCAATCGAAGTGGGTGAATTTGGCCGGGTACTTGAGGCTGCCGAACTGCGTATAACCGTGGCTCTCGGTAATCG
>Ga0209173_100540_pt1 | contig 16844 bp, 16 predicted proteins | sample SynthPrep_16_END_FD_187206 | JGI IMG/M metagenome (GOLD analysis project Ga0209173, IMG submission 187206) | Synthetic microbial communities from Ohio, USA - SynthPrep_16_END_DS12_MetaG (SPAdes) (version 2) | ecosystem: Engineered > Bioreactor > Aerobic > Activated sludge | place: USA: Ohio... | reverse complement strand
TACCAGCGTCCTTGAGGGTGTTAACAACCGCATCAAGGTGATCAAGCGCATGGCCTATGGATTTCGGGACTCGGAATACTTCTTTCTGAAAATCAAGGCCGCCTTCCCCGGGAAAGCGCGATGAACCTTTTTTTTGGGGGCCAGAGATATCCGGTAAAAGGACAGCGAGCCGCTCCACTGACCTTTGTTGCCATTTGCCGGTCAGAGATCGCGGCAAGGGCCTCGCCCACCATCAATCAGTCTTCCGAGTGAGAAATTCCGCCGTATGCCCTATTTGCGAGTGTTGCCCTTTCTGATCGTGTTGGCGGTCGTTCTGTTTGCCGGTCTCAAACCCGAGCCCGTGCCCCAGCTGTTCAGCCAGCAGGACAAGCTGCATCACATGATGGGGTTCGCAGCACTGGTCTTCACCCTGCGTCTGGCGTTCCCGCGGCTACCGATCTTCTGGGGTGTCGGCCTCACGCTGGCGGCGGCCTTGGGCATCGAGATGGCACAGGGCATGCTGCCGCATCGCACCGCCTCGCGCTGGGATATGGTCGCGAACGTGCTTGGCGTGATTTCCGGCTGGTGCTGTTGGATGCTCGCGCAAGGCTGGTGGCGCCAGCGGATGGGTACTCCGGTGCCCGAGTGAGTCGGCTGCAAGCGCTGCCCTCCACGTCTGTATGAGAGGAGCCGTAGTCCCTGGTGAGAGTCCAGCAGGCAATAAAAAAACCCAGCGCGCTGGCTGGGTTCTTGAATTTGGCTCCGCGACCTGGACTCGACTGCGTCAGCAGAACGCGCTTCAGCGCGGCCCCGCAGGGGTGAGCGAAGCGAATAACCTGGGACGTAGTCCCTGGTGAGAGTCCGGCAGGCAATAAAAAACCCAGCGCGCTGGCTGGGTTCTTGAATTTGGCTCCGCGACCTGGACTCGACTGCGTCAGCAGAACGCGCTTCAGCGCGGCCCCGCAGGGGTGAGCGAAGCGAATAACCTGGGACGCAGTCCCTGGTGAGAGTCCAGCAGGCAATAAAAAACCCAGCGCGCTGGCTGGGTTCTTGAATTTGGCTCCGCGACCTGGACTCGAACCAGGGACCCAATGATTAACAGTCATTTGCTCTACCGACTGAGCTATCGCGGAACAACGGTGCGTATCCTACTGTTTGGAAAGGAGAAGTCAACCCCTCCAGCAGTGCGCCGGGGCCGGACGCGAGGTGCGCCGTGGCCCCGGTGCGTCGGCTCAGAGCACCTGGACGATGGCGTCGGTGACGGTGCCCAGGTTGTTGCGGTTCAGCGCTGCGGCGCAGATGCGGCCGGTGCTGATGGCATAGACACCGAACTCGACCCGCAGGCGCTCGACCTGTTCGGCAGTGAGGCCCGAATAGGAGAACATGCCGCGTTGCGCCGCGACGAAGCTGAAGTCGACTTTCGCGCCCTTGGCTGCCAGTTGCTCGACCATACCCAGGCGCATCTCGCGGATTCGGCTGCGCATCTCGCCCAGCTCGGCTTCCCACATGGCGCGCAGTTCCGGGCTGTTGAGCACGGAGGCGACCACGGTGGCACCGTGGGTCGGCGGGTTGGAGTAGTTGGTGCGGATCACCCGCTTGACCTGCGACAGCACGCGCGCCGACTCGTCGCGGCTCTGGGTGACCATCGACAGGGCGCCGACCCGCTCGCCGTACAGAGAGAAGGATTTTGAGAACGAGCTGGATACGAAGAAGGTCATGCCCGACTCGGCGAACAGGCGCACGGCGGCGGCATCTTCCTCGATGCTGTCCCCGAAGCCCTGGTAGGCGATGTCGATGAACGGCACGTGATCCCGGGCGCGCAGCACCTCGAGGATCTGCTTCCAGTCGTTCAGGTTCAGGTCGACGCCGGTCGGGTTATGGCAGCAGGCATGCAGCACGACGATGGAGCGCGCTGGCAGCTCATTGAGGTCCTGCAGCAGGCCGGCGCGGTCGATGCCGTGGCTGGTGGCATCGTAGTAGCGGTAGTTCTGTACCGGGAAGCCGGCCGATTCGAACAGCGCGCGGTGGTTTTCCCAGCTCGGGTTGCTGATCGCTACAATGGCATCGGGCAGCAGACGCTTGAGGAAGTCGGCGCCGACCTTTAGAGCTCCGGTGCCACCCAGTGCCTGGGTCGTGACCACGCGACCTTCGGCGATCAGGGCCGCGTCATTGCCGAACAGCAGCTTCTGCACCGCGTTGTCGTAGGCGGCGATCCCTTCGATCGGCAGGTAGCCGCGCGGCGCATGGGCAGCGATGCGTGCCTGCTCGGCCTCGGCCACGGCGCGCAGCAGCGGAATGCGACCTTCTTCGTTGTAGTAGACACCGACACCGAGGTTGACCTTGTTCGGCCGCGTGTCGGCGTGGAAGGCTTCATTGAGGCCGAGGATAGGATCGCGCGGCGCCATTTCGACAGCAGAGAACAAACTCATGGTGAGGGGGCTCGAAAGAGAAGGAGTGACAGATTTCACCACCCTCGCGTCGGCGCGCAGGGTGATGCGCAAACGGGGCGGTAGTATAGCGGTCATGCCTGGCGCCTGCGATATGCTACCGAGGTTTTCTGCGGCCTTTTGGTGCGTTTTGCCCGCCGGCGGATGGGCGGTTTGATTGCTCCGGCGGCATCGACTGGCAACCCGGTTTTGGCAAAGGCCGATGGGGCAGACAAAGGTGCTGAACTGACCTTTCACAGCTCCGACATCAAGGCCATGCACGTTTACTAGAGAGGCGAAATGTCCAAGTTCGAACTGGTCACGCGTTTCAAACCGGCCGGCGACCAGCCGGAGGCCATCCGGCAGATGATCGAGGGAATCGAGGCGGGGTTGTCGCACCAGACGCTGCTTGGTGTGACCGGCTCGGGCAAGACCTTCAGCATCGCCAATGTGATCGCTCACGTGCAGCGACCGACGCTGGTGCTGGCGCCGAACAAGACGCTCGCCGCGCAGCTGTACGGTGAGTTCAAGGCATTCTTCCCGAACAATGCGGTGGAGTACTTCGTTTCCTATTACGACTACTACCAGCCGGAGGCCTACGTACCGTCGTCGGACACCTTCATCGAGAAGGATGCCTCGATCAACGACCACATCGAGCAGATGCGCCTGTCGGCGACCAAGGCGCTGCTGGAGCGGCCGGATGCGATCATCGTCACCACGGTCTCGTGCATCTACGGCCTGGGCGATCCACAGTCGTACCTGAAGATGGTGCTGCACGTCGATCGGGGTGACCGTCTCGATCAGCGCGAGCTGCTGCGGCGGCTGACCGGCCTGCAATACACCCGCAACGACATGGATTTCGCCCGCGCCACCTTTCGTGTGCGCGGCGACGTGATCGACATCTTCCCCGCGGAATCGGACCTCGAGGCGGTACGCATCGAACTGTTCGACGACGAGGTGGAAAGCCTGTCAGCCTTCGATCCGCTGACCGGCGAGGTGATCCGCAAGCTCCCGCGCTTCACCTTCTACCCCAAGAGTCACTACGTGACCCCTCGGGAGACGCTGCTCGACGCCATCGAGAAGATCAAGGACGAGCTGCGCGAGCGGCTCGATTACCTGCGCAGTCAGAACAAGCTGGTGGAGGCGCAGCGGCTCGAGCAGCGCACGCGTTTCGATCTGGAAATGATCATGGAGCTGGGCTACTGCAATGGCATCGAGAACTACTCGCGCTACCTTTCCGGGCGCGATGCCGGCGAGCCGCCACCGACGCTGTTCGACTACCTGCCGGCCGATGCGCTGCTGGTGATCGACGAGTCTCACGTTTCGGTGCCGCAGGTCGGCGCGATGTACAAGGGCGACCGCTCGCGCAAGGAAACCCTGGTGGAGTACGGCTTCCGTCTGCCGTCGGCGCTGGACAACCGGCCGATGCGCTTCGACGAATGGGAGGCGATCTGCCCGCAGACCATCTTCGTCTCCGCGACGCCCGGGCCATACGAGGCCGAACATGCTGGCCGCGTGGTGGAGCAGGTCGTGCGCCCGACCGGCCTGGTCGATCCGCAGATCGAGGTGCGCCCTGCGCTCACCCAGGTGGACGACCTGCTGTCGGAGATCCGCAAGTGCGTGGCCAAGGAGGAGCGGGTACTGGTCACCACGCTGACCAAGCGCATGTCTGAAGACCTCACCGACTACCTTGGCGATCACGATGTGAAGGTGCGCTACCTGCACTCGGACATCGACACCGTGGAACGGGTGGAAATCATTCGCGATCTGCGCCTGGGCACCTTCGACGTGCTGGTGGGCATCAACCTGCTGCGCGAGGGGCTGGACATGCCCGAGGTCTCGCTGGTGGCAATTCTCGATGCGGACAAGGAGGGCTTCCTGCGCTCCGAGCGCTCGCTGATCCAGACCATCGGCCGCGCTGCGCGCAACCTCAACGGACGGGCGATTCTCTACGCGGACAACATCACCGGCTCTATGCAGCGGGCCATCGACGAGACCGAGCGTCGTCGAGCCAAGCAGATCGCCTTCAACGAAGCTCACGGCATCGTGCCCAAAGGCGTCAAGAAGGATGTGCAGGACATCCTCGAGGGTGCCACGGTGCCCGGCTCGCGCAGCAAGAAGCGTCGGGGCGAGGCGAAGGCGGCAGAGGAGAGCGCGCGCTACGAGAGCGAGCTGCGCTCGCCGAGCGAGATCACCAAGCGCATCCGCCAGCTGGAGGAAAAGATGTTGCTGCTGGCGCGCGACCTGGAGTTCGAGGCGGCGGCCGAGGCGCGCGACGAGATTCACAAGCTGCGCGAACTGTTGCTGCAGGTGTGAGGCTTCCTCCCGAGTCCCCAGGCCCGCGCCTGCGAGCGGCCTGTATGAGGCGTGCCATGGCGCGCGCTGCGCAGGCGTTCGGCTGGAGCCTGACGCGGCGTGCCTGCTAACATTCGCCCCTTCGATTTTCGTTTCTCCATTTTCGTCCGAGAGCTTCCATGACCACGGTTCGCACCCGCATCGCGCCATCTCCGACCGGTGATCCTCACGTCGGCACCGCCTATATCGCGCTGTTCAACCTGTGCTTCGCCCGTCAGCACGGCGGCCAGTTCATCCTGCGCATCGAGGATACCGATCAGCTGCGCTCGACCCGTGAGTCCGAACAGCAGATCTACGATGCGTTGCGCTGGCTGGGTATCGAGTGGGACGAGGGTCCGGACGTCGGTGGCCCACATGGCCCATACCGGCAGAGCGAGCGCGGCGAGATCTACAAGAAGTATTCGGACGAGCTGGTCGCCAAGGGGCACGCCTTTCCCTGCTTCTGTAGCGCCGAGCGCCTGGACCAAGTCCGCGCCGAGCAGATGGCCAACAAGGAGACACCGCGCTACGACGGCCATTGCATGCACCTCGACCCAGCCGAGGCCGAGCGCCGCATCGCCGCCGGTGAGTCCCACGTGATCCGCATGAAGGTACCGAGCGAAGGCGTGTGCCAGGTGCAGGACATGCTGCGCGGCACCGTCGAGATCGGCTGGGACCGCATGGACATGCAGGTGCTGATGAAGGCTGACGGCCTGCCGACCTACTTCCTCGCCAACGTGGTCGACGACCACCTGATGGGCATCACCCATGTGCTGCGTGGCGAGGAGTGGCTGCCGTCAGCACCCAAGCTGATCAAGCTCTACGAATACTTCGGCTGGGAGCAGCCGCAGCTGTGCTACATGCCGCTGCTGCGAAATCCGGACAAGAGCAAGCTGTCCAAGCGCAAGAACCCGACCTCGGTGACCTTCTACGAGCGCATGGGCTTCCTGCCGCAGGCGATGCTCAACTATCTCGGCCGCATGGGCTGGTCGATGCCGGATGAGCGCGAGAAGTTCACCCTCGAGGAAATGATCGAGCATTTCGACATCCGGCGCGTGTCGCTCGGTGGGCCGATTTTCGATCTGGAGAAGCTGTCCTGGCTCAATGGCCAGTGGCTGCGCGAGTTGCCGGTCGAGCAGTTCGCTGCCGAGGTACGGAAGTGGGCGTTCAATCCCGAGTACATGATGAAGATCGCTCCGCATGTGCAGCAGCGAGTGGAGACCTTCAGTCAGATCGCGCCGCTGGCCGGTTTCTTCTTCTCCGGGCCGTTGCAACTCGATCCGGCGTTGTTCGCCCACAAGAAGCTCGATGCCACGCAGGTCCGTCAGGTCATGCAACTGATCCTGTGGAAGCTCGAGGCACTGCGCCAGTGGGAGAAGGAGCGCATCACCGCCTGCATCACGCAGGTGGCCGAACACCTCGGCTTCAAGCTGCGGGATGTGATGCCGCTGATGTTCGCCGCGATCACCGGACAGGCCAGTTCCGTCTCGGTGCTCGATGCGATGGAAATCCTCGGTCCCGACCTGACGCGCTTCCGTCTGCGCAACGCGCTGGAACTGCTTGGCGGCGCTTCGAAGAAGGAAGCCAAGGAGTGGGAGAAGTTGCTGGCCAGCCTCGGCTGAGCCAACGCAGCCAAGGCGGTGCCGACGTTCGGCGCCGCCGCGTTGCGGGGCAGGACCGTTGGTCGGCGGTAAGTAATTGTTCCTGCTGCCAAAAAACTTTAGTCGCGCGGAAATTTGTTGTTGACACTGCCCAGGGGCGCCCCTAATATGCGCCCCGTCCTCGAGATGGGGCTATAGCTCAGCTGGGAGAGCGCTTGCATGGCATGCAAGAGGTCGACGGTTCGATCCCGTCTAGCTCCACCAATCTCGAAGAGCAGAATTGCCACCAGCCTGTAGTTGTAGATACAGGTTGCGCTTGAAGGGTTTGCGTCCCCTTCGTCTAGTGGCCTAGGACACCGCCCTTTCACGGCGGTAACAGGGGTTCGAGTCCCCTAGGGGACGCCACTATTCGCGATGTTCGCATCGCACGTCGAGAGACGCTAAATCCGGGGCTATAGCTCAGCTGGGAGAGCGCTTGCATGGCATGCAAGAGGTCGACGGTTCGATCCCGTCTAGCTCCACCAAATTGCCAGCGATTCCAAGATTTCGGGATCGTCGAAGGTTTCGTCCCCTTCGTCTAGTGGCCTAGGACACCGCCCTTTCACGGCGGTAACAGGGGTTCGAGTCCCCTAGGGGACGCCATTTTTATTGCCCGTTTTGGGCATCAAGGGGTCATCTTTCATGAGATGGCCCTTTTTGTTTTGTGCGCTGGAAAGTGCCGGGTCAATGACGGGTTGCTGAATGCTCCGTCATAGCGAGCCGCAAGGCGCGTGACTCGCCGGCCACGCTGCGCTTTCATAGGCCATCGCAATCGGCCATCGAGGCATCTGACGAATGAGCTGGGATCAGCCGCAGGCGTTCATCATCGACCTGCTCGTGGCATCGGAACATATCGACGAACTGGGACACGCCAACAACGCGGTCTATGTGACGTGGCTCGAACGCTGTGCCTGGCAGCACTCCCAGAGCCTCGGTCTGGGTATCGAGGACTATCACCGCCTGGACCGCGCCATGGCCGTTCTGCGGCACGAGATCGACTACCTGGCAGCGGCCTACGAAGGTGATGCACTGCAACTCGGCACCTGGATATCGGAGTCCGATCAGCGTCTGAAGATGAAGCGAAACTTCCAGCTGATCAGGCCTGCAGATGGTGCGACGCTGCTGCGCGCGCAGACCACTTTCGTCTGCATCGAACTCTCCAGCGGGAAACCCAAGCGTATGCCGGTGGAATTCATCGACGGCTATGGCAAGGCGCTCGTACAGCCGTACCCGCTGGAGCTGTGAAGCCTGACGCTTAGCCGCGCTGCTCGGGCTTCATCGCGTCGCTCTCGCGGCGCTTTTCCGCATCCTCGCGCCAGTCGTCCTGCACTTCTTCCTTCATTCGCTGCTTGGCGCCGTCCTCGTTGTCGCGCACATGGCTGTCGCCGTGCTTTTCCTGCTGAACATTGGTGCCTTGCGGTTGGGTATTCATCTGATCCTGATCGGCCATTGCGGCTGCCGAAAACAGGCCGCCAAGGACGATCACGCTCGCGTACAAGATTTTCATCTGAACCTCCGGCTATCGGGGCGGTAAAGGACTTACCATCTCAATAACCGACCCGTTGCGCTGAAGATTCGTTCACTCCTTGCCGGTGCCCCGTTTCGTGAGCCAGACCGCCCTTCGCAAGATCATCCATATTGACTGTGCGGCCTGTTCGCCCTTATTTTTTATCGTTCGCAACCACCGCGCAGGGCGCGGGTTTCGGGCGGTTTGTGTTCGTGGGGGTTCGCTGGTGTGCTGGGCCAGTCAAGCAAAAGGCGGGTATTAAAGCGGGGTACTTTTTAAGCGAGAGCGATACCCGCATGCCACTTACCGATATCCAGATCCGCCAGGCCAAGCCGGGCGAGAAGCCCCGCAAGCTCTCAGATGAGCGGGGGTTGTTCATCGAAATTCGTCCGACCGGTGCCAAGCTGTGGCGCTACCGGTACAAGATCGAAGGCAAGGAGAATGTTTTTGCCCTCGGCGAGTACCCCGAAATGGGGTTGGCAGATGCTCGGGCGGAGCGCGATAAGGCCCGCGCCCTGGTCAAGCAGGGCCGTCATCCGTCCCATGTGCGCCGCACTGCGCGTGCCAAGCAGATGCTGGAGAGTCAGTCATCGTTCAAGGCCGTGACGCTGGAGTGGATCGATAGCAAGACCGGAATCACTGACGGCTACCGTAGTCAGCTAACCCGCGCATTCACCAAGAATCTATTCCCTTATGTGGGGCGGATGCCGGTACGCGATGTAACGGCTGCACACCTGTTGGAATGCCTGCGCCGCATGGAGGCACGTGGCGCAACCTATTACGCAATCTCTTTGTGCAACTGGTTGTCGCAGATGTTTCGCTATGCGGTGCGGACGTTGCGTGCAGACACGGACCCTGCCTCGGCGCTGTACGGGGCGTTTGTACGTGATCCGGTGCAGCATAGTAAGCCAATGTCGCCTGACGATATCGCGCGATTTCGGCGTGAGCTGGCTGGATATGGCGGCTTTCGCACGAACACAATTGCCCTGGAGCTGATGCAGTTGCTGTTCTTGCGCACCGTGGAAATACGCCGCGGGCGCTGGGAGCATGTCGATCTTGATGGCGCGATGTGGGATATATCGCCTGAGCTGATGAAGAAGCGCCGTCGCCACCTGGTGCCTTTGCCGTCGCGTGCAGTCGAGCTGCTGCGGGAGTTGCGCACTATTACAGGTGGTCGCGGGTTGATGTTCCCCGGACTGCGTCATCCGGACAAGCCGGTGGATGGCTCGACGTTCAACCGCGCACTGGAGCGGCTCGGAATGAAGGGCTTCACTTGTCACGACTTCCGCGCGACTGCCTCAACCCACCTGTATGAGTCGGGCCTGTTTCGTAGTGAGGTGATAGAGCTGCAGCTGGCCCATGCTGAAGATAACCAAACCAAGGCCGCGTATAACCATGCGCAATACATGCCTGAGCGGGTTGAGATGATGCGATGGTGGCAGGATTTCTGCCTGTCCTGTAAATGAGGAAGGGCTGCCTAGGCAGCCCTTTTTTCTTTCTGTTCCTCAATCCACAACTGAATCTCTAGCTGAGACCAGCGCGAGTAGCGCCCCAGTTTGATAGGCGGTGGAAACTCCTCGAACTGAATCATCTCGTAAATTTTCGTTCTGCCCATTCCAACCTGGCTGATCACCTCCTTAATCGTAATGAGCCGGTCTAGCGGCTTATGGCTCATCGGTGTGCCCCCCTATGTCCGTTTCTAGCTAGATTCCAGTTGGAGCTGGCTAGAAGAAGCCCCCGGCGCTTATGCGTACCTATAGGGGAGTTACCTGAATTGATGCTGGTATTGGCTGTTGTCGGCATGTGGTGTTCCTTATTAATGACCGACACCCATTAAATAGCATCGCAAACACATTTTGGGGCGCTATCTGACCACATCTTGGTAAGCATTAGGGTTAGGTAGCGCCTCGGATATCGTTGTCCTTAGCGTCCCCCATAAATCAACAATCCCAAATCCTGCGGGAGCTCCGTAAGGAGTCGATGTCTCGAGCGCCATGTGGTTGCCGTGGCGACACGGATTCCCGCTGCGTTCGCTACGCGTATCAAAAACTGCAGGGCTCCCTAACTGCGATTCCGCTGCACAACGCTGACAAGGCTGGTCTGCCGCATTTCTACTGTTGATTCTCCACCTAGAAACTGACCACTAGGTCAAGAAGGGAAATGAACGGAACAAACCCGCTATGAAAAAAGCTGAAAGGTGCGGATTCCACACCATCCGGCCACCCAGTCCACGCTCATCTGGCCAGGCATTCCACGGCCATCTGGCCACCTGTTCCACGGCCATCCGGCCGGGCAGTCGGAGCGCAGCGACGCAGGGGTGGCATTGTTAGTCTGAGGCGCCCGGCGCCGTCAATTTCTTCACCCGCTTTCTCATCGACTCGCCCTTGAGGTTGATCCGGTAGGCGTTGTGCACCAGGCGGTCGAGGATGGCATCGGCCAGGGTTGGATCGCCGATCAGTTCGTGCCAGTTGTCCACGGGCATTTGGCTGGTCACGAGGGTCGAGCGCTGGCCGTAGCGGTCGTCCAGTAGCTCCAGCATGTCGCGGCGCTGTTCGGCGGTGAACGGGGCCAGGCCCCAGTCATCAAGGATCAGCAGGTCGGTCTTGGCATAGCCGCTCATCAGCTTGGCGAAGCGGCCGTCGCCATGGGCCAGACCCAGTTCTTCCAGCAAACGTGGCAGGCGCAGGTAGCGCACGCTGTAGCCCTCTCGGCAGGCCTGGTGGGCCAGGGCACAGGCCAGCCAGGTTTTACCGACACCGGTGGGGCCGGCGATGATCAGGTTGAGGCCGTCGCGTAGCCACTGGCCGCTACCCAGTTGCAGGATCAAGCCCTTGTCCAGCCCGCGCGGGGCACGGTAGTCGATGTCTTCGAGGCAGGCGTTGTGCTTGAGCCGGGCCTGGCGCAGGCGGCTGCTCAGGCGCTTGTCGTCGCGTTCGGTCAGTTCGCGGTCGACCAACAGGCCGAGGCGTTCCACGAAGCTCAGGCTGTCGATGTCGGGGGTTTTCAGTTGCTCGGCGAGTGCCTTGAGCATGCCGGTCAGGCGCAGGGTCTGGAGCTTGTCCAGGGTCGGATGGGGCAGCATGGTGGGATTCCTTATGTTCAGTGGTAGTAGCCGGGGCCGCGCAGGTTGGCGTGGTCGTCCGGCAGCAGAGGCAGGTTGGCTTGAGCCAACGGCAAGTTTTCCAGGCCCTGGCGCAGGATCGATTCGAGGCTCTTGTAGCTGCACGCACCGAGGCTGAGGGCGCGACGGCAGGCCAGCTCCAGACGCACTTCGCCATGGGTCTTGCCCAGGCGCAGGATGCCCAGGCAGGCCCGGTAGCCTTGGGTTGGGTGGATGCGCCGTTCGAGGATATGGCTGATCACGCCGGCCGTGTTCGGCCCGGTCTGCTCAGCCCAGCGGATCAGCCGTTGTGGCGTCCACTCGGCATGCTCGCGATGGCTCTTGGGCATGTGCTCGGCCTGTGTGCTGTGCCGGCCCTTGTGCGGTGAGCGCACGTGGCTGGCCACCCGCTGATTGGTGTGGAAGCATTCGACTGCGCGCGCCGTCAGCCGCACCTCCAGCTGCTTCTTCACCAGTTGGTAGGGCACCGAGTAGTAATGACCATCGACCTCGACGTGGTAGTCGATGTGCACACGCGCCTTCTTCCACTCGGCATACACGTAGGGCTGCTCCGGCAGTGGGCGCAGCGCTGGACGATCCAGGGCTTCGAAGGCCGAGTGCCGGGAGCCCGGCAGCTTGCGAAACGGTCGTCGGTTGAGCCGCTCCAGCAATAAGGCGATGGCGCTGTTGAGTTCGTCCAGGGAGAAGAACTGGCGGTTCCTCAGCGCGGCGAGGATCCAGCGCTCGACCACCTGCACGCCGACCTCGGCCTTGGCCTTGTCGCGCGGCTTACGCGCCCGCGCCGGCACCACCGCCACGCCATAGTGCTCGGCCAGATCGCGGTAGCTCGGGTTGATGTCCGGCTCGTAGCGATGGCTCTTGCTCACCGCGCTTCGCAGGTTGTCCGGCACCACGATCTCCGGCACGCCGCCGAGGAAGGCGAAGCAGCGGGTATGCGAGCCTAGCCAGTCCGGCAGCTGCTGCGACCAGGTGGCTTCGGCGAAGGTGTAGCTGGATGCGCCGAGCACCGCGACGAACACCTGCGCCTGGCGGATCTCGCCGCTGTGGCGGTCGATCACCGGCACCGTCTGCCCGGCGTAGTCGACGAACAACTTCTCGCCGACGCGATGTTCCTGGCGCATCACCACGTCCAGCTTGCCCTGCCAGGCTCGGTAGTGCTCGCAGAACCAGCTGTACTGAAAGCCTTTCGGCTGGCTCAGGCGATACTCCTGCCAGAGCAGCGCCAGGGTTACGCCGGGGCGGCGCAGTTCGGCATGCACCCATGCCCAATCGGGTAAAGGCCGCTTCTCACTGGCAACCGCCGGGGCCGGCGGGAACAGTTGCTGCTCCAACTCGGCATCGGACAACGAACAGGGCCAACTGAGGCCGCTGGCGGCAAAGCGGTTGAGGTAATCGCCGACGGTGACACGACCGATCTGCACGCTGACGGCAATCTGGCGAGCCGATACCCCGACCTCGAACTTGAGACGAAGTACTTCGCGAATCTTACGCATGGATAAACGCTCCACGACGACCTCTCTGCTTCGAAAAAGAGGTCGATGGTAGTGAAGAAATCCTGCGTTACTGCCTGCCCGGTTGAGTGGCCGGATGGCCGTGGAATCAGTGGTCGGATACGCGTGGAATGGGTGGCCGGATCACCGTGGAATCGGTGGTCAGATGCTCATGGAATGGGTGGCCAGATGACCGTGGAATCCGCACTGAAAGGCGCGCCACGCTGGGATTCAGCCATTTTTCATCGAGATTTTCCATCGCGAAATTGACCGAAGGGTCAGGAAAGGAAAAAACTTTATCCATTACCCCGTTAAAAGATCTGAAACCCGCATGAATATTGGCGTACAGCGATTTTCCATCGTGATTTTCCATGGTGGAAACTGACCGAGGGGTCAGAAAAGAAAATGGAAACTGACCCTAAGGTCAGGAAAGAAAAAGATGCTTTTTCCACATGAAGGTGAAACCGCCAAACCCGCGCCAACACTGGGTTTCAGCCATTTTCCATCGTGATTTTCCACGTAGAAAATTATTGAAAATCACGATGGAAACTGACCTGAAAGTCAGGAAAGAAAATGGCCACTTTTTCTATTTGGCTGACACCCCTGAAAGCCGCACCACTACTGGGTTTCAGCCATTTTCCATCGTGATTTTTCCACGCAACGCAATTCACGATGGAAAATGGCAATGTCCAAAAAACGGGACCTCATGCCGTACAGCTATTTAGAAAAATGCCTTTTTTGTCGTTTACCCCCCCCCTGTGTCGCGAAGCGAGTGTTGCAGCGGAGCGGCCCTGTGCGGAGGTTCGAATTTGGGTCCTGATTTCCCCCCGATCATTCCGAACGGGAGGTTCTTTGCGAGGCCGGTGGGCGGAGATCGCCTGATGGAGATCCTGGTGGTTACGGACGCCGGGCTCAGCTGCAACGGCGTGAGCTACGCCTGGGCAGATCTGCGTGGCATCTCCATCGATGGAGACATTGCGTGTCTGGTGAGTGAGAAGTACGTGTCAGGGGGCTTGCGGTTCTACCTGGGCGAATGCCGCTTCATTGGTGAGTCGGGGAACATGCAGAAGGATTACAGCGGCTATCCGGTTGAATACTGCCTCATGAACCGGGCCACGTTCGAACGCCAAGCGTTGGCGCCGCGCAGCGAATGTTTGTAGAGCGTGGATCTGGTTCAGGGCATTCGTCCTTGGGGCCTGTGGAGGCGTTGGTGAGAAGATCAGGGCTTTCCCCTGCACTTCCTCAGCTTAGGCGCGTAGATGCGTCATGGCGACTCCTAGGACCCCTGAGTGGGGCTAAGCTGTGTGCATCTGCGGCGCAGCTAGGACGGTGAGTCATCCGAGCTGCCACGCTCGTTCTTTTTATCCAAACGCCACGCCACCACCAGGCCAATCAGTGCTGTTGTTCCCAGTACCAAAAGAGTTGAGCCGATGGCTATCAGGAGCATGTGATAGCGTTCTTCCATAACGATTCCTATCAGTCGTAATGTGTGAGCGACGGACCGTTGCCGCAGTGGAGGCCTGACGGCAACGCGACGTCCATATTTCAATATCTAGCCCCAACTTCAGCGCGAGCCTGTTGCCGTAGTGGCGGTCAAACGGCAACCTCGCTTCAACGCCGCTCTGGCCCAAGGCCAATTCTGATGCAATACGTGCCGGGTATCGCAATGACCACGCAGACGATTGGGCCTACCCCCATGATATGACCCCAAAGACCTCTCAGCAGTGGGTAGGCGATGAATACCGCAGCCGCCTCGCCCGGCTGCATGGTAGCCAGACGGCCCAATACCGCTGCCCCAGCTACCGACAGCAGAATCAGCAGAAACCCCGCGAGGGTGATCACTGGTCGCGCTCTTGTGCGCGGCCTACGGCGTTGGCCGGAGTCTGTGTAGTCCAGCGGCAACGGAATCTGCCGAACCCGCCTGCTGCGCTCGATTCGTGCATCGAACGCCCAAGCCAACCAGGAAAGTCCCACCGCAAAAGCCACAATAAGGCTCACTCCGAATGGCGACATCTCCAATCTCCCTGAAGGTTCGTCCCTGGGTTCAGTCAAAACCGAAGGTCGAAAAGCTGCTTCCGAAGTCACTCATGGCATGATCGAACGATGCGATGTCGCTCATCATGTCCATGCCATATGGGTTCCCCATAACATCGAAGCAACCGTCCATCATGGGCATGCCGTTGGCTGGGTTGACCCACATGGTGTCCATGGGCTCGAAGTTGCTGGCGAACAAATCCGAGGAGAATCTTTCTGCCTGAAACAGCTCGACCGGCTCGGTTTGGCTTGTGGGATCGTTGTGCAGAGAGCTGAAGGAGAAGCTCGGGACTTCGTCCTCCAACAGCGAGTCGGCCATCTGCCATCGGCGCTCATGGCGAATACTGAGGCCGTCATGCACCACTACCGGCTTTCCCTGGCTGGGATAGATGATGGTCGTGTACACGGGTTTTGGCTGAACAATTGAGGCGAAAAGGCTTACGAGTTCGCTGAAGAGGCTCATGGCTGGCTCCTTGGTTATGAGTACCCCGAGCATCTCCTGTGTCTGAAATAACCCAAATTCCGTTCAGCCAAGAACGAGCCGAGAGTCATGCAAGCTTGTACGCCAATCACGCCCTGAAACGGCGTCCGTATCGGCTATCGCTCTGTTGCTGGCAAACAGGCCGGATTTGGGTTTTTTCCAGACTGCTATTTCATGGAGATCCGCAGCCGAGGGACTTCCCTTGGCAGGGAATTGCCATAAGGAGCAGACTTGTGCAAAAGACAATCCTCGTAGCCGTTATCGCAGTAGGCGCGATGCTAGCCATCAGCAGCTTTACATCACCCAAGGGGGTTCGCCCCACTGGTAATGCCTGCCTCGGTCAGAACAATGATTCTCTGGTCGAGTACATCGGCAACCACTGCCAGGCGGGAGACACGATCGCCACCAAGCATCCCGCGTATTTCTGCGACTTTAACCATGCGGTCGCGTTCAACACCTTCAACTCGGCCATGTGTATCTATACGGGCAAGCAGGCGGGAGAGCGCGTGCCTGCTGTTTCGGCGTCTTCGAAAGACCAAACCCCGAAAACTGGGAGCTGATCCCCTCCCGCGGGAAGCCCGCTCTGTGCGGTAAGCCGGTCTTCGGATGCGGTTACAGGCCTCTTCCCATCCAGGAAGAGCTGTTCAGCAGGCCAGCGTACGTCGCCGCTTACCGTGCAGAAACCTTCCACAACTGATCCACTCGCGTCGTGAAGCTCTGGCTCAAAAGCTCACGGCGCATTCCCCATTCAGGGCTTGCCGGCACTATGCCGGGCCGCAATGTACCGCGCCCCCATTTGGCGTTGACCGAATCCAGAACGGCCATCACCTTTTCCGAAGCAGCAGGCTGACTGGCAGCAAATAGGTCGTCAGTGAATTCGCCGCGTCCGCAGAGATCCATCAGCAGTACCTCGGCCTTCGCATAGGAAAAACCTGGGCGATACACCTCATCGAGGCCGGCAAGTGCGGCCTGGGTGATCAGTCGGGTGTCGTCGGTGGGGTAGGGCAGCTCATACAGCATGCCCTTGGCAAATTTGAGCTCGTCCGGATTGAACATGCCGGTGCGAATGCTGACCCTGACTTTCTTGCAGAGAGAGCCTTGCGCACGAAGCTTCTCGCACGCCCTGGCTGCGTATGTGGCGACTGCTTCTCGGATGGGGGGCAGGTCTTCCTGACGCTCGCCGAACATTCTGCTGCAGCAAATCTCCTGTTTCGGTGGCGCGACGCTGTCCAGTTCCAGGCAAGCAGTGCCCTGTAATTCCCGTGCCGTTTTTTCCAATACCACGCTGAATTTCTTTCGCAAGGTCCAGGCATCTGCTTGAGCCAATTGCCACGCTGTCCGAATCCCCATCGCGCTGAGGCGCTCGGTCAGTTGCCGGCCGATGCCCCACACTTCATTGACTGCTACGGCGCGGAGCAGCTTGTCGCGGCGTTGGGAATCAGTGAGATCCACCACGCCTCCGGTCTGCTTCTGCCACCTTTTCGCAGCGTAATTGGCTAATTTCGCCAAGGTCTTGGTCGAGGCGATGCCGACTCCGGTAGGAATGCCGGTACTGGCTAAAACTTGAGAGCGGATCTCACGGCCCAAGCGCACCAGGTCCGACTGGATGCCTGTCAACTCAGCAAACGCTTCATCGATGCTGTAAACCTCCAGCTTCGGTACCAGCCCTTCGATGACGGTCATGACCCGTTCGCTGATGTCGCCGTTTATGTGTAATAGAAAGTCAATAAGAACCGGGCCATGCTCGCCCTTGGAGCTTCTCATACCCAACCGGTATGGCTGTAGCTTCTGAGGAGATCGCCGTCGCTCACCGGATCATCCGGTCATCCTGT
>Ga0209173_100539_pt1 | contig 16859 bp, 16 predicted proteins | sample SynthPrep_16_END_FD_187206 | JGI IMG/M metagenome (GOLD analysis project Ga0209173, IMG submission 187206) | Synthetic microbial communities from Ohio, USA - SynthPrep_16_END_DS12_MetaG (SPAdes) (version 2) | ecosystem: Engineered > Bioreactor > Aerobic > Activated sludge | place: USA: Ohio... | reverse complement strand
GTTTCGTCCTGCGCAAATCCTATCCGGTCGTGCCACCCCACGTTGAGTACAGCCTCACCCCTATGGGAACTGAAGTAGCCCGCCATGTCGAAGGCCTGGTTGACTGGATCGAAGGCAATCTGCCAAAGATTCTGGAGGAACAACGCTCTCGCCAGATTTCATAACGGGCTTGCGACCTCTGATTGATCACTCAGGCGGGACCTTAGGCAAGAGTCCCTCCAATCCGATAGTCAGGCGGTCAGTTCCCGATTCATGGCAACAATGTCCTCGTGTGTGAAATGGCCACCGGGCGTCATGAACGTGACCATCAGGGCATCCCGGTTTTGAGGCGCCCTCAACTTATCTGCCGCGCACAAGGCCGATTTCAACGCTGGCAACTTGAGTTCGGTGCAATAGGCAGGTGTACCTGGTTGCTGACGCCACGAGTCTTCCAGGCCACCAGCGGCAAGCGCGGTGAAGCCGGTATCCTCTACTAGATCTTGCGCGATCCTCTGAGCATTGATGTCACCGCCAGCCACAGGTAAGGCTATGCGTGAGGAGGACCCGACGGGTTGGCCGTGATCGGCAAGCGTTGCTGCGAGGACCGCGTTCCATGCCTTAACAACCGGGTGGCCAATCTGCTCGCTTACCCAAACGCTTTCGGGCTTGCCGTCGTCCACTTCTTTGATCGCCCCGTCTCGTTCGGGATAGTAATTGGAGGTGTCGATGATGACGACCCTCTCGGGAATACGGCTCAATGTTTGCCGCAGATCCGGGTACTTTGCAAAGGGGATCGAGAGGATCACGGCTTCCACGTCGGACACTGCATCTTCTTTGGTCACCGCGTGTACACCGATTTTGTTGGCAAGGTTCTCAAGGGTATGGGGACTCTTCGAGTTTGCCAGTTTGACTTCATGGCCGCACGCAGCGAGCTTTCGAGCAAGAGTTGCGCCAATGTTGCCTGCGCCGATAATTCCGATTTTCATTTCAATCGCATCCTCACCTACGAACAATAATCAAGCTATTAAGCGGTGCCGATCAATTCTTGAGCGCTGCGAATGAGCGCTTCAAATTGATTTTCCATGGCACCTCTCTCGAGATCCATCATGGCGACGGCGAACTTATCTGTTTAAAACTGAGCACGCTGAGCGAGCACCCATTGAGTGTCCAGGTAAGCAGCAGAGGCTACTCATACGGTTGACGTCATTCTGCCGGTGGTTTGTAGCCCGCAAGCATTTTCAAGACCTCATCATGTGATCCGCTCGCTTCAGCAAACCGTAAGGGCTTGGCGCGTTCGACGACAAGTTCCCGTGGGGTCGGAGAGATTTCGAGCAGTTCGAAGACTTCATCCAAAAACTCCTCCAGGGGCATGGCGTGTTCGTCGTTTTCCTGCCCCAGTAAAGTGGTACGCACCCCCGGCGGCGCAAGCTCTATAACCTCAATCGGCGAGCTCTCTAGCTGCACTCGAAGACTTTGAGTGAACGAGTGAACTGCAGCTTTGGTTGCGCTGTAGGTAGGTGTTGCAGGCAGCGGGACAAATGCCAAGGCCGAACTGACATTCACAATCGTTGCACTGGGCTGCTTGATCAACTGGGGAGTGAACGCGTAAACCATACGAATCGTGCCAAGTAAGTTCGTGGTCACGATATCTTCGGCCGTGCTCAGGCTTTGCGGATCAGTCAGATCCTCCCAGTGCATGATCCCGGCGTTGTTTATAAGGACGTTCAGATTCGGATGGCTGGTCGCAAGCGCTGTGCAGCTGCGCTGGATGGATTGTAGATCGCAGACGTCCAGCACGACGGATTCAATCCCCGGATGCTCCGACACGATCTTGTCGAGCAGAGCCTTGCGACGTCCTGCAATGATGACGGTGTTGCCCGCCTTGTGAAGCCTGAGCGCCAGACCGAGGCCGATGCCTGAGGTGCCGCCAGTAACCAGAATCGTGTTGCCAGTGCTGTTCATAGTAAACTCCAGGAACCACGCCTAAACGGACAAGTGTCCGCTTGATCAAAATTACCGGACAATTGTCCGATTAGCAATGCAATGAAGGAAAACTTTGCCCATGACCGACGAATTGGTGATGCGTTCTGACGCCAAGAAAAACCGCGAACGGATACTGGAAGTCGCTGTGCTCGAGCTGACCAGCGATCCTGCGGTTGCGTTGAGCACGATCGCGAAGAAGGCCGGGGTGGGGCAGGGCACGTTCTATCGCCACTTCGCCACCCGAGAGAAACTGGTATTCGAGGTCTATCAATTCGAGATGCAACAGGTGGCATCGTTGGCGGAACAGCTTCTCGCGACAAAACCGCCCAAGGAGGCCCTGCGGGAATGGATGGACAGCCTCGCTGAATACGCAATGACAAAGGCAGGACTCGCTGCTGCGATTCAACAAGCTGCGTCTGTTTACGAGTTCCCAGGGAAATCGGGATACGCTCCAGTCCAGGCCGCCGCCGAGTTGCTTTTGAGGGCGAATGAAAAGGCCGGAACTATTCGTAGCGGGATTACCAACGACGATTTCTTTCTAGCCATTGCTGGCATATGGCAAATGGATGCCCAGAGTGAATGGCGCTCGCGTCTCGCCAGATTGATGAACCTGGTGATGGATGGTCTGTGCGCTGGCAGCCCCGAGAGCCTGAAGAAAAACGTGTAGCCTTTAGGGCAGGCCTATTACCAGCAACCTTGTGGTCACTCTGCCCGCCTGTTTCAGGGGCAATTTGAATCGTACCCTGACTTCAAGTAGGTCTTGGCCCACTCACGATAGTTATCCGAGAGCGTGTATTTTGAAAGCAGCTCAGGAAGGGAAAGCTCGCTTGCGTGTGTGCCGCTTTGTTCGCGCAGCGCCTCGTAGGTCGCTTTGATTGCGGACAAATAAGGGGCATGCCCATTGACCACGACCCGCACATTGGCGGCACTCAGTTTCTCGACATCGCTCAGGGCCGGATTGCCGTAGTTGATCAGCATGATTGGCACGCTGAGGTGTGCCGTGAGTGCTTCCAGGTGCTGGAAATCCTTAACGCCAACCAGGCAAATCGCATCTGCTCCGGCCTTCTGATAGGCCGCAGTGCGAGCGATGGAGTCTTCCAACGTGGTAGCGGCCACATTCGTTCTGGCAATGATGCTGAGCGCATCATCTGAACGGGCAAATCGTGCAGCGTAGATCTTGGCTGCGGCTTCTTGCCTTTCGATAAGCACGTTCGACTGCTCGTCGTACTTGGCCGGTAGGTGGGTGTCTTCCAGCGTCAGGGCGGCAACACCGGCTTTCTGAAGCTCGGTCACTGTTCGCATGACATTAAGTGCGTTACCGAACCCATGATCAGCATCGCCGATGATTGGGATTTGACTGGCCCGCCCGACTCTAGAAACCTGTTCGACGTACTCATCAAGCGTGAGCAGTGCAATGTCAGGTGCCCCGAGCACTTGAAGCGAGGCGACGGAACCACCTTGGATGGCAACCTCAAAGCCAAGGTCGGATGCCATGCGAACCGAGATAGGATCGAATACGGACGCGGCAAATTTACAGGCGGTTCCGTGAAGTAAGTCACCAAACGTCTTGCGCAATTCATGATGAGATCGCTCGATCATTTTTTCGGCTCCATCCACTTCATTCGCGGTCTTCGTTGGGATCGTCCCGCGTTGAACGAGACCTGGAAATCACGACCGGTCATGGCCATGGTTGACGCGCAAATGACCGGTAAGCTGTGCTGATTACTTTTGCGGCAACAGTGCTTTGCGCACTGCTTTTTGGTGTTTCATTGCGGCAATTTCATGCTCGCAGGCTTCGACGTCAAAGGAGTTGTCCCATTTGGCAATGGCGATGGTGCCGATACCGTTGCCGATCAGGTTGGTCACGGCACGCGCTTCGTTGAGGAAGCGGTCGATGCCCAACAGCAGGACAAGGCCTACCAGCGGAATGGAGTGGATGGTCGTGAGCGTTGCCGCAAGGGTTATGAACCCGGCACCCGCGACGCCAGCGGAGCCTTTTGAGGTCAGCAGGAAGACACCCAGCAGAATCATCTGATCCATAAACGTCAGGGGCGTATTGGTTGCCTGTGCGATAAAAATCGCCGCCATGGTGAGGTAAATGCAGGTGCCATCTGCATTGAACGCATATCCAGTGGGTAGCACCATGCCCACCACTGACTTCTTGCAGCCCAGCTTTTCAAGTTTCACCATCATTCGCGGAAGCACGGCCTCGGTTGAGCAGGTGCCAAGTGTGATGAGAATTTCATCTTTGAAATAACGCAGAAATTGCATAAGCGGCATGCCCGACCATCTAGCGACCGTCCCCAGTACGACCACGATGAAAATCAAGGTGGTGATGTACAGCGCGACCAGCAACTGGCCGAGTGACAGCAAGGTACCAATTCCGTACTTGCCTATCGTGAACGCCATCCCGGCGCCGGCGCCAATCGGCGCCAGGCGCATAACCATTGCTACGATCTTGAACAGCCCTTGCAGAAACAAGTCGATGGTATTGATCAGCGGTTTGCTGGTTTCACCCATTTGAACGAGGGCGATGCCCATCAATACCGAAATCAAGATGACCTGAAGCATGACGCCATTCGAGAATGCGCCAATGAAGGTGCTCGGGATGATGTTGAGAAAGAAATCGATAGTCCCGCCCTGCTCACTGGCGGCTTGGCTGTACTTGGCGATAGCGCTGGCATCAAGCGTGGTAGCGTTGATATTCATCCCGGCGCCTGGCTTTACGACATTGACCACAATAAGGCCGATGACCAGCGCAATGGTTGAAAGGATTTCAAAGTAGAGCAGCGCCTTCACGCCGATCCGCCCAACCTCCTTGATGCTGCCCATCTTGGCGATACCCACCACGACAGTACCGAAAATAATCGGCGCCAACAGCATTTTGATGAGTTTGATAAAACCATCCGCAAAAGGTTGAAGCTTGGCTCCGAATTGCGGTTCAAAGTGACCGATTGCAGCGCCGATGACGATACCGATCAGCACCTGCACATACAGCTGGCTGTACCAGCGGGACTTGGACATTTCCACGGAAGCACCTCATTTTATTTTTGTGATGGGCATGTGGTTTGGCGTCAGTGGATGACGCCTGAGTCTGCGGCCCCTTTAAAAGAAACCGCAGGCCGAGGTTGATCAGCCTTCGCCTAGCTCGCGCATGACTGCGTACAAGGCGGACTTGGCTTCGAAACCAACACCTGGAATATCCGGCAGGCCGACATAACTATTTTCCACCTTGATTCCGTCGGCGAAGCCGCCGAAAGGCTGGAACACGTCGGGGTAGGATTCGTTGCCGCCCAGGTGCAGGCCGGCTGCGATGTTCAGGGACATCTGGTGGCCACCATGGGGAACCACGCGGCGGGAAGACCAACCCATGTCTTCCATCACTTTCAGGGTGCGCATGTACTCCACCAGCCCGTAGGACAGGGCGCAGTCGAACTGGAGGAAGTCGCGATCAGGGCGCATTCCACCGTGACGCAGAAGGTTACGGGCATCCTGGTGGGAGAACAGGTTTTCCCCGGTGGCCATGGGCAGCTCATAGTGATTGGCGAGCTCAGCCTGAAGTGCGTAGTCCAGCGGGTCGCCGATCTCCTCGTACCAGAAGAGGTTGTACTGCTTGATGGCTTCCGCGTAAGCAATACCGGTCTGTAGATCGAAACGACCGTTGGCATCGACCGCCAGTCGACGACCGTCACCCACCACTTCAAGCACCGCTTCGATGCGACGAATATCCTCATCCAGCGGTACTGCCCCAATCTTCATTTTGACGACGTCGTAGCCACGATCCAGATAGCTCTGCATTTCTGCTTTGAGCTTGGTCTGGTCTTTACCTGGGTAGTAATACCCACCGGCTGCGTAGACCCAGACCTTGTCATCTGCCACGCCGTTACGGTAGCGGTCAGCCAGCAGGCGATACAGAGGTTTGCCCTCAATCTTGGCGACGGCATCCCATACAGCCATGTCGATGGTGCCAACCGCGACCGAGCGCTCGCCGTGGCCGCCTGGCTTTTCGTTGGTCATCAGGGTTTTCCAGATGGCGAACGGATCCAGGTTGTTGTTTTCATGGTCGACGAGCGTGTCAGGATCAGCTTCCGTGATACGCGCCAGGAAACGATCCCGCATCAGAGCGCCTTGGCCATAGCGGCCATTGGAGTTGAAACCGTAACCGATGATGGGTTTGCCATCGCGAATCACATCGGTGATGACCGCGACGACCGAGCAGGTCATCTTGGAAAAATCGATATAGGCATTGGCAATCGGGGAGGCAATGGAAACTGTTTTTTCACGGATGTCTACGATACGCATGACGGGCTCCTCTTGTTGTTTGTGGCCCCACGTTATGCTTTGCGATGTCACCCGCCCAATGCTATTAATGCCGGACCCTATGCACAGGAGGCATGGCCCCTTGGAACTCGTTTGGCTTGAAGATCTTTCAGCGCTTGCGGAGTACGGCAGCTTTGTCCGTGCCGCTGAGGCACGCCATGTTACTCAGCCAGCCTTCAGTCGAAGAGTACGCTCACTGGAGAATTGGATGGGCGTCGAGTTGTTTGTGCGCACACCACAAGGCGCAACCCTTACCGAGGCCGGAAGGCAAATTTTGCCCAGTGCTCAGGAAGCGGCCCGACACTTGTACAGGATGCGCAACGAGGCTCAAGAGGTAGCAGGAATCGCCGCCAAGTCGTTGCAATTCGCGGCAACTCATTCGCTGTCGTTTACGTTTTTTCCCAAGTGGCTTCGAAGCTCAGAAAACGGTGCCCCCATTGAGGCAGTGAAACTGCACTCGGACAGCATGGCCGTTTGTGAGCAGATGCTGATACATGGTCAGGTTCAGTTCCTGCTCTGCCACCGCCATCCCGACGTTCCGCCTTTACTGGCGCCTGATCAGTTCACCGGCAAGAAGGTGGGGGAGGACGTCCTCGTTCCGCTTGCGAGTGCTTCCACTCACTTCGGCACCTCGCCCGCGGCATTGCCATACCTCGCATACACCCATGAGTCTGGACTGGGACGTATCGTCGCCCACAGGTTGCGTGGCAAGGAAGATTACCTTCACCTCAAGCCGCTTTTCAGCAGCCACCTTGCAGCGGTACTCATGTCCATGGCCCTGGAAAGCAAAGGTGTGGCGTGGCTGCCCAAGAGCCTTACCGAGCAGGAAGTTCTTGATGGGCGCTTAGTCAGAGCGCTCGACGAAAGCTGGGACATACCTCTGGAAATTCATCTGACCCGCCCGAAAGCAATCCTCAGTCAATCTGCTGAAGAGTTTTGGAGCCGGGCGGGTAGTGACCCGCAAGCTCCCACATGACGAGCGCCCAGTTACACGCAATGCCCAAGCGGGTCTTTATCTTCACGTCGGATGACTGAGCGACGGAGGTTTTCTGGTTCCCGCGGCAGAGTTTAACCAGAGCAGCATTGCGGCGAGAGAGGCGGCGACTATCAGCGTAAGCCACATGATGACCAGCAGGGTGAAGGTGACACTGTTGTTTAACTCACGAAAAATGCCGAAGGCAAAAGCCGTGTACCAAGACACCCCCGAAACTGCACCGGAGGCGAGAAACAAGGCCGCTCTTTTGCGGGACACGCCAAAGAGCAGGGGGCGACTCAGGTCGCGTAGGGCTTCTGGCAGCACAAGCGCGTGGATGATTATTCCATTGATAGTCAGCACGATCACCACAATGACTTTCGCCCAGAGTTTGGGGTTTTCAAACTTTTCCGGCGACTCCATCGCGTAAAGGGCAAGGAAACCAAGGCCTGAAAGCCACAGGAGGCAGAGTCCAATAGTGACTGCGTCGCTGATGAAGTGAAAGGTGCGTCCGATTTCAACCGGGAGGCTGCCCCGGCGCATCCAACGCAAGATCCAGAGGTCCAGCATCGTCGCCCCACCGAGACCGAAGCACATGCCGAGCAGGTGTATACCTATAAGGAGTGTCAGCACCTTTAGCTGTGGGAGTGGAGCCGGCAATGGAACGCTCAGCGCGAGTGTGTCGGCGAGTAAGTAGCCACTGCCGGACAGCGCAAGCAGGCCGCCTAAAATCATGAAAGACGTGCGTATCTTCATTTATTGCGGCCTTGGACGAGTGTTTTTAGTTGGACGCGTGCGCAGTTTGTTTACTGGAACAGGCGGATCAAGCGGCTGCTATCTGCAGCGTTGCTGCAACCAGGAAGATAGGTTTCGGGTTAAATGAGGCCAGCGACGCTAGCGCCACATCAGCAGGTTGCACGGGCGTAGACCCTGTTCAGGAAGGGACCGGTGCTTGGGCATCGATCAGGTTCCCGCTCTTCAGTTCCTCCCAAAAGGCTGCCGGGATACCGACCTTCATCGCCTGCACATTGGAAACGATCTGCCCCGGCGTGCGGGCACCCGGAATGATCGCTGACACTTGCGGAGGTGCTGCCGCGAACTGCAGGGCGGCAGTATGAATGTCGATGCCATGTCGTTTGGCAACCGCCATGATTCGCGCGCGCTTTTCCACCGCTCCGGCAGGCAGATCCAAACTGAAGTTGTATCGGCTGCGTCCTCCCAGGAATCCATCGTTCAGTGGTGTTCCAACCACAACGCTGGTGCCCTTCCTGCTCAACGCCGGAAAGGTGTTGCGCAACGCATCGCCGTGCTCGAGCAGGGAATACTGGCAGGCAAGCAACACGATGTCGGGAGTCGGGTCATCACCGGCCATTGCCTGGACCACAGCATTTGGCGTATTGACGCCGAAGCCCCAAGCCTTGATGAGCCCCTCGTCACGCATCTTTTCAAGCTCGACCATCGCCCCTGTGCGCGCAATGCGATACGCCGCTTCCCAACCGCCTTCCAGTTCGCTGTTATCGGGCGAGATGTCATGGATAAACACGATATCAATACGCGGCAGCCCCAGCCGCTGCAGGCTGTCTTCCACGGAACGCCGTGCGCCTGCTGCGGTGTAGTCATACCGGTAGTTGAAGGGCGCGGGTGACTTCCAGATGGCATGGTCCGCGCGCGGGCCACCCGCGGCAGTCAAAACCCTTCCTACCTTGGTGGAGACCACATAGTCGTTCGGATTTTTGCCGTGCAGAAAGCGGCCTACCCGATATTCACTCAAACCAAACCCGTAGAACGGCGACGTGTCGTAAAGCCTTACACCCGCGTCCCAGGCGGCCTGTAGAACCAGGCCCGCCTGCTCGTCGCTGAGCGGCGCAAAGATATTGCCAATCTGTGTCCCGCCCATGCCAAAGCGTTGAGGCGTCATGTATCGCAGGGTAGGCGAGGGTGAATTGAGGGGCAGGCCTGTGCGCACTGGCCGGCCTTCAGTACGCATCACGCTCCCGCGCTCTGTCAGTAAAGAGGGCGCTGGGGCTGTCGAACTGGCGACACTCGAGGCTGGCAGCAAAGCGGCTGCAACAGTACCCACTGCCGAGTAAGTAAGAAAATCTCGTCTGTCCATCCTACTTTCCTTTCGCGACCGAGGTTTCACGGGATCATCGAAGCCGGTATTCGTACTGGAAGTTAGAACAACGAGGGTTGGCCGGGTGACCCTAATACGCCATATTTTTTGCACAATCCTGCCGATGCGCTTGTGTTGGTCACGCACTCTCAGCAGACTCGAACATTCCGTAAACAGGGGCGCATGTGATGACGAGCGGTTCCTTCTCGCAGTTCGGTTCCGGCCACCTGCATTCTCTGACGTTGCGCGATCCCATACAGCCCAACGAGCGTCTTCAGGCACTGGGACGGCTGATCGAAAAAGTCACCCGGCAGATTGGTTTGAACGAGGTCTGCAAGACATCGATTCCAGGCCTGGCCTTTTATCGAATGGCTGAGCTGGGTACGCCCACTTACTGCATTTATGAGCCTTGCGTGGCCATCATTCTGCAGGGGGCGAAGGAGATCACGTTCGGCGAGGAGGCCTGTGAGTTCGGGCCGGGGGCGTTCTTCGTCACGTCGGTCGACATCCCCACATTGGCCCGCGTTACCGCCGCCAGCGAGGCAACCCCCTATTTATCCGTGGTGTTGAAGCTCAACCTTTCCATGCTCAACGAGGTGATCCAGACCTTGGCCCCCCCCGCGCAGGAAATAGCTACAGAAGCGCGGGGCTTCGTATCCGGTGCGGCGTCGAGTGAGATGCTCGATGCATTCGCTCGACTCGCTACGCTGATCGAACGGCCGCTTGAAGCAGGCTTGATGTCGGATCTGATCAAGCGGGAAATATGCGTTCGGCTGTTGTTAAGTGGTGCAGGGCAGTGGTTGCGCAGCGTCACCCGCGACGGTTACCGAGACAAGGGCATCGTGAGAGCCATTGAATGGCTGAAACATCACTACGACAAACCGCTGCACGTGGCCGATCTCGCCGAACGATCAGGAATGGCCAGCTCTACGCTGCATCACAGTTTTCGCAAGCTGACAGGCACCAGCCCCGTTCAGTATCAAAAGGCGTTACGGCTGCAAGCCGCACGCAGCCTGATGTTGACCGATCGTGTTGACGTGAACACCGCCGCGTTGCGCGTCGGCTATGAAAGTGTCGCTCAATTCAGCCGTGAATATGCCCGGCGTTTCGGAGCCCCGCCCTCGAGAGACATCAAGCACGTACGGGAGCAGGGCGGACTGCTCGACTAGCGACGCTTCAAAGGGGAATGTGGGTGGTCGACAAGACCTGACGCAAGCCCATGAACGATCGAATCTGGCGAACCCCAGGCAGGTAAAGCAACTGTTCCGCGTGGAGCCGGTTGAAGCTGTTGCTGTCCTTGGTTCGTATCAACATGAAGTAGTCGAACTCCCCGGTCACCACATGGCACTCCATGCAGCCGGACACTTTTTGTGCGGCTGCCTCGAATGCGGCGAAGGATTCCGGTGTGGAGCGGTCCAGCACCACGCCGATCAACACCACCATCCCCGCATCCAGCGCGACATTGTCGAGCAGCGCGACTATGCCTTTGATCAGGCCGACTTGCTTGAGCCGCTCGACGCGCCTGAGGCACGCCGGTGCACTCAATTTCACCTTCTCTGCCAGCGCCACATTGGAGATGGAGGCATCTCGTTGCAGGGCCTTGAGAATGGCGCGGTCGGTTCGATCCAGCGGCTGCGGCACCGGGGCTGATACGCTTGGCTTATTGCGAGTGTTTGTTGCGTTCATGACTGTTTATTCGCAATTAAAGTATGTTCGATATTTATAGCGAGAAATTATAGTTCTTTAAGTGCTAGAAGTTTGCAACACATCTTTTTGGAAAACTTCTTAATATTGAACTCATCGAAGCCCGCCTGAAAGAACCTGGAAGGCAACCTTTGCCTTTCGGTCTGGCGCTTTGATGTCCAGTAATCAAGGAGCAGCGTCATGAACCTGAATCGTTTTAAACGTTATCCGTTGACCTTCGGTCCTTCTCCCATCACGCCCTTGAAGCGCCTCAGTGAACACCTGGGTGGCAAGGTCGAGCTGTATGCCAAACGTGAAGACTGCAACAGTGGCCTGGCCTTCGGCGGGAACAAAACGCGCAAGCTCGAATACTTGATTCCCGAAGCGCTCGAGCAAGGCTGCGATACCTTGGTTTCCATCGGCGGTATCCAGTCGAACCAGACCCGCCAGGTGGCCGCCGTTGCCGCTCACCTGGGCATGAAGTGTGTGCTGGTGCAGGAAAACTGGGTGAACTACTCCGATGCGGTGTATGACCGCGTTGGCAATATCGAGATGTCGCGCATCATGGGCGCCGACGTACGACTGGACGCCGCCGGGTTCGACATTGGCATCCGGCCCAGTTGGCAGAAGGCCATGGACGATGTGGTGGAGCGGGGTGGCAAACCGTTTCCAATCCCTGCCGGGTGTTCCGAACACCCCTACGGCGGCCTTGGGTTCGTCGGCTTTGCCGAAGAGGTGCGTGAGCAGGAAAAACAACTGGGGTTCACGTTCGACTACATCGTGGTCTGCTCTGTGACCGGCAGTACCCAGGCCGGCATGGTCGTCGGTTTCGCCGCGGACGGCCGTTCGAAGAACGTTATCGGCATTGATGCCTCGGCCAAGCCGGAGCAAACCAAGGCGCAGATCCTGCGTATCGCCCGGCACACCGCAGAGTTGGTGGAACTGGGCCGTGAGATCACCGAAGACGACGTGGTGCTCGATACACGTTTTGCCTACCCGGAATACGGTTTGCCCAACGAAGGCACGCTGGAAGCCATTCGTTTGTGCGGGAGCCTGGAAGGCGTGCTGACCGATCCGGTGTACGAGGGCAAATCCATGCACGGGATGATTGAAATGGTCCGCCGTGGTGAGTTCCCCGAAGGCGCCAAAGTGCTGTATGCGCACTTGGGTGGGGCGCCTGCGCTGAATGCCTACAGCTTCCTGTTTCGCAACGGCTGATTAACGCCAAAAAACCAGGGAGCTCACGACGCGATGGGTGAGTCGGCATCAATATTGAATGTCACGATCCCATCGTCGAATCGCCACCCGGAGCACGTTGCTCCTATCCAACCGCCGGGAGTACCGCCATGCATGCGATAACGCAATCCGCAGTCTGGATCAAGGAGCCTTCGGCGGATGCCGGAGTGGTGATCGTTACCAGCGCCGCGTTGCCCCCGTACATGATCGACAAGCTGCATGTGGCGATAGATGAGTGGGACCAGGTGGCTTATCTAGCCGTCAAACAGTCCGAGGCGTTGAGGCTCGATTGGTTGCAGGTCGGGTCCAGCCCGGAGCCGTCCGACGGGGCCTACGCGTGCCATGCCAGCCAACTGTTGCGCGGCGTCTCCCACGGCAGCTTTTTACTGGATGTCGAAACTGGCACGAATTGCGGCATGACGTGGCTGGGGTCCGTCTTTGGTCATCCGCTGCGCGTGGTCGAGCTTGGAGAAGTAGCCTCCTCCACTGCACAGATGGATCAACAGGTGGAGGCGGTGTTAGCGGCGACCCGAAGCCTGGCGAAAAGCGTGTTGCAGGCACGCGGCGTCATTTAACCAATGACCTGGTCCATTCGCCGGTTGGAACCATAAAGGCATCGATTATGAGCCAAGCTGTCGATTGTCGTCCCAACGCCATGAAGTGGATGCGCGAGCCATCAAGTTGCACGCGCATCGTGGTCATCGTGTGCGGACTTGATAGCGCTCATATTGACTTGATCCATCAGGGGTTCAGCTGTTTTGACAATGTTGCGCTGCTCCATGTCGATGCGGTGGACACCGTGCCTGGCAAGCGCGTTGATGTGCAAGTGACCAGAAGTGACTGTTCTTTTGTCGTGCTCGGTGAACTGGATGAGCGTGTATTGCATAGCCTTTCCATGGGTAAGCGATGCCTCTACTCCATAGCGCCAGACGGGTCGGCCGAATGTTCGGTGATTGCAGCAGTAGAGCAGGTCAAAAACTTCGCCCGAGTGAGCCATTCCCGTCACCTTGAAGCGATACCCGACAGCGCCAGGAGCTGCCTGTGAACCTGTCGGATACCCTGACCTCGGCGACGCGTAGAAACCCATGACCTCAAACGCTGTCGCCGACCGCCAGAATGGTCGCCACCAGGGCCAGGGCGCGAGGTACCAGGGTGTCCAGCTCCAGGTATTCACGATCGGTGTGGACCTTGCCACCCACCGGGCCGAGCCCGCACAGGGTTGGAACGCCCAGGCTGGCGGTAAAGCCGGAGTCGGCGCAACCGCCGGTGAATTCGCCTTCGACGCTGAAACCCAATGCCCGTGCTTTTTGTTGGTAGAGATGCAGCAGTCGTTCGCTGTGGCGTGCTTCCATCGGTAGAAAGGTCGTCGCCTCCTTGAGGACGGCGCGGGTGCCGATCAGTTCTTCTTCGGCGACGATGGCCTGGATTGCGCTGAAGATCCGATCCCAGTGCTTGAGTTCGATGAAGCGCACGTCCAGCCGCGCGCAGGCGCTGGGCGCGACGGTGTTGCTCGACGTACCACCGGATACCAGCCCAACGTTAGTGGTGACGCCGGCCGGGTAATCGGTCAAGGCATGCAGCTTGACGATCTTGCGTGCCAGGGCCTCGATGGCGCTGGCCCCGTCGGCATGGTTGACCCCGGCATGCGCCGCGCGGCCACTGACTTCGATGATCAGCGTGGCCCCGCCTTTGCGTGCGCTGACCACGTTGCCGCTGGCCCGGCCAGGTTCGGTGTTGAGCACGGCGCGGGCGGCACGGGCGGCGTTTTCGATATGGGGCCTGGCGCTGCCGGAGCCGATTTCTTCGTCGCCGGTGTACAGGACCTGCACCGGATAGGGCAACCGGCCGGCGCGCTTGAGTGCTTTGAGCGCGAAGCAATTGAGCACCAGGCCGCCTTTCATGTCGGCGACGCCGGGGCCATAGGCGAGGTTGGCGTCGCGGCTGTAGCCGCGAGTCGTGGTGGTGCCCTTGGGGAAGACCGTGTCGCGATGGCCCAGCAACAGCACCGGTTTTCCAGGATCGCCTGGCACTTCGGCGAGCAGCACGTCACCAAAACACTCGACCGGTATGCGCTTGAGCAGGATGCCGTCGGCCTCCAGTTCAGCCGCGAGCAGCGCGCCCACGGCGTCGACACCCGCCTTGTCATAGCTGTTGGAGTCGGTGTCGACGATCCGCCGCAGCAGCGCTTCCATGGCTGGGCGCTGGTCGGCAAGCCAGTCCAGGGCCTGTTGTGGCGTGGCGCTCATTGCACCTGCTCCCGTAACTGATGTTCCCGGGTCAGGCGTGCCGCGTCGTTGCCCAGGTCCCAGAACAGCCCGGCCATGATTTGCAGGCTTTCCTTGACCACCGGCGCCAGCAAGTGTTCGTTCGGTGCATGCTGTGAACAGGCCGGGTACGAGTGCGGTACCCACAATGTCGGCAGGCCGAGCACGTCCGCGAACACGTCGTTGGGCAGCGAACCACCGAGGTTTGGCAGCAGCGCAGGTTTTTTGCCGGTGGTCTGTGCCAGGGAGCCGAGCGCCCAATCGACCCAAGGGCTCTGCGGATCCAGCCGAGTGGCATGCATCACATCGATGCGGCTTTGCTTGACCTCGACATTGCTGAAGCCATGCGCATCCAGGTGGGTACGTACCGCCGGGATAAAGGTCGTGTAGTCGCTGTCGACCACGAAGCGGATATGGCAGTGGGCGTTAGCCTTGCCGGGAATCGCATGCACCGGGGCGTCTGGGTTGCCGGTCTTGAAGGCGATGACGTCGAGGGTGTTCCAGCCGAACACCTTTTCGCTCAGCGAGAGCTGCGGGTTACCCCAATTGGCGTCGATGTCCGGATCGCCCGGTCCGCCACCCACGGCAATATCGGCCAGCGCCTGCCGAACCGGCTCCGGCAGTGTCTCGGGCATCAGGCCGGCCACTTTCACCCGACCGTGTTCATCGACCATGCTCGCGATGGCATTGGCCAGGATGATGCCGGGATTGGCCAGCAACCCGCCCCAGTTGCCGGAGTGATGGGCGCCTTCACGTAAATTGACCACCAGCTCGAAGTTGAATACCCCGCGCGAGCCGAGAAAAATCGTCGGGCGTGATGCCGCCAGGCGCGGGCCGTCCGAGGCGATGAAGATATCCGCCGCAAGCTCTTTGCTGTGCGCGGCACAGAATGCGTTCAAGCCCGGCGAGCCTTCCTCTTCGCCCATTTCCAGCAGCAGCTTGACGTTGAAACCCAGCTGGCCATCGCGCGCCTTGAGCGTTTGTTCCAGGGCGGTCAGGTTGATCAGATGCTGGCCTTTGTTATCCGCCGTGCCGCGGCCGTACCAGCGATCGCCTTCGGCAATGACGTGCCACGGCGACAGGCCTTCGCGCCATTGCGCCTCATAGCCGCGCACCACATCACCGTGGCCGTAGCTGAGCACGGTCGGCAGGTCCGGGTGTTCAATGCGCGTGGCGATCATGAAGGGGCCGCGCTCGGCCACCGGGTTGTCATAGATCTTGACGCTGAAACCCATCGCCTCGACATGTGGGGTGATGAACTCATTGAGGTAGCGATACAGCTCGGGCTGGCTGTCCGCTGCCTGGCTTTCGGTGTGCAGGGCGACGCTGCGTTGGAGCAGATTGAAAAACTCGCCATTGTCGAATTGCGCTGTGGTGTTGCTGATAGCCAGTGAACGACTCATGAGTGGACAAGCTCCAGTGTTTGGGCAGAAGTGTCGTGAAGGTGGCAACGCACGTTGCCGCCGATAAGCGGACCATTGGCCGGGTAGGCCGTTTTGCAGGGGGCGAAGCAGCTCGGGCAGCGCGGGTGGAAGGCGCAGCCGGACGGCGGTGACATGGGGTTGGGGAAGGTGCCGTGCAGGCCGATCTCGGGAATGCCCAGGCGCGGATCGGGCGTGAGCACCGAATCCAGCAAGGCACGGGTATAAGGGTGACCGGGTTGAGCGAACAACGATTCGCGCGTGCGTTCTTCGACGATGCGCCCCAGGTACATCACGGCGACCCGGTCGGCGAGGTGTTCGATGACCGCCAGGTTATGGCTGATCAGCAGATAGGTCAGGCCGAATTCGCGCTTGAGGTCCTGCAGCAGGTTGAGAATCTGCGCCTGCACCGACACATCCAGCGCTGAGGTGGGCTCGTCGCAGATCAACACGTCAGGGCGCATGATCAGCGCCCGGGCAATCGCCACCCGCTGGCGTTGCCCGCCGGACAGCTGGCTCGGGTAGCTGTCGATCACCCGCTTGGGCAGGCCGACCACATCAAGCATCGCTTCGGTCTTCCTGCGGCGCTCGGCGGTACTGCCGATGTCATGCACGATCAGCGGCAGGGTAACGATTTCGCGCAGGGTCTTGCGTGGATTCAGCGAGGAATACGGGTCCTGGAAAATCGGCTGGATATGCCGGGACATTTCCTTGCGATCAGTCGTCGCCAGGTGTTTGCCATTGACCAACACGTCGCCGCTGGTGGGCGGCAACAGGCCGAGCAGCATCTTGGCCAGGGTACTTTTGCCGCAACCGGACTCGCCCACCAGACCGAGGGTCTCGCCACGCATCAGGCGCAGGGAAACACCATCCACGGCCTTCAGGGT
>Ga0209173_100538_pt1 | contig 16944 bp, 14 predicted proteins | sample SynthPrep_16_END_FD_187206 | JGI IMG/M metagenome (GOLD analysis project Ga0209173, IMG submission 187206) | Synthetic microbial communities from Ohio, USA - SynthPrep_16_END_DS12_MetaG (SPAdes) (version 2) | ecosystem: Engineered > Bioreactor > Aerobic > Activated sludge | place: USA: Ohio... | reverse complement strand
GCTTTGCGGCTCGGTCGCTCGCACGAAAGAATTGGCCATCTGACGATGACGTTGTGCCATTGCCCCAAAGGCGGGAATGCGGATGCTGGGTGTGGACATCGGTGATGCACGCTTGCGCCGCGCGGTAGGTCTCCGATCGGGCATGGAATGTGCGCATCCACCCAATCTGGTGAGCGCTGATCCCCTTGGATGCGCCCGCCATTCGCTTTGGGCCGAGGTTCGTCGCATCGGCCAGTACACCAGCGAGCATGGCAGAGACATTTTTCGGGATGTCGCCGGTACGAACATGCGTGAAGTGATCCGCAAAGCCGGTCCATTCATGCACTTCCCTTAACAAGTCGGGAACCTCGACCAACGGATACATATCGCTGATCTCGGCATTCAGTTCCTCTGCTGCCACGGGGACTTCGCCGACGGTTGGTGTGACGATCAACGTTCCGGCCTCAAGACGAACTCCTTCGAGCTTTCCGGATCGTGCTCTGTGCGCAAGACGCTGCAGGTTGAACTCGAGCATCTGGCACGCTTCAGCAAGCCACTGCGCGCCGTCGCCTTGGACCCCCAAACCGAGACGATCTTCTTCCTTCATCGTGATGAATGTCGACCGCGGCATCAGATGCTCGTCAATCGGCCGGAAAGATCGGCTGCCGTCGACCCAAATGTCCGCAGATCTAAGCCGGTCTCGCAAAGCCGCTAGCGTGGCGATCTCGTAGAGACGGCGATCAGGTTTCCCTTGTTCGAAGATAAGCCGTCGATCAGTTTGGCTGAGATGGGTGAGCGGCACGCGATCAGGGAGTGTCCGCCGCTTCTCGGCATAAAGCCGTTTCAGCAGCGCAATTGCCGCCAGAAGCGGGTCGTGGCGATGCGCCGAGCGAAACGTGAAGGCCTGAAGAAATGCACCAATGTATTTGTGGACGGTCGCGTATTGTTCGGCTGCCACGGTCAACGGCGGTGCCTCGTTGTCGTCGACCATCGACTCAAGCTCAGGCTTCATCCGAAGCAACCGGTCCCAACCGACTTTTTGGTCGAGAACATCCAATGCGTTCCGACCATAGTCGTTGGCGGACTGCAGTGCGGTGATCGTATCCAGAAACATGCGCAGCGCTTTGGCGGTATTCGCTCTGCAGTCCATCTGTCGCTGCTTCTTTCGATTGTTGGCTTGCGAGAACAATTTACCCATCAGCTTGATGAACATCGTCACCGCATCGTCCGTGAGCTTCTGGCAAAGCTTGATGACTTGGGCCACGATCAGAGCGTGGCGACGGCTGGCGTTGAAGTCGTTGGCAAGCCAAGCCGGCGTTGCGTTGCCCTCCCGGATCATCTGGTCCCACCGTCCGGATGACACGCGCGCCTGCAGTTCCGGATCGATCTCCAGCCGCCGCAGAAAGGCTATCCGCTCGGTCAGCCCGACGAGGTTCGACGCGGCCGGCGCTTCTGGTGCCGAACGCAGCCAATGAAAGCGGGTCTGGCCGATCGACGGGTCAACCTCTAACAGCCTATCCAGTGATTGAAGCCTATCGAGTGGGATGTCTTCAATCAGGGTTCTTTCTGCTCGCCGCCGGGCTATGGCACGGCCGGCAAGGCCGATGCGTTCGATCGTGTCGATCGCCGGCAGAAGAGCGCCGCGTTCGCGAAACGCGGCGACAGTCGAACTGGCTATCGCAGCACCGTCGTCGGACATGGTCGCCGCTTGAATTGCCGCCAATAGCGCGGCGCGGCGATCTTGCAGCGTCGCGCTTCTCGTATCCAGATACACCATTAGCCGCGCCATATGATCCCGACGGGTTTCTTCGCGGCGTGCATAGAGGGCAAATTCGTCTGGAGCGGCGCCGATCTGATCAGCAACATACTTCAGCATGGCGCGAGGCGGAGTTTCTTCTGCTCCAAGCACTCGACCCGGGTATCGCATTAGACATAGCTGGATGGCGAAGCCGAGCCGATTGTGATTACGTCTCCGCAGTTCAATCTCCAGGCGATCCGCCAATGACAACGAATAGTGTCGGATTAGGTTATCCTCGTCGACTGGTATGTCGACAAGCTTCCGGCGATCTTGATCTTTAAGAAGCTTGCGCTTTGCCATCGCCCGACTCCATTGATGAGCAATCTGCTCGAAGCGTTGTCGAGTCGGGCCGGACAGAGAAATCAAAATTGGCGCATGTCGGTGGCAATCCACAGAGATCGGATGTTGCACATCGGATCTACGGCATCGTTCCGGTTTCGTTCGACCTTAGCGTACGATTTCGGACTGCTCTTGTTCCGACCCCGTGCTCGGCGGTCAGTATCCTAAGAGAGCGATCGCCGCCGCTTCCAAGTATGCTAGAGCGTGTGCTTTTCGTGTTAGGGATCGTCATGCCCGTCGTCGGCGGGCTTATGACTGGTGCAAAGGAAGCTGGTCCTTGAAAAGGTTCGGTCCGTCGATCTTAGGATGTGTTTGATAACGGCGGCTGTGGCGTTGGCGGCCGGGGCCGCTTCGGACTTCTTCGGTATCGGGGGAGGCTTTCTGATAGTTCCCGGACTCATCCTGGCGACCGGGATGCCGATGATTAGCGCAGTAGGATCGTCGCTTCTGTCGCTCGGTTCCTTCGGGCTTACGACGGCGATCAACTACGCAACATCGGGGCTGATCGATTGGACACTGGCGGCGGAGTTCATCGGGGGTGGGATTGTTGGTGGCGTTATTGGCATGTTGTTGTCAACCTATCTGAGCGGTTCCAAGGGGTTTCTAAACCACTTGTTTGCGGGGCTGATCTTCGTCGTGGCCGGCTATGTTCTACCGGAGTGCCTAAGCGTCAACTACGGCTTAAAGGAATGTCTGTGCTTCGAATGGAATTGCTGCCATGGCCTGGGAACCACCCACTCCGGCGCCGGCTAACTGTTGGGGCTCCCCATTGCTCGGAGTTCCATACGTGTTTCAAACGTTTCTCGCCTTGACAGTGATTGGATGCTACAACGCGTAGCGACTACAGGAGCAGGCAAAACATGCAGATCGGCGAACTCGCCCGACAATCGGGTGTCCACCTCGAAACCATTCGCTACTATGAACGCGAAGGAATCCTGCCGCGCCCGGCGCGCCTCTCGAATGGCCGCCGTGTTTACAGCATTGCCGATGCCCGCCGGCTCGGCTTCATTCGCCATGCCCGCGAACTCGGCTTCGAATTGTCCCAGGTACGAGCCCTGCTGGCACTGCAGGAGCAGCCGGAGGCTTCATGCGTCGAGGCAAGCCGGATGGCTCAGGCACAGCTTGAGGCGGTTGAAAGTCGCATCGCACGTCTCCTGGTGCTCCGCGAGGAACTGACCCGAATGGTTGAGGAGTGCCGTCAGGGTATGGTGGCCCAGTGCCGTGTGATTGAAGCGCTTGCTGATCCCGTCCCGGTTGCTCGACATGACTGATTATTTGCCAGTGTCTGCGTCTGCATACCAGAATCCACGCAAACGTCTATTGACCCTGTAGCGGCTACAGGTTGTATGAATTCGCTGTCACGCGAATCAAAGCCCAAAGTGAATGATCCAAGCACTGTTCCATCGGTTAAGACCGCTGTCTTTGTCTTTCCTGATTGCCATCGGGCTTAGCAGCTGTACCGCTATGAGCCTCGATGATCTGGGCGACCCGTCGCCGCAAATCCCAGCCAAACTCGTCGGAGAGATGGCGAAGAAGGGAATGACGCCGGACAGCCCGGTGCTGATACGAATCTTCAAACAAGAGAGCGAACTCGAGGTTTGGAAACAGGATCGCACGGGTCGCTACGCTCTGCTGAAGGTTTACCCGATGTGCCGTTGGTCAGGGAAACTTGGCCCGAAGACCAGGACCGGTGATCGGCAGGCGCCCGAGGGCTTCTATCATGTCTCCACCGGCATGCTGAACCCGAAGTCGCAGTTTTACCTGTCTTTCAATCTTGGATATCCAAACCGTCTCGAGGCGGCATTGGGCTATTCCGGGGAAGCGCTTATGGTCCACGGCGCCTGTTCCTCGTCGGGATGCTATGCGATGACCGACCAGGGCGTCGGCGAGATCTACGCGCTGGTACACAACGCGCTGATTGGTGGCCAAGAGAGGTTTCAGGTACAGGCCTATCCCTTTCGCATGACCCTGGAGAACATGGCAGCCCATCGCAGTGACCCAAACTTTGAGTTCTGGAAAAACCTGAAGGAAGGCTATGACGCCTTCGAGTTTTCCAAGCATCAACCGAAGGTGGCCACGTGCGATCGGCGATATGTGTTCAATGCCGAGTTCGAAAAGGATCCAACCAACCCTCTTGCCGCGTGTCCTCCTCGTCAGCAGGACGTGGAGCCGGCGCTCTCCGCTAAGGTCCAACTGGAGGGACAAAAACTGACGTCGCTGCTGGCCAAGGATCCACCCGCAATCGTGACTGCTTACGCCGACGGAGGGATGCATTCCAGCTTCCGGGCGCTACTGAAGCAAAACGGCGCGGACAAGCTGGCCCAGAAGATCTCGACCATCAAATACCCCATCAGCCGCCCGGATGCAGCCCTTGCGGATCCCTACAAGGGCGAGCCGTGGAAGGCTCCCGTGGAACGGGCCCGCGAAAATGATGCGAACAGAGACGACAATTAAGGCTCCGAGTCCACGAGCGTTGCCTGATTGCCCTGCGCGGCTAAGATTTGGCGGGGGCTTTGAGCCTGAACGATCCGGACGTAGCGTGCCAAGTGCGACAGCCCGCAGCAAGCCAAACAGGGTGAGCATCTCACCGGCCTTGAGAATCTTTTCGCGTGCAATTGCCAACCAGGATTCCTACGCGGTCGTATTGATCTTGAGCTCGAACCAAGACCTCGCTGGTCATCACGATCGAACTCGCTCAGTCGGAGTGACCAAATGAGACGAATGCTTCACCTTTGGGCCACCCTCATCGCGTCCAGCGTTTCCGTGGGAGCCGAGGCTCACCAGGCATCTTCTACCTGGGCATACCCGCCAGCGTGCTGTAAAGGTAGCGAGGTTGGAGGCGATTGTCATCGCCTGCCCGGCTCGAACGTTAAAAAGGGGCCGGACGGATTCTCGGTGCTGGTCAACCCGGGCGACCATCCTCTGGTAACAAAGCCACACAGGTTCCTGATCCCATACGGACAGGAAATTCCATCTGGTGATCGTGATTTTCACATTTGCCTTCACCCAACTGAAGACCACATGAACTGCTTTTTTGCGCCTCCGGACGGGGTGTGAACCGGCCAATTCACGGTTCACTGGTTGCCGCTGCAAAGGAATATGTTCGGTTCCGCCGTTTGATGGACTGAGCTTTGTTGTGAGCGGCTGAACAAAACTTCGCAGTGCATTTCAAGGACGGGGCCGGTGCGAACCTGAGCCTTCTGGCGTAAGGAGAAGAAGGCCGCGCTTCCATACGTGGCCTCATCTCAGGCGGCTTAAGTCCGCCGCGCGATTTTCGATGATGGCTTCCATAGAGAAGAAGCCGGTGACGGTCGCCAGGTCGAAATTCGTGATCAGTTTCTGATAGAATGCGTCGTAGCCTGCCATGCCACACGTGATTACCTTGACCATATAATCCCAGTCGCCGCCGATTCGGTAGAATTCGATCACTTCCGGAAGATGTTCGACATGCTTGCGGAAGCTGTCCGCCCATTCCTTTGAGTGGTGGCGGGTACGGATCATGACGAATACGGTCAGGTCAAAGCCGAGTGCGGCCAAGTCGATTTCAGTACGCGAGCCACGGATCAAACCGCTTGCATGCAATCGCTGCAGTCTGCGCCAGCACGCATTCTGCGAAATCCCGACTCTCTCGGCCAGATCGCGCTGCGATGTGGTGGCGTCATTTTGAAGACAGGACAGTAGCCTCATATCAATTACGTCTATTTTTTCCATTTTTCCGATCATATGACCCAATATTCGAATCCAAGTGCATTAAACAGATAAAGCATTCAACCCCGCAACACGATATATTTTCCCCAATCTTTCTCTTAGGGGGCTTTTAATATGTGGATGCCCAAGCACACGAAGACCGGTCTTCTGGAAAAATTCAGACACGACCTCACCGGTCCGGATATTCTTTCGCGCCTGCGCGACGGCATCATCGGCTACGACGCTACGATCGACGGCCCATATGGGCCGAAGGCACTTGTCTACGCCGACTACGTCGCGTCGGGACGAGCGCTGAGGCAGATCGAACAGTTCGTGATCGAGCAGGTGCTGCCTTATTACGCAAACAGCCACACCGAGGCGTCCTACTGCGGCGGCTTCATGACGCGGCTGCGTCGCGACGCCCGCGCCGCCGTCGCTCATTGCTGCGGCGCCCGCGAGGAGCACGCCGTCATCTTTGCAGGTTCGGGCGCGACCGCCGGCATCAATCGACTGGTCAGCCTCTTCGGTATCAAACAAGCAGTCGCGGCCGGCGGTAGGCCGGTCATCATCATCGGTCCCTACGAGCACCACTCGAACATATTGCCATGGCGCGAGAGCGGCGCGGAAGTCATCGAGATCGCCGAAGGCCCAACCGGTGGACCGGATTTCGATGAGCTCGACGCGGCGCTGCAAGGTTTAGCCGGCCGTGATGTGGTCTGCGCGTTCTCCGCCGCGTCCAACATCACAGGCATCGTCTCCGATGTGGCTGGCATTACCCGCAAAGTAAAGACCGCCGGAGCCAAGATGATTTGGGACTATGCCGGCGCGGGCCCCTACCTGCCGATTTCCATGTGTCATGGCAGCAACGCTGAGATCGACGCTATCGTGGTGTCACCCCACAAGTTCATCGGAGGTCCGGGCTCGTCGGGTATTCTGATTGTCCGGCGCGACGCCGTCGTGGCAAGAACACCGACGTGGTCAGGAGGTGGCACTGTCAGGTTCGTTTCGCCCAGCGGCCACGACTACAGCGATAGTCTCGAAGCCAGAGAAGAGGCGGGTACGCCGAATGTGATCGGCGACGTCCGAGCCGCGCTCGCCTTTCTGGTCAAGGATGCGATCGGCGAGGAAACGATGCAACTGAGGAACGCGGAATTGACGAGCCTCGCAATGGCGCAATGGGCAGCAGCCGATCGCCTGGAACTGTTAGGTTCGCTGTCGGCTGAAAGGCTGCCGATCTTCTCGTTCCGGGTGCGGGACGGCTACGGCGGCCACGTCCACCAGCAACTCATCACCCGCATGCTGAGCGACCGATTCGGCATCCAAGCGCGCGGCGGCTGCGCCTGTGCCGGCCCATATGTTCACCGGCTCTTGTCGATTGATGCGAGAGAATCCAAGCGAATGCGGCGAACTATCCTCAATGGCGATGAGATTTCCAAACCGGGCTTCACCCGCCTCAATCTCAGTGTGCTCCTCACAGCCGAGAAAGTGAAGTTCATCCTGGATTCAGTGATCACGCTCGCCAGCGATGCACCCTCTTATCTGCCGCGCTACGATTTTGACGCCAGGCGGGCAATCTTCTTTCCACGGGAGGCCTGAATGACAGATATCCTGCCGAAACCGGATGTCGTCGGTTTTTTCGATCCGCGAACATCCTCCATCCAGTATATCGTCAGTGATCCGCGCTCGAGGAAATGCGCGATTGTCGATCCGGTGCTTGACTACGACGAGAGGTCCGGAGCGACCGCCACAACCAACGCCGACAGGCTGCTGGAACACATTGAGGCCGAGCGCCTTGACTTGATTTGGATACTCGACACGCATCCGCACGCCGACCACCTGTCCGCCGCGTCCTACCTGAAGACCAGGACGGGGGTGCGGACCGCGATTGGCGAACATGTGGTCGGAGTTCAACGGCTGTGGGCCGACATTTACAACTGGCCGCAGCTCGCGACCGATGGGTCGCAGTGGGATAGGCTATTCGCGGAGGGCGAGCAGTTCGCAATCGGTGACATTCCAGTGAAGGTAATGCACTCTCCTGGGCACACGCTCGCGTCGGTCTCCTATATAGCCGGCGATGCTGCGTTCATTCATGACACACTATTCATGCCGGACAGTGGTACGGCGCGAGCGGATTTTCCTGGCGGTAGTGCCGAAGCCCTGTGGGCATCGATACAGGCAATCCTTCGCCTACCAGATGTCACCCGCACCTTTGTCGGGCATGACTACCAGCCGGGTGGCCGCGAGCCACGCTGGGTGAGTACGGTGGCCGAACAGAGGGCGGCAAACACCCATCTCGTCACCTGCCAAGGCGAGGATGACTTCGTTCGCCTCCGGAACGAGCGCGACAAGTCCCTGCCGATGCCAAAGCTGATCCTGCACGCCCTTCAGGTCAACATCAACGGGGGCAGGCTTCCCGAGGCCGAAGTCGGCGGGAAACGCTATCTCAAGATTCCCCTGGATGCCTTGCCGCATGCAGCCTGGAACTGACCCCACAACAGTTTTTTCTGCGCTGACCGCGCCGATAGGGCCTTGGCAAAGCGACAAACCGACAGCCGCATGGTCATCGAGGAATATGGCTCGTTTGCCCTGATCATTTGCTAGCGGAAACTGCCTACCCTCCATCTGCGCCCTTGGCAAAATCTGATTAATCGAGCCTACTCCCGGTCAGCAGATACGTCTTGGTGATCCGCTGGCGGGCGTTGAGACAGAGCTCTAGTAGTCATCAGGGTTGATCCTGTAGCGGGTACGGGGTGTAGTCTGTGGTAACGCGTAGTATTGACCGAGAATGATTACGACGGAGCATATGCCAAGCTTGATCTGAAACGTTGGCGGGCTCGACAGCTGGGCGTCGCCAGCGCGCGTCCCGTCGAACAGAAATTGGAAAGCCGCGATGCTTCATATCCCGCATGACAAGAGTCTCGACTCGAGCCTTGCTCTCATGAGAGATCCATATCGATTCATTTCGAGCCGATGTCGGCGCTACGGATCGGACCTGTTTGAAACACGGCTTCTGCTGCAGAAGACCATCTGTGTGACGGGGCCGGAAGCTGCGCAGCTATTCTATGATCCGAGCCGGTTCGCGCGCCGCGACGCTATGCCCAAGGCGATTCAGAAGACGCTGCTCGGGGTCGGTGGGGTGCAGGGGCTCGACGATGGAGCCCACCGGCACCGCAAGCAGATGTTCATGTCGCTGATGACGCCCGAGCGCATTGAGCAGCTCGTACGGCTGACCGCTGCGGCGTGGGAAATCCGCGTGCGCAAGTGGAGTTCAATGAATGAGGTCGTGCTTTATCCGGAACTTCACGAGCTGCTGATGCGCGCCGTTTGCGCCTGGGCCGGTGTGCCACTCGCCGATTCCGACATCGGCTCTCGAACGCAGGAGATCGCGGCACTGTTCGACCATGCCGGGTCGACTGGAATAAGACATTTGTGGTCGCGGTGGGCTCGAAAACGGGCTGACGCCTGGCTGAAGGAGATCATCGAAGACATCCGCAGCGGCCGTATCCGTCCGCTCGAACAGTCGGCCGCCTATGTCATAGCCTGGCACCGCGATCTCGATGGCCAATTGCTCAGTCCCCAAGTCGCCGCCGTGGAGTTGCTCAATGTAATCAGGCCGACCGTTGCTGTCTCGGTTTACATCACCCTTGTCGCACACGCTTTGCACGCACATCCCAAAGTTCAAGAGAGGCTTCAGGTCGACAATGACGGATACCCGGACCTCTTTGTCCAGGAGATTCGCCGATATTATCCCTTCTTCCCGGCCGTCGCGGCACGGACGCGGCTTGCATTCGAGTGGAACGGATACCCGTTTCCACACGGCCGGCGGGTCCTCTTCGACCTGCACGGCACCAACCACGATCCGCGAGCATGGGCCAACCCGGAGGCCTTCGAGCCCGAGCGATTCCGCCGATGGGACGGCAGCCCCTTCAACTTCGTCCCCCAGGGCGGTGGGGATCACCACGTCGGTCATCGCTGCCCCGGCGAATGGATCGCGACCGCGCTTATGAAGCTCGCAGCGGAGTTCTTTACTCGGCGGATGAGATACGACGTGCCGGATCAGGACTTGGAGATCGATTGGTCGCGGCTGCCGGCACTTCCTCGCAGCCGGTTCGTAATCAGCAATGTCAGGGAGATTTGAAGAGCCGGTGCGCCGAACGATCGAAACCAACCTGAGACAGGAACAGAGGAAGATCTATCGTGGCGCCGCCGCCGCCTTCATCTTTTGCGCGGCGATCTTCGGTGCGGCTTATCTTTTCCTGCCTGGTTTCATCCGGTTGCCCGGCGAGGATTTTCAATCCCTGTTGACCTGTTGGGCCGGCGCCAGCCTTTTCATTGTTATCTGGATTATGATCGGCGTCGGGATGGTGTCTAGCGGGAGGCGGCGTTCGCCAGAGGACATCCGCGGGTCGGCCTACTCGGCGCCGAGCCCAAGAATTGCAGTGCAAGTCGCTTTCCTTCAGAACACGCTCGAGCAGTCGATAATCGCGATGTTCACGCAACTCGCCCTGATCTTGCTGCTCGGGTCGATAGCGATACCGTTGCTCGCGGCGTCCGTATTGTTGTTTGCGGTCGGTCGAGTCACCTTTCTTAAGGGCTATCCCAAGGGTGCCGGGGCTCGGTCGTTTGGCATGGCGGTCACGGCTATCCCCAGCTTGACGGCGTTCGTCATTGCTGTCGGAGCGGTGATTTCTCGCATCTGGCACTGAATGCCGGCGCTTGGCACTGTATCCGCCCTACTTAAATGCAACATTCCGGAAAATCATGGTTGATCCTGTAGCGGCTACAGGATGTAAGGAATGGAGACGATATCAAAATCGGCCGAGGTCGAGGCGAAATTTAGGAGTTAGCGATGAGAACCGATACTGCGGCGGCAAGCCCACCGAGCACGCTACGTTTCAAGGTCGATGGTTTGGATTGCCAGAACGAGGTCCGGATGCTTCGTGCAGCGGTTGGTCCTGTCGTCGGTGGGGAGGACAAGCTGTCGTTCGACACCAAGGGCGGTGTCATGGAAGTGGCGGGCCAGACCGCGCCTGCACTGGGTGCCATCGAGCAAGCGGTCGCCACCACCGGAATGCAGGCAAAGCTGTTACCGCAGCCGGAGAAGCTGATAGCATCGGCATTGCTGTTCAAGGTCGAGGGGCTCGATTGCAAAAGCGAAGTTGCGATGCTCAAGCGGGAAATCGGCCCCCTCGTCGGGGGTGACGACTGGCTTGCCTTCGACACGGCAAAAGGATTGATGACGATCGCGCCTCAGCAGCGTGCCTCGATCGACGAACTCTTGAGCGGCATCTCCAAGACTGGAATGTCCGGCTCTCTCATTCGAGATGGATCGGACGACGCCATATTCCTGCGCGTGCACGGCCTCGACTGCAAGAATGAGGTGGCTGCCCTAACAACGGAACTGGGGCCGCTCGTCGGCGAGGACAAGCTCGCTTTCGACACTTCGCAGGGAACGATGACCGTTGCACCGCAGAGGGGGGTGACCCTCCAGCAGATTGAACAGGCGGTTGCGCGAACCGGAATGCGGGCTGAGGCGTGGTCGGCGCCGGCCGCTGCCGAGCAGGCAGCCTGCAATGCAGCAGGATCCGCATGCGGATGCGCGGCCGACGTACAGGAAGCCCTCAGCCCGCCGCTGCCGACCAATCTGCCTGGTGGGGTTGTCTACCGAATTCATGGCATGGATTGTGCCGACGAGATCGCTGCCCTGAAGCGGGAAGTGGGTCCGCTTGTTGGTGAAGACAAGCTCGCGTTCGATCTTCTCAACGGCCGCATGTCCATCGACATAGCGCCTGACGCCGCATTGGAGGCCAAGATCGAGAAAGCCGTCGGACGCGCCGGCCTGCGGGCCGAGCCCTGGACCGAGGGCGCCACCAGCGAAGGGGCACTGGCAGAAGAGCGTCGCCGGCGCATTCAGTCACGGCTGACCGCAGCCAGCGGCGTATTCGCCGCGCTCGGATTTGCGGTTCACGCGTGGCTCGGTGGTGGAATCATCGCGGCCTTTGAAGCTGGCGAGCACGCGATAGGCTCGACTCCACCGGCAAGCATCGTCCTCTATACACTCGCCGTGCTCTGTGCCGTGCGCTACGTCGCTCCGAAGGCCTGGCTCGCGGCAAGGCGCCTGCGTCCCGACATGAACCTCCTGATGGTGATTGCTGTCGTGGGCGCGATCGGCATCGGCGCCTGGTTCGAAGCTGCAACGGTCTCCTTCTTCTTCGCGCTGGCCCTGGCGCTCGAGGCCTGGAGCCTCGGCCGAGCGCGGCGAGCCGTGGCGGCCCTCATGGAGCTCGCGCCGTCGACGGCGCGCATCAGGCTCGAAGACGGCACGGAGCGAGACGTGCCGGCCGCCGAGGTCCGTGTCGGTTCCCACATCATTATCCGCCCCGGCGAAAAGGTTCCGCTCGACGGCCGTGTCGCCGCCGGCGAAAGTGAGATCAATCAGGCACCGATCACCGGCGAAAGCGTTCCCGTCTTCAAATCCGAGGGCGATGAGGTGTTTGCCGGCACCATCAACGGCGAGGGTGCCCTCGATGTCGTGACCTCCAAGGCGGCGAGCGACACCACACTCGCGCAAATCATTCGCATGGTCGGCTCCGCCCAGGGGCGGCGGGCACCAAGCGAGCAGTGGGTCGAGAAGTTCGCGCGTGTCTATACGCCCGTCGTGATGGCGCTCGCGGTCGCCATTTTTTTGGTTCCGCCGCTGTTGCTCGGCGGCGGTTGGGAGACATGGTTCTATCGCGCCCTCGTGCTGCTCGTGATCGCCTGCCCTTGTGCCCTTGTGATTTCGACGCCGGTCACGATCGTAGCCGCCCTCGCGGGAGCGGCGAAGCAGGGCGTCCTGGTGAAAGGCGGCATCCACCTCGAAACGCCGGCGCGTTTGAAGGCGATCGCCATGGACAAGACCGGAACGCTCACCGAAGGACGTCCGAAGGTCGTGGAGATCGTTGCGCTCGGCAGCCGCAGCGACGCCGACCTTCTTCGGCTGGCCGCGGCCCTCGAGGCTCGCAGCGAACACCCGATCGCCCGCGCCATTCTGGCAAGAGCCACCGAAAGCGGTATCGCCGCGCAACCCGCCGAGGCTGTCCATGCGATCACGGGCCGGGGCATGACCGGCCGCGTCTCCGGTCGCGAAGCGTGGCTTGGGTCGCGCCGCTACCTCGATGAACGGGCGGTCGGCTCGCCGGCCATCCTGGAACGCGCCGATGCTCTTTCCGGCGCCGGCCGGACTATTGTCGCGGTCGGTGAGGGGCAGGAGGTCTGGGGACTGATCGCCGTTGCAGATGCAGTGAGGGCTGAAGCCAAGGATATCGTCACCGCGCTACATCGAGCTGGCGTTGAAAAGGTGGTGATGCTGACAGGCGACAATCGCGCCACCGCCGAGGCGATTGCCAAGGAAACCGGCATTGACGAGGTTCGCGCGGAACTTCTTCCCGGTGACAAGGTCGCGGCTGTCGAGGATCTCGTGCGGCGGTATGGTTCTGTCGCCATGGTGGGTGATGGGGTCAATGACGCCCCGGCCATGGGCCGGGCCAATCTCGGCATTGCCATGGGTGCGATGGGCAGCGACGCAGCCATCGAAACGGCCGACGTCGCCCTGATGTCGGACGACCTTTCGAGACTCCCGTGGCTCGTGCGCCATTCGCGAGACACGCTCTCGGTCATTCGACAGAATATCGCCTTCTCGATCGCGGTGAAGATATTGTTCACCGTGCTGACAGTGATCGGTCTCGCATCGCTTTGGGGCGCGATTGCCGCTGATGTCGGGGCCTCCTTGCTCGTTGTCCTCAACGGTTTGCGGCTCCTCAATCGTGAACAGCGCCAGACGGAAGGTGGCCCATCCGGCGGCGCAAAGGTTCGAGCAGAGGATCGCCAGCACTCCGCAGTGGCTCGCACCGCGCCTGCGCATTGAGCCAATGGCGGTCGCCCTGTGGGGCGGCCGCGACCGACAGATTAATGCCAATCAGATCTCGAATAACATAAGGAATCGCCGTGGTCGGAAGCTCCCGTAGAAATCGCGCGATATGGATTGGCGGTGCGTTTGCCGCCGCGCTTCTCGTTGACGTCGCAACAAAGTGGTTGATCTTAAATGCCGTCATGGTCCCGCCGCGCGTGATCGAGCTTACGCCGTTTTTCAACCTGACGCTTGGCTTCAACACCGGAGTGAGCTTTGGGATGTTCCAGGACTTCTTTCTCGAGCGCCCGCTGGTTCTGGCCGGCATCAAGATGGTCATAGCGGTCGCCCTTGTCGTCTGGGCAATGCGAACCGTCCGGATGATCGAAGCCACGGCCCTCGGCTTGATCGCCGGCGGGGCCGCCGGCAATATCGTCGACGGCGTGCGTCAAGGCGCGGTGACCGACTTTCTCGATTTCCACGTCGGTACTTGGCATTGGCCTACCTTCAACATGGCGGACGTTGCGATCACCACCGGCGCTGCGCTCCTCATGGCAGGATCGCTCTTTTCGTCTCAACCGGCGCTTCGCACGCGCGAACCGTCTGGCAACGGGAAGCGCTGAGGATGCCGGCGCTGGATATCGCACCTCGGTCTGGCGACGGCACTATCTCCGTCCTGTCTCCGGGTGGGAGACGCGCTGGCTACCTGGAACCGCCGTGCCACGTCAACTGGCTTCAGCACCCTTACCGAACCCCGGCGCGTGAAACCATTGGAGCGCTCGCGAGCCCCCAACGAGCGGAACTTGATGACTGGAGGGTGTACTCAAGGAGGCCGATACAATCTTCGCTTAGCTTTGCAACACCGTCCGCCCAGAACCGTCATCCGCCGACGGGTGATTCTCAGCGACCTAAGATGAAAAATCAGTCTTCAAGGTCGAAGGATTGGTTGGAACACTGATGATCAATCATCGCACGATCACCCGTTCCCAAGTACTAGGCATGACTGGGACATTGATTGCTCTCTGGTTGATGGCGATTGGGCTAAGCACGCAAGTTATGCGTCACGAGTTCGACGAGAGGTTCGATAGCGCCCTGCAGGAAACAGCAAATCGCCTTTTAGAAATTAGTGTTAGCGATGTCGATCTTCGTTTGGCTCCCGGGAACGAGCAAGTCTCGGATTCCGACACATCCCAAGGTCGAGACTATTTGATTTATCAGATCAGAAGGCCAAACGGAGAAATTATCATGCGCTCGAAAGATGCACCGGACGAGCTATTTTCAGCACCTCTTTTGGCTGGCTTTCAAGAGACGGCGGCATATCGAATTTATACAAAAGCGAGCTCAAAAGATAAGCTTATCGTACAGGTTGCAGACAGCTTTGGTGATCGTCGGGAGGCTGTGGGCGAAAGCGTGGTCGCGATGCTGATTCCATTGCTAGCATTCATACTTGCGAGCGGTTTGGCAATCTGGACTATGGTGAAGCGAGTTCTGAACCCTATCGAGGAGCTACAACGAGCTATCTGCAACAAAAATGAAGGAAACCTGACGCCAGTCGAAATAGGGCGAGTATCTAGAGAACTGATGCCCATTGCGCGCTCCGTTAATCTCCTCCTGGAACGACTACAAACAGCGTTTGATGCCGAACGTGACTTCACGGCTCATTGTGCGCACGAGTTGCGGACGCCTATCGCGGGCGCGTTAGCGCAAACCCAGTGTCTCGTCAGTGACCTTCCTGAAGGTGCCTGGAAACAACGTGCCGTTACCGTTGAAAACTCCCTTCGCAAGCTCGGGCGTCTGATTGAAAAATTGTTGCAGCTCGCGAGGGCAAGCTCCCAGACCAAGATAACGTCAGTCGCTGTCGATGTTGGTCCAGTTCTCGACATGCTGGTGACAGATTTTCAACGAGACACTGGAACACGCGGAAGGTTGCAGTATCGTAGGCCTAAGAGTGCGCCGATGGTTCATGATATCGATGTTGACGCGTTTGGGATCGTCACGCGCAACTTGATAGAGAACGCCATAATTCATGGAGAGCCAAACACGCCGGTGAACATATCGGTGGCAGGTGACGGTTCAATTCATATTGTGAATGAGTGCGCCGTGCTGGCCAACCTTACCCTCCTTGAGATGAAAAAGCGTTTTACGCGTGGAAACAATAAAGCGTCCGGATCGGGGCTGGGACTGGCGATCTCTGATCAACTAGTAAAGCAGATGGGCGGAACGCTAGACCTCTACTCGCCGGTGCCCGGACGCGATACCGGTTTCGAGGCCGTTCTCTCGTTTCAGCCACTACAGCCCAGCGAAGAAAGCCGCAATTGTTCTCACTCTTAGGTGTCCTGCAATGTGACCGATCAGTATCTTCAGCCTAGCAAGTGTTTCATAGTATCTGTTATCGATCTCTCAGGTGGTAAGTATGCGTCATCAGGCGCGCTCGCGACCCATCAACACTAGGGAGTCAATATGACTTGAAGCATGTACGCCTGGGGGATGAGACGCATTCTCAGCCGGTTTTTCACCTGGCCGTTAGTGATTTATCGAGGCGCTATCAGTATTGCTCTTATCTAGGCGATTGCTCCTAGCTATATCACTTAAGTTACAAACCATCAGGAAAGCTTGCATGAGTGAGAAACAACGAGAAGAAGCTGAAATCGAACTCGACGCAAGCAACGCCGCCGAGCGCAAAACGCTTATTTGGGTCCTCGCGATCAACTTCTTGCAGGTGATTGTGGCTGGTGTCGTCGGCGTCATCGCGGACTCTACCGGTCTTTTGGGCGCCGCTCTGGATAATTTGGGGGATGCCGGCGTCTATGCCGTCAGCCTATATGCCGTCGGCAGGACGGTCGCGGCCAAGGTGCGAGTGGCGCGTCTCTCTGGAATGCTCTTGATCGCTTTGGGGCTAGCCCTTTTCGTGGAAGTACTTCGCCGTTTCTTCACGGGCGCAGAGCCGATCGGTTTGGCGATGATCATAACGGCCTTCGCCAACGCCGCCCTGAATGTACTTTGCCTAAAACTGCTGCGGTCGCATCGGGATCGAGGCGTGCATCTCAAGGCGTCCTGGATCTTTACGACGAACGACATGCTGGCGAACGCCGGCATTGTCGTGTCGGGTGCTGCGGTCATGTTCTTCGCGTCCCCGCTTCCTGACCTGATCATCGGGTTGCTGGTCGGTGGCATCGTCCTCAAGGGTGGCTGGGACATCCTGAAGGAGGCGCGAGACACGCAGCGCAAGAACTCGAGGTCCTCAGGAAATTAA
>Ga0209173_100536_pt1 | contig 16980 bp, 12 predicted proteins | sample SynthPrep_16_END_FD_187206 | JGI IMG/M metagenome (GOLD analysis project Ga0209173, IMG submission 187206) | Synthetic microbial communities from Ohio, USA - SynthPrep_16_END_DS12_MetaG (SPAdes) (version 2) | ecosystem: Engineered > Bioreactor > Aerobic > Activated sludge | place: USA: Ohio... | reverse complement strand
GAACATGAAAGCATGGTTAATCCTCGCCTTGGGGGCGACGCTGTTCATTCCGGGCCCGGCCCAGGCCGCCACGCCCTTGCTGGGTGTGGGCATGGCAAAGTACGACGATAACTTCCAGACCCTGCTGCGCAACGGGGTGCAGCAACAGGCCAGCGTCATGAACGCCGACATCTTTATGGAGAACGGGCAGGACAGCGTCGATCTGCAGATGCGCCAATTCCGCAACCTGGTCAATTCCAAGGTGGATGCGATCATCGTCGCGATGGTCGACGGCAAAAGTGCGGCGCAGATGATGCAGCTGGCCGCGGATGCAAAGATCCCGCTGGTGTTCGTCAACCGCAATCCGAACCCGCAAACGTGGCCGGCGCAGACCGCGTTTGTCGGCTCCAACGAGCTGGAGTCGGGTACGTTGCAGATGGAAGAGCTGGCGCGCCGCGCCGGTTACAAGGGCAACGTGGTGATTCTGGTGGGCGACCCCGCCAACGCGTCCTCCTTGATGCGCACCGAGGACGTGGAGAAAGTCGTCGCCAAATACCCCGGTATGAAAGTCGTACAGAAAAAAGTCGGCAACTGGGAGCGTAGCCAGGCCGCCACGATTGTCATTGACTGGGTCAAGCAGGGCGTCGATTTCTCGATCATTGCGGCCAATAACGATGAAATGGCGATCGGCGCGATCATGGGCCTGGAAAAGGCCGGCAAGCAGGCCAAGGACTATTGGGTCGGCGGCATCGACGGCACACCGGACGGCTTGAAGTTGATGGCTGAGGGCAAGATGGCGGTCAGCGTGTTCCAGGATGCCGCCGGCCAGGCCGGCGGCGCAGTGGACACCGCACTGCGCCTGGTACGCGGCGAGGTGCTGGAGTCGGCGGTGGTCTGGGTGCCGTTCAAGTTGATCACGCCTGAGAATCGCCAGGCGTTTGAATAGCACTGGGCACCTCGATCCAACCTTGGAGTGCAGTCAAATGTGCTCAGGCAGGGGGTTTGGTGAGCTTGGCATGCTACTGACCGATCATGCGAACCACCCGCCTGGCAATCAGAACACCCACCACGGGCGCCAGTGCAAACACCCCAAACAACCACACCGCCGCGCTCGCGGTGCCTTCGACACCGCCGGGCTCAGTGAGGCCGGCGACGTTCGCGACCATCCCCGCCAGTGCCGCGCCAAATGCGGTGGCGAACAGTTGCACGGTAGTAATCGAGGCGCTGGCGAGGTCCTGCTCACCGGCCGGCGCCACCTGGAACACCCGCGTCAGCAAGTGCGGCCAAGCCAGCCCCACGCCCAACCCAATCAGGATAAGCGCCAGGCAGATCGGTGTGAGCGTCTGCCCGCTGCCGTTGCTTTCGACGGGCATCAAGATGGCCAGCGCCACCATGCCCACCACGCCCAGGATCGGCCCGGCCAGGATCGCCCGTCGAATGTTGCTGCCCGTCACACCCGCGCTGGCGATTGACCCCAGCGTCCAGCCGGCCGCCATCAGTGCCGCCAGATAACCGGCCACCAGCGGCGACTGGTGGTGCAGGACTTGAAGAAACAACGGCACGAAGATTTCGCCACTGGTCACGGCCACCGCCAGCAGTGACATCGTGGCGTACAGCGCGCCGAGTGCCGTGGTGATCCGAAACGCGCCGGCGGGCAACAGTCGATGGCGGGCGCGGCTTTCCGTGACGATCAGCAGCGCGGTAAACACCGCCGCCACGGCCAGCCCCAGCAGGTTCAGGGGCAGGGTGGACGAGACACTGCCGGCCGACACCGCCAGTACCGCCGCCGTCAGCAGCACCAGTTGGGCGAGTGGCAACGGGGTCGGCGCAGCGCTCTCGGTGCTGCGCCTGGGCAGGACCGCCGCCGCCAGCACCGCGAATAACCCGGCCACCGGAATCAACGACCAGAACGCCGCGCGCCATATGCCCAGCTCGGCAAACACTCCGCCCACCGCCGGGCCGACCAGCGTCGCCACGCCCCACATCCCCGACACCAACGCCATCGCGCGCGGCCACAGGTTTTCATCGAACACCAAGCGGATCATCGCGTAGGACAGCGCGAACAAGAACCCACCGCCCAGCCCCTGCACCAACCGCCCAACGAGCATTACCGGCATGGACGGCGCAAACGCACAGGCCAAGGCCCCGCCGGCAAACACCAGGCTGGCGGCCAGGTACGCCGCACGCGGCCCGAGGCTGCCGAGCAGGCGCGCCGACAACGCCGAGCCGAGGATCGAGGCGGCGACAAATAACGTGGTATTCCATGCGTAGTAGTCGATGCCGCCGATGTCCTGGACCACCGACGGCAGAATCGTGGTGGCGATGTACACGTTGATCGCATGCAGCACCACGCCGCCGGCCAGTGCGAGCGAACGTACGCCGTTGGTACCGGACAACAGCGCGGCCCAGTTGGAGGGGGAGGGTTGAGGTGTGTCCATGCAGGCTCCGATTCAAAGGGCTGAAGGCTTGCCAAGGCAAGCCGACACCCTTTATAAAACCTCATGTTTAGATGAGGTCAAGAGCTGGATGGAAGCGAAAATCGATGTGCGCATCCCCCTCGGCGTGGGCGAACTGGCCCGGCGCAGCGGCGTGACCGTGGCCACGGTGCATTTCTACGAGGCCAAGGGGCTGATCCACGGCCAACGCAGCGCCGGCAATCAGCGTCGCTATCAGCGTGACGTACTGCGCCGGATCGCGGTGATCAAGGTCGCGCAGCGCGCGGGCATTCCCTTGGCGGCCATCAAGGACGCGTTGGACGAACTGCCTTCAGGACGGCCGTTGACGGCCAAGGACTGGACCCAACTCTCCACACACTGGCGCGACCTGTTGAGTGAGCGTATCAACAGCCTCACTCAACTGCGCGACCAGCTCGATGGCTGTATCGGCTGTGGATGCCTGTCCCTGGATGATTGCCCGTTGCGCAATCCGGGGGATCAGTTGGGACGGCTGGGGGATGGGGCCGTATTGCTCGGAAAGTGAGACAGTCAGCGCCGACCCGTGCGCGTACTCACATCCACCCACACCGCCAATACCAGGATGCTGCCCTTCACAATCATCTGCCAGTAACTGTCCACGTCCAGCATCGACATGCCGTTATCCAGGCTGGTAATCACCAATGCCCCGAGCAAAGCGCCATACACCGTGCCCGAGCCGCCGCGCATCGACGTCCCCCCAATAAAGCACGCAGCTATGGCATCCAACTCACCCATATTGCCCGCCGACGGTGAACCCGCCGCCAGGCGTGCGGTATTGACCAGGCCGGCGAGGGCGCACATCACGCCCATGATGCCGAAGATCCACAGTTTCACCGCCTGCACGTTGATGCCCGACAGGCGCGTGGCTTCCATGTTGCTGCCCACCGCGTAGACGCGGCGGCCGAACACGGTCTGGCTGGTGACGTAGCTGAACACGCCGAGCAGCACCAGCAACAGCAGCACCGGTACGGGGATGCCGTCGTAGCTGTTGAGGGTGGTGACGAACCCGGCGAGCACCGCGCCGATCACCCCCACGCGCAGCACATCGCGCATCAGGGCGTGCGGCGCCAAGCCATGCAGCGCGCGGTTGCGCCGTTGTCTCCAGGTCAAAAACAGGGTCAGGGCAAACAGCAAGACCCCAAGGCCAACCCCCACCGAATGCGGCAAATACCCCTGGCCTACATACACCAGCGACGGCGACACCGGCGCGATGGTGGTGCCGCCGGTGATCCCCAGCAGAATCCCGCGAAACGCGAGCATGCCGCCGAGGCCAACGATAAACGACGGAATGCGCAGGTAAGCGGTCATGTAGCCGTTGGCCAAACCGATCATCAGGCCGCACAACGCCACCAGGCTGAGGTTGGCCAGCAGCGGAATGTGATAGACCACATCCAGGATCGCTGCGAGCCCGCCCAACAGTCCCAGCAACGAACCCACCGACAAATCGATCTCGCCGCTGATGATCACCAGCACCATGCCGCACGCCAATATCCCGGTGATCGACATCTGCCGCAGCAGGTTGGACAGGTTGCGCGGGGTGAGGAAGCCGCCCTCGGTCTGCCAGCTGAAAAACAGCCAGATAAACGCCACGGCGATCACCAGGGCGAGCATTTTGTAGCGAGTGAACAGCTGTTTGACCTGATTCATCTACGCGTTTTTCCGATTGTTATTGTTTTGGCTGAGCGCGGCGGCGAGCACCTGTTCCTGGGTGAGCCCCTCGTTGATGAAGTCGCCACGCAACTGGCCGTCGCCGATCACCAGCACGCGGTTGGACACGCCGAGCACTTCGGCCAATTCCGAGGAAACCATGATGATCGACACGCCTTCGGCCGCCAGCGCGCCCATCAGTTTGTAGATCTCATACTTGGCGCCCACATCCACCCCGCGCGTGGGCTCGTCGAGGATCAGCACCTTGGGCTTGGCCATCAGCATTTTCGCCAGCACGGCCTTTTGCTGGTTGCCGCCGGACAGGCTGGTGATCGGCAGGAACGGGCTGGCGGTCTTGAGGTGCATGCGCGCGATCTGCTGGTCGATGCTGCCCAGTTCGGCCTCGGCGTCGATGCGGGTCAGGTGGGCATAGGTGTCGAGCACCGCCAGGGTGATGTTCTGGCCCACGCCCAGGTCAGGGATGATGCCCTGGCGCTTGCGGTCCTCGGGCACCATGCACAGTCCGGCGCGGATCGATTTGAGCGGCGTGCGCGTGTCGATCACCTGGCCGTCGAGCCACACCTCGGCGCTGTAGCGGCCGGGGTAGGCGCCGAACAACGCCGACACCAGCTCCGTGCGCCCGGCGCCCACCAGCCCGGCTATGCCGAGGATTTCGCCGCGCTTGAGCACGAAGGAAATATCGTCGACGCGCTTGCGCCTGGGGTTGTCGACGTCATAGCAGGTGACATTGCGCGCTTCGAAAATCACCTCGCCGATGGCATGGGGCTCGGTGGGGTAGAGGTTACTCATTTCGCGGCCGACCATCTGCGTGATGATCTGCGGGATGTCCATGTCGGCCATGGCCGTGGTCGCGATGTGCTTGCCATCGCGGATCACCGTGATGGTGTCGCACACGGCCGCCACTTCATCGAGCTTATGGGAGATGTACACGCAGGCCACGCCCTTGGCCTTGAGGCCGCGGATGATGTCCAGCAGCACTTCGATTTCCGAGCGGGTCAGGGCCGAGGAAGGCTCGTCAAGGATCAGCAGGCGCGCCTGTTTGTTCAGGGCCTTGGCGATTTCCACCAGTTGCTGGTAGCCGCCGCCGTACTGCGACACCGGCAGCGCCACGTTCATGTCCGGCACCTTGAGCTCGCGCATCAACGCTTCGGCGCGGTGCAGCATCGCCGGGTAGTTCATACGCGCGCCGGGCAACGTCAGCTCGTGGCCCATGAAGATGTTCTCGGCTACCGACAGGTCAGGCACCAGGGTCAGTTCCTGGTGAATGATGACGATGCCGGCGGCCTCGGTTTCGCTGATGGACTGGGCCCTGAGCGGTTGCCCGTCCCAGAGGATTTCCCCCTCCCAGGTGCCATGGGGGTAGACCGCCGACAGCACCTTCATCAGGGTGGATTTACCGGCGCCGTTCTCGCCGCACAGGCCGACGCACTCCCCCGGCCGCACCTTGATGTCGATGCCGTTCAGCGCGTGGACACCGCCAAAGGTTTTGACGATGCCGTTCATTTGCAGCAGGTAGTCGGCCATGGCGATCACTGCCCGCCGATCTGCTCTTTGGTATAGAACCCGTCCTTCTCCAACAGGTCGATATTGGCCTTGGTCAGCGGGGTCGGGGTGAGCAGGATGGTGTCGACTTTCTTGCTGCCATTGTCGTACTGCGAGCTGTAGGTGGGCTTCTCGTTACGCGCCAGTTGCACCGAGAGCTTGGCGGCTTCGGTGGCGATCAGCTTGAGTGGCTTGTACACGGTCATGGTCTGGGTACCGTCGATCACGCGCTTGACGGCGGCCAGGTCGGCGTCCTGGCCGGAGATCGGCACCTTGCCTGCCAGTTTCTGCGCGGCCAGGGCCTGGATCGCACCGCCGGCGGTGGCGTCGTTGGAGGCGACGATGGCGTCGATCTTGTTGCTGTTGCGGGTCAGGGCGTTCTCGACGATGCTCAGGGCTTCGGTGGGGTTCCATTCCTTGACCCACTGTTGGCCGACAATCTTGATGTCGCCCTTGTCGATGGCCGGTTGCAGCACCTTCATCTGGCCTTCGCGCAGCACCTTGGCGTTGTTGTCGGTGGGTGCGCCGCCGAGCAGGAAGTAATTGCCCTTGGGCGCCGCCTGCAGCACGCCGCTGGCCTGCATCTCGCCGACTTTTTCGTTATCGAAGGAGATGTAGGCATCGATGTCCGCGTTGAGAATCAGGCGGTCATAGGACACCACCTTGATCCCGGCTTTCTTGGCTTCGGCGACCGCGTTGGTCAGCACCGTGGCGTTGAACGGCACGATCACGATCACATCGACACCCCGGGAGATCAGGTTTTCGATCTGCGAAATCTGCTTCTGCTCGTTGGCATCGGCGGACTGCACAAAGACCTTGGCATCGAGTTTTTCCGCCGCGGCGACGAAGTAGTCACGATCCCGGGACCAGCGTTCCAGGCGCAGGTCGTCGATGGAAAAACCGATTTTCGGGTGGGCGGAGTCGGCCATCACCGGCAGTGCGAACAGGGCCAGGGCGGTGGCGAGCAGGTTACGTTTGAATGACTTCATGGTGGTGCGTCCTTTTATTGTTGTTGGAAAGACACTGGGTGAAGACTCTAGGCGAACACTGTAGGTGTGGCTAACCGGCGTGTTGTGGCAAGCCGGGCTTTTGTGGTGAACAGGACTTTTGTGGTGAATGGGCTTGTCTTGGTGAATGGGTTTAGTGTGGTGAGCGGGCTTATTGTGGTGAATGGGTTTGGTGTGGTGAGCAGGCTTGTTGTGGTGAGCGGGCTTGCCCCGCGCTGGGGCGCGAAGCGGCCCCATTGCAGGCGATGTGTTTTTAGCTGACACACCGAGGTGCCTGGGTTTGGGGCTGCTTCGCAGCCCAACGCGGGGCAAGCCCGCTCACCACAACAAGCCCCTCACCACACCAACCCCGCTCATCACAATAAACCCGCTCGCCACACTGTCACCGATAAATAAACCGGTTGACCACCCCCTCCAGCATCTCCTGCCGACCACTCACGGCCTGCGGGTTCAGTTGGTGGGTAAACGCGTGTTCGGCCAGTGACTCCAGGCTGAACTCACCGGCCAGCACGGCCTGGCCCAGCGGCTGCTGCCAGCCGGCATAGCGCTGGTCCTTGAACTGCTGCAGCCGGTCGTTCTGCACCATGGCCGCCGCACGTTCCAGCGCCAGGGCGAGTACATCCATGGCGGCGACATGGCCGTGGAACAGGTCGACCTCGTCCAGGCTCTGGCGGCGTACCTTGGAGTCGAAATTGTAGCCGCCATTCTTGAAGCCACCGGCCTTGAGGATTTCATAGGTGGCGAGGGTCATCTCCTCGACGCTGTTGGGGAATTGGTCGGTGTCCCAGCCGTTCTGCGGGTCGCCCCGGTTGGCGTCGATGCTGCCGAAGATGCCCAGGGACACGGCGGTGGCGATCTCGTGATGGAAACTGTGCCCGGCCAGGGTGGCGTGGTTGGCCTCGATATTCACCTTGATTTCATGCTCCAGGCCGTACTCATGCAAAAAGCCGAACACCGTGGCGCTGTCGTAATCGTACTGGTGCTTGGTCGGCTCCTGGGGCTTGGGCTCGATCAGCAGGTCGCCCTTGAAGCCGATCTTGTGCTTGTGCTCCACCACCATGCGCATAAAGCGCCCGAGCTGTTCGCGCTCGCGCTTGAGGTCGGTGTTGAGCAGGGTTTCATAACCTTCACGGCCGCCCCACAGCACATAGTTGGCGCCCTTGAGTCGCAGCGTGGCGTTCATCGCGCTGAACACCTGGGCAGCGGCGTAGGCAAACACCTCCGGGTCCGGGTTACTGGCGGCACCGGCGGCAAAACGCGGGTTGCTGAAGCAGTTGGCGGTGCCCCACAGCAACTTGATGCCGGTCTGTTCCTGATGGCGCTCCAGGTGATCGACCATCTGCGCAAAGTGGTTGCGGTACTCCTTGAGCGAACTGCCTTCCGGCGCCACATCGGTGTCGTGAAAACTGTAGTAGTCGATGCCCAGCTTGGAGAAAAACTCGAAGGCCGCCTCTGCCTTGCCGATGGCCACGTCCATCGGCTCGCCGCTGCGCTGCCACGGGCGCTTGAAGGTGCCCATGCCGAACATATCGGCGCCGGGCCACACGAAGGTGTGCCAGTAACACGCGGCCATGCGCAGGTGCTCGCGCATCGGTTTGCCGAGGATCAGCTTGTTGGCGTCGTAATGGCGAAAGGCGAGTGGGGCATCGCTGCTGGGGCCTTCGAAGCGAACCTTGTCGACACCGGGGAAGTACGGCATGGCGTTTTCCTTATTGTTCTGGGCGGTGTCTGGATACTAGCAACGGCACCGGGCCCGCTGATTATGAAAATCACCAAGGTGTAGTGCGATTTTGACCGGCGAGGGCTAGTCTGTTGCCACAGGCCCCAGGATAAAAACAATGAAAACCCTACCGCCCGTCCACCGTATTGCCCTGTTGTTCAACGGCAGCAAAATCTACGACCGCGGCATCATCGCCGGTATCGGCAATTACCTGAGCAGCACCCGTGCGTCCTGGGATTTGTTCCTCGAGGAGGATTTCCTCTGTCGCCTGCGCGGCATCGAGCGCTGGCAGGGCGACGGCATCATTGCCGACTTCGACGACCCGCTGATCGGCGAAGCGTTGGCCGACAGCACGTTGCCGGTGGTGGCGGTGGGTGGCTCCTATGAAGACGCGCGCGCCTATCCCAAGGGCATTCCCTATGTGGCGACCGATAACCACGCATTGATGAAGTTGGCTTACGAACACTTGATCGAAGCTGGCCTGACTCGATTCGCCTGTTTCAGCCTGCCCGAGGCCCAGGCCAATCGCTGGGCCCAGGAGCGTGAAAAAGCCTTTCGCCGCCTGCTGCAACGGGATGGTTTGCACGTCGAGGTGTATCGCGGCCTGGGCACCAGCGCGCCGTTGTGGGACAGCGCGGTGGAACAGCAGATTGCCTGGCTGCACAGCCTGCCCAAGCCCATCGGCATCATCGCCGTCACCGATGCCCGCGCCCGGCAACTGCTGCAAGCCTGCCTGACTGCCGGCATCGCCGTGCCGGAGCAAGTGGCGTTGATCGGCATCGACAACGACCCCCTGACCCGCACCCTCACGCGGGTGCCGCTGAGTTCGGTGATCCAGGGCACGGAAACCATGGGGCGCACGGCCGCCGCCTTGCTGCACCAGATGCTGCACGGCAAACCGTGCCTGGGCACGCAGGTCCTGGTGCCGCCGGAGGCGATCAACGTTCAGGCCTCCAGCCTGCATCAACCCTTGGGTAATCCGTACGTGATGCAGGCGCTGCTGTTTATCCGCCAGTACGCCTGCCAGGGCATCAAGACCGCGCAGGTGGCGGCCTATGTCGGCGTGTCGCGTTCATCCCTGGAAGCGCACTTTCGCAAGGTACGCGGCTGCAGCGTGCATGACGAGATCCTGCGCTTCAAACTCGCCGCCGCCGCCAAGGGCCTGGAAAGCCACGAACTGGCGATTGCCGATATTGCCGCCAAGTGCGGGTTCAAATCGGCGCAGTACCTGCATACGGTGTTTCGGCGAGAGTTTGGCTGCACGCCCCGCGAGTATCAGCAGGGCGCGGGGGGGACGATGCCTGCGTCGCACTCATCCACAACGTTCAACCACAGTGTCATTTAGCTCGCTAGGCTGCTGTCCGTGTGCAAGTGCAACCTGTTCGCTTGCTCTGCGTAGCGGAACTTGGCACGCTCAAACGGTGAGTGAGTACGCCAGGATGATCAATAAGGAAGCATTACATTGAGTTGGGGAAACGTTGGAAAATTTCTGTTGGCCCTAGTGACGGGTCTGGGATCAATTACCGGGATATACGTGGCTTTCAAGGATGACACTAAGCTCGAGGCTGATCTGTCCTACCGGTATGAAAGTGCACCCCGTCAATTCTCTGAGCGTTTAGGCAGTACTGCTGAAAAGCTCAAGTACGCCGATTTGTATGACAGCATCAAGCGCATTGGCGACGGTGCGCTCAGCCATGAACAGATCGATAAAATGGTCAACCTGAGCCAGGCGCCTTACCTCGCGCTACTCGATGCGCCGTTCGAAAAAGGGCCGGACAATTACCCCATAAGCCTGTTGATTACGCTGAGGAACAGCGGCAGCAAGGTCATCAAGGATGTACACATCAAGCTGCCTGCAAAGGGACTGGTCCAGATCAGGGATGATTCGCGCTCTGATACGGTGATGCCTGATCCTGTCAGCAGTGTTGTCATTCCTTCGATTGTGCAAAACGGTGTGTACACGCTCTGGATTCATTTTCAGGGTGATTTAAAAACGCTAAAAGAGCAGGACGTGTACATCGGTTACAGTGACGGCGTTGCGCAAGTTCGGGTGTATGAGGATTTCATAGGGTTTGAAGCGAGCATGGCCCGATATGGCATTTTGGTGTTGGGTGCTCTGGTGATGCTTGCGTACTGTTTCCTGGTAGCTGTTTATCTTTTGATAACGACCGATAGAAACAATGATGCGAATACGGTCCAGAGGTGACCGCCTGCACTTGAACGCGAGCATTGCTTGCTCGAAGAGCGATCCAGTCCAGACAGCGCGGTACCGGGGCACCGCGCCAGGAGGGGGTTATGGCAGGGCGTAGGCGATCACGTAGTCGCCACGGTCGGTGGACTGGCGCGCACCGCCGGCGGTGATCACGATGTACTGCTTGCCGGTTTTCGGCGACACGTAGGTCATTGGGCCACCCTGGCTGCCGACGGGCAGGCGGGCCTTCCAGATTTCATCGCCGTTGCCGCTGTTGAAAGCGCGCAGGTAGAAGTCCTGGGTGCCGGCGATAAAGATCAGGCCGCCCTGGGTCGACAGCGTGCCGCCGAGGGTCGGCAGGCCGATCTTGATCGGCAGGTGCATGCGGATGCCCAGGGGGCCGGTGTCTTCAACCGTGCCCACCGGCACTTGCCACGCGACTTTCTGGGTCTTCATGTCGATGGCGGTGAGGGTGCCGAACGGCGGCGCCTGGCACGGAATGCCGGCCACCGACAGGAAGCGGTTTTTGTTCACCGCATACGGCGTGCCCTTGAGCGGGACCGCGCCCATGCCGGTGTTCAGCGCTTCGCCACCGGACGAAGACTGGGCCTTGTTCTGCGACGGCAGCATCTGGATCCACAGGCCCAGGCGCATGTCGTTGACAAAGATAAAGCCATGCACCGGGTCGGTGGAAATGCTGCCCCAGTTCATGCCGCCCAGGGAACCCGGGAAGCTCAGGGATTTATCCGTGCCCGGCGCGGTGTACAGGCCGTCGTAGCGCATGCCCTTGAAGTCGATGCGGCACAGCAACTGGTCGTACGGGGTGGCGCCCCACATGTCCGACTCGCTCAGGGTCTGCGCGCCGATCTGCGGCATGCCCACAGACTTGGGCTGGGTCGGCGAATAAGGCTCGTTTGGAATGTTGGCGGCCTTGACCGGTACTTCCTTGACCTCGGTCAGCGGCGTGCCGGTGGCGCGGTCGAGTACATAGATCTGCCCGGCCTTGGTGCCAATCACCACCGCCGGTACCGCCTTGTCGCTGCCCGGTGGGGTGAAGTCGATCAGGCTCGGCTGCATCGGCAGGTCGAAGTCCCACAGGTCATTGTGGACGGTCTGGTACACCCACTTTTCAGCCCCGGTCGAGGCATCCAGCGCCAGCACGGACGCGCCGTATTTATGGTTGAGCGGGGTGCGTTCCACGCCGTAGATATCGGTGGACGAGCTGCCCATCGGCAGGAAGACCGTGTTCATCAACGGGTCGTAGGACATCGGCGCCCAGCTGTTTGGGGTGCTGCGCACGTAGGTCTTGTCGCCGGTCGGGGCCTGTTTGTCTTCCGGGTTGCCCGGGTCGAAGGCCCAGCGCATTTGCCCGCTGATCACATCGAAGCCACGGATCACACCGCCGGGCATGTCGGTCTGGACGTTATCCGCGACGCGGCCGCCCACCACCACGGTAGTCCCGGCGATCAACGGCGCGGAAGACAGCTGGTAGTAGCTGTCCGGCACATTGCCCAGGCCGGCTTTCAGGTCCACCTGGCCGTGGGTACCGAAGTCTTCGCAGAATTTGCCGGTGTCGGCATCCACGGCGATCAGGCGCGCGTCGATGGTGTTGGTCAGCAAGCGGCGTTGGCACTGCGCACCGGCGGGAACGCTGGCGGCGATGATCGGCGAGCTGTTGGGCTGGGTCGGCTGGGCAATCGGCGCGGTGGCGTCGAAATACGCCATGCCCCGGCAACGCTGCCACACCGCCGACTTGGCGTTGACTTCGTTCTTCCACAGCTCTTTGCCGGTGTCGGCGTCGAGGGCGATCAGGTTGTTGTGGGGCGTGCAGATAAACACCTTGTTGCCGATCTGCAGGGGCGTGAGCTGGTCTTCGGCGCCGTTGCCGTCGCTGAGGGCCACGTCACCGGTGTGATATGTCCAGGCCACCTTGAGCTTGTCGACAGTGTCGCGGTTGATCTGGTCCAGCGCGGCGAAGCGGCTGCCCCCTTCGGTGTTGCCGTAGTGGGCCCAGTCCTTCTGCGCGTCGGCCGCGGCCACGGGCGTGATGCCTGGGCCTGCACCGGTCGGGGCGACGCTGGGGTGGGCGACAAACATATTGCCCGCCGCCACCGCCACGCCCACCGCCAATACGGCGGCAACGCCATAGGCACCGCGCGCGGGCCGGCCGGCCAGCAGCGGATACACCAGCGCCACCACCAGGCCGATGACCGCGAACATGAACAGCCGCGAGAACAGCGGCCAGAACACCAGGCCCACATCCGCCACCGCCCAGATGGCCGTGCCGATCAGGAACGCCGCGAACAGCCATGCACCTGCGGTTTTTTGCCGGGCAATCAGCAGGCCGGAAACCGCCATGGCCACGCCGCCGACCAGGAAGTACCAGGAACCACCGAGGCTCACCAGTTTGGCGCCGCCAACGGCCAGCGCGAGGCCGAGCAGGGCGATGATTACGCCCAGGCCCAAGAGTAGGAATCTAGAGACGCCAGTGGCGCGCGATGCTCGTTTCATGTCGAAAGGACTCGAGTGAGAGAGGGCAAAGACGCGATTTTAGCAAGATAAGTAACCAGTTAGTACATTGTGGTTCTGCAATAGACTATTACAGGTGCTGCGATGATGCAGTGCGGTTAAATGCCGCTTTGGGTGCGATGCGGGGGCATCGCACGGCAAAGGCCACGTTGTTCTGGTGATTTAAACGCTGATCAATGCCTGTGCAATTCTGGGAAGCCAACTGGTCGCGGTGCCAATTAGGGTGTTGCCGGGCGCTGATACGGAGGGTGCAAGATTGATGTGCACGACCCAGGCTCCCCGTTCGGCGGCCAAGATCGGCAGGTATACCGCTGGAGCGACGCTTTCGGAGGTCCCAACGGACAGGAAAACGTCGCAGTCGAGCGCCGCTGCATTGGCGCGGTTTATGTCCTCAGGCGACAATTTCTCACCAAACCAGACAACGTTCGGTCGAACCAGGCCGTCACAGTGTTGGCAGTGCGGCGGATCTGATGGACCTTCTTCCTGGGACGCATTGACAGGCAGGGCATCCAGATAAGGTTTATTACACGTGTAGCAGCGAGCAGTGGTCAGGTGCCCATGTAGATGAATCGCATCCCTGGAGCCCGCGCGCTCATGCAGATCGTCGACGTTCTGCGTGATAAGTGTTACGCGGTGCAGGGATTGTTCGAGCTCGGCCACGGCCAGATGCGCAGCATTTGGCTTCGCTTTGCTGACCAGCATTCGACGCCAGGAATACCAGCCCCAGACCAATGCAGGGTTTTGTTCAAAGGCTTCAGCACTGGCGAGTTCGCCTTGCTTATAGCGCGACCAGAGCCCGGTCGCGGGGTCGCGGAATGTGGCAATGCCGCTTTCGGCGGAGATACCTGCACCAGTAGAAATCACTACATGCCGTGCCGTGCGCAGCTTCTCGAGAGTGTGTTGGAAAAGGGTTTCGGCGTTCATCGTTTCACCTCAAGAAGTTGCATTCAGCTTCGGACGCACTGATCGCGCAACCAATCGAAGTTGCTCCAGTATTTGCGGTCGCCGCCTGCCTGGGTGCGCTTTTTCTCGATGTAGGGCGCAAGCACTTGGTGGCAGTGCAGGATGCTGGGCGCCCAGTTTTCGATGATGACGTGTTTGTTCGTGATCAAATCCACACGCAGCAGTGCTGCCACAACGTCGTAGTTTGCACAGGCCAAGGATGCCTGCTGGACGTGGCGTTCGTCCCAGCTGTCATGGTGCAGGCTCGATAGCGTCGCGCGGACCGTTTCGCGTGCTTCGCGGGCGTCACTGGCTTGCAGGAATTCGACAATCGAGATGATGCTCTGTGCTTCGGAGGCCAGCTGTGTTGCCTTGAGTTGGGACGTCAAGATTCCGATCTGGCGGCCCACCAGGTACACAGAGAGGAAAGCGGCCAACGCCACGATGATCTGCACTGCCAATGTCCATTTTTCGTAATCAGTCATGTCCATTCTCTTGCTGGTTAAGAATCATACGTGTTTTTTCATCTACGCCGCTCAGGCCATCCCGCGCTTGCGCATAGAGGGATCCGGCATCAGTGACAGCCGCGAACAGCGTCATGCAGGAGGCGAATTTCAGCGCGTCGACGTCGCCGAGCAGCTCCTCCAAAGGCACTGCTGCATCGAGGACTGCACGGGTGGCGCGAGCAAGCCGGGGACCTAATATCGGGTGTTGCAAGTAGTCGCGTGCTTCAGCAGCACCCTGCAAGCCGTAGTAGGTGGCCTTTTCACTGGAGCCCAGGCCACGCAGTTGGGGAAAGATGAACCACATCCAATGGCCGTCTTTTTTTCCGTGCTCCAACTCATTAAGCGCAGCTTCGAATTGTGAGGCTTGAGCCAGGACAAAGCGTTCCAGCGATTGCTTCATGTCGCACTCCATCAACAAGGCCGTTACAGGCAGCTCTGCTCGAACTCTTCGAGCATGTCGGCGCGGATCAGCGCCTCAGGGTCTTCGGCATGCACCGCGTCGACCTGGCGTTGTACGCAGCTTTCACGATCACGGGTGCTGTTGCCGGAGTTCGTGGCCACCGTTGCCTGGGGCGGGGTGGTGACGATCGCCTGGCCTGGCGCGGGGATGTCGACCAGTTGCTCATAGCGGGAGACAAAGCCGGCACCGACGTAGGTGCTGTTCTTGTCGAAGGCCTCTTCCTCTCTCACCGGGTTGGCCCATTGCTGAAAGCCGCCGAGCAAGCCCATTTTGCCGGGGTGCTGCTGGCGCAGATCGGGTGTGAGGGTGACAAGCACCTGACTGACCTGGCCCGCATTCCAGACGATGATTGCCTGTAGTTCACCCTTGTCACTGAACAGCCGTTCCTGGCCCTGTTTGACCACGCGCTGTTGTTGGTCATAGTTATCGCGCCCGAGTCCCTGGAACTGGCTTTCCTGGCGGTCACCGACCCACACCGTTGCGGTGGCACTGATCAACTTGCCTTTGTTCCACTCCAGTTCGCGGATGAGGTGGCCGTTGTCATCCCAGTACTGTTCGGTGCCGTCGTTGGCCAAGTCACTGGCCATGTATTGGTTGACGTCTTCCTTGAGGGCCACACGGCTGACGTGATGGATGTGTTTACCGTCATAGCTGTACTGGTCAACTACGCGTGTGCGCAGTTTTCCATGTTCGAACACACTGGACTCAGTCACGTTCCCGCGCGCATCGATACGCCGCTGGGCGCCGTGTTGCAGGCCGTTTTCGTAGTTTTCTTCGTCAGAGACATAGAAGCGATTGCCGGTCAGGCCATAGTCTTTTTGAGGACCGTGCTGCTTGCCGTTCAGGTACGTGCGGTGCTGGGTGCCACGGTTATCGAAACCACTGCGCAGGCCGTTCTCCCATTTCAGGTCGGCGATCAATGCATCGCCTTCATTGTCCCAGGCGCGTTCGGCGCCATTCTTTTTACCGGCGGTGTAGTGCACCTCGAGGATACGTTCACCGTTCTGCGGGTTGAACTGCTCGGTTACACCGTCCTGCGCTCCGTTTTTCCAATGGGCGATCAAGATTTTCTTGCCGGTCTTGGCGTCGAATTTTTCTTCTTTGCCATCGCGCTTGCCGGCTTTGAACTCGCCCGAGGCCAGCAAGTTACCGGCGTTGTCGGAGCAATGAATTTCACCGTCGGGCAGCCCTTTTTCGATATCGACAGTACAGGTGCCGACGTTGAACAAACCGAGCACGGACATCGGGTAATTGAGCACGCGCCCGCTGAACGGATCGTCCGCGTGCACTTTGTAGAGCAGGCCTTGGATTTCCCGTGTCTGACGCGCGTCAATTTCTTCGGTGAAGCAGCCTGTGAGGCTGAGGGATGCCAGGGTTATTGCACCCATGGCGAGGCAACTACGGACGTTGAGCGACACCAGAATCTCCTTATTCACGGGACGGCAACTGCCGATCAGTGAGGCGTGAAAAGGACGCAGTGTAGAGCAAATGAGGTGGGTGATTCCAATTTGATATTAGTTGGTCCGAAGGCAGCCGGGAGGCGGCTGCCTTCGCAAGAGCCAGTCTCGGTGTTCAGTTACCGAAACGCTGGCACCACCTGCTCGATAAACAACGCCAACGACTTCTTCTTCTCGGCATGGGGCAGGCTGTTGTCGCACCAGAAGCTGAACTCATCCACGCCCAGTTCCTGGTAGTAGCGGATGCGCGGGATGATTTCTTCGGCGGTGCCGATCATCGCGGTCTTGTGCAGGCTGTCCAGTTCGAACTCCGGGCGGGCGGCGAATTTTTTTTCCGGGCTCGGTGCCAGGAAGCCATTCACCGGCACCTCTTTATTACCGAACCAGGCATCGAAGGTGCGATAGAACTTCGAGATCGCCTTGGCCCCGACTTTCCAGCCGTCCGGATCATCGGCGGCATGCACGTGGGTGTGGCGCAGCACCATCAGTTGCGGGCGTGGTACGC
>Ga0209173_100526_pt1 | contig 17384 bp, 17 predicted proteins | sample SynthPrep_16_END_FD_187206 | JGI IMG/M metagenome (GOLD analysis project Ga0209173, IMG submission 187206) | Synthetic microbial communities from Ohio, USA - SynthPrep_16_END_DS12_MetaG (SPAdes) (version 2) | ecosystem: Engineered > Bioreactor > Aerobic > Activated sludge | place: USA: Ohio... | reverse complement strand
AACGTCACGCCGTGGATCATCGTTTCCAGTGTCGATGCGATTGCGTCGAAGTAGTTGGCGCCGTGTTGGGTCAACCATTCGACGAAGGCAGCGATGTACTGGCCTAGTGGGATTTTCTGTTCAGTCAGCATGGTAGTGAATGTCCACATGCGAAGGGGAAAACATCCCGGGCCAGCGCACCGGCCCGGGGTCAGCTGCGTTACTTGTCGAGGTAGGCTTTTACGGCTTCCAGACCGGGTTTGCCGTCAACGGTAGTGACACCGGCGAGCCAAGTGTCGAGGACTTGCGGGTTCTTCTTCAGCCAAGCCTTGGCGGCGGCGTCGGGCTTCATTTTGTCGTCCAGGACGTTACCCATCAGGGTGCTTTCCATGTTCAGGGTGAACGACAGGTTTTTCAGCAACTGACCCACGTTGCTGCATTCCTGGGTGTAGCCCTTGCGGGTGTTGGTGTAGATGGTCGCCTGGCCGTAGTTGGGGCCGAACGAATCGTCACCCCCGGTCAGGTACTTCATCTTGAAGCGGGTGTTCATCGGGTGCGGTTCCCAGCCGAGGAACACGATGGCCTGGTCACGCTTGGTGGCACGTTCAACCTGGGAGAGCATGCCGGCTTCGCTGGACTCGACGACTTTGAAACCGGCGGTTTTCAGGCCGAAGGCGTCTTTGTCGATGAGGGTCTGGATGGTGCGGTTGCCGTCGTTACCCGGCTCGATGCCGTAGATCTTGCCGCCCAGCTCATCCTTGAATTTGGCGATATCGGCGAAGTCCTTCAGGCCTTTGTTGTACAGCGCTTCCGGGACCGCGAGGGTGTACTTGGCGTTCTCCAGGTTGGCGCGCACGGTTTCCACGGTGCCGGCATCACGGTACTGCTTGATGTCGTTTTCCATGGTCGGCATCCAGTTGCCGAGGAAAATGTCCATGTTCTTGCCGTCGGCCAGGGACTTGTAGGTCACCGGTACCGAAATCATCGTGGTGCGCGGCTTGTAGCCGAGGCCCTTGAGGACTTCGCTGGTGGTCGCGGTAGTGACGGTGATGTCGGTCCAGCCGACATCGGAGAAGTTGACGGTCTGACATTGTGCCGGTTCTGCAGCGTGCGCCAGGACTGGCAGACTCAGCATGGCGGCCAACAACAACGAGGGTGAAGCTTTCATGGGGCTAGACTCCTGTGTTTTTTCTGGCGGCCTTCGCCGCGCTTTATAAGTGTTGCGGTTGGTGCGTGCGACAACAGCTCTGGCACGGTGCCTTGCAAACGAGTCGAGACTGATCATGTACCAGTGAAAATCTGACGCCTACAGGGGGCGTCGTATCCAGTACAGGCAGGGTCGCATCCAGTGTCGGTGACGTCGCTTACAGGTTTTTCCCAAGGCAAAACTGCAGTTTTTGCCCATCTGCACCGCCAAAAACGGCCAAAACAGGTGATTGCGCACGGGCGACGCTGGTGAGCATGGTTACGTCGGTGTGAGACGCCGTGAGGGCGGATAAAAGCTTGATGATGCCGCCATCTGGGCGATCTGAGCGTAGCAGCTCCTTGGTGCCTGGCCCGTACTCACCGAGGAGTTTCACGGCAATGGCTATCAGCGTTTTCGACCTGTTCAAGATCGGCATCGGGCCTTCGAGTTCTCACACCGTCGGACCCATGCGCGCCGCGGCGTTGTTCGTTCAAGCACTGCGTGAACGTGAACTGTTGGAACAGGTTCGGCGCGTTGAAGTTCAGCTCTACGGTTCCTTGTCGGCCACGGGCATCGGCCACGGCAGCGACACGGCCACCATCATGGGCCTGATGGGCGAGTGGCCGGACGCGATCGATCCGGCGCAAATCGGCCTGCGGATCCACACCCTGCGCGAGACCGACACCCTGCTGCTGGACGGGCGCTTGCCCGTGCCGTTCGTGTGGGCCCGTGACATGCGCCTGCTGGACGAAAACCTGCCCTTCCACCCCAACGCCATGACCTTGGTGGTGTACGACGATAACGGTGAGTTGCACCGCGACACCTACTATTCGGTGGGGGGCGGCTTTGTGGTGGATGAGGCCCAGGCGCAAAGCGGCGTGGCCGATATGGACCGCACCGAGTTGCCCTATGATTTTTCCAGCGCGGTGGAGCTGTTACAGCTGTGTAAGACCCACAACCTGCGCGTGGCCGAATTGATGCTGGCCAACGAAAAAACCTGGCGCTCGGAAGAAGAAATCCGCAGTGGCCTGATGAAGCTCTGGCGCGCCATGCAGGATTGCGTGGAGCAGGGCCTCAAGCACGAAGGCATCCTGCCCGGCGGCCTGAACGTGCGCCGCCGCGCCGCCAAGCTGCACCGCAGTTTGCAGGAGTTGGGCAAGCCGAATGTGATCGGCTCGACCTTGAGCGCGATGGAATGGGTCAATCTGTTCGCCCTGGCGGTGAACGAGGAAAACGCGGCCGGTGGGCGCATGGTCACGGCACCCACCAACGGTGCGGCGGGGATTATTCCGGCGGTGCTGCATTACTTCATGAAATTCAGCGAGGAGGTGACGGAAGCCAACGTGGTCGACTACCTGCTCGGCGCGGCGGCGGTCGGCATCCTGTGCAAGAAAAACGCCTCGATTTCCGGCGCCGAAGTCGGCTGCCAAGGGGAGGTGGGCTCGGCCTGCGCCATGGCTGCCGCCGGGCTGGCGGAGATCCTTGGCGCCACGCCGGAGCAACTGTGCAACGCCGCCGAAATCGGCCTGGAGCACAATCTGGGCCTGACCTGCGACCCCGTGGGTGGGCTGGTGCAAGTGCCGTGCATCGAGCGCAATGCCATTGCAGCGGTGAAGGCGATCAATGCGGCGCAGATGGCTTTGCGTGGCGACGGCCAGCACTTTATTTCCCTGGACCGGGTGATCCGCACCATGCGGGATACCGGGGCGGATATGCATGACAAGTACAAAGAGACATCGCGGGGTGGGTTGGCGGTCAGCGCAGTAGAGTGTTGACCTGATCAGCTTTTGTGGCGAGGGCGCTTGCTCCCGCTGGGCTGCGTAGCGGCCCCAAGATCCTGGGAGCGCTGCGCACTCCAGCGGGAGCAAGCTCCCTCGCCACAAAGGGTCGGCAGACTGCGCATAAAGTGAACACCCAAACCAAAAGCGCCACCTTTTGGCGCGTCGCAAATAGATAAGTAGCTTGCGAACGATTTTGCTCTCGACCACCCGTCACCTGTGCGTGTGGTGACAGACGTTTCCCACACCCTCAAAGCGCCTTCCCACAAGTGCTACCGAACTGCTCACACAGCTTGAGCAGGCTCGCTCTGACGTCCTTTTCTGGTCATATCCCGCACTTCCTGCGCGGGCTTATATAGACGCGTCATCAGGTCGTTTTCAGGAGTTATTGAATGGCCATTCAATTTTAGGCATGGCATTTGCTCTATCAATCCAAAGCGTCGCCTTCCTTAGGCTGAGCGCAATAACAAGAGCCTCGCCTGAGGCCACCACCCGCTTTGTGTGAGGAGATACCGCGATGACGTCGTTCAACTCAGGGGCTCAACCCCAGAACCGTGCGCCTCAATCCATCGGCTTTTTGCTGCTGGACAATTTCACGCTGATTTCCCTGGCGTCCGCAGTCGAACCGCTGCGCATGGCCAACCAGTTGTCCGGCCGTGAGCTGTACCGCTGGACGACCTTGAGCGTCGATGGAAACCAAGTGTGGGCCAGCGACGGTCTGCAAATCACCCCCGATGCCTCCATGCACAAAGCCCCAGCCCTGGACACGGTGATCGTGTGCGGCGGCGTCGGTATCCAGCGCACCGTTACCCGTGAACATGTGTCGTGGCTGCAAAGCCAGGCACGCCAGTCCCGTCGCCTGGGTGCGGTGTGCACGGGCAGTTGGGCCCTGGCCTGCGCCGGTTTGCTCGACGGTTTTGATTGCAGCGTGCACTGGGAATGCCTGGCCTCGATGCAGGAAGCCTTCCCCCGCGTGGCGATGAGCACACGCCTGTTTACCCTCGACCGCAACCGCTTCACCAGCTCCGGCGGCACCGCGCCGCTGGACATGATGCTGCACCTGATCAGCCGCGATCACGGTCGCGAACTGTCGGCCGCCATCTCCGAGATGTTTGTGTACGAACGCATTCGCAACGAACAGGATCACCAGCGGGTGCCGCTCAAGCACATGCTCGGCACCAACCAGCCCAAGCTGCAGGAAATCGTGGCGCTGATGGAAGCCAACCTGGAGGAGCCGATCGACCTGGATGAACTGGCCGTGTACGTCGCCGTGTCCCGTCGCCAGTTGGAGCGCTTGTTCCAGAAATACCTGCATTGTTCGCCGTCACGCTACTACCTCAAATTGCGCCTGATCCGTGCGCGGCAGTTGCTCAAGCAAACGCCGATGTCGATCATCGAAGTGGCATCGGTGTGTGGCTTTGTCTCTACACCGCATTTCTCCAAGTGCTACCGCGAATACTTCGGCATTCCGCCACGGGATGAGCGTGTAGGTTCCAACACCACCCAGCAAGTGGCGATGATGCCGATTCCGCAGGCGCTGGTGTTGTCACCGTTGTCGGGGCCGATGTCGGCGTTGAGCCAGGCGCGTAATGAGTCGACGTTTGCCAGCGTACGGCTGTAGACCGAGTCGTCTGCATCGGGAGCAAACCCCCTCCCACCTTTGACTGTGTTCACACATCAACCTGTGGGAGGGGGCTTGCTCCCGATAGCAATCTATCAGGCGCCAGAGTTCTGCCTGAACTGCACCAGTGCCGGCAACAACTGCTTATCGATCGCCTGCCTCACTGCCGGCAAAATCGTCGCACTGCCGCTGTACATCTGCTCAACCATGCCCTTGAGCGCCCTGGCCCGTGCTTCGTTCAAACCGCGCACCGCGCACTCGCAAGCCTGTTCGGCGGTGGCGCCGCTGGACACGTCGAAACCCAGCGAGCGCAGTTGGCCCAGCAGGTCATCCTGGTCAATCAAATCCGCATGCATCATGACGTTTATCCTGGTGAAGGGAGCGGGGGCTGACTGGGATTCTGGTAGCCGCTCAACCGGTCGGCAAGGGCAGATTGCACGAATGCCTCAGATGGCTATGAACAGGTCGTTTTCGAGGCATTGACCGGTAGAAGTAATAGGCACACTGAACGCCAGGCAAGCAACTTGAAGGTTTGGTCACCCTCGGGATGTCACGCCACACAAAGCACTCTGCCCCGATCCTGTCACGGCTTGATCGGGGCTTTTTTTGCCTGCGACGGTGGCAGCCCTATCACTCGGCCAAGGAGTGCGGGGCGCGCGAGGTCAGCCTGTTCAGCGCTGATGGCCGCGAGTTTTTCCAGCGTGGCCTCGGTGAACGGCGCCGAATGCGGGCCGGCGAGGTCAACGTGCAAGAGCATCTGTTCGTTGCCCGCCAGCTCCCGTTCTTCACCCACAAGATGCAGGCTGTGATAGAGGTGCAGGCGCTTGGCATCGTGCGCGATCAGTTGCGTATGCACTTCGACGTCGGCGCCCCGTTTCACTTCGTGCAGGTAGTTCAGGTGCAGCTCCAGGGTGAACAGCGAGTGGCCGCTGGCTTCGCGGTTTTCACTGTCCAGGCCCAGGGTGTCCATCAATGCATCGGTGGCGTAGCTGAAGATCAGCAGGTAGAACGCGTCGCGCAAGTGGCCGTTGTAGTCCACCCACTCGGGGTGGACCTGGGTGGTGTAGGGGGTGAGTGCGGGCATGTCAGGGTTTCCGTTATTCGGCGAAGTTCATGCCGTGTTTGGCCTTAGTGGTTTTCACCGCCTCCAGCACCGCCAGCAGGCAATCATCACGATAGCGCTCCAGCGCAGAAATACTGTGCTTGCCCAGTTGATCGCTGGTGCCGTCGACCACATCGTCAATCAACTTGTCGGTCAGTTCCGGCGCCGGCAGGTAGGTCCACGGCAACTGCAGCGCCGGACCGAACTGCGCCATGAAATGCCGCATGCCGGCATCACCACCCGCCAGGGTATAGGTGAGGAAGGTGCCCATGAACGACCAGCGCAGGCCCGCGCCAAAGCGGATCGCGTCATCGATCTCGCCGGTGGTGGCCACACCATCGTTGACCAAGTGCAGCGCCTCGCGCCATAGCGCTTCCAACAGGCGGTCAGCGATAAAGCCGGGCACTTCCTTGCGTACATGCAGCGGGCGCATGCCGAGTGATTCATACACCTTGATCGCCGCCTGGATCGCCTCTGGCGCAGTGTGCTTGCCGCCCACCACTTCCACCAGCGGCAGCAAGTAGACCGGGTTGAACGGGTGACCGACCACGCAGCGCTCGGGGTGGGTCGAACCTTCGTAGAACTCGCTTGGCAACAAGCCCGAAGTGCTTGAACCAATCAACGCGTTCGGCTTGGCTGCGGCGCTGATCTGGCTGTGTAGATCCAGTTTGAGTTCCAGGCGCTCCGGGGCGCTTTCCTGGATGAAGTCGGCGTCTTTCACGCACGCTTCGATGGTCGCGACAAAGCGCAGGCGGTCCTGGGATGCGCCCGGTGCCAGGCCTTGTTTTTCCAGGGCGCCCCAAGCGTTGGCGACGCGCTTGCGCAGCGCCGCTTCGGCGCCGGGCGCGGGGTCCCAGGCGACCACATCCAGGCCGTGGGCCAGGGCGCGAGCCACCCAGCCGCTGCCGATAACGCCGCTGCCGAGGGCGGCGAAGGTTTTGATTTCAGTGATAAAGCTCATGGCGACGTCCTAAAGAGTTCGGTGATCCCTTGTGGGAGGGGGCTTGCCCCCTCCCACCGTTTTGATTAGCTGCGTTTGGTCAAACCCATCTTGATGCGGCCTTCGGCCGGGGTCATGACCCGTGCACCCAGGCGACTGAGGATTTCACTGGCGCGTTCCACCAGTTGGCCGTTGGTGGCGAGCACGCCTTTGTCCAGCCACAGGTTGTCTTCCAGGCCGACCCGCACGTTGCCGCCCAGCAACACCGCTTGTGCGGCCATTGGCATTTGCATGCGGCCGATGCCGAAGCCGGCCCACACAGCGTCGGCGGGCAGGTTGTCGACCATGGCTTTCATGGTGGTGGTGTCGGCCGGCGCGCCCCACGGGATGCCCAGGCACAATTGGAACAGCGGGTCGTCCAGCAGGCCTTCCTTGATCATCTGTTTGGCGAACCACAGGTGGCCGGTGTCGAATATTTCCAGCTCGGCTTTCACGCCCAATGCCTGGATGCGTTTGGCACCCGCCCGCAGCTGCGCCGGGGTGGACACGTAAATGGTGTCGCCATCGCCGAAGTTCAGCGTGCCGCAGTCGAGGGTGCAGATTTCCGGCAGCAGCTCTTCCACGTGGGCCAGGCGAGTCAGCGGGCCGACCAGGTCGGTGTTGGGGCCGAATTCCATCGGGTGCTCGCCGCCGCCGATCTCCAGGTCGCCGCCCATGCCGGCGGTGAGGTTGACGATGATGTCGATGTCGGCCTCACGGATGCGCTCCATCACTTCGCGGTACAGGGCGACGTCGCGGCTGAACTTGCCGGTTTCGGGGTCGCGCACGTGGCAATGCACCACGGTGGCACCGGCCTTGGCGGCTTCCACGGCGGCGGCGGCGATTTGTTTCGGGGTGACCGGCACGTGCGGGCTTCTGCTGGTCGTGTCGCCAGCACCGGTGAGTGCGCAGGTGATGATGACGTCGTGGTTCATGAGGCGGTTCCTTACAGGCGTGATTTCAAGGGTGTGGCGATGCCGTTCGCGGTCGAAAGTGACCGCGAAGCGGTGATTGAAGGGGGTTACTTGCTGGTCAATTGCAGGTTGGCCGCCGGTTTGCCGTCGAAGGTGGTCACCCCTTCCAGCCAGCGTGCCTGGTCCTGCGGGTGATCCTTGAGCCACTGTTTGGCGGACTCGAGGGCGTCCTTGTGATCCAGCAACGGCTGCATCATCCGGCTCTCGTCGGCGGCGGTGAAGGTCAGGTTGGTCAGCAGTTTGTGCACGTTGGGGCACTGTTCGGCGTAGGTTGGCGCGGTCACGGTCCACACGGTCGCCATGCCTTCGTTCGGGCCCAGGGCGTCGTCGCTGCCGGTGAGGTACGTCATGGCGACGTTGACGTTCATCGGGTGCGGCGCCCAGCCGAAGAACACCACGGCTTCCTTGCGGCGAACCGCGCGGTCGACGGCGGCGAGCATGCCGGCTTCACTGGATTCAACCAACTGGAACTTGCCCAGGCCGAACTGGTTCTTGGCGATCATCGCCTTGATCTGGGTGTTGGCGCCCGAGCCTGGCTCGATGCCGTAGATCTTGCCGCCCAGCTCTTTCTCGAACTTGGCGATGTCGGCGAAGGTTTTCAGGCCTTTGTCCGCCAGGTAAGTCGGCACGGCGAGGGTGGCGCGGGCATCTTCCAGGCTGGGCTTGTCCAGCACCTTGACTTGCTTGGCGTCGACGAACGGCGTGATGGTCTGGGTCATCAGCGGGTTCCAGTAGCCCAGGAACAGGTCCAGGCGCTGGTCGCGGATACCGGCGAAGATGATTTGCTGGGAGGCGCTAGTCTGTTTGGTCTTGTAGCCGAGGCCGTCGAGCAACACTTGGGTCATGGCGCTGGTGGCGATTACGTCGGTCCAGTTCACCACGCCCATGCGCACGTTCTGGCAGGACGCCGCATCGGCGGCCATTACGTGGGTGCTCAAGATGGCGCTGGCGCTGAGTGCGAGCACGCAGCGGCGAATCAGTCGGTTCATGGTGGATCCCTCGGCAGGTCGTTATTGTGGGGTCCGGCGTCTTTGTGCGCCGTGGGATCACGTTACGTAGCTTTAGGGGCGACAAAACGCACGGCGGCGACCCGCTCTTGCACTGCAGCGACCTGTGCTCTTGAATGGCCCGTTGAACTGGCGTATCACAGTGAGCACGCTGCCCGTATTACGAGAGCGCCACCATGTCCCAGGATTTCTACTTTCTGCTGATGCCGGGTTTTTCGGCCATCGGGTTTATCTCTGCGCTGGAACCGCTGCGAGTGGCCAACCGCTTTCGCGGCGAGTTGTACTGCTGGCACATATTGAGCGCGGACGGCGGCGCGGTGCTTGCGAGCAATGGCATGTCGGTCAACGCCGATGCAGCGCTGGAACCGCTGAAAAAAGGCGCGACCTTGCTGGTGGTGGCCGGCTTTGAGCCGCTGCAGTTCGCCACTCCTGCGCTGGAACACTGGCTGCGCCGCCTCGACCATGACGGCGTGACCCTCGGCGCCATCGACACCGGCGCCTGTGTACTGGCCGAAGCCGGTTTGCTCGACGGCCACCGCCTGACCCTGCACTGGGAAGCCATCGACGCGTTCAAGGAATCCTATCCGCACCTGAGCGTGACCCAGGAGCTGTTCGAAATCGACCGCCGCCGCATCACCTGCGCCGGCGGCACGGCGTCCATCGACCTGATGCTCGACCTGATCGCCCAGGCTCATGGCTCGGAGCTGGCGATCCAGGTTTCCGAACAATTCGTGCTCAGCCGTATCCGCCCACGCAAAGACCACCAGCGCATGCAGATCGCCACGCGCTACGGCATCAACAACAAGAAACTGGTGCAAGTGATCGGCGAGATGGAGCAACACACCGAGCCGCCGCTGAGCACATTGGCCTTGGCCGAGGCGATCAAAGTCACCCGGCGGCAATTGGAGCGCCTGTTTCGCCTGCACCTGAACGACACCCCAAGCAACTTCTACCTCGGCCTGCGCCTGGAAAAAGCCCGGCAGCTGCTGCGCCAGAGCGATTTGAGCGTGCTGGAGGTGAGCATTGCCTGTGGGTTTGAGTCGCCGTCGTATTTCACTAGGAGTTATCGGGCGAGGTTTGCCAAGTGTCCGAGGGAGGATCGGCGACGGGAGGTGGTTTGACGCGAATTATAGGCAAGTGACGTGGTGTGGTTGGTTTCCATTGCAACGAAATTTCGGATAAGTCGGCGTAAGAAAACTCATTTGGCACGTGGGAAAGTTCTTGTTTTTTATCATTAACGACGGCGTATGGAGGGTCGCTGCTAATGTCCTATGGGCTTGAAGTTGCTCTCGGCCAGGTGCTTTGAAAGTTAAGGCACGTGTGCCAGGAGCGTCATTACTTAACCATAAGAGGTTGGCATGCTGAAAAAACTAGTTGCTGTGATTGCACTCGTTTCCACCCCAGTTTGGGCTGCTCCGGCGCCTGCACCCTTTACCGGAGCCGATTACAGCGGGCGTTATGAGTGCAACGGCCAGGATAAACATATCGGCAACTTCAAGGGCGTTGTTGACATGAAACTCGACGCCACGCAAAGCACAGGCAAGTACGCCGCCTACACTTTCACCCTGACGCTGGAAGACAAGTCCCGCTATGACGGAATGGCCGCCGGGACCGCAGATACGCTGGGCATCTACTTTGCCCACACCAACCCAGCCTTAAAAGACTTTGGCGTGGGCGTGGCACAAGTGACACCAACCCCCGACGGTAAAGTATCTTTCGTCAAGTATTACTATGGCCCTGAATACGAAGGCGGTGGGCACGGCCTGGAACACTGTGTCAAAAGCTGATGGCCGGTTACTTCTTCATCAGGCACGAGCAGGCTGTTTTATAAGCCTCGTGTTGATATTTGTTGAGCGTCGCAGGCAGATCAAAGGCGTGCTTCTTGTTCTGCGCATTGATGGTCTGCGGCGACAGCAATGTCACCTCAACCCCGTCCAGCAACTGAAAAACTCCTTCAATCTTGAACGTCGTCGGGCCACCCGCGAATTCACCTTTCTTGCTGCGCTTCTTGATGGCGATGCGCTCGATGGCGTTCTCCTGCACAAACGCCTTCACCTGGGCCGCGAAGGCTTTGACGTTGGCAGCCTCATCGTCGTCGTCCAGCGCGATTTTCTTGGTCGCCAGGGCGACATGGGTGAGCGCCTGGTTGTCCAGGGAGGCGACGGCGATGATGGCTTCGCTGCCTTTGATTTCGATGCCGCAGGTTTTCATGGTTTGGCCTTGAGGGACGTGAGATGACGCAGATGGTCGCGCACCTTTTGGGGAGGGTCAAAGGTGCTGCAAGCGAGGTCAAATTTGTAAGCATATAGAGATAATATATTACCTTTTATTTTGATATATAAAGGTTTTTGGATAGCCCGTTATCCATTATTTAAAATACTCATCCAGCGCCTGCTACACTTGCTAACACTCATTTGAGGTCGGACCATGGCCCTTACCCATATTCTCTACGCCCCCGGCGAGATTGCTTCGCAGATCGCTGGAAATGCCAAGGCACTGCGGCTGAGCAAGAACCTTTCTCGCCGAGCCTTGGCAGCCCAGTCGGGAGTGGCCGAGTCCACGCTCAAGCGCTTTGAAACGACCGGAAAGGTTTCCCTTGATGCCTTACTGCTGATCGCGATGAGCCTGGGGGTAGGGGCGCAAATGGCGAATCTGTTCAGTGCGCCGCCGCCGATCAGTCTCCAGGAATTGAAAAGTCAAACCAGGCTTCGAGGGCGTCGATGAAAACAGTCTCCGCACTGCACGTTATGTTGCAAGGCTCACACGTCGGTGAGCTGGTGGATGCGCCCGGCAGGGGGATTTATTTTTCGTATGATCCGAGTTGGTTGGCGAACGGCTTCAACCTGGCGCCGTTGTACATGGACTTTTCTTCCACACCTCAGTTGGCAGCTGACGAGTTACTTTTCGGTGGCCTGCCGGGGGCGTTCAGCGATTCGTTGCCCGATGGCTGGGGGCTGTTGCTGATGGACCGTTTCTTTCGCATGAAATTGGGAATTGAACGGCGTGCGATACGCCCATTGGACCGGCTGGCCTATATGGGCAATCGGGGCATGGGGGCGCTTGAGTATAGGCCGATGCTCGAGAAAGATTCAGAGCAAGGCGAGCTGGATCTGGCGTCCCTTTACCACGCTTCGCAAAACGTATTGTCTGGCGAAACGCACGAGGTGATCGAGTCATTGCGCCTGGCGGGAGGCTCTCCCGGTGGTGCGCGGCCAAAGGCAGTCATTGGGCTCTCGACCGACAAGCAGCAGGCCATTTCTTCATTTGGTGAGATGCCTGAAGGCTATGAACACTGGTTGATCAAATTCCGCAGTCAGGGCGAGCATCGCGACAGTGGCGCTATCGAACAAGCCTACGCCGAGATCGCTCGTAACGCGGGGGTCGAAGTCTCGGATTCAAGCCTGCTCGAGGTACAGACGGATACCGGACTAGAGCGTTTTTTCAACACTCGACGCTTTGACCGAACCGGTCACATCAAGCGCCATATGCTGACCTGCGCGGCGATCCTGTATGCCGATTTCCGCATGCCCAGCCTTGACTACGGCGACCTGTTGCGCCTGACCTTCGCCATCACCCAAAACGCCGGTGATGTGCAGAAAATGGCTCGGCTGATGGTCTTCAATGCGTTGGCTCACAATCGCGACGATCACGCGAAAAACTTCTCGTTCTTCGGCTCCTCGGCTGGCTGGCAGATGGCGCCAGCTTATGACCTGACGTTTGCCAATACCAGCGGTCGCGGGAATGAACATACCTGTGCCTTTGCAGGTACGGGCCAGCCATCACGCCAGGCAATCAGGAAGGTCTGTGAACCCTTCAGCTTTCTCGAACCCGAGCTTTACATCGAGCAGACCATGGAGGCCTTGTCGAAGTGGAGCCAGCATTGCGCGGACCTCCATATCGACAAAATTCAGCGTGATCATCTGCAAATGGCCTTCAACTCAATATGGAAAGCCTTCTAGCCGTCACTCCTGCCCAATCGATTCCAAAAACTCCGACCGCTCATCACTCATTCGCGCCAAACAATCATTCTGCGCAATCGCATAGGCCTTGGTGCCGTTCACGGCCGGGAACGTATCCACGGCGCAATCGGCATCGCGCAATTTCTCCCACTTCTGCTGCGCATCCTTCAGACGAGCGGTAATGTCGGCCAGTTTGGTCTTGTCGCTGCCATAGGTCGAACCCATGCGTTCCAGCAGGCCCTGATAGTTATCCTTGAGCAGTTGCTCAGCGGTGGTTTTGTTGTAAGAGGCGCATTCCAGGGTTTGCTTGTCGTTTTCGATGCCGTCGCACGGCGTGCTATCGGTGTCTTCGGCCGCGTGAACGCCGGTTGCGATGAGTGCCAAAGCCAGGAAAATCGATTTCATTGCGCCGTCTCATATCAGGTGATGCGGGAATTCTGGCTCAAGCGTAAGACAATGAACAGTCGCCAGTCAGACCTCTCTTAACAGCCTTTGTCGTGGATTGACGCTTTCGGCAATTCCCCTGTCGTTTTTGCACCCGGCTCCGTCGGCCCCTGGGCATATGCTGGCCCCAAAGCGCCGGCAGACGATTCGGCGCATGAATCGCCAATAAGGGGACGCCTGATGAGCCCAGCCGAATTGCACGCCGACAGCATCGTTATCGACGGGCTGATTATTGCCAAGTGGAACCGCGACCTGTTCGAAGACATGCGCAAAGGTGGCCTCACGGCTGCCAACTGCACGGTGTCGGTGTGGGAAGGGTTCCAGGCCACCATCAACAATATCGTGGCCAGCCAGACCCTGATCCGTGAGAACAGTGACTTGGTGATCCCGGTGAAAATCACCGCGGACATCCGCAAAGCCAAGGAACAGGGCAAGACCGGCATCATTTTCGGCTTCCAGAACGCCCATGCCTTCGAAGACCAGCTCGGCTACGTCGAGATCTTCAAGCAGCTCGGCGTCGGTGTGGTGCAGATGTGCTACAACACCCAGAACCTGGTCGGCACCGGTTGCTACGAGCGTGATGGCGGCCTGTCGGGCTTTGGCCGTGAGGTGGTCGGCGAGATGAACCGCGTCGGCATCATGTGCGACCTGTCCCATGTGGGCTCCAAGACGTCCGAAGAAGTCATCCTCGAATCGAAGAAACCGGTGTGCTATTCGCACTGCCTGCCGTCCGGGCTCAAAGAGCACCCGCGCAATAAATCCGATGAAGAGCTGAAGTTCATCGCTGACCACGGCGGCTTTGTCGGCGTGACCATGTTCGCGCCGTTCCTGGCCAAGGGCATCGATTCGACCATCGACGACTACGCTGAAGCCATCGAATACACCATGAACATCGTCGGTGAAGACGCGATCGGCATCGGCACCGACTTCACCCAGGGCCATGGCCAGGATTTCTTCGAAATGCTGACCCATGACAAGGGCTACGCACGCCGCCTGACCAGCTTCGGCAAGATCATCAACCCGCTGGGCATCCGCACCGTGGGCGAGTTCCCCAACCTCACCGAGACCCTGCTCAAGCGCGGCCATCCTGAGCGCGTGGTGCGCAAGATCATGGGCGAGAACTGGGTCAACGTGCTCAAGGACGTCTGGGGCGAATAAGCCACCGCATTTCTCCCCCGGCCGTTCGCGTCGGGGGCACTACCAAGAATTTTCTGGAGTTAAGTTTCCATGGCCAAGATCGCCCCGCAATTGCCTATCGAAGTTGACAGCGAAACCGGTGTCTGGACTTCCGACGCCCTGCCGATGTTGTACGTGCCACGCCATTTTTTCGTGAATAACCACATCGGCATCGAAGAAGTGCTGGGCGCCGACGCCTATGCCGAGATCCTCTACAAGGCCGGCTACAAATCCGCCTGGCACTGGTGTGAAAAAGAAGCCGAGTGCCACGGCCTGGAAGGCGTCGCGGTGTTCGAGCATTACATGAAGCGCCTGTCGCAACGCGGCTGGGGCCTGTTCAAGATCCAGGACATCGACCTCGACAAAGGCACCGCCAGCGTCAAGCTCGAACACTCGGCGTTCGTCTACGTGTACGGCAAGGTCGGGCGCAAAGTGGACTACATGTTCACTGGCTGGTTTGCCGGCGCGATGGACCAGATTCTCGAAGCGCGCGGAAGCAAGATCCGCACCGTCGCCGAACAAGTCTACGGAGGCTCCGAAGAGGGCCACGATGACGGCCTGTTCACCGTCAAGCCGTTGTAAGCCGAGGACCGTGCCATGGCTTTCGAAGCAATGTTTGCGCCGATCCAGATCGGCAAACTGACCATCCGCAACCGCGTGCTCAGCACCGCTCACGCCGAGGTGTATGCCACCGACGGCGGCATGACCACCGACCGCTATGTGAAGTATTACGAAGAGAAAGCCAAGGGCGGCATCGGCCTGGCGATCTGCGGCGGTTCCTCGGTGGTCGCCATCGACAGTCCGCAGGAGTGGTGGAGCTCGGTCAACCTGTCCACCGACCGTATCATCCCGCACTTCCAGAACCTGGCTGATGCCATGCACAAGCATGGCGCCAAGATCATGATCCAGATTACCCACATGGGCCGTCGCTCGCGTTGGGACGGCTTCAACTGGCCTACCCTGATGTCGCCGTCCGGCGTGCGTGAGCCGGTGCACCGTGCCACCTGCAAGACCATCGAGCCCGAGGAAATCTGGCGCGTGATCGGTAACTACGCCAGCGCCGCCAAACGCGCCAAGGCCGGTGGCCTGGACGGTGTGGAGCTGTCGGCCGTTCACCAGCACATGATCGACCAGTTCTGGAGCCCACGGGTCAACAAGCGTACCGACGAGTGGGGCGGTAGCTTTGAAGGCCGCATGAAGTTCGGCCTGGAAGTCCTCAAAGCGGTGCGTGCCGAGGTCGGTGACGACTTCTGCGTGGGTATGCGCCTGTGCGGCGACGAGTTCCACCCGGACGGCCTGTCCCACGAGGACATGAAGCAGATCGCCAAGTATTACGACGACACTGGCATGCTCGATTTCATCGGCGTGGTGGGCTCGGGTTGCGACACCCACAACACCCTGGCCAACGTTATCCCCAACATGAGTTATCCACCGGAGCCGTTCCTGCACCTGGCCGCCGGTATCAAGGAAGTGGTCAAGGTCCCGGTGCTGCACGCGCAGAACATCAAGGACCCGAACCAGGCCACGCGCATTCTGGAAGGCGGCTATGTGGACATGGTCGGCATGACCCGTGCACACATCGCCGACCCGCACCTGATCGCCAAGATCAAGATGGGCCAGATCGACCAGATCAAGCAGTGCGTCGGCGCCAACTATTGCATCGACCGCCAGTACCAGGGCCTGGATGTGCTGTGCATCCAGAACGCTGCGACTTCCCGTGAATACATGGGCGTGCCCCACATCATCGAGAAGTCCACCGGACCCAAACGCAAAGTCGTGGTGGTCGGTGCCGGCCCGGCCGGGATGGAAGCCGCACGCGTGGCTGCCGAACGTGGCCACGACGTGACCCTGCTCGAAAAGAAAGAGTTTATCGGCGGGCAGATCACCACCGCCTCGAAAGCGCCACAGCGCGATCAGATTGCCGGGATCACCCGCTGGTTCCAGTTGGAGCTGGCACGTTTGAAAGTCGACCTGCGCCTGGGCGTGGCGGCCGATGCCGACACCATCCTGGACCTGCGCCCGGATGTGGTGGTGCTGGCGGTGGGCGGGCACCCGAATGTGGAGCAGAACGAACACTGGGGCGCGGCCGAAGGCTTGGTCGTCAGCAGTTGGGACGTGCTCGACGGCAAGGTCGCACCGGGTAAAAACGTGTTGGTGTACGACACCATCTGCGAATTCACCGGCATGTCGGTCGCGGATTTCCTCGCGGACAAAGGCTGCCAGGTCGAGATCGTCACCGACGATATCAAACCGGGCGTGGCCATCGGCGGTACGTCGTTCCCGACCTACTACCGCAGCATGTACCCCAAGGAAGTGATCATGACCGGCGACATGATGCTGGAAAAGGTCTACCGCGAGGGCGACAAGCTGGTGGCGGTGCTGGAGAACGAATATACCGGTGCCAAAGAGGAACGGGTGGTCGACCAGGTGGTGGTTGAAAACGGCGTGCGTCCGGATGAAGCCATCTACTACGCGCTCAAGGAAGGCTCGCGCAACAAGGGCCAGATCGACGTCGAAGCCTTGTTCGCGATCAAGCCGCAGCCGTGCTTGAGCGAGGCGGGTGACGGGTACTTGCTGTTCCGCATTGGCGACTGTGTGGCGCAGCGTAATACCCACGCTGCGATCTATGACGCCCTGCGCTTGTGCAAGGATTTCTGACCCGACACCGAAATAATGTGGACTCGGTCCAAATGTGGGAGGGGGCTTGCTCCCGATGGCAGTGTGTCAGTTGATGCATGTGTGGCTGATTCGCCGCCATCGGGAGCACGCCCCCTCCCACATTAAGGCCAGTTTCACAGTAGACCTGTGTGGTCTGTGGGAGCTTCACCATGTTGAACACCTTGCTGCCTATTCTGTTGTTTGCCGCGTTGGGCCTGGCCGTCCTCGGCGCCCTGCGCCGGGTGAACATGTGGCGCCGTGGCCGCGCTTCCAAGGTTGACCTGCTGGGCGGCCTGCTGGCCATGCCCAAGCGCTACATGGTCGACCTGCACCACGTGGTCGCCCGCGACAAATACATCGCCAACACCCACGTCGCGACCGCGCTGGGGTTTGTGCTGTCGGCGCTGCTGGCGATCCTCGTACACGGTTTCGGCCTGCATAACCGCATCCTCGGCTACGCCTTGCTGATGGCCTCGGTGCTGATGTTTGTCGGCGCCACGTTCGTCTATCTGCGGCGGCGC
>Ga0209173_100524_pt1 | contig 17616 bp, 9 predicted proteins | sample SynthPrep_16_END_FD_187206 | JGI IMG/M metagenome (GOLD analysis project Ga0209173, IMG submission 187206) | Synthetic microbial communities from Ohio, USA - SynthPrep_16_END_DS12_MetaG (SPAdes) (version 2) | ecosystem: Engineered > Bioreactor > Aerobic > Activated sludge | place: USA: Ohio... | reverse complement strand
ACTTCGAGAAGCTCGTGGTGGCTGGCAATGGCGCCACTACCACCATCAACGACACCATCGACAAAGTCGATGTGGTGCTGACGGCCACTAAAACCGTGGGTGAAGGCGGCCAGATCGTCTACACCGCCACGCTTGTGGATAAGAACGGCACACCGGTGCTGAACACCACTGGCCCGCTGACTATCACTCTGGATAACAAGCAGGTCATCACCATCGGTGTGGACCAATCGAGCGGCACTGTTTCGGTTGTGGCACCGGATGACGTGTACAAAGGCGACCAGACTGTTACTACCGGCATCAAGGAAGTAACTGGCGGCGAGCACTTTGAAAACCTGGTTCCGGGTACCGATAAAGTCACTACCGTTGTGACGGACACACCGGGCACCGATAACACCACCACCGTCACCCTGACCGCGCCAAGCGCCGTCAACGAAGGCGGCAAGATCACTTACACCGCCACCTTGAGCAACAAGGCTGACACTGACGTCACCCTGACACTCGATAACAAACAAACCATCACCATCAAGGCCGGTGAAACCGTCGGTACCGTGACAGTTGATGCTCCAGGCGATGACGTGTTCATCGACAAGAGCACGCAAACCGTCCAGATCACCGACACAGCCGGTGGCAACTTCGAGAAACTCGTAGTGGCTGGCAATGGCGCAACCACCACCATCAACGACACCATCGACGATGTGAAAGTTGTACTGACGGCCACCACCACCAGCGTCGCCGAAGGCGGCCAGATCGTCTACACCGCCAGCCTGGTGGACAAGAACGGAGCGGCCGTGACCAACGTCGGCTCCGACCTGGTGGTCAAGCTGGACAACGGCTTGAGCATTACCATCGGCAATGGCAAGACCAGCAGTACTGCCAACTTCACCGCGCCGAATGACTTCTACGTGGGCGCCAAGGATATTTCCGCCAAGATCACCAATGTGGTCAGCGGTGGCGACAAGTATGAAAACCTGATCGTGGTCGGCACGCCAGTGGTCACCAAGGTGACAGACGTGACGAACAACACCGTGATCAGTATCGCGGGCGATGCCTCGGTGACCGAAGGCCAGACCGCTCACTACACGTTGAACCTGACCCAACCGGCGGACACTGAAGTCACGGTGACCCTCTCGTATAAAGGCGTGGCCCAGGACGGTTCCGACTTCACCGGTGTGTACACCGTGAAGATTCCGGCCGGCCAAAGCAGCGCGACGTTCGATATCAAGACCCTCGACGACAAGCTGACCGAGCCTACGGAGAAGTTCGAGATCAGCATCTCGGGCACTTCCGGCGGCAACTTCGAGAACCTGGTGGTCAGCCCTACCAACGGTAAAGTCGAAACGTCGATTATCGATAACGATGCACCACCGGCCATCGACCTGGATGCCAACAACTCCAGCGGCGCCACCGGGAACGACTTCAAGACCACGTTCACCGAAGGCGGCACTGGCGTGTCGATTGCTGACACAGACATCAAGATCACCGACCCGGACAGCACCCAACTGACTGGCGCCACGGTGGTGCTGACCAATACTCAGCCGAACGACTCGCTGAGCTATACCAACGTCCCCGGCATCAACGTGACCTCGGCCACGGACCCTGCCACCGGCAAGATCACCCTGACCCTCACCGGTACGGCGTCGCTGGCTGACTACATGCAGCAGATCAAGAACATCACGTTCAACAACAGCAGCGACGACCCGAGCACCACGCCACGGACCATTACCGTGACCGTGACCGACGGCGGTAACTACTCGAACGTGGCAACCACCACGGTCAACGTGGTGGCAGTCAACGACGCGCCGGTTGCCACTGGCAGTGCCATCACCGGCACCGAAGACACGTCGCTGAAGCTGACCTGGGCCAATTTCGGGGTCAGCGATGTGGATTCCCCGCAGGCCAGCCTCGGGGTGAAAATCACCGAACTGCCAGTGGCCGGCAAGCTGCAGTACCTGGCAGCAGACGGCACCACCTGGACCAACGTGACCGCCGGCCAGACCTTCACCAAGGCGCAGATCGACGGCGGCCAACTGCGTTTCACGCCAAATGCCAACGAATCCGGAGCCGACGGCTACGGTGGCACAGGCGTGGGCAACAAGCAGGCGGACTACGCACAGTTCAAGTTCCAGCCAACCGATGGCAAGGACCTGGGCACCAGCACTACCGTGAAAGTCGATATCACTCCGGTTGCGGATGCGCCAACCTTGAGCGTTGCCGACAACAACATCGCCTCGATCGGCCTGACCAAGCAGAGCTGGAACAGCATTGCCAACCTGGGTAACAGCGGTAATGGTGCCTCGCCGACCGAGCTGAAAAATGCGATCGATAAAGCCGGTACACCAAGCAGCACGACGATTGCCACCGACGTCGCATCAACTGCTGACGTACCGGGCGGCGCGGGGTCGAAGACCTCCGGCCTGATCTACCTGGAAGCCGGCAAGACCTATACCTTCAGCGGTTATGGCGATGACAGCATCCTGATCAACGTCGGCGGCAAAGACGTGGCCAGCGGCACCTGGGGCTCGAACTCTGGCCAGTTCAGCGGCACTTACACGCCGACCAGCAATGGCTACTACAGCATTGATATCTACCATGCCAACCAGGCACGTGCCGGCAGCTATGACGTCAACCTGTCGGTCAACGGTGGTGCGACCACGAACCTGAGCAACACCAATATCCCGATCTACACCGGGCTCAATGACCTGATCAACGCCGGAGCCCAGGTGTCTGACCTGCACGGCACCAATGGCCAGGGCTACTACGACGCGTACAAGCTCAATGAAGGGCTGGAAAACGGCACCGTCAAGCTGAGCAAAGTCACCACCGGCCTGACCGATACCGACGGTTCGGAAACCCTGAGCGTGAAGATCGGCAGCATCCCGGTGGGCGCAGTGCTCAGCGACGGTGCCGGGCATACCTTCACGGCGACCCAGGGCCAGACCGAAGTGGACGTCACCGGCTGGAACCTCAACAACCTGAGCCTCAAGCCACTGCCTTACACCAGCGGCCAGTACAACCTGACCGTGACCTCGACCTCCACCGAAAGCCTCGGTGGCTCGGCCCAAACCGTTGCCCAATTGCCGGTCAAGGTATACCCGGCCACGTATAGCGGGACCACGGCGACCTCTGGCGATGACAATGTTGCCGGTACCAGTGGCAACGATATCATCGTGGCGGACGTTTCTGGCCTGAACGTAGTCCAGGGCAAGAACTACAACATCGCGTTCATGATCGATACGTCGGGCAGTATGGGTTCGGACTCGGTAGCGGCGGCGAAAGCCTCGTTGACTACCGTGTTCAACTCGCTGAAAGACAGCATTGGCTCCAGCACATCTGGCACCGTGAATATCTTCCTGGCGGACTTCAGTGACCAGGTCAATCGCACGGTTACAGTCAACCTGAAAGACCCGGGTGCACTGGATGCGCTGCAGAAAGTCCTGGATAAGATGGTGTCGACCGGCGGCACCAACTACGAAGACGTGTTCAAGGCGGCATCCAACTTCTTCAAAAGTGGCCTGGCGACTGGCAACACTGGCGCAATCAACACCACATACTTCATCACTGATGGTGAACCGACGTTCTATCAGCGTGCTGAGCAGACCAACCCGACCTTGTACGGCAACGTCAAGCTTGATGACGTCGTTAACATGAACAACTACACCTTAGGTACCGCCACCCGGATCAATATCGAGTCGAATATCTCCCTTGAGATCAACTCTGTCGGTAAGGTGACCCTCTGGTACTACGGCACAGCGTACGACCGGGGGACCATCCACGCACAAGGGGATGGCACCTATGAGACATCCGTTCGTGACGGTTATGGCAACTACACCGATACAGCCACCGCTACCAACTCCCAGAACGCGTTCGCGCTGCTCAAAGGCCTGTCCACAGGTGGCGTAGAAGCCATCGGCCTTAAAAGCGGGGTCGGCCTGGAGCAGTTGGCACCGTACGACAGCGACAACAAGCCACAAGCCAACATCGATCCCAAGGACCTGGCTAACGCCATCCTCGGTAGCAGCGAGGCCACCCTACCGGGTGCCGACCGTGTCGATGGGGGTGACGGCAACGACATCCTGTTCGGCGACCTGGTGAGCTTCCCGGGCGTTACCGGCGAGGGCTACAACGCTATCCAGTCCTACGTGGCCGGGAAAAACGGCGTGGCCGTGTCGGCAGTCACCGGCCAGGATGTGCACAAGTACATCACCGAGCACTACAACGAGTTCAACACCTCGGGCGCCAAGGACGGTAATGACACCCTGCTGGGTGGCTCGGGTGATGACATCCTGTTCGGCCAGGGCGGCAACGACTACCTGGACGGTGGCAAGGGCAACGACATCCTGTTGGGCGGGACCGGCAACGACACGCTGATCGGCGGCCAGGGCAATGACATCCTGATCGGCGGCACGGGTGCCGATACCTTCATCTGGAGATCCGGTGACGTCGGCAACGATGTGATCAAGGACTTCAAGGCCTCGGAAGGCGACCGGATCGACCTGCGCGACCTGCTCAAGGGCGAAACCGACAGCACCATCGACAACTTCCTGAAGTTGACCACGGTGGATAACGTGACCACGCTGCAGATCAGCTCCGAAGGCAAGCTCAACGCCGCCGGCGGCCTGGCCAACGCAGATGTGACGATCAAGCTCGAGGGCAACAACTGGTCCGGCCAGACGATCAATTCGTTGATCAGTGGTGCTGACCCGACCATCAAGGTCGATCACACCTAATGCACCCATGACCCGGCCGCCTCTTGAGGCGGCCGATTCATTTGCGGCCACCGTTCACTGGCATGGGGCAACGATTGCACGGCATACTCATGCCCAATCGCACGCCGTTGGCCTATGCTGCTGACAGGCTGTCGTCAGTTCTGCTCATGAGGGATGTTCAATGTTCTACGTGCAACGTGATGCACAGGGTGAGCTGATTCGCGCCGAAGCGGTCGCCTTCGCCGAATCGACGGGCACCCTGCCAGCGGATCACCATGAGATCCAGGCCTGGTTCGCCAATGAAGAAGCCGAGCTGAGCCTCAAGCAGCTCAAGCACAGTGACGCGGAGATGATCCGGGTGCTGGAAGACTTGATTCAGGTGCTGATCCAGAAAGGCGTGATCAACCTGACGGACTTGCCGGTCGCCGCGCAAGCCAAGCTCAAGGACCGTAGCAACGCCCGGGAATCACTGGGTGGCCTGAGCCACCTGATCAATGATGATGAGACCGGCCTGATCTGAGGCCGGCCACGGCCTCAGCGCCAGGGCGCCGGTTCGCCAAACAGCTGGCCCTGCACACCGAAGATCCCCATCTCGCGAATCACCTGCAACTCACCCTCGGTTTCGACCCGCTCGGCAATCAGCGGCAAGTCGATGCTGTGGGCTGCGCGCTGGATGGCTTCGATAAACAGGCGCTTGTCGCTTTCCTGGTCGATATCGCGGATATAGCTGCCATCGATCTTCAGGTAGGCCAGGCCCAGGCGCGCCAGGTTGCCGATCATGCTGAAGCGCCCGCCAAAGCGTTGCAGGCTGAGGGAGAAGTGCAGCTCCCGCAGGCGCCGGGTCAACTGCTCCAGCACGGCCTGCTCGGGCAATTGCTCTTCACCGATTTCCAGGGTCAGGCGCGGGCCCAGGTTGGCATGTTGGCGTAGCAGCTCGAACACGCGATTCAGGGCTTGCGGGTCGGCCAGCGTGGCTGCAGACAGGTTCAGGGCCAGCGAATGCTTGTGGCTGGCCATCTGTTGCAGCACCAGCTCCAGCATCAACCGGTCCAGGCGTGCCGTCCAGCCGAACCGCTCAAGCCAGGGCAGGAAACGTCCGGCCGGGATCGTATGGCCCTGGTCGTCAACCAAGCGCGAGAGCACTTTGTAATGCAGGATCCGTTGCGGATCCTGGCTGGCCACCACCGGCTGGAAGTACAGCTCGAAACGCTGTTGGGTCAGTGCCTGGTCCAACAGGGAGTGCCAGGCGTGGTGATCGTCGCCGACACTGGCCGCGGCACTGTGATCCAGGCAGACCCAGCTGACATCGCCCAGGGTTTCGGCCTGGGCCAGCGCCTGGTCGGCCAGGGTCAGCAGGGCTTGAGGCGAATCACCGTGGCTGAACGGCGCCAGGCCGATACAGGCGACCGGCGACACGTCACTGGCGCCGGTGGCTTGCAGGCTTTGCAGGGTGCTTTCCAGGTTCTGTGCCAGCTGCAACGCCTCTTCCCGCATCAGCCCCGGCGCCAGCACGGCAAATTCGCCGCCGCGGATACGGGTGACCAGGTTGTGGGTTTCCGGGTACGGCTCGCACTGGCGCAGCAGTTGCTCGCCAACCGCTTGTAGTAACTGGTCGGTACGCTGGCCGCCGAGGCGCTGGTTGAGGCCCGCCAGGTCTTTGACCCGCAGCACCAGCAAGTAGCCTGAACTGGTCTCTTCGAGGTTGCTGACCCGCGCGTTGAGTTGCATCTCGAAATAGCGACGGTTGGCCAGGCCGGTGAGGTTGTCCTGATAGGACTCCACCCGCAGCTTTTCGCTGCGCTCGGCCTGTTCCTGGAACAGTGCCTTGAGCTTTTCCACCATCTGGTTCATCGCCTGCACCACGCGGCGCAGTTCCGGGGTGCGCGGCAGATCCGGCAGGCTCAGGAACTCGCGGCGGGCAATGGCGTGGGACTGCTTGACCATGTAGTCCAAAGGCTTGAGTTGCCGGCGCAGCAACAGCGCGCCCAGCACCGCACTCACCGCGCCGCACAACAGCAGCCAGCCCAGGCTGCCCAGGGCGCTCTGCCACAGCTTGGCCAGGGCGAACATCGGATGGCTGACCACCTCGACCCGCGCCGCCTGTTCCCAGCCACGGCTGACCAGGGCATCGCCACCGGCCGGCTCCAGGCCGATCAGCTTGACGAACCAGTCGGGCACGCCATTGTGGTCGGGGATACCGCTGCGCTCGACGATGACCTGGTCATTGGTCACATCGACCACGCGGATGCTTGCGTAGTAACCGCTGTCGAAGATCGAGCTGACCAGCAGCTCGACCATCGCCGGGTCGTCGATATTGGGTGTCAGGGACAGCGCCAGGGCGGTCGCCGCGTCCTGCGCATGGGAGCGCAGTTGGTTCACGTATTGGGCGCGCGAGCTTTCCAGGCTGACCATGAAGCTGCCGCTGAAGGCGACCACCAGGAACAGACAGATAGCGATCAACAGCTGTTTGAACAGTGACATCTGAACAGTTACTCCTAGTTGGCCGACTCGGCAGGGAAGCCTTCCGCACGCATTTTTTTCAACACATCCTGCCAGCGCGACAGGCGCTTGGTGTCGCCCACCTTTTTGTTGCCCTTGGCGCCGGGCAGGTACAAGCCTGCGGCGTTGAAGGAATAGACCGGCAGCAAGTCGGTCCGTTGGCTGGCAGGCTGGATTTCATCGATCAGGCTGTCGAGTACCAGCGGCATGGCCTCTGGTGTCGAATAATAGGTCAAGACCATATGGGCGCGATTCTGCCGCAATGCCTTGACGTAGGTAATGCGCAATTTGTCGCTGGAGACGCCCAGGTGACGCAGGCTGAAATACTTGGCGATGGCGTAGTCTTCACAATCCCCGGCGCCTTTCCACAAGGCTTCGATGGGCGTCTCCCAATAATCGACCTGGTTCCACAAGTCGATATCCTCGACATAGCGCACCCGCTTGTTGAAGAACAGGTTGACCACCTTGAGTTGCTCCAGCTCGCTGCCTTGCTTTTGCGTCGCCAGCAGTTGCTGCCAGTCGTCAATACGCTGCTGGCCTGCGCCCAGCGGCCCATAGAGCGTGGTGGCGCGCCGGCTGATCTGGGAGAAATCCCAATCGGCATGCAGCCCGCCAGGCAGTAAGCCAGCCAGCAGCAGTGCTGAAAACAGCCAGCACAGGATCCGCGAGGGAGCAAAACGTACCGCCAATGGCTTCAGTCCGTGGAAAGTGACGGAGAATCAAGCGATGGTGAAGGGTCGGCCAGCAAAAAACAATGGCACAGTGCAATCACCCAGTGCCCACTCAGCTAAAGCAATTGCGCCCTGTAAGGCGCCAGCAAGCCATAATGTGCGAAGAAAAACCGCGCTGTTGAGTTGCTTACAAAGGGAAACCTTGCTTGTTTGACAAGCCTGCATGCAATCTCTAGTGTTCTTTGGATCCAATTAGCCAAACCCACTCCAACAAGAAAGGAGGATAGCGTAGTCGTGACGCACAAGCCGAACCCTTTGAGCAGCATCAAGATCAGTGGGCCCATTCCCGCTCACCTCGCTCGCTCCGTTATTGAAGAAACATTGCGCAACGCCATACTGGATGGCCGCCTACCGTGCGGCACCGCCATGCGCCAGCAAGAGCTGGCCAGCCTGTTTGGCGTCAGCCGGATGCCGGTGCGCGAAGCCCTGCGCCAACTGGAGGCGCAGTCGCTGCTGCATGTAGTAACCCATAAAGGCGCCGTGGTTGCCCCGCTGATTGAAGATAACTCGGCAGAGACCTACGCCCTGCGTATTCTCCTGGAGTCAGAGGCGCTGCGCTTATCGATCCCGTTGCTGGGCCCGAGCGATATCGAGCAGGCGGGTGCCTTGATCGACACCCTGGAGCGCGAAACCGACTACACCGAAATCGGTCGGCTCAACCGCCTGTTCCATATGGCGCTGTATGGCAAGGCACCCAACCAGCGGCTGCTGAACCTGGTGGAGCACGGGCTGAACGAGGAAGAACGGTTCCTGCGTTTCAACCTTGAGGCCATGGGGCTGGGCGAAACCTCCCAGGAAGACCATCGCGAACTGCTGAACCTGGTCGCACAGAAAAAGGTCGAGGAGAGTGTGCTGACACTGCGCAATCACCTCATGCGAGGGATGGAAGTGATCACTCATTACCTCAACAGCCTTGAACAGGATAACGACAAAGGGCCGCGTTGATTTCTTCCGGCTTTGGCCGCCAAGCGCGCGGCCTGGAGGACCAAGCGCCACCCACGTCCAAAGCCCGCCCATGTCTGCCGTCCCCTTCCTGGACGGTTGCGCCAACAGACTCGACATTGACCGGCAGAAACGTCCAGCGTTGCAAACGCAATAACGGATCAAACCCTGCCCGTTAAGTCCACCCACTTAAAACTCGCAAACAACAAGGAAAGTTCCTACTTAGAACAGTAAGTTCAATTACAGCACTCCCCTTCCTGTAAAAAAACCTTATAAAACTTAGAAGCTATTTGAACACTTAACCAAGTGATTATTCTTTAATTGGTCTTGGCACTTCAGTCGAAAACGCAGGCACAGGCTTGGGCGCAGCTGTGGACGACGCTCTTTCCAATAAGACCTGGGTGCTTTGTCACTATTTGTTGCTTGCCGGGTAACCAAGCCAACCGAGAAAGCCCCGCGCCAAGGCAACAAAGCACTCACCAGAAACACACACTTGGCTTCACACACTTTTCATTTGAGTCGACATCACGACTTATGGGCATTGACCATGTTTCAACTCCAAGAACTACTTAGACATAAAAAACTACAACTACATGAACATCCGATTTTCCTGGAAATCAACTCTTTCCCTCAACTGCAACACTTTATGCAAAACCATGTGTTTGCCGTCTGGGACTTCATGACACTGACCAAACGCCTGCAACAGGACCTGACCTGTGTGCGCCTGCCCTGGCTGCCACCGACAGACCCGCAGGCCGCCCGGCTGATCAACGAAATTGTCCTGGACGAAGAATCAGACCAGCGCCTGGGCGACGGGCACGGCAGTCACTTTGAACTGTACCTGGAGGCCATGCGCGAGGTGGGAGCCTGCACCGCCCCCATCGAACGCTTCATCGCGTTGCAGCGAGAGGGTGCAAGCGTCGACAGCGCCTTGGCACAGATCCCGGTTGATCCTGCGGTAGAGCGCTTTGTCCGGCATACCCTGGACGTTGCCCTGAACGCGCCCACCCATTGTGTGGCCGCGACCTTCCTGCATGGCCGCGAGAGTGTCATCCCGGCGATGTTCAAACGCATCCTTGAGGGCTGCAATGTCGCCCACCGGCAAGCCCCCAGCTTGTGTTACTACCTCCAGCGGCACATCGAGCTGGACGCCGAAGGCCATGAGCCGGCCGCAGAGCGCTTGCTCCGGCGGTTGGCGGGTGCCAGCCCGCTGCACGGGGAACAAGCCTGGAAAGCCGCCCTCAGCGCCGTGGAGAGCCGCATTGCCTTGTGGGACGGCCTGCGCGCAGGACGCCAGGAGGTAGGCCTGTGAACGCTACCGACTACCGCTCGTTCGCGACCGACTGGGAGCATCAGGCGACCATCCGCACTCGCCCGCGACGCCTGCTGGAAGATGACGACAAGTTGATCTACCCCCTGTGTCGCCAACCGTTGGTACTCAGTGCGGGGTTTCTCCAGCATTGCCCGCAGTGGCGTGATTTTGTCCTGGTGCAGACGTTCTACAAATTCATCAATGACGTGGTGATCTTTGAAACCGAGATCGTCGATAAAACCGCACGGAACATCGCCAAGAACCGTTTTTCAATCCCCTTCCCTGCGGCCTGCCGCTACGACGCCATGACCGTGGTGGTCGATGAGGACTACCACGCCCTCGTCGCCCTGGACTTCATGCAGCAAACACAGGAGAAGACCGGGATCGCGCCGCTACAACTGCCCGCGGCCATCGAGTTGAGCCGCGCCATACCCACCGCCCTGGCGCAGGCGCCGACACATCTACAGGATGCCGTAGAGCTGATTTGCGTGGCGATTGCCGAGAACACGGTCACCCATGACGTGGCGGCGTTTGCCAAGGACGACAGCGTCAAGCAGTCGGTCAGGGGGTTGATGGCTGACCATCTGGCTGACGAGGGCCGCCACGCCAACTTCTGGACCGCCCTGGTACGGCTCTACTGGCAAACAGCAAGTGAAGAAGACCACCGCTGTATCGCCCGGGTCCTGCCGGTCTTCCTGCAACACTATTTGACCAATGACCTGCAAAAAGACTTCGACCTGCGGTTGATCGAACATCTGGATATCAGCCCCAGCGCCCGCGAAACCTTGCGGGTCGAGGTCAACGCCCTGGCCTTCCCCATCACCCGCCAGCACCCGCTGATCAGCAATATCATGGGGTTCCTGCGCCGCAGCGGGCTGCTGCAAACACCTTGTGTCGCCCAGGCGCTGAGCGCTTATCTGCCCGCCTCCGGGAGCCAGTCATGAGATGCCTTGGGATTCAGCTGGTCGGTACCAGTGCGGCCTTGCATGAGCTGCGCCAGGCCCTCAAGCCTTATGGTCATGACCTCGCCGCACAAGCTGCGGCCATCGACCTGCTGATTGAAGACGGCAGCCAGAGCGTCGCACAGGATCTGGCCGGCATGGCTGTGATGAGCCTGCGCCTGTCCATCGGCCCCTTGAGTGAGTATGGCCTGCCAGCCCTGCAAATACGCTGCTATGACCGCGTACGGCAATTGCTGGCCGTGCTGGACGTGCCACCGCCCTCCAGTGGCAACGGTCAACAGCTGCGACGCCAGGCCGTGGCACGCCTGGTCGAGTGGGTCACGCTGCAGGTCAGCGGCTTCTCGCGCAACCCTGGACACTTCACACAGCGCACAAGCGCGTCCCCCCGCCCAGAACAAAGCTTGCAAGGCCTGGAGGGACTGGCCTACCTGCATCGCCTTAACCGGACCGACGAGCCAGCCCTGCTGCAAAAAGCCCGGACGCCGTTGATCAAACAGTTGGAGCATAGCCTGCGGGTCTACGCCGACAGGCCGGCCCTGGAGATCGCCGGCCTCACCCTGAGCTATCGGCAATTGCTGCGGCACAGCCTGGCTGTTCAGCAGGTGCTACAGCCGTTGCTCGGGCCTGGGCAGGCGCCGGTGGTCGGTATCTGCCTGGGCAAGTCTGTCGGGCTGTATGCGAGCATCCTCGCAACCCTGGGCTGCGGCGCCGTGTACCTGCCGCTGGAACCGGGCCACCCGCTGCCGCGCCAACGGGCCATGCTGGAGAATGCCGGGGCCATGGTGTTGCTCGATAACGGCCAGCACCCATTGCGCGGGCATTTCCTGGGGGTGGATGTCAGCCGCTTAGACAGCCAGCACCTGGATGACCGCTCGCCCTTGGCGCTCACCTCGCCCTCGGCTGATAGCGCCAGCATGGTGCTTTACACCTCGGGCACCACCGGCCAGCCCAAGGGCGTGTTGCTCAGCCAGCATAACCTGGCTCATTTCTCTGCGTGGTACAGCCAGTATGTCGAACTCAGTGAATGCAGCCGCGTGCTGCAGTTTTCGTCCTTGAGTTTTGACTCTTCGCTGCTCGACCTCTTCCCGGCCCTGATCCAGGGCGCAACCCTGATTGTGCCCAGTGAAGAACAGCGCCGCGACCCTCGCCAGTTGGTTGAGTTGATCCAGCAACGGCGCGTCAGCCACGCCTTTCTGCCGCCCGCGCTATTGAGCCTGTTGCCGCTGGACCGACCGCTGGGCCTGGAGCACCTGCTGACCGGCGGTGACACCTGCGAGCCCCATGTCATCGAGCAAATGGCCGGGCAATGCGCCTTACACAACCTGTATGGCCCCACGGAGGCCACGGTGCTGGTCAGCAGCCATCGGATGCGGGCCGGCGACAGCAATCTCAACCTCGGGACTCCCATCGCCAACAGCCAGGTGCTGATCCTCGACGAGCAGCGCCAGCCGGTCGAGGATCAGGTTGTGGGCGAACTGTATATCGTCGGCCCCGGCGTGAGCCTGGGTTACGTGAACCAGCCCCGGCAGACTGCCGAAAGCTTTGTGCCGCTGGTACTGCCCGATGGCCAGACCTTGCGCGCCTATCGCACAGGTGACATGGCCAAATGGACTGAACAGGGCATCGAACTGGCTGGACGTCGGGACCAGCAGGTGAAGATCCGAGGGTTCCGGGTCGAGCCCCAGGAAATTGAGCAGTGCTTGCGCACCAGCCAGCTGTTTCGCCAGGTTGCGGTGGTGATTGACCGTGATCGAAGAGTCCTGGTGTTCGTGGCAAACGCCGATCCCGGCTATTCGGGCACAGCCCTGGCAGCGCTCAAGCAATATGCCAGGCAAATGCTGCCGGACTATATGCAGCCGACTGTGTGCCAGGAATTACCCAGCCTGCCGTACGGCAGCAACGGCAAGGTTGACCGCCAGGCGTTGCTGGCGCTGGCGGTGCACGCCGCCTCGGATAACCCTCGGCGCCGGCCCCAAACGCCAGTGGAGACGCAGTTACTTGAGCTGTGGAGTGAGCTGCTGGGGTTACCGGTCAACGAGATGTCGACTGACGACAGTTTTTTCCATCTCGGCGGTCACTCTATTCTGCTTTCAACCATGCTCCTGCGGATTCGCGAGTTGTATGGGCGCAGCCTGCCCCTCAACCGGTTTATCGAAGCGCCGACGGTGCAGACCCTCGCCGCACTGATGGGCAACAGCGCGCCGGGGGAGGCGCCCAGCGGGCGGGCGATGAGCGATGCGCTACGCACGCTGGACATGGCCCTGTTGCCAGGGGAGCTTGCCGGTGATCGCCACAAGGCTATCGTGACCGGCGCCAACAGTTTTTTGGGGATACATATCGTCGAAGCCTTGCTGGTGGCCGGGGCGACAGAAGTCGCCTGCCTGGTTCGCGAAAACCCAGGGCAATCGGCGGCCACGCGGTTTGCCGAAGCCTTGTGTGAATACCGCCTGGAACACCTGGACCTGAGCCGGGTACGCGTGTACGCCGCCGACCTGCGCCAGCCTCGCCTGGGGCTGGAGGCGCAGGTCTATGAGCACCTCGCCCGCCAGTACGGGGTGCTGGTACACAGTGCGGCCCACGTCAATCACGTCATGGACTATGCATCGCTGGCCAAGGACAACGTGGAGCCGGTGCTTGAATGCCTGCGCCTGTGCGAAACCCACTGCAAGAAGGTGCTCAATTTCGTCTCTACCCTTTCCGCGTCAAGCAGCGTCGGGGTCGACGGGCAGGTGCTTGAAGCGCCTGCGGCAAGCACACCACCGCTCTACATCAAGAACGGCTACAACCTGTCCAAATGGGTGGCTGAGCGTCTCTTGGGGCGTGCCGCCGGACAAGGTGCCTGGATCAATATCTACCGGCCCGGGAACATCAGCTTCAATAGCCGCAACGGCGTCTGCCAACCGCACAAAAACCGCCTGATGCTGATGCTCAAGGGATCGCTGCAATTGGGCCGGGTGCCGCGCCTGGAACTGAACTTCGACCTGATGCCGGTGGATTTCCTCGCGCGTTTCATTGCCTTCCACAGTGGCAACTGCGTTGCCGAGCGGAGTGTCTTCAACCTGCACAATCCGCAGCCCCTGAAGTGGGAAACCTACGTGGAGTCATTTCGCCAGGCAGGTCATGCATTCGAGTTGGTAAGCGTTGCGGACTGGCAACACCACCTGCGCGAAGTGGATCGCGAGAATGCCCTTTTTGGTGTGCTCGGGTTCTACCTCAATGGGCTGGGAGAGGACATTGGCGATATCTCAATGATTCGCCACGAAAACGCACGCCATGGCGTTGAGCAGATGGGTGTGCAGTATCCCGAAAAAGAGCCCGCGTTGTTACGCAGAGGGTGCCAGTACCTCAATGCCATCGGCTTTCTGTGACCTTCGCCATCAGGAAATACTTATGAGACAGCTGCAACCCGATACGTTGATCAAAAACCCCCTGGGCAGGCCTCTGGTGTCATCTGTGGTGATTGCCTGCAGCGCCATCGAACTGTGGAGGGTCGTGGGCCGCTTCGAGGGCTTTGACGTGTTCATTCCTGCCCTGGCACGTATCACGATGACCGGCAGCGGCGTGGGAGCGCTGCGCAAGAAATGGTTCCACGATGGCAATATCGCCGTGGAACAGCTCAACAGCCACGATGCGCAGGCGATGCACATGACCTGGACGACGATCTATAACACCTTGGGTGTGGCCCGACTGTGGGCGGCGATGAGCGTTGAGTCGCTCGGGGAGCACCAGGCGCGCGCCACCTGGACCATCATCGCCGAGCCTCTTGAGGCCAGCGATAAAGAGGGGTTTGAACAGTTCATCCAGGATTTCGCCGACCGTGCACTGGGAAACGTGCGCCGATTGCTGGGATGAAAAAAATGGCGCAGTGCCTGGCTGCACTACGCCACCTTTACCGCCGGGTGATCAGATCTTGAAACTATCGACCAGTTGCTTCAGGCGATTGGCTTGTTGTGACAGTGCGTCACAGTCTTTCAAGGTCTCGTTGAGGTTGGCCACACCTTGCTGGTTCAGCAGGTTGATCTGGTTGATATCAACATTGAGCGTCTCCACCACGGCGGTCTGTTCCTCAGTGGCAGCTGCTACCGATTGGTTCATGCCGTCGATCTCGACGATGCGCTGGGTCACGCTGACCAGGCGCTCGCCGGCCTGGTTGGCGACCTCGACGCTTTCCTCGCTGGACACCTGGCTGGCGTTCATCGTGGTGACCGCTTCGCGTGAGCCGATCTGCAACGAGGTGATCATCTTGTGGATCTCCTCCGCCGACTCCTGGGTGCGGTGAGCCAGGTTGCGCACTTCGTCGGCCACCACGGCAAAACCACGGCCGGCTTCACCGGCACGGGCGGCTTCAATCGCGGCGTTGAGGGCCAGCAGGTTGGTTTGCTGGGAGATGCCCTTGATCACATCGAGAATGTGGCCAATGTTGTCGGTACTGGCATTCAAGGTTTCGATCTGCGTGCAGGACAGGCTGATCTTCTGCGACAACTCGGACATCGCCAGGATGGTTTTCTCCACGACCTGGCGGCCGTCATCGGCCTGTTCACTGGCGCCACTGGCGTGTTGCGAGGCGTCAGCGGCGTTACGGGCGATTTCCTGGGTGGCGGCACCCAACTCGTTAATGGCCGCGGCCACGCTGTTGGTACGGGCGCTCTGCTCGTCCGAGCCGATAATCGAGGCGTTGGACGATGCCATCACGCGCTGGGAAAGGTCGTGCACATGCCTCGTCGCCGAAGACACTTCACTGATAGAGGCATGGATACGTTCGACAAACTGGTTGAACGCACCACCCAGCTCGCCAAATTCATCTTTGCTTTCCACAACCAGGCGGCGGGTCAGATCGCCTTCGCCCTGGGCAATGTCCTGCATCGCACGGCCCATGGTGGTCAGCGGGCGCATCAGCACCTGAATCAACAGGCTCAGCAGCACGGCAATCGCTGTAACGGCAATGAACATCGCGATCAAAGCGGAGGTGCGGAATTTACTCAGGGGGGCATAGGCTTTGTCTTTGTCGATTGACAGGCCTATGTACCAATCTGCGCCAGGCAAGTCGCTGATCGGGGTAAAGGACAGAATGCGCTCCTGGCCATTGAGAACGACATCCTGGTTGAGCTTCTCAATACGGACGCTGCTGCCTGGATAGATGTCCTTGAGGTTTTTCATCACCTGGTCCTGATCAGGACTGACGATCACCTGGCCGTCGCCACTGACCAGAAATGCATGGCCAATGCCACCGAAGTCTACCGAGTTGATGATCTTCACCAGGGTTTGCAGGCTCAAGTCGCCACCCACTACACCCAGCAGTTCACCATTGTTCTTGACCGGCATCGCGATGGTGACGATCAAGCCACCGACGGCGGCCATATAAGGCGGCGTCAGCATGGGTTTATCGGCAGCGACCGCCTGCTTGTACCAGGGGCGCTGACGCGGATCGTAGCCATCAGGCATTTTCGCGTCTGGGCGCTGGGTGAAGACGCCGTTGGTGGAACCGACGTATGTGAACTGGAAGTTCGAGGTGAATGCCGGTTGATCAACCAGGCCGGGCAGGTCGGCATTGCTGCCTTGGTGAGCAACGTTCTGCGCAAGGTTTTCCAGGACCAGCACCCGGCCACTGAGCCAGTTCTGCACGCTGCTGGCAGTCAGGTCACCCGACTGCTGGATGGATGACTGCAGGTTTTGCCTGATGGTATTGCGCTGCAGGTAGTCGTTGTACAACGTGAAGAGCGCGAAGGCCAAAACCACGACGCCTGACGCGGCCAACAGAATTTTATGACTGAACTTGAGATTCATTTCATCGACTTCTTTTTGCCAAAAGGGGGTGAGCGTGCCGAATGCAACATTCCATGTACGGGATAGGCGGACTCTACGACCGCTCTATTTCGGTGCACGCATGGCTCGTCAGGCTTTCGGCCAAGGTTGGATAAATCTTAGGAATTTGTGGGATACATCTTCTTTTTATGTAGGAAACCGACAGGCGGTCAGGAGAGGCCGTTTAGGATCCCAAAACGACAAAACCCCCGCTTGCGTTAGCAAACGGGGGTTTCGGAATTTGATCTTGACGATGACCTACTCTCACATGGGGAAACCCCACACTACCATCGGCGATGCATCGTTTCACTGCTGAGTTCGGGATGGGATCAGGTGGTTCCAATGCTCTATGGTCGTCAAGAAATTCTGTGTACCAGAGCGTTGCGTGAGCAACGGTCCGGTGAAATTCATGGACTTCTACATAAACAAAACCCCAACTGCTTTCGCAATTGGGGTTTCGGAATTTAATCTTGACGATGACCTACTCTCACATGGGGAAACCCCACACTACCATCGGCGATGCATCGTTTCACTACTGAGTTCGGGATGGGATCAGGTGGTTCCAATGCTCTATGGTCGTCAAGAAATTCGGGTACTGAGTCGCGGCAAATGCCTCGCTTCAGCAAATTGGGTATGTGACAGCTTTCGGTGTTTTGTGAGTA
>Ga0209173_100523_pt1 | contig 17640 bp, 18 predicted proteins | sample SynthPrep_16_END_FD_187206 | JGI IMG/M metagenome (GOLD analysis project Ga0209173, IMG submission 187206) | Synthetic microbial communities from Ohio, USA - SynthPrep_16_END_DS12_MetaG (SPAdes) (version 2) | ecosystem: Engineered > Bioreactor > Aerobic > Activated sludge | place: USA: Ohio... | reverse complement strand
TACATGCAGATCCTGGTCTTCGTCGTCACCCTGGTGGCCATGCTGGGCCTGACCCTGTTCATCTCCCGCTCCCGTCTGGGGCGCGCCTGCCGGGCCTGCGCCGAAGACATCAAGATGGCCAACCTGTTGGGCATCAATACCAACAACATCATCGCCCTGACCTTCGTGATCGGTGCCGCACTGGCAGCCGTCGCGGCCGTACTGCTGAGCATGCAGTACGGCGTGATCAACCCCAACGCCGGGTTCCTGGTAGGCCTCAAGGCCTTTACCGCAGCGGTATTGGGCGGCATCGGCAGTATTCCGGGCGCAATGCTCGGCGGCCTGGTGCTGGGGGTGGCCGAGGCGTTTGGTGCCGATATTTTCGGCGACCAATACAAGGACGTCGTCGCGTTCGGCCTGTTGGTCCTGGTGCTGTTGTTCCGTCCGACCGGCATCCTGGGCCGTCCGGAGGTTGAGAAAGTATGAGCAGATATCTTAAATCGGCGTTTTTCAGCGCCTTGCTGGTGTGGGCGGTGGCCTTCCCGGTACTCGGTCTCAAGCTGAGCATTGTCGGCATCAACCTGGAAGTGCATGGTACCGGCCCCGTGACGCTGACCATCATCGCCCTGTGTTCGGTGCTGATGTTCCTGCGCGTGCTGTTCACCCAGCAGGTCGGCGCACTGTTCAAGCGCAACCGTGGCCCGCTGGTCTCGCCCAAGGTCAGCCAATTCCTGACCCTGCCACGCACCCAGCGCTACATCATCATCGGCCTGATCGTGGCCGCGTTGATCTGGCCGTTCTTCGGCTCGCGCGGTGCGGTCGACATTGCCACCCTGATCCTGATCTACGTGTTGCTGGGCCTGGGCCTGAACATCGTAGTGGGCCTGGCCGGCCTGCTCGACCTGGGTTATGTGGGCTTCTACGCCGTGGGTGCCTACACCTACGCGCTGCTGTCGCACTACCTGGGCTGGAGCTTCTGGATCTGCCTGCCGCTGGCCGGCATGGCGGCGGCCACGTTCGGCTTCCTGCTGGGCTTCCCGGTATTGCGCCTGCGTGGTGACTACCTGGCCATCGTGACCCTGGGCTTCGGGGAAATCATCCGTCTGTTCCTGCGTAACCTGACCGACATCACCGGTGGCCCCAACGGCATCAGCAGCATCCCCAAGCCGACGTTCTTCGGGCTGTCGTTCGACCGCACCGCTGCCGAAGGCATGCAGACGTTCCACGAGTACTTCGGGATCGACTACAACCCGGTGAGCAAAGTGGTGTTCCTGTACCTGGTGGCGCTGTTGCTGGCGCTGGCGGCACTGTTCGTGATCAACCGCTTGCTGCGCATGCCGATCGGCCGTGCCTGGGAAGCGTTGCGCGAAGATGAAATCGCCTGCCGTGCCCTGGGCCTGAACCCGACCATCATCAAGCTCTCCGCCTTCACCCTGGGTGCCGCGTTCGCCGGTTTTGCCGGCAGCTTCTTCGCCGCTCGCCAAGGCCTGGTGACCCCGGAGTCGTTCACCTTCATCGAGTCGGCGATCATCCTCGCCATCGTCGTGTTGGGTGGCATGGGCTCGCAGCTGGGCGTGATCCTGGCGGCGATCGTGATGATCCTGCTGCCGGAAATGATGCGTGAGTTCAGCGAATACCGCATGTTGATGTTCGGCGCCATGATGGTGCTGATGATGATCTGGCGACCTCAAGGCCTGCTGCCCATGCAACGTCCACACATGGAGCTGCGCAAATGAGCCGCGAGATCCTGAAAGTCGAAAACTTGAGCATGCGCTTCGGCGGCTTGCTGGCGGTCAACGGCGTCGCCCTGACCGTGAAAGAGAAACAGGTGGTTGCGCTGATCGGCCCCAACGGCGCCGGCAAGACCACGGTGTTCAACTGCCTCACCGGTTTCTACAAGCCGAGTGGCGGCAGCATCCTGCTGGACGGCCAGCCGATCCAGGGCCTGGCCGGCCACGAGATCGCCCGCAAGGGCGTGGTGCGCACCTTCCAGAACGTACGGCTGTTCAAGGACATGACGGCGGTCGAGAACCTGCTGATCGCCCAGCATCGTCACCTGAACACCAACTTCTTTGCGGGCCTGTTCAAGACCCCGGCGTTCCGCAAGAGCGAGCGCGAGGCCATGGAATACGCTGCGTACTGGCTGGACAAGGTCAACCTCACCGAGTTCGCCAACCGCCCCGCCGGCACCCTGGCCTATGGTCAGCAACGTCGCCTGGAAATCGCTCGCTGCATGATGACCCGTCCGCGGATCCTGATGCTCGACGAACCGGCCGCCGGCCTGAACCCCAAGGAAACCGAAGACCTCAAGGCGCTGATCGGCGTGTTGCGTGAGGAAAACAACGCCACGGTGCTGTTGATCGAACACGACATGAAACTGGTCATGAGCATTTCCGACCATATCGTAGTGATCAACCAGGGCACGCCGCTGGCGGACGGGACGCCGGAGCAGATCCGCGACAATCCTGAAGTGATCAAAGCCTATCTGGGGGAAGCGTAAAATGCTGCAATTCGAAAACGTTTCCACTTTCTACGGCAAGATCCAGGCCCTGCACAGCGTCAACGTCGAAGTGCGCCAGGGTGAGATCGTCACGCTGATCGGTGCCAACGGCGCCGGCAAGTCGACCTTGCTGATGACCTTGTGCGGCTCGCCGCAGGCCCACAGCGGCAGCATCCGCTATATGGGTGAAGAGCTGGTGGGCCAGCAGTCGTCGCACATCATGCGCAAGAGCATTGCCGTGGTGCCGGAAGGCCGGCGGGTGTTCTCGCGCCTGACCGTGGAAGAAAACCTGGCCATGGGCGGGTTCTTCACCGACAAGGGCGACTACCAGGAGCAGATGGACAAGGTGCTGCACCTGTTCCCTCGCCTCAAGGAGCGCTTCAGCCAGCGCGGCGGCACCATGTCCGGCGGCGAGCAGCAAATGCTCGCCATCGGCCGGGCGCTGATGAGCAAGCCCAAGCTGTTGCTGTTGGACGAACCCTCACTGGGCCTGGCACCGATCATCATCCAGCAGATCTTCGACATCATCGAACAACTGCGCAAGGACGGTGTAACGGTGTTCCTGGTGGAGCAGAACGCCAACCAGGCGCTGAAAATCGCTGACCGCGCCTACGTGCTGGAAAACGGCCGGGTGGTGATGCAGGGCACGGGCGAGCAGCTGCTGACCGATCCGAAGGTGCGTGAGGCGTACCTGGGCGGCTAAGAGACGGTGGCTGGATAAGCCGGATCTCATGTGGGAGGGAGCCAAGCTCCCTCCCACATTTTTTTGCATTGTTTGAAATTATTTCGTCTGGCCTTGTAACGAACATCCCCCTCCCGCCTCTAGTGGTGCAAGCAGGCATTCAAGCCCGCTCCTCAACCTACTGCTGGAGATCCACCATGACCACCAAACTGTCTGCCGCTTCCCTCGTCCTCGCCCTGAGTTCGGCCTTGAGCCTATCCGCCCTGACCACCAGCGCCCACGCTGCCGACGACATGCAGAAGTGCTTCGGCGTCGCTGAAGCCGGCAAGAACGATTGCGCCGCCGGTGCCGGCACGTCCTGCGCCGGCACCTCGAAGACCAAGGATCAGGCCAACGCCTGGAAACTGGTACCGGCCGGCACCTGCACCCAAACCCCAAGCTCCACCTCGCCGACCGGCTTCGGCCAGGAAGCCGCCTTCACCGCCAAGTCCTGACCCCTGCCTGGCCTGAGTACGGATGATGACGCTTTCACTCCTGCCCACAGTCTCACCGATTCAGATGCCCGGGCTCCCCTATCGGACCGGGCTGGGGCTGAAGCACGAGCACTTCAAGGAAGTGCTCGATACTTCGCCCGACATCGGTTTTTTTGAAGTGCACGCCGAAAACTACATGGTGGCCGGCGGCCCGTTTCATCACTACCTGGGGTTGATTCGCGAACGCTACCCCCTGTCGTTGCACGGCGTGGGCCTGTCCATCGGTGGCGAAGGCCCGCTCAACCGTGAGCACCTGGGGCGCTTGGCCGCATTGATCGAACGCTACCAACCCCACTCATTTTCCGAACACCTGGCGTGGTCCAGCCACGGCCCGGTGTTTCTCAACGACCTGCTGCCCCTGGCTTATGACGCCACCACCTTGAGTCGAGTTTGCGAGCACGTCGACCAGGTACAGTGCACCCTCAAGCGGCCGATGCTGCTGGAGAATCCATCGACCTACCTGCAGTTCCAGCGCTCGACCCTGGACGAGACCGATTTCATCAGCGAGATCATCCGCCGCACCGGCTGCGGCCTGCTGCTGGACGTGAACAACGTCTACGTGTCGTGCATCAACCACCAGCGCGACCCACTGGCCTACATCCACGCCCTACCATTGCACGCTGTGGGTGAGATTCATCTGGCCGGCTTCGCCGAAGACACCGACAGCCTGGGCGATCGCCTGCTGATCGATGACCACGGCGCGCCCATCGATAACGCGGTGTGGCTGCTGTACGAACACGTACTCGCGCTGACGGGCCCGGTCGCAACCCTGATCGAGCGCGACAACCAAGTACCGGCCTTCAGCGTGCTATGGGCAGAAGCCCAGCAGGCTGAACGGTACTTATCGCAGGTCCACCCATGAGCCTTCACGACGCCTTTTCCAGCGCCTTGCTGGCGCCCGGCCAACCTTGCCCCGACGGCCTGTTCAGCAACAACGGGGCCGACCCGGCCAGTCGTTTTGCGGTGTATCGCAACAATGTTCACAACTCGTTGATCAATGCGCTGGCAACCGCATACCCCGTAACCGCGCAATTGGTCGGCGATGAATTTTTCCGCGCCATGGCCGGCATTTTCGTCCAGGCCTACCCGCCCGCCGGCCCGCTGATCAGCAAGTACGGCGGCACATTCGCCGACTTTATCCAAGGTTTTGAACCGGCCGCCAGCGTGCCCTACCTGGCCGATGTCGCCCGGTTGGAACGCTTGCGGGTTCGCGCTTATCACGCAGCGGATACAGCCGTGGTGGATCCGCAAGCCGTTCTGCAGCAACTGCAAGCCCACACGAAGCCGGGGGCGCTGCATCTGCAACTGCACCCGTCCGTTGGCACATTGAATTCCGCCTACGCAGTGGTTGCAGTATGGGCGGCACACCAGACCGAGGGCGCCCTGGCCACCCTGGATCCCTGGCATGCCCAGAGCGCGCTGGTGTTGCGCCAAGGGTTGAGCGTCAAGGTCTTCGCCATCGACGGCGGCTCGGTCGCCTTTATCAATAGCCTGAAACGCGGCTCGGCGCTGGAAATGGCCGTCGCAAATGCCCTCGAGGCCAGCGCCGAATTCGACCTGCACCAATGCCTCACGCTGCTGATCAACCACGACGCACTCACTCATCTGCTCCCAGAACAACAGGTATCGCCATGAACACTTCCGCTTCGTGCCTGATCAAGCAGGCCATCGCGCTTTTCGAGAAAATCCCTTACAGCCTGATCGCGTTTATTGCGCGCTTCTCAATAGCGGCGGTGTTCTGGAAGTCCGGGCAAACCAAGGTCGAAGGCCTTGCCATTGACCTGATCAACGGCACGTTCGAACTCGGTCCCCCCAAACTCGCCGCCTCGACATTGCCGCTGTTTCGCAGTGAATACCACGTGCCATTGCTGTCGCCGGAAGTCGCCGCGCACATGGCGGCGTTTGCCGAGCACTTTTTCCCGGTGCTGATCCTGGTGGGCCTGGCCACGCGCTTCTCAGCCCTGGCCTTGATCGGGATGACCCTGGTCATTCAGTTGTTCGTCTACCCGGACGCCTACCCCACCCACGGCACCTGGATGGCGCTGCTGTTGCTTTTAGTCGCCAAAGGCCCGGGCAGCCTGTCTATCGATCACCTGATTGCGCGCCGCTACCGTTAAAGCCGATCCAGCGCCTCGCCGCTGCGCTTGAACCAGTCCACCAGGTAGTCGGCCAATACTTGGGTACGTCTCGGCAGGCCGCCTTGATAAGGATGGACCAGGTACATCGGCATACTCCGCGTCTGGTAATCACGCAGGAGCCAACGCAATCGGCCGTCAGCCAATTCCGTGGGCAGCACGTAGGACGGCAAGCGGGCGATTCCGGCCCCTACCAGGGCGGCCTTCTTCAGCAAGTTGTAATGGTTGGAGGCAAAGGTGCCGCTCACCCTCACCCGCAACAACTCGTGCTGCTGGTGATACAGCCATTCCTCGCGACCGCTGTAGTGGCTGTTGAGTAAACAGGTGTGCGCCGCAAGATCCCCAGGGGTCAGTGGCTCGCCATGTTGCTCCAGGTAAGCGGGACTGGCACAGGTCATCTCGTGCCAGGCCAACAGCGGCCTGGCCACCAGACGCTCGTTTTCAATCACCCCCGAACGCACCCCCAGGTCAAAGCCGTCTCGCGCCAGGTCTCGGTAGCTGTTGTTGAGCTCCAGCTCGATCTGCACCTGGGGATACTGCTTGGAAAACTCCAGCAACAAACCATCGAAGAAGGTTTCCCCTAATGAAACCGGAACCGTCATACGCACAGGCCCGGCCAAATCGTCCTTGAGACGCGCCAATGCCTGTCGGGCGCGATCCACCTGCACCACCAGCGCTTGCGCCTGGGGCAACAGCGCCGCACCGGCGGCGGTCAGGCTGAGCCTGCGTGTGGTGCGGTGCAGCAAGACCACGCTGAACTGCGCTTCCAAATGGCTGATGCGCTTGGACAACTGGCCCTTGCTGCAGCCCAGTTGCTCGGCCGCCACGGTAAAACTGCCGGCTTCGATCAGTACGGCAAAGGCCGCCAGGTCATCCATCTCGCTCATGGACTGTTTCCATTTGAAAACCAAAGGTTGCCTATTAGCACGTTTATCCGCTTAAAAAGCCACTCTAGACTGAACCTTCACTTACTCCTGGAGGGACAGCCCCATGAAAATCCTATTGATTGGCGCCAGTGGCACCGTCGGCTCGGCAGTCAAGGCCGAACTGGCCCAGCGTCACGAGGTGACCAGCATTGGCCGCAGCAGCGGCGACTTCCAGGTGGATATCAGCGACAGCACCTCGATCCGCAACCTGTTCGAGCAGACCGGCAAATTCGATGCACTTGTCTGCACTGCAGGCAACGTGAATTTCGTGGCGCTGGGGGATATGGGCGAAAGCGACTTTGAACTGGGCCTGCGTGACAAGCTGATGGGCCAGGTCAACCTGCTGTTGATCGGCCGCGAGTATGCCAACGACGGCGCGTCGTTCACCTTCACCAGTGGCATTCTCAACCGTGACCCGATCCGTACTGGCGCTTCGGCTGCGCTGGTCAATGGCGCACTCGACGCGTTTATCAAAGCCGCGGCAATCGAATTGCCACGGGGGCTGCGCATCAACTCCGTGAGCCCGACCGTGCTGGTGGAGGCCATGGGCAGCTACGCACCGTACTTCCGTGGCTATAAACCGGTTCCGGGGGCCGATGTGGCATTGGCCTATGCAAAAAGCGTGGAGGGCTTACAGACCGGCCAGACATTTATTGTTGGCTGAATGTAACCATTGTAAGAATTGCCTGAAGCAGGGCTGCGGGGTTGTGATGCAACGCCAGCCTGCGTAACGTGGCGGCACTTGTCTGGAGACCCGATCATGCGTGCCGCCCGTAACCTCGCCCTGTTTGCCTTGCTTCCTGTGTTAGCCGCTTGCCAGATGTTCGAAAACGAGCCGACCAAGCCGTCTACCGCCGGGTTGACCCGCATGCAGGGCGAACTCACGGCGGTAGGTAGCAAGCTGCTGTTCCAGCCGTGCGACGATAAACGCAACTATGTCGTCAACGACACCAGTGGCACCAGCATCCTGCAGGAAGCGGCGTCCCTGGCCGGCCAGCAAGGGGCATTGTTTGCCGATTTGCGTGGCAAGTTCTCGGGCGTCGCCAGCGGCACCCAGGGCAGCGTCGACCTGCAACAACTCTACCGCGTAGAGCGCTCGACCTCTGCCTGCACCGACCCGGACTTCAAGCGCATGACCCTGCGGGCCAACGGCCACAAGCCAGCCTGGGCCATGAACGTCACCGCCAAGGGCATGGTGCTCGAGCGTGAAGGCCAGCCACCACTGGCGGTGCCTTATGTCGAAGAGCAGATCGGCGACGGCCGCTTCAACCTGATGACCGAAGCCAACAACCAGCACATCGAACTGTGGGTCGCGCCCCAGCGCTGCATCGACAGCGTCAGCGGCAGCCTGCAACACATGACGGCGGAATTGCGCGTCAACGGCCAGGTACAGCGCGGTTGCGCGGCGTTTGGTGGTTCCCGGGACGACTGATTCAGCGCTGCGCTGTTTTAACCTGACGGAAAACCGCCATTGGGGCTTATAATCGCCGGTTTGCAAAACAGCCGGCCTCTTTGTCCGCCGCCTACCGGATCCCGTCATGTTACGAATCACCGAACTCAAGCTGCCCATCGACCATCCCGAACAAGACCTGCGGCCTGCCATCGTGCAGCGCCTGGGCATCGCCAGTGATGACCTGCTCGATTTCACCCTGTTCAAACGCAGCTACGACGCGCGCAAAAAGTCGTCGGAGCTGTGCTTCATCTACACCATCGACCTCAATGTGAAGGGTGAGGCCGCCCTGCTGCTCAAGTTTGCCGATGACCGCAACGTCAACCCGGCGCCGGACGTCAGCTACACGGTCGTGGGCCAGGCCCCGGCAGGCTTGGTCGAACGGCCTGTGGTCGTCGGTTTTGGCCCGTGCGGTATCTTCGCCGGGCTGTTGCTGGCGCAGATGGGTTTCAGGCCGATCATCCTCGAACGCGGCAAGGAAGTACGCCAGCGCACCAAGGACACATGGGGCCTGTGGCGCAAAAGCGTGCTCAACCCCGAGTCCAACGTGCAGTTCGGTGAAGGCGGCGCCGGGACCTTCTCCGACGGCAAGCTCTACAGTCAGATCAAGGACCCGAAATTCCACGGCCGCAAAGTCCTGCACGAGTTCGTCAAGGCCGGCGCGCCGGAAGAAATCCTCTACGTCAGCAAGCCCCACATCGGTACCTTCCGCCTGACCGGCGTGGTAGAAAACATGCGCGAGCAGATCATCGCCCTGGGCGGTGAAGTGCGTTTCGAGCAACGGGTGACCGACGTGCTGATCGAAGACGGCCAGTTGAATGGCGTGGTCATCGACGGTGGTGAGCAGATCCTCTCCAAACATGTGATCCTGGCCCTCGGCCACAGCGCCCGCGACACCTTCCGCATGCTCCATGGCCGTGGCGTCTACATGGAAGCCAAACCGTTCTCGGTGGGGTTCCGGATCGAACACCCGCAATCGCTGATCGACGCCGCGCGCCTGGGCAAATATGCCGGGCACCCGAAGCTGGGCGCCGCCGACTACAAGCTGGTGCACCACGCCAAGAACGGCCGTTCGGTCTACAGCTTCTGCATGTGCCCGGGTGGCACCGTGGTGGCAGCGACCTCCGAGCCGAACCGCGTGGTGACCAACGGCATGAGCCAGTACTCGCGTAACGAGCGCAATGCCAACTCCGGCATCGTCGTCGGCATCACGCCGGAAGTGGATTACCCAGGCGGCCCGCTGGCGGGTATCGAGTTGCAGGAGCGCCTGGAGTCCCACGCCTACATCCTCGGCGGCAGCAACTACGAGGCTCCGGCACAGTTGGTCGGCGACTTTATCGCCGGTAAGCCATCCACGGCCATCGGCAGTGTGGAACCGTCCTACAAGCCAGGGGTGGCCCTGGGCGACCTGGCCCTGGCCTTGCCGGACTTCGCCATCGAAGCGATCCGCGAAGCACTGCCGGCGTTCGAGAAGCAGATCAAGGGCTACTCGCTGCACGATGCCGTGCTGACGGGGATCGAGACGCGCACCTCGTCACCGCTGCGGATTACCCGTGACGAATCGATGCAGAGCCTGAACGTGAAAGGCCTGTTCCCGGCCGGTGAAGGCGCTGGGTATGCGGGCGGGATTCTGTCGGCCGGTGTCGACGGGATTCGGATTGCCGAGGCGTTGGCACGGGATATGTTGGGTATCGAGGCCTGAGAACAGCGCAAATTAAATGTGGGAGGCGGCTTGCCCCCTCCCTCATTTGGTTTGCATCGGGTCAGATATTCGCGCGCAGGATGCTGGCGGGCAATGGTTCACCCTGCTCCACACTGGCGGCCACGGCCGCGATCAACCCCTCGAGCGCATAGCCCTGCCCCGCCAACCACGCCTGGTCGTAATAGGTGGTGGCATACCGCTCGCCCCCATCACACAAGATCGCCACGATCGAACCTGACTCCCCTGCCGCTTTCATCTGCTGCGCCGCCATTAATGCGCCAATCAGGTTAGTCCCGCTGGAACCGCCGACTCGCCGCCCCAGGCGCTCAGCCAGGTAATGCATGGCCGCCAGCGACAGTGCATCCGGCACCTTGACCATCGCATCAATCACCTTGGGCAAAAACGACGCCTCGACCCGTGGCCGGCCAATGCCTTCGATTCGCGAACCACAGTCCAGGCGCAGGCTGGCGTCACCGCTCTGGTAGAAATCGAAAAACACCGAGCGCTCGGCGTCGGCACACAACACGCGGGTGCAGTGCTGGCGATAACGCACATAACGACCCAGGGTGGCGGTGGTGCCGCCGGTACCGGGGCTGGAAATCAACCAGCTCGGTTCCGGGTGCCGCTCAAAGCGCATCTGTTGGAAGATCGACTCGGCGATGTTGTTGTTCGCCCGCCAGTCGGTGGCACGCTCGGCATAAGTGAACTGATCCATGAAATGACCGCCGCTTTCCTGGGCCAGGCGTTCGGACTCGGCGTAGATCTGCGTGGGATCCTGTACCAGATGGCTTTTGCCGCCGTAGAAGGCAATCTGCGCGATCTTTTCCTGGGATGTCGTGGCGGGCATCACCGCAATGAACGGCACCCCGAGCAGCCGGGCAAAATACGCTTCGGAAATCGCCGTCGAGCCGCTGGATGCTTCAATGACCGGTGCGCCCGGCTTGAGCCAGCCATTGCACAGCGCGTACAAGAACAGCGAACGGGCCAGCCGATGCTTCAGGCTGCCGGTGGGGTGGCTGGATTCATCCTTGAAGTACAATTCGATGCCCGGCAGGCCCGGCAGCGGTAACGGAATCAGATGCGTGTCAGCACTGCGTTGGAAGTCCGCTTCGATGATGCGAATGGCTTCGCGGGCCCAGGGACGGTGGTCGCTCATAAGGAAGAACTCTAAGGATTTCAGCACCGATCTTAGGATGTTTCCTACACTGCACACAGATACAGTGACGACTCAATTGGACACACAATTGCTAGGCTTTGGCGCTACGCCACCCTACCCCATCCCTTATAACAAATAAGAATATAACTTTTGTTTTAACAACTAACGGTACGGGTTAGGGTACCCACCTATTGAACCTGGATTGGAGAGCATCCCTTGCCTCTGCGTAGCACTTTTACCCGTTTCTTCCAGCTGGAAGCCGCCAGCGGCCTGTTGTTGATCGCCGCTGCCGCCTTGGCGCTGATCATCAACAACTCTCCGTTGTCGCACCTGTATGGCGCGTTTCTCGACGTGCCGGTGGTGGCCCAGATTGGCGCACTGCAAATCGCCAAGCCCGCGCTGCTGTGGATCAACGATGGCCTGATGGCCCTGTTCTTCCTGCTGATCGGCCTGGAGGTCAAGCGCGAGCTGCTTGACGGCCACCTGTCCAAGCCTTCGCAAGTGGTGCTGCCCGGCGCAGCCGCCATCGGCGGCATGGTGGTGCCGGCGCTGATCTACTGGGCAATCAACAAGGACTACCCCGCCGCCCTCTCCGGCTGGGCAATCCCGATGGCCACCGACATCGCCTTCGCGTTGGGCGTCCTGGCATTGCTGGGCAAACGGGTGCCGGTATCGTTGAAGCTGTTCCTGATGACCCTGGCCATCATCGACGACCTGGGCGCGATCATTGTTATTGCCGTGTTCTATTCCGCCGACCTGTCCGGTGCAGCCCTGGCCGGCGCGGGCGCCTGCCTGGTCGCCTTGATTGCAATGAACCGCCTGGGCGTGATCAAGCTCGGTCCCTACCTGATCATCGGCCTGATCCTGTGGGTGTGCGTACTCAAGAGCGGCGTGCACGCCACCCTGGCCGGCGTGACCCTGGCGTTCTGCATCCCGATGCGCACCAGGAATGCCGAGCCCTCGCCGCTGCTGACGCTGGAACACGCCCTGCATCCGTGGGTGGCCTACGGCATCCTGCCGCTGTTCGCCTTCGCCAACGCCGGGGTGTCACTCACCGGGGTCAGCCTGGAAAGCTTCACCCACCACGTGCCCATGGGCATTGCCGCCGGCCTGCTGATCGGCAAGACCGTCGGCGTGTTCGGCCTCACCTGGCTGGCCATCAAGACCGGCCTTGCCGCGCTGCCCAGCGGCGCCAACTGGGGCCAGGTCTTCGGCGTGGCGATCCTGTGTGGCATCGGCTTCACCATGAGCCTGTTCGTCGGCTCCCTGGCGTTTGTGCCGGGTGCCAGTGAGTTTGCCGGGGAGGATCGAATGGGGATCCTGACCGGGTCGATACTCGCAGCGTGTATTGGGTATGGGGTGACGGCGATGGCGAGTCGCAAAAAAGCCTGAGCCGACTGAAACGCAGCCCATAAAAAACCCCAACCGGTCACCCGGTTGGGGTTTTCTTTTGCCTGCTGCTTACCGGTCAGCGAGTAACGCGGCTAGTGCCATCAACGGTCATGATGCGGACGCGATCACCGATGCGGAAGATTTCATTTTCCTGCACGGCTTGCACGTAGGCGCGCATGCTGCCGTCGTCTTCGCGAACGGTGATTTCCACGCCCTGGGTGCGGGTCAGGCCCTCTTCGGTAGCCGAGCCCAGCAGGCCGCCGGCAACGGCGCCGATCACGGCAGTCACGATACTGCCACGGCCACCGCCGATGGCGCTGCCGCCAACACCACCGATGACCGCGCCGGCAGCGCCGCCGATTGGGGTCTTGGTGCCTTCGATTTTTACCGGACGCAGGGATTCAATGGTGCCCATGCGAACGGTCTGTACACGACGCGCTTCGTCACGGGAGTACGAGTCGCCGGTCAGACTCGAGGCGCAGCCACCCAGCAGCAACGACAGCGTGGTAAAGCAGGCAACCAGTAAAACGGACTTACGCATAGCATCAACTCCAAAGGACAGGTATTCATTAGACGCTGCAGCTTGACGCCTGTCACGACAAGCCCGGCAGGAAATTGCTTTCATTCAGCCTCAGTACAGACTGCCCGTAGCCAAAATACCGACCAACGGTAGCACTCTCATCGTAACCAGGAACTTCATGGACTATTTCATCATTGTAGTCACTACCGTCGCCGGCCTGTACTTCCACGGCTGGCTGTACCTGCGGATCAGACGCTGGATAGACCGCGACCTGGCACTGTCCCTCGCAGGCGACGACCTGCACAAGCGTGCCTTTATGCTGCAACAACTGGAGCAGGCACGGATCTCGAAGATCAAACGAAGCGAGTTGCCGCAGTGGCTGAAGAACGCCGCACAGCACTACACAGCCGAAGCCTCTTCAACAGAGACTTCGGTGTGATCGATATCATTCCAGTGGGGTGACGAAAGGTGCCGCTCAGGGCGCCAGGCGCTCGCGGGTCCATTCGGCCCCTTGCAGGCGGTAGTTCAGGCGGTCATGCAGGCGGTTGGCGCGGCCTTGCCAGAACTCGATGCGCTCCGGCAGCAGGCGATAGCCACCCCAATGCTCGGGGCAGTCGGGCTGGGTATCGCTGAAACGCTGTTCGGTGGCCTTGAGCAGGTCCTGCAGTTCTTCACGGTCACGAATGACCTGGCTCTGCGGGGAGGCCCAGGCGCCTAAACGACTGCCCAGGGGGCGGACCTGATAATAAGCGTCGGACTCCTCAGGCGTGACCTTGACCACCCGCCCTTCAATACGCACCTGGCGCTCCAGGGTCGGCCAGAAGAACGTCATGGCCGCAAACGGCCGCGCCGCGAGCTGTTCGCCCTTGGCGCTCTGATAGTTGGTGAAGAAGGTAAAGCCCTGCGCATCCAGGCCCTTGAGCAGCAGGATGCGGCAGTGCGGGCGACCGTCCTGGTCGACCGTAGCCAGGGTCATGGCATTGGCTTCCACCGGTGGCTGCTCGGTTTTCACCGCATCGGCAAACCACTGGTGGAACAAGGCAAACGGCTCGTTCGGGGCCTGGGCCTCGCTCAAACCGTCCCGTGTGTAGTCACGGCGCATATCGGCCAGTGCCTGGGTCATGCGGCTTTATCCTTGTGGTTCAGCGGATCAGTTTTTCGCCTGGTCATTCGCAGCCGGTGCAGCAGCCTTGGCTTTGGCCGGGGCCGGTTTCTTCGCAGCGGGCTTGGCCGGGGCTTTTTTAGCCGCGGGCTTGGCAGCCGCCTTTTTAGCTGCGGGTGCCTTTTTAGCCGGGGTCTTGGCGGCCGGGGCCGGGGCTGGAACGTTCTGCACCGCAACCATTTCGGCTACAGGCGGGGTCTTGCCCGATTGATACTTGCTCAACAGCGCCAGCATGGTCGTGCGCTGGGTGAACATGATTTCCATGCGGCGGTTCAGCGCGCGGCCCTGGGTGCTGTCGTTGGCGGCACGTGGCATCAGGTCACCCATGCCACGCAGCATCAGGCGGTCCTGTTTCAGGCCGCTGAGGCTGAAGATCGAGGCGATGGACTGCGCACGCTCCTTGGTCAACGCCTGGCTGGCAGGCGCGGTACCGGTGGCATCCACGTGGCCCAGCACCAGCACAGCGGTTTTTGGATCGGCTTCAACCGCCTTGGCGACGCGAGTGAACGGCCCCAGGGTAACCGGCAGCAGCATCGCCGGGCGTTTCGGGTTGTAGGAGCCGTCTACCGGAGCAATCACCACGAGTACGTTATCGCGACGTTCCAGCTGCAGGTTGCTGTCCTTGATGGCGGCGCGCAGGCGCGGCTCATAGTCGTCCAACCAGGCCTGGGTGATTTTCGGGTCAGGCATCGGCACATTGGTCACGTCGACCTTGGCCAATGGCTTGGGTTTGCTTTCGAACGGCCACCACCAGTGGGTTTCGCTGTCGGTCTTGGCGACGGCAGGCGCGGCGTCTGGAGCCGGGGTCGCGGCCTTGAGGTCGGCTTTCAGGTCAGCCTTGGCATCAGCGGCCTTCTCGTCGGCGCTCTTGGAGGAGAACGGCCACCAGCTGGAACCGGTGTCAGCCTTGGCGGCCGGCGCTGGCGCGGAGGCGACAGGCGCAGCAGCAGCAGCAGCAGCTACAGGTGCGGCAGGCTTGGCGCCGGCAGCGGGCTTGGCATCCGGCTTGGCGTCGGTTTGGGTCACTGCGTCCTTGGTCGTGGCCTTATCCGATCCAAATGACCACCAATGCCCACCCTCGGCATCATTTTGTGGAGTTTGTGCGCAACCGGTAATAGTGAGGCAAAGCGCCAGTGCCAAGGACTTGTTCGATAACATGAGATATCCACAAAATGAGAAAAGAAACGGGGGTCTCGATGACCCGTTAAACAGACGCTTACAGAACATTAAAGTTACATCATTTCGTTCAGCGCCTTCTTATAGTTGCCTTTGTAACAAAAAAATGTGAAACAGCAAGGGGTTTACAGACAACCGGCCAATATTCCGACCAACTTCTGTGCCCGCGGGTCCATAAGTACATAAGGCCCCAATGTATTAGTCACGAAACCAAACGCTACATCATGCTCAGGATCGGCAAAACCCACCGAGCCGCCGGCGCCTGGATGCCCGAACGCACGGGCGCCAAGGCCAAATGTAGCATTGGGCAACTGTGGTTGATCCAACATGCAGCCCAGCCCGAAGCGGGTTTGTGTCAATAATGTTTTATCCGGCCCGATACTGTGTTCACGGGTCAATTCTTCGAGCATGTCGGCTTCCAGCAAACTACCGTCCAACAAACCACTATAAAAACCCGCCAGACTACGCGCATTACCGTGACCATTTGCCGCCGGCTGCTGCATGCGTCGCCATTCAGGTTTATTAGTACTGGTGAGAATAGACGGTGGGTTGGCAAATGCCCGCGTCGTCATCGCGGTGGGCTCGCGCATCATTACTTGCAGTAAACGCTGCGCGGCTTCATCGCCCATATTGCCTTTGCTGCGCGCTATATGTGCAACACGATAAAACTCTTCGTCGGCCAGGCCCACGTGGAAGTCCAGCCCCAGCGGCCGTGCCACCCGCGCCACAATGGACTCACCCGGCCCACGCCCATCGGCGCGGCGCAGCAATTCGCCGACCAGCCAACCGTAGGTGATCGCCTCGTAGCCATGGCCCTGGCCCGGCGTCCACCAGGGGGCTTCGGCTGCCAGGGTGTCGACCATCAATTGCCAGTCGTACAAGGCTTCGGTGGGCAGCATCTCGCGGATGGCCGGCAACCCGGCCTGATGGCAGAGCAACTGGCGCAGCGTAATGTTTTCCTTGCCGGCAGCAGCGAACTCAGGCCAGTACCTGGCCACTGGCGCGTCCAATTGCAACTTGCCCTCGGCCACCAGTTGCAGGGCCGTGACAGCGGTGAAGGTCTTGGTGCAGGAAAACAGGTTAACGATGGTGTCGCTGTGCCAGGCCTCGGTACCGTCCTTGTCGGCGGTACCGGCCCACAGGTCAACGACGGTTTCGCCGCCGACCTGGATGCAGAGCCCGGCGCCACGCTCCTGCGGGTCATCGAACAACGCGGCGAACCCTTCACGCACCGCTTCGAACTGGAGCTCGTAATGACCCTGAACCTGCACCTAAGCCCCCTAGGAAAACACCGTAAAAAGTGGCCGACATTGTTCCAGCCATTGTGGGATTTGTGAACCCGTCAACAATGAATCAATGACCATTTCCCGAATGCCCACCGGCGTGTCCGGCGCCCTGCCCCGGGCCTTTGCCCTCACGTCCAGGTTTGCTGCCTTCGCTTTCATGAACCGTGCTGGCGGCCTTGGCCTTTTCCGCTTCCTTGCCCAGTTGATCCACCGCCGCCAGGTTGCTTTTACGCACACTGTCGACAAACCCCTGGAACGGTACGTCAGTGATACCCACCAGGCCGAAGTGGCCGTTTTCACCGTCCAGCAACCGGCCGGTCACCGGCTGGTCCAGGTACTGGAACCAATGCACACCGACAATGGACGGCTCGGCCATGGCTTGCTTGAGGAAGTTGGCATATGCCACGCCACGCTCTTCTTCCCTGGCCAACTGGGTCACGCCGCCCCAGAACGGGCCACGGTCCGCAGAGCCGAAGTTGAATTCAGTGATCAACACCGGCTTGTCCAGTGCACGAAGCGCGGCAAAGTCATAGCCGTCCTGGGGTTTGAGCGTGTACATGTTGAAACTCAGCACATCGCAATACTGCGCGCACGACGCCACGGCCTCCGGCGTACTCACCGCATAACGCCCGCCCAGCAGCAGTTGGTTGGGGGCGTGCCATTTCAGCGAGTCGGAGATGGTCTTGAAGTAGGCATCGGCGAAGGTCTTCTGGAAGTATTTGAAGTCAGCTTCGATTTCCGGGTGTTCAGGGTTGGGCATCGGCGGTTCGAAGCCCGGATCTTCCATCAGCTCCCACCCCGCCAACTCGATGCCCCAGGCTTTCGACAGGCCTTGCTCGTTGCGGTACTTGTCACGCAATTGCTTGAGAAACGCGCGCTTGGCCGGTACGTCGGTGGTCATGCGCAAGGTGCCGTAGGCCAGGGCGTAGCGGGATTTCGGATCATCGCCGGGGCCGGCCCAGGCCAGTTCGTTGTCGGCAAAGAAGCCGATCAGCCAGGGGTCGTCGCGGTGGTCGCGGGCGGCAATGGCCACAGCGCGCT
>Ga0209173_100519_pt1 | contig 17850 bp, 16 predicted proteins | sample SynthPrep_16_END_FD_187206 | JGI IMG/M metagenome (GOLD analysis project Ga0209173, IMG submission 187206) | Synthetic microbial communities from Ohio, USA - SynthPrep_16_END_DS12_MetaG (SPAdes) (version 2) | ecosystem: Engineered > Bioreactor > Aerobic > Activated sludge | place: USA: Ohio... | reverse complement strand
GTCTGAATAAGTTTTGCCCGCGAGGGCAAGTTTCCATAAGCAATTTCGAGAGACGGATGAACATCACCACCTTAGCCAAACGCACGTGCCTGCTTCTTTCGCTGATCATCACCCCGGCCGCCTGGGCGGTTGAAATGGTGCCAGCTTCCCCGCAACTGGCTGCCAAGGCCTGGGTCCTGATGGACGCCGCCAGCGGCAACGTGCTGGTGGAGAACAACGGTGACCAGCGCCTGCCCCCAGCCAGCCTGACCAAGCTGATGACCGCCTACATCGCGACCCTGGAAATCCGTCGCGGCCAGATCGGCGAAAACGATCCGGTGACCGTCAGCGAAAACGCCTGGCGCACCGGCGGTTCGCGGATGTTCATCAAGGTCGGCTCGCAAGTGACCGTCAGCGACCTGCTGCACGGCATCATCATCCAGTCGGGTAACGACGCCAGCGTAGCCCTGTCCGAGCACATCGCCGGCAGCGAAGATGCGTTCGCCGACATGATGAACAAAACCGTGGCCGACCTGGGCATGACCAACAGCCACTTCATGAACCCGACCGGCCTGCCGAACCCTGAGCACTACTCGTCGGCTCACGACATGGCGATCCTGGCTCGCGCGATCATTCGTGTCGACCCGGTGCACTACGCGATCTACTCCCAGAAAGAGTTCTTCTGGAACAACATCAAGCAGCCTAACCGCAACCTGTTGCTGTGGCGTGACAAGACTGTCGATGGCCTGAAAACCGGCCACACCGAAGAAGCCGGCTACTGCATGGTGTCGTCCGCTGTCCGTGACGGCCAGCGCCTGATTGCCGTGGTATTCGGTACCAACAGCGAGCAGGCCCGTGCGGCCGAGACGCAAAAGCTGCTGACCTATGGCTTCCGTTTCTTCGAAACCCAGACCTTCTACCAGAAAGGCACCGAGCTGGCTCAAGCCCCTGTGTGGAAAGGCGCGACCCATCAAGTCAAGGCTGGCCTGGCTGAAGACCTGACTCTGACCATGCCTAAAGGCCAGCTCAAGAAGCTGGTGGCCAGCATGACCATGAACCCGCAACTGGTCGCACCGATCGCCAAGGGCGATGTGATTGGTAAAGTCGAAGTGAAGCTGGACGACAAGGTGGTGCACAGCGCCGATCTGATCGCTCTGGACGCCGTCGACGAAGGTGGTATCTTCCGACGCGTGTGGGATAGCATCCGTCTATTCTTCTACAGCTTGTTCAACTGATAGTGTGCACCTGCATGACCCCGCGCTGATCCGGCGCGGGGTTATGCCCGTCGCCACGGCTTACGCTTACGAGGCCGTTACGCCATGACCGATACCGAAGTAAAGGCGCCAAAGATCGAATTCCCAAACGTGGACTATCCCGTCAAGGTGATCAGCGATACGGGCGTGGGCAACAAGGACAAGATCATCGAGATCGTCAAGAAACACGCAACGATCAACCATGACCGTGTGGATGAGCGTCAAAGCACCAACGGCAAGTACACCACTATTCAGTTGCACATCGTGGCGACTGATCAGGACCAGCTCTACAACATCAACAGCGAACTGCGGGCTACCGGCTTCGTGCACATGGTGTTGTGATGTCACAGACCCTGGGCTTTCGCGAGCTCGGCCAAATGGCTTACGAACCGGTGTGGCACGCCATGCAGCGGTTCACCAACGAGCGCGGCACCGAAGCCCCGGATGAAATCTGGCTGGTGGAGCACCCGCCGGTTTTCACCCAGGGGCAGGCCGGCAAGGCCGAGCATTTGCTGCTGCCGGGAGAAATCCCGGTGGTGCAGGTCGACCGCGGCGGGCAGGTGACTTACCATGGCCCAGGTCAATTGGTGGCTTATCTGTTGCTGGACGTGCGCAGGCTGGGTTTTGGCGTACGTGAGCTGGTCAGTCGCATGGAGTCATGCCTGATCGAGCTGCTGGCCAGCTACGGTGTGACCGCCGCGGCCAAGCCGGATGCACCGGGGGTTTATGTTGATGGCGCGAAAATCGCCTCCCTGGGCTTGCGGATTCGCCACGGTTGTTCCTTTCATGGCCTGGCCTTGAATGTGGACATGGACCTGGCGCCGTTTCGACGGATCAATCCCTGCGGCTACGCCGGTTTGGCGATGACCCAGTTGAGCGATCACGCAACACCACTAGAATTTGCCGAGGTAAGTGCCCGGCTGCGCGCGCAGCTCGTCAAACACCTCGACTATGCTGAGCAGACGACCCTAACGGGCGGAATCGACTGATTATGACTACTGATGCAGTGCAAACCATGATCCCGACGCTGGATGTTACCGAGCGTCCGGCCCCGCGTGCCAAGGTAGAAGCCGGCGTCAAGCTGCGCGGCGCCGAGAAGGTTGCACGCATCCCGGTGAAGATCATTCCGACCACCGAACTGCCGAAAAAGCCTGACTGGATTCGCGTGCGTATCCCGGTTTCGCCGGAAGTCGACCGCATCAAGGCCCTGCTGCGCAAACACAAGCTGCACAGCGTGTGCGAAGAAGCGTCCTGCCCGAACCTGGGCGAGTGCTTCTCCGGTGGCACCGCGACCTTCATGATCATGGGTGACATCTGCACCCGTCGTTGCCCGTTCTGCGACGTTGGTCACGGCCGGCCGAAGCCACTGGATGTCAACGAGCCGGAAAGCCTGGCCATCGCCATCGCCGACCTGAAACTCAAGTATGTCGTGATTACCTCGGTAGACCGCGACGACCTGCGTGACGGCGGTGCCCAGCACTTTGCCGACTGCATCCGCGAGATCCGCAAGCTGTCGCCGAACGTGATGCTCGAGACCCTGGTGCCGGACTACCGTGGCCGTATGGACGTGGCGCTGGAAATCACTGCCGCCGAGCCGCCGGATGTGTTCAACCACAACCTGGAAACCGTGCCGCGCCTGTACAAGGCTGCGCGTCCGGGTTCGGACTACCAGTGGTCGCTGACCCTGCTGCAGAAGTTCAAGCAGATGATGCCGCACATTCCGACCAAATCCGGCCTGATGCTGGGCCTGGGCGAAACCGACGAAGAAGTCATCGAAGTCATGAAGCGCATGCGCGAACACGACATCGACATGCTGACCCTCGGCCAGTACCTGCAGCCGTCCCGCAGCCACTTGCCGGTACAGCGCTTCGTGCACCCGGATGTGTTCGCCTGGTTTGCCGAAGAAGGCTACAAGATGGGCTTCAAGAACGTCGCTTCCGGCCCGCTGGTACGTTCCTCGTACCACGCCGACGAGCAGGCGAAACTGGTCAAGGCCAGCCTGGTGTCCTGATACGCGGAACGCCGGACACTGCAGGACCCATGTGGGAGCCGGCTTGAGTGGGAGCGGGCTTGTTCGCGAATGCGTTGGATCAGTTGACCTATCCGGTGACTGACTGACCGTCTTCGCGAGCAAGCCCGCTCCCACCCAGGCCCGCTCCCACATTTGCTACTGACTCTTCCTCTTCTGTTTGCAACCATTGCTGTTTAGAGTGCCTTGGGCAATCCACACGAGGAGAACCATGGATGACGACTCAATTGACCACTTGTGCGGTACCTGCGCTGCGCGCCGAAGGCGTGATCGGGCTGATTGCCCCTGCCGGGCCGGCCGAGCTGGATATCGACACGGCCACGCAATGGATGCGCGCCCGGGGCTACACACTGCGGATCTTTCCGGGCGTGAGCCAGCGTGATGGCTATCTGGCCGGCAGTGATGAGGTACGCCTTGATGACCTGCACGCGGCGTTCGCCGATTCGACCATCGACGCGATTTTCTGCCTGCGCGGCGGCTACGGCACGCCACGCCTGCTGGACCGCCTGGACTTTGACCTGCTCCGGGCCAACCCCAAGCCATTCGTAGGCTACAGCGATATCACCGCCCTGCACCTGGCGATCAACCGGTACGCCGGTTTCGTCACCTTCCATGGTCCGATGTTCAACGCTGACCTGTTAGGTGAAAAGCAACAGCCTACCGAGTCGTCGCTGTTCAGCATGCTGCGTGGGCAAGTGAAGGCCGGCAGCCAGCTGGCTCACCCTGTGGCCTACCCGCTGACCACCGTCGAGCCAGGCATCGCCTGTGGGCGGCTGCTGGGCGGCAATCTATCGATGATCGCAGCAGTGATGGGCACGGCTTACGAGATTGATGCCGAGGGCATCATTCTGTTTATCGAAGATGTGAACGAGCCGTTGTACCGCATTGACCGGTTGCTCACCCATTTGCGCCTGGCGGGCAAGCTGGCCCAGGTGGCGGGCGTGGTGGTGGGGGATGTGGCTGGGGTTGATAGCCTTGCGCTTGAGCGCTTGCTGAAGCAGACCTTCGGGCCGTTGTGCATTCCTGTGCTGTCCGGCTGGCGCAGCGGGCACTGCAACCCGAACCTGACCTTGCCGTTGGGCGCCAGGGTGCGGCTGGATGCGGGGGAGAAGCGGTTGGTGTTGGAGCAGGATGTGGTGTTTAAGGCCTGAACTTTGTAGCGCCGATAAATGCCTCTTCGCGAGCAAGCCCGCTCCCACATTTCGATCGCGTTCCTTCAGGAAGTGCACGGTCAAAATGTGGGAGCGGGCTTGCTCGCGAATGCGGTAGCAGCCATACGCCGATCTATCGGCTTTGCAGCGACTCCAGCAACTTCACCGTCGGATACCCATCCGCCGGCCAGCCCAGGGACTGCTGCGCGGCACGAATCGCCTTGCGGGTATTCGCACCGATGATCCCGTCCGGGTTGCCTGCGTCATAACCATTGGCACTGAGTACCGTCTGCAGGTCAATTCGCTGCGAGCGAGTCAACGGCAGCTCATCTTTCGGCCAGCTCCCACGAATCAAGCCACCGCCCCCGAAGCGTTCCGACAACAAGCCAACTGCCAACGCGTAGGACGACGAGTTGTTGTACTTGAGGATCGCGCGGAAGTTATCCAGCACCAGGAACGCCGGGCCACGATAGCCGGCCGGCAGCAGCAGGGCGGCGGAAAGCTGGTCGACGTTGGCCGGCACGCTGGCGCCCGGCGGTACCTGGATTCCCAGTTTCAACCACTCGCCAACGGTCTTGCGTACGCTGCCATCGGCCAGGGCGTAATCAAAATTCAACGGCAGTTGCTGCACCTCGAAGCCCCAGGGCTGACCTTTCTGCCAGCCGGAGCTTTGCAGGTAGTGCGCGGTGGAGGCGAGGGCGTCGGCCGGGCTGTTCCAGATATCGCGGCGGCCGTCACCGTCGAAGTCTACGGCGTGGGTGTTATAGGTGGTCGGGATGAACTGGGTCTGGCCCATGGCCCCGGCCCAGGAGCCTTTCATCTGGTCGGCGGCGATATCGCCATGCTGGATGATTTGCAGCGCCGCCAGCAGCTGCGCCTGGGCGAAGGCCGGGCGACGGCCTTCATAGGCCAGGGTCGCCAGTGAGCGGATCACCGAGTTGTTGCCCTGGAACTGGCCGAAGTTACTCTCCATGCCCCACACCGAGACCAGCGCCTGGCGGTCGACGCCGTAACGGTCCTCAATGCGTTGCAGAATGTCGGCGTACTTCACCAGCAGCGACTGGCCATTGCGCACCCGCAGCGGCGACAGCGCGCCATCGAGGTATTCCCATACCGGCCGGGAGAACTCCGGCTGGCTGCGGTCGGCGCGGATCACCGCCATGTCGGGTACGACATTGGCAAAGGCCGTGTCGAAAACCTGCGGCGTAATACCGGCCTTCAAGGCTTCCACGCGAAACCCCGCCTGCCATTCGGCAAAGGTCTGGGTCGGCTGGATATCAAGATTGTCTGCCACCAGTGGCGCAACGACGGCAGGCGCAGCTACCGGTGCAGTCTGGAGCGGGGGCAGGGGTTGGGCATCGGCAGCGGTGGGTTTTTCCGCGCAGGCGACTAACAGAATGAGGCTGGAGGCAGCGATCAGTTGGCGAAGGTGCCAACGACGGGAAAGACTAGAGGGCATGCACAGGTCCAGGGAATACGAATCAGGTACAGACCTTATCATGCCGGAGGGGCGCTTGCCTTCAGGCAGCCAGAAAGTAAGAAGCCTCCCAGCTATTAGACTGGAAGGCTTCGCGGCGGTAGCTGCCTTTGCCTTTGCCGGCTCGTTCCTGGCGACTGCGGAACAACGGCTGGGCGATGATGGATTTGGCCTTGTTGGGGCCATGCTTGGATGGCTTTTTGCTCATGATGGGTACTCTCTGGCAGGTTGATGATGCGGTGCGAATCATCTGCCGAAGTTTGGATTCTGTCCAGCCCAGCGATACGTAGGACTATTCAGCAGGCAACGCCAAGCGCTGTCCTGACATCAAAAGTGACAAACGACTCAGGCTCATCCACGGCGATCCAACCGCCTGCCCCTTGATCTGCGCATCAATGCGTTGGGCTTCCAGCAGCAATTGCGCCCAGCGTTGCGCCGAGTGCCGTTGCAGGGCTTTGCTGATCAGTGGTTTGCGCTTGTCCCATACCGGTGGCCGCGCCTGGCTGAAGGCCTTGTCCAGTGGGATGCCCTGGCTGTACTGCAGGGCAATATTGGCCAGCAGCCGTAATTCTCGCGCCAGGGCCCAGAGAATCACCGGCGGCTCGACGCCTTCGCCCCGCAGCCCTTCGAGCATGCGCAGGGCGTGGGCGGGTTCGCCGTTGAGGATCGCATCCACCAGGCCAAATACGTCAAAGCGCGCGCTGTCCGCCACGGCGCCTTGTACGGTTTCGACGGTGATCTGGCCACCCTCGGCCATCAGCTTGAGCTTTTCGATTTCCTGGGCGGCGGCCAACAGGTTGCCTTCCACCCGCGCCGCGATCAGCTCCACCGCATCCTGGCTGGCACTCAGCCCTGATTGCGACAGGCGCTGACGAATCCACTGCGGCAGTTGGCTGCTGTCCACCGGCCAGATCTGTATGAACTGAGTCTGGCCGCCTTCCACCAGCGCCTTGCCCCACTTGGTTTTCTGCGCACTGCCATCGAGCTTGGGCAGGCTGATCAGCAGCAGCGTGTCTTCGGCAGGGCGTGCGCAGTATTCCATCAACGCCGCCGCGCCTTTGTCGCCGGGCTTGCCCGAAGGCAGGCGCAGTTCCAGCAGGCGTTTTTCGGCGAACAGCGACATGCTCGCCCCGGCTTGCAGCAGCGTACCCCAGTCGAAACTGGCGTCGGCGCTGAATACCTGGCGTTCATCGAAGCCCTGTTGGCGGGCGGCGGTGCGAATTGCGTCCGCAGCCTCCTGGCACAGCAGCGGGTCATCACCGCTGACGATGTAGACGGGCGCAAGGCTGCCTTGCAGGTGCTTGGCGAGTTGGGCGGGGGCGAGTTTCATAGGCAGGGCGAACGGGGCGCCAGGGGCGCCCCGTCTGGCTTACTCGACAGGAACTTCGACAGGCGATTGTTTCGGCTGGCTGTTTTCATACTCTTGCGCCGCTTTCAGCGCATCGGCATCTGCCTTGGCCTTGTTATCTGCCGTTTGCTGCAGTTGATCCAGTTTTTCCGGAGTGATCAGTTGCAGGCGCAGAAGCATGCGCTGCACCAGCTCACGACGCATTTCCTTGCGCACCTGGATGGTTTCGGAGTCCGAACCCACCAGGTTGTTGCCGTCGTGGCTCACGACTTTCTGTACCTGGATCTTGTCGCCCATCAACGGCAGGTGGTCGTGGCCCTGGATTTCGAAGAAGAGCGTGGTGCTCAGCTCGATGTCCGAAGCACGCCCGGCACTGGCATAGCTGAGGTTGCGCTGCTCTTCTTTCTCATCCAGCAGGTTCAGCTTGTAAGCCGCGCCTGAATAGACTTTGACGCCACTGTTTTCCAGGACCTGGCGCAGCTGTTGCACTGTCTCGCCGTAGGAGTTGCGGGCGGTGACGTCCAGTTCCTTGATCGCCAGTTCGGTGTGGCCGGTGCCGCGCAGCTGGAAGCCGCAAGCGCTCAGCAGCACGGCAAGGCCCATAACCAGCAGATTGCGTTTGATCATTTTGATGCTCCCCTTGAAACCATGTGGGCCTTATCGAGGCCCTGGAGGTTTTGTTCGGCGCCAGGGTTATTCCCTTGGCGCCCGATCCGATTAGCTAGCGACGATATTGACCAGTTTGCCGGGCACCACGATCACTTTGCGGATCGTCAGGCCTTCGGTGAAGCGCAGCACGTTCTCATTGATACGGGCGGCGGCTTCGACGTCTTCACGGCTGGCGCTGGCCGGCATGTCGATCTGGCCACGCAGCTTGCCGTTGACCTGAATCACCAGTTGCAGCGTGTCCTGTACCAGGGCGCTGTCATCCTGTACCGGCCAGCCGGCATCGATGACGGCACCGCTGTGGCCCAACTGGTTCCACAGTTCGTGGCTGATGTGTGGCGTGATCGGCGCCAGCAGCAGGGTGACCGTTTCCAGGCCTTCCTGTACCAGTGCGCGGTCCTGTTCGGTGGCCTGCGGCGCTTTCTCCAGCACGTTCATCAGCGTCATCACCTGGGCGATGGCGGTGTTGAATTTGTGGTGCTGGCCCACGTCCTGGCTGGCGTGCTTGATGGCCAGGTGGGTGCTGCGGCGAATGACTTTTTGCTCATCGCTCAGGGTCGCCACGTCCAGCTTGCCCGGCAAGCCTTGGCTGACATGGGCGTGCGCCAGGCGCCAGACGCGCTTGAGGAAGCGATGCGAACCTTCGACGCCGGAGTCCGACCATTCCGCGCTCATGTCAGGCGGCGAGGCGAACATCATGAACAGGCGGCAGGTGTCCGCGCCGAACTGGTCGATCATCGACTGTGGGTCGACGCCGTTGTTCTTCGACTTGGCCATCTTCTCGGTGCCGCCGATTTCCACCGGCAGGCCGTCGGATTTCAGCTTGGCGCTGATCACCTTGGCCTTGCTGTCACGCTCCAGCTCGACATCTGCCGGGTTGAACCAGGTGTAGGCGCCATTGGCTTCGCGGCGGTAATAAGTCTCGGCAATCACCATGCCCTGGGTCAGCAGGTTCTTGAACGGCTCGTCGGAACTCACCAGGCCTTCGTCACGCATCAGCTTGTGGAAGAAGCGCGCGTACAGCAGGTGAAGGATGGCGTGTTCGATACCGCCGATGTACTGGTCTACCGGCAGCCAGTGGTCGGCCGCGGATTTTTCCACCAGGCCGCCTTCATAGTGCGGCGAGGCGTAGCGGGCGTAGTACCACGAAGACTCCACGAAGGTGTCCATGGTGTCGGTTTCGCGTTTGGCCGGGGCACCGCAGTTCGGGCAGGTGCACTCGTAGAATTCGGGCATGCGCGCCAATGGCGAGCCAGCACCGTCCGGCACCACGTCTTCGGGCAATACGACCGGCAGTTGGTCTTCCGGTACCGGCACGTCACCGCAGGTTTCGCAGTGGATGATCGGGATCGGGCAGCCCCAGTAGCGCTGGCGGCTGATGCCCCAGTCACGCAGGCGGAACTGGGTGCGCGAGGCACCGAGGTTTTTCTTGATCAGCGCGACTTCGATGGCGTCGAAGGCGCCTTCGAAATCCAGGCCGTCGAACTCGCCGGAATTGATCAGTGTGCCGTGTTCGTTGTACGCGTCCTGCCACGGAGCCGGGTTGGTGTCGCCCGAACTGGTGCGCACCACGGACTTGATCGGCAGGTTGTATTTGACGGCAAATTCGAAATCGCGCTCGTCGTGGGCCGGCACCGCCATTACTGCGCCATCACCGTAGTGCATCAGCACGTAGTTGGCGACCCACACCGGCAGCTTCTCGCCGGTCAATGGGTGCTCGACGAACAACGAGGTCGGCAGGCCTTTTTTCTCCTGGGTGGCGACGTCGGCTTCGGCGACGCTGCCGCCCTTGCATTCGGCGATGAACGCCTGCAGCTCAGGGTTGTTCTGTGCAGCCTGGGTGGCCAGCGGGTGTTCGGCGGCCACGGCGACGTAGGTCGCGCCCATCAGGGTGTCCGGACGGGTGGTGAAGACTTTCAGTACACCTTCTGCGCCGATGGAGTCGACGTTGTAGGGGAACTGCACTTCCATGCCCTTGGATTTGCCGATCCAGTTGCGTTGCATGGTCTTGACCTGCTCGGGCCAGCCCGGCAAATCGTCGAGGCTCGACAGGAGTTCATCCGCGTACGCGGTGATCTTGAAGTAGTACATCGGGATTTCGCGCTTTTCGATCAGCGCGCCCGAACGCCAGCCGCGGCCATCGATCACTTGTTCGTTGGCCAGTACGGTCTGGTCCACCGGGTCCCAGTTGACGGTGCCGCTCTTCTTGTAGATCACACCTTTTTCGAACAGGCGAGTGAACAGCCATTGTTCCCAGCGGTAGTAATCAGGCTTGCAGGTGGTCACCTCGCGTGACCAGTCCACCGCCAGGCCCAGGCTGCGCAGCTGGGTCTTCATGTAGGCGATGTTTTCGTAGGTCCACTTGGCGGGCGCTACGTTGTTCTTCATCGCGGCGTTTTCCGCCGGCATGCCGAAGGCGTCCCAACCCATGGGTTGCAGGACGTTCTTGCCCAGCATGCGCTGGTAGCGGGAAATGACGTCGCCGATGGTGTAGTTGCGCACATGCCCCATGTGTAGCTTGCCGCTGGGGTAAGGGAACATCGATAGGCAATAGAAAGTCTCCTTGCCTGGCTGTTCACTGACTTCAAAGGACTTTTGCTCATCCCAGAACGACTGGGCGGCATTTTCTATTTCACGGGGTTGATATTGTTCGTGCATGGCTACTTTTGAACTGAATAGGGGTGGCCTAATCCTCTTCGGTGCAACGTTCAGGTTGATCGACACCAAAAAGCGGCGCGTCCGTGCCCAAACCCTGCGGGAAGTGGAGTTACAGGAAGCGCCGTAGCATACATGACCCCACTCTATCGAGGGAAACCCTGATTGCGCCGCCGAGGCCGTTGGTCGCGGCGCCAGGCAGGTAGGGCCAGCAGGACTACGCTGTTTAGTGGGGAGTGAGTCTTATCTTCAATGAGGTGAGGGATGGTTGATTCGCAGCGAACTTTAACGAAACCGCAGGTGTACGAAGGACTGATCGACCGTTTGGGTCGAGCACTGGATGCAGCAAAAGCCGCAGGCCGATTGTGTGATGAACGGCCTCTGGAGTTGGAACTGCGTGGCTTGAGCCAGGCAGAGCTGGACGTGATCAGGGTGTATCTGGAGTTGAATGAGCATCGCGCGTCCCATGGCATGGCCTCCCCGCCAGCCCAGGAGTTTTCGCGATCGGCCAAGGTGGTATGGCTCAAGGATTTTTCGGCCGGTCGCAGCCCGGAAAAACTCCGGTCCGTGCGTTTCAAGTGAAGTACCGCGTTAGTGATCTGTAGCCTTCTCAGCGTCTGTTCCTGTAAAGATTGTCGCTTAACCCCGTTACACCTTAGGCTTCGGGCATCTTTGGAGATGCCCGATGCCTATTCGCTATTTCATTAAACAATTGTTGTTGCCGCCCGGCATCCTGTTGCTGTTGCTGGCCCTTGCCTGGTGGTTTCGTCGCAGCCGACCGCGGCTGGCGGCCGTGTGCTTTGCCCTGGGATTTGGCGGGATGTTGCTGATGAGCCTGCCGGTGGCGGTTCAATGGGGCGCAAAGGCCCTGGAGACCGAGCCGCCTTTGGCCCGTGACGAATGGGCGACGCTGGCGCAGCGGGCTGATGCCATCGTGGTGTTGGGCTCGGGGCGTGAGCGCGGGGATCCGGCGTGGGGCTCCGATCAGCCGACGGGTATCGGTCTTGAGCGCCAGCGCTATGCAGCCCGTCTGGCCAAGGCTTCGGGTTTGCCGGTGCTGACCACCGGCGGCTTGCACTACGGCACACCGCCCAGCGAGGCGGAGTTGATGGCGGTATCGATGCAGGATGACTTTGGCGTGAGCGTGCGCTGGAAGGAAGAGCGCAGCCGTACCACGTGGGAAAACGCGCAGATGAGTGCCGAGATTCTGCTGCCGCAGGGGATCAAGCGTGTGGTGGTCGTGACTCAGGCCTGGCATATGCCGCGCTCGCGCTGGAGCTTCGAAAAGGCCGGGTTCACGGTTGTTCCGGCGCCAGTGGGGTTTCTTGGTTTGGACAATGCCCGGCCATTGGGGGGCTGGATGCCGGAGTTCAAGTCGGTATGGCAGAGCGGGCAGTTGCTGAATGAAGCGGTGGGGCAGGTGGGTTACCGGATGTTTTACAGGTAATACCGCAGGTCAAATGTGGGAGCGGGCTTGCTCGCGAATGCAGTGTGTCAGTCACTGGTGCTTTAACTGACAGATCGCATTCGCGAGCAAGCCCGCTCCCACATTGTTGTCCGAGTATTTCTGTTAAACCGTTTTGGACATCCGGCCCGCCAACAGCGCCCAGCCAAACAGGCCAAGGCACAGGATGATCAACGGCCACGAACGCCATTCCAGATACGGCGTGAGGTTGTGCATCGGCACCACCTCACCGTAGAGAATCCCGCGTTCAAACTGCGGGATCTGCACGGTGATCTGCCCGTACGGGTTGATCAGCCCGGTGACACCGTTGTTGGTGGCGCGAATCATCCAGCGCCCGGCTTCCAGGGCGCGCATCTGGGCCATCTGCAAATGCTGCAGCGGGCCGATGGAGCGGCCGAACCAGGTGTCATTGCTGATGGTCAGCAACAAATCGCTGCGGGCCGACAGGCCGGCGGCGAACTCCGGGTACACCACTTCATAGCAAATGAACGGCGCAATCTGATAGCCCTTGGCTTGCAGCAGCGCCTGGTCGGACGGCCCGCGGGCGAAGTCCGACATCGGCAGGTCAAAGAACGCGATCAAGCCACGCAGCATGTCCTGCAGCGGCACGTACTCGCCAAACGGCACCAGCTTCTGCTTCAGGTAGGTGCCGTCGCCTTCGCCCACCACCGTGATGCCATTGAAGAAGCGCTTCTGGTGGTGCACTTCCTGGCGGATCGGCACGCCGGTGATCAGCGCGGTGTGCCGGTCGGCAGCGAACTTGCCCATCATGCCCAGGTAACCCTCGACGGATTCCTTGAGCACCGGCACGGCGGTTTCCGGCCATACCAGCAGGTCGACAGGCTTGGAGCTGAAGCTCATGTCGCGGTAAAGCGCGAGCTGCGCATTGAGCTGCTCGGGATCCCACTTCATGCTTTGTTCGACGTTGCCCTGGACGGCCGCCACGGTCAGCGGTGCGCCAGAGGGGCTGGTCCAGGCGTGATGCTTGAGTGCCAGGCCGATAGCCCATGGCGCCACCAACAACAGCAAGCCGGCACCGATGTACAGGTTGCGCTTAGCCGCCAGCAGACGCGGCAGGTTGCAGATCAGTGCGGCGGTCAGCGCCAGGGCAAAGGAAATCAGCCACATCCCGCCCAGCGGCGCGAGGCCGGTGAGAGGGCCGTCGAGCTGGCTGTAACCGGAATAGAGCCAGGGAAAACCGGTGAGGAACCAGCCGCGAAACGCTTCCTGGCCAACCCACAAGGCCGCGAAGGCCAGGGCATCGGCCAGTGGCGCTTCGTTGCGGCGCAGCCAGCGCGCCCACAGCCAGGCGGGCAGGGCAAAGAACCAGGCAATGGCCGCCGTAAACGCCAGCATCAGCATGCCCGCCAGCAATACCGAAGCGCCGCCGAAGTGGTGAATGCTGTAGTAGATCCAGCTGGTACCGGCACCAAACAGGCCGAAACCGAAACACCAGCCACGCCACAGGGCCTGGCGCGGTGTCAGTTCACGCAATCCCGCATAAAAGAACCCGGCCGCCACCAGCGCAAACGGCCAGAGGTCGAACGGCGCCAGCGCCAGGGTGGTGATGGCGCCGGCCACCACGGCCAGCAGGTTACCGGGCCAGCCGGGTGCAATCATACGGCGCATGTCAGTCCTTAGCGGGCAATAGGTGTCAAACGGATCAAGTGAATACGGCGGCTGTCGGCATTCAGGATGCGGAAGCGATAGGCACCGATTTCCGTGGTCTCGTTACGCTTGGGCAGGTGCCCGAACGCACTCATCACCAGGCCGCCAACCGTGTCGAATTCATCGTCGGAGAATTCGCTGTCGAAGAACTCGTTGAAGTTCTCGATCGGCGTCAGGGCCTTGACCAGGAAATCACCGCTGGGCAGCGGCTTGATGTAGCTGTCTTCTTCGACGTCGTGCTCGTCTTCGATGTCGCCGACGATCTGTTCCAGCACGTCTTCGATGGTCACCAAACCCGCTACACCGCCGTACTCGTCAATCACGATGGCCATGTGATTGTGGTTCGCACGAAATTCGCGCAACAGCACATTCAGGCGCTTGGATTCGGGGACGAAGGTGGCAGGACGCAGCAGGTCCTTGATGTTGAAGCTGTCGCCGTTCTCCTTGAGGATCAGCGGCAGCAGGTCCTTGGCCAGCAGGACGCCCATGACGTCGTCATGGCTTTCGCCGATCACCGGGTAGCGCGAGTGCGCCGAGTCGATCACGGCTGGGAGGAATTCCCGAGGGGTCTGGGTCGCCTTGATGCTGACCATCTGCGAGCGCGGAACCATGATGTCCCGTACTTGCAGGTCAGCTACCTGGATGGCGCCTTCGACGATGGCCAGCGCTTCGCTGTCCAGCAACTTGTTCTGATGCGCCTCGCGCAGCAGCTCCAGCAGCTCCTGGCGGTTTTTCGGCTCGTGGGCAAAGGCCTGGGTGAGTTTCCCCAGCCATGACTTTTGCCCGTTGCTCGATCGGTCTTCGCTCATAGCGATTACTCTAAATCCTTTATTGTTTCAGTTAGGTGTAGTTGCAATTTCGTCGTCTGCATACGGGTCACGATGACCCAGTTCTGCAAGCAACGTTCGTTCCAGTGCTTCCATTTCTTCGGCTTCGTCATCGTCTATATGGTCGTAACCCAAGAGATGCAAGCAGCCGTGGATGACTAGATGGGCCCAATGGGCCTCAAGTTCCTTGCCCTGTTCCTTTGCTTCACGCTCGACCACTTCGACGCAGATCACCAGGTCGCCCAGCAACGGGATATCCAGCAGCTCATCGGGTACGTCGGCGGGAAACGACAGCACGTTGGTCGCGTAGTCTTTTTGTCGCCAGGTGTGATTCAGTTCACGGCCTTCGGGCTCGTCCACCAGGCGAATGGTCAGCTCCGAGTCGGCGGTGCGCTGGCGCAGGGCCAGGGTGCACCACTGGCGGAACTGTTCTTCGCTGGGGGCGGGCGCTTCGGTGGCCAGCTGCAGGTCAAGCTCAAGCATCGCGGCGAGTGTCCTTGGCCGGTTGGTCGTCGCGGTGTTCGAAGCGCTCGTAGGCTTCGACAATGCGCTGCACCAACGGGTGACGTACCACGTCTTTGGGCATGAAGTGCGTGAAGCTGATCCCCGGCACGTCCTTGAGTACGTCGATCACCTGGGCCAGGCCCGACTTGGTGCCTTTGGGCAGGTCGACCTGGGTGACGTCGCCGGTGATCACGGCGGTGGAGCCGAAACCGATCCGGGTCAGGAACATCTTCATCTGCTCAACGGTGGTGTTCTGGCTTTCGTCGAGAATGATGAAGCTGTTGTTCAGCGTACGGCCACGCATGTAGGCCAGCGGGGCGATCTCGATCACCTGGCGCTCGATCAGCTTGGCCACGTATTCGAAGCCGAGCATCTCGTAGAGCGCGTCGTAGAGCGGGCGCAGGTACGGGTCGATCTTCTGGGCCAGGTCGCCGGGCAAAAAGCCCAGCTTCTCGCCGGCTTCCACCGCCGGACGCACCAGCAGGATGCGTCGCACCTGCTCGCGCTCCAGGGCATCGACCGCGCAGGCCACGGCCAGGTAGGTCTTGCCGGTACCGGCAGGGCCGATGCCGAAGTTGATGTCGTTGCCCAGGATCTCTTTGACGTAGCGCTGCTGGTTCAAGCCGCGAGGGCGAATCATGCCTTTCTTGGTGCGCAACGCGACGCTGGCTTCGGCTACCGGGTTATTGGCCAGGTCCTCCACGGCGGATTCCTGCAGGTACAGGTGCACCGTTTCCGGCGACAGCTCGCTACCTTTGGTTTCCCGGTAGAGGCGGCGCAGAAGGTTTTCTGCCGAGGTGGTGTGCTGGGGTTCACCAATCAGCTCGAATTGATTGCCGCGGTTGCGGATCTCGATGCTCAGGCGTTGTTCGATCAGGCGCAGGTGCTCGTCGAACTGTCCGCACAGATTGGCGAAACGGCGAGCCTCAAAGGGCTCGAGGAGAAAACGATGTGGTTCTATGGGTGCGTTCAAGGTCGTTTTTAGCCGCCCTGGGGCAATTAAGATGAAATCAAGGATAACGCCAGCAGGCTGCGTGCGAAAGCACTTATATATCCCGAAGCTGGCACCGTTCTAATGTGAGAGCGGGCTTGCTCGCGAATGCGATGGGGCAGTCAGCCTTTTCGTTGCCTGATACACCGCCTTCGCGAGCAAGCCCGCTCCCACATTGGTTCCCGGTGGCCGAATTATTGTTACACCAGCGAACCGCGCAGCGAGTGCGGTTGTGCCGCGTCGATGTGCACGTCGGCGAACTGCCCGATCAGCGTCGGATTATCACAGCGGAAGTTGACGATCCGGTTGTTCTCGGTCCGGCCCTGCAATTCGCCAGGGTCTTTTTTCGAGTAGTCGGTCACCAGGATGCGCTGGGTCGAGCCCACCATCTGTCGGCTGATCTCGAAACCCTGCTGGTTGAGGCGGTGTTGCAGGGCGTTCAAACGCTCCTTCTTCAACGCTTCCGGGGTTTCGTCGAGCAGGTCTGCCGCGGGGGTGCCCGGGCGCTGGCTGTAGACGAAGGAGTAGGAGAAGTCGAAGCCGACGTCTTCAATCAACTTCATGGTCTGCTGGAAGTCTTTCTCGGTCTCGCCCGGGAAGCCGACGATAAAGTCCGAGCTGATGCAGATCCCCGGCACCGCCGCACGCAATTTGCGCAATTTGGATTTGTATTCCAGGGCGGTGTGGTTGCGCTTCATCGCCGAGAGAATGCGGTCCGAGCCCGATTGCACCGGCAAGTGCAGGTGCTTGACCAGCTCCGGCACTTCGGCGTGGGCCTGGATCAGGCTGTCGGAGAACTCCAGCGGGTGCGAAGTGGTGTAGCGAATTCGCTCGATCCCGTCGACGGCGGCCACTACGCGGATCAACTCCGCGAGGTCCGCCAGGCGCCCGTCGTGGGTCTGGCCACGGTAGCCGTTGACGTTCTGCCCCAGCAGGGTCACTTCACGCACGCCGTTCTCGGCCAGGTGAATGATCTCTGCCAGCACGTCGTCGAACGGGCGGCTGACTTCTTCGCCGCGGGTGTATGGCACCACGCAGAAGGTGCAGTACTTGCTGCAGCCTTCCATTACCGACACATAAGCGCTTGGGCCGTCGATGCGCGGCTCGGGCAAATGGTCGAATTTTTCGATTTCAGGGAACGAGACGTCGACTTGCGGCAGCTTGGTGATGCGCGCGGCGTCGATCATTTCCGGCAGGCGGTGCAGGGTCTGCGGGCCGAAGACCACGTCGACGTACGGTGCACGGTCGCGAATGGCGGCGCCTTCCTGGCTGGCCACGCAACCGCCGACGGCGATCACCATGTCCGGGTTGGCCAGTTTCAGTTCACGCCAGCGGCCCAGCTGCGAGTAGACCCGGTCCTGGGCCCGCTCGCGGATCGAGCAGGTATTGAGCAGGATCACGTCGGCGTCTTCAGCGCGAGCGGTGACTTCCAGGGCCTGATGTTCACCCAGCAGATCGACCATGCGCGAGCTGTCGTACTCGTTCATCTGGCAACCGTGGGTTTCGATGTAAAGCTTCTTGGCCATGGGGATCGTCAACTGGTGGTAAAGAACCGCGCATTATAGGGGGCATGCCGATAGGTTCCTAGCACTGTGCATCGGACGCCATGCTATAGTTCGCGCCCTCTTTTAAATCCCCCGATGTGTTACCCGCCCACCATGACCAAACGTGAAGCTCCAATCTACAAGGTGATTTTCCTTAACCAGGGCCAGGTGTTCGAAATGTACGCCAAGCAGATCTATCAAAGTGATCTGTGGGGCTTCCTGGAAGTGGAAGAGTTCGTCTTTGGCGAGCGCACACAGCTGGTCGTCGACCCGGGCGAGGAAAAACTCAAGGC
>Ga0209173_100518_pt1 | contig 17867 bp, 18 predicted proteins | sample SynthPrep_16_END_FD_187206 | JGI IMG/M metagenome (GOLD analysis project Ga0209173, IMG submission 187206) | Synthetic microbial communities from Ohio, USA - SynthPrep_16_END_DS12_MetaG (SPAdes) (version 2) | ecosystem: Engineered > Bioreactor > Aerobic > Activated sludge | place: USA: Ohio... | reverse complement strand
GCCTACATCGCCCTGAAAAGCGAAGAAGAAATCAAGGTCCGCACCTTCGTACACCCACTGGAATACGAGCTGTACTACAGCTGCTGATCCGGTAGCGCTGCGTAACGTGGCGTGATGAAAAAGGCCTCCTTCGGGAGGTCTTTTTTTTGCCCGCAAAACCCTGTGGGAGCGGGCTTACCCGCGAAAAATTCAAAGGCGCCGCATTTCTTCAATATTTACGCGTTATCGTTAACGACCTTCGCGAGCAAGCTCGCGCCTACAGAAGAGGGATCTGCCTTGAAATTCAAACTTGGGTTCATCTTGCTGGCCATCAGCGCCAATGTATTCGCAGCACCACCCACCCTCGCCCCGCTGCTCGACAGCATTGCCGAACGCCTGGCGATTGCCGACCAGGTGGCCCTGAGCAAATGGGACAGCCACAAGCCCGTCGAGGACCGCCCACGGGAGCAGGACGTGATCGCCAGCGTCGTCGCCCAGGCGCCGAGCTACAAACTGGCACCGGCACAGGCCGAGCAGTTTTTCTCGGCCCAGATCGAGGCGAACAAACTGGTGCAGTACGCCCACCTGTCCGACTGGCAGCTGCAAGGCAAGGCGCCGAATGACCCACGCCCGGATCTGGTCGGCCAGATCCGCCCTAAACTGGACCTGCTGCAAAAACGCCTGCTGCAACAGCTGGCGGACTTCACCCCGGAGCGCACCAACCCGCAATGCCCGCAATGGCTGGCCCAGGCCAATCACGCACCTGCCAAAGACTCGCTGCACCAGCTGGCAATGATCCGCGCCACTGCTGAGCTGTGTGTCTACCAGAACTAAAACTGCGAACCCAATCAAAAATGTGGGAGCTGGCTTGCCTGCGATAGCGGTGTTTCAGTGCCAGATGTACTGGCTGATACACCGCTATCGCAGGCAAGCCAGCTCCCACAGGTTTCAGTGACACGAGTTCCTGAACAGACTTTTCAAAACCGCACTATATTGGTGCGATACGCTGCACCCTTCCCACTTACGCAACCCATTTTGGTTCGAAACTTCCCGTCCAAGCTGGCAGAACGCCACAGTTTCGCGCCTTAAGCCCCCATTTCAGGGCTTTAACGCTTCTTTTCGGAGCTTTGGTTTGGTTTTTGCATTTTCCTTGTATCAGCGTGTGCCTCAAGCCCGCGCCTTGCTCCAAAAGAGGTCCTAATGACCATCAGCGACGTACTGCACCGCCTGTTACTCGACAACCTGACCACCGCGACCATTCTGCTCAATGACGAACTGCGCCTTGAGTACATGAACCCGGCGGCGGAGATGCTGCTGGCCATCAGCGGGCAGCGCAGCCATGGGCAATTCATCAGTGAGCTGTTTACTGAGTCGGCCGAGGCCTTGAGCTCGTTGCGCCAGGCCGTGGAGCAGGCGCACCCGTTCACCAAGCGCGAAGCGATGCTCACCGCCCTCACCGGCCAGACCCTCACCGTCGACTACGCGGTTACACCGATCCTCAGCCACGGCGCCACCTTGTTGCTTCTGGAGGTGCATCCTCGCGATCGGCTGCTGCGCATCACCAAGGAAGAGGCGCAACTGTCCAAGCAGGAAACCAGCAAAATGCTGGTACGCGGCCTGGCCCATGAGATCAAGAACCCCCTGGGCGGGATTCGCGGTGCCGCACAGCTGCTGGCCCGCGAGCTGCCGGACGAAAACCTCAAGGACTACACCAACGTCATCATCGAGGAAGCCGACCGCCTGCGTAACCTGGTAGACCGCATGCTCGGCTCCAACAAGCTGCCGTCGCTGGCAATGACCAACGTGCACGAAGTGCTGGAGCGGGTTTGCCAGTTGGTGGAGGCCGAAAGCCAGGGCTGCATCACCTTGGTGCGCGACTACGACCCAAGCATTCCCGACGTATTGATCGACCGCGAGCAGATGATCCAGGCGGTGCTCAATATCGTGCGTAACGCCATGCAGGCCATCAGCAGCCAGAACGAACTGCGCCTGGGCCGCATCAGCCTGCGCACCCGTGCCCTGCGCCAGTTCACCATCGGCCACGTGCGCCATCGCCTGGTGACCAAGGTCGAGATCATCGACAACGGCCCCGGCATCCCTGCAGAACTGCAGGAAACCATCTTTTTCCCAATGGTCAGCGGCCGCCCGGACGGTACCGGGCTCGGCCTGGCCATTACCCAGAACATCATCAGCCAGCACCAGGGTTTGATCGAATGTGAGAGCCATCCCGGTCACACCACCTTCTCGATCTTTCTGCCACTGGAACAAGGAGCCCCATCGACATGAGCCGTAGTGAAACTGTCTGGATCGTCGATGACGACCGTTCTATCCGCTGGGTCCTGGAGAAAGCCTTGCAACAGGAAGGCATGACCACCCAGAGCTTCGACAGCGCCGACGGGGTGATGAGCCGCCTGGCTCGCCAGCAGCCCGATGTGATCATCTCCGACATCCGCATGCCCGGCGCCAGCGGCCTGGACTTGCTGGCGCGGATTCGCGAGCAGCACCCGCGCCTGCCGGTGATCATCATGACCGCGCACTCGGACCTGGACAGCGCTGTCGCGTCCTATCAGGGCGGCGCCTTTGAATACCTGCCAAAACCGTTCGACGTGGACGAAGCGGTGGCGCTGGTAAAACGCGCCAACCAGCACGCCCAGGAACAGCAGAACCAGGAAGCCCCGCCGGCCCTGACCCGTACCCCGGAAATCATCGGCGAAGCGCCGGCGATGCAGGAAGTGTTTCGCGCCATCGGGCGCTTGAGCCACTCCAACATCACCGTGCTGATCAACGGCGAGTCGGGTACCGGTAAAGAGCTGGTGGCTCACGCCCTGCACCGTCACAGCCCACGGGCGGCGTCGCCGTTCATTGCGCTGAACATGGCGGCGATCCCGAAGGACTTGATGGAGTCGGAACTGTTCGGCCATGAAAAAGGCGCGTTCACCGGTGCGGCCAACCTGCGCCGTGGCCGCTTTGAACAGGCCGACGGCGGCACGCTGTTCCTCGATGAAATCGGCGACATGCCGGCCGACACCCAGACGCGCTTGCTGCGGGTCCTGGCCGACGGCGAGTTTTATCGGGTAGGCGGGCACACGCCAGTCAAGGTCGACGTACGTATCATCGCGGCGACGCACCAGAACCTGGAAACCCTGGTGCACGCCGGGAAATTCCGTGAAGACTTGTTCCACCGCCTGAACGTGATCCGCATCCACATTCCACGGATGTCGGACCGCCGCGAGGACATCCCGACCCTGGCCCGTCACTTCCTCAGCCGCGCCGCCCAGGAGCTGGCCGTCGAGCCGAAGCTGCTGAAAAGCGAGACCGAGGAATACCTGAAGAACCTGCCATGGCCGGGCAACGTGCGTCAGCTGGAGAACACCTGCCGCTGGATCACGGTGATGGCTTCGGGGCGCGAAGTGCATATCAGCGACCTGCCGCCTGAGCTGCTGAGCCTGCCGCAGGATTCGGCACCGGTGACCAACTGGGAGCAGGCGCTGCGCCAATGGGCCGACCAGGCCCTGGCACGTGGCCAGTCGAACCTGCTGGACAGCGCTGTGCCGGCTTTCGAGCGGATCATGATCGAAACCGCCCTCAAGCATACTGCTGGACGTCGTCGCGACGCCGCCGTGCTGCTGGGCTGGGGCCGCAATACGCTGACACGCAAGATCAAGGAGCTGGGGATGAAGGTCGACGGTGGGGATGATGACGAAGGTGATGAGACCTGATCACTAATCCCTGATCCACTGAAGATCTAATGTGGGAGCCGGGCTTGCCCGCGATGGCGCTGTGTCAGTCACTGGATGTATCGACTGACACAGCGCCATCACAGGCAAGCCAGCTCCCACATTTGTTTTGTACCAGACTAACGACCGTGCACCGCTTCAATGCACCACGAACCGGCATCGCGCACTTATCCAACGCCTGAAACACATGCCTTGTTAAGAAAATATTAAAACCCAAAAAAGCCAAAGCCCCGTATTCCGGGGCTTTGCGCTTTCTGAAGAAATTTTTTGGCGCCACTTCGCAATTCTGGCACGCGCCCTGCAATAACCCTGTTACTACCCAGTTTCGGGGACCTTGGTACAGGCAGGCCGAGAATCCCCTCTTTAACACCCGGGGTGCTTGATGCGGATCGCGTCGCGCCCCACACCCGTTTCGGGAACCTCGGTACAGGCAGGCCGGGGATTCCCTCTTTAACACCGAAGCCTTTGGCTTCACCCCGTTTTGGGAGCCCTGGTACAGGCAGGCCGGGAACTCCCTTCTTTACACCCGGGGCTTATGAGGCAACGCGCCCATAGCCCCAGCCCGTTTTGGGAACCTTGGTACAGGCAGGCCGGGGATTCCCTCTTTTATTGCTCCTGGAGATGGATCTCCACCCGCCAGCGTCCATCGGCCTTCTCTCCCGACCACTCCCCGCGCAACGGCCGAGCCGCCACCAGGTTCAGCAGCAAGCCGCCATCGGTCTTGCGTACGCGCCAGTTCACATCCTTGTCATTGACCTTCAATTGGCCGCCCTGGGCCTTGCCAAGCGCATCGAACAGCAGCGCCACGGTGCCGTCGATATGCTCGCCGTGCAGCTTGGGTTCGCTATTGAACCACACCACCAGGCCATCGGCGGCGGGCTCTACCTGCTGCAGCTCGACCGGGTCTGGCGTGGTCAGCCGGCCGATCATCAGGCCTACCATCAAGCCGACAATCGCCAACGAGCCTAAAACCCGTGGCAATAGCTTCGGCCTGGGGTCTTCTTCAGGGGTAGAATGCAGCGCATCTTTGCCTTCGGAGCCGTGCATGTTTCACGTCATCCTTTTTCAACCAGAAATTCCGCCGAATACCGGCAACGTTATCAGGCTGTGCGCCAACAGTGGCTGCCACCTGCATTTGATCGAGCCCTTGGGTTTCGACATGGACGACAAGCGCCTGCGCCGCGCCGGGCTGGACTACCACGAGTACGCCACCCTGCAACGCCACGCCGACCTTGCCAGCTGCCTGGAAAGCCTGAACCACCCACGGTTGTTCGCGTTTACCACCAAGGGTTCGCGGCCGTTCCATGATGCCAGCTTTGCCGAAGGCGACGCCTTCCTGTTCGGCCCGGAAAGCCGCGGCTTGCCGGCAGACGTGCTGGACGCCCTGCCAGACGGCCACCGCCTGCGGTTGCCGATGCGCGAAGGCTGCCGCAGCCTGAACCTGTCCAATACCGTGGCCGTCGCCGTTTACGAAGGTTGGCGGCAACTCGGTTTCAAGTAACGCACATAACAAATGTGGGAGCGGGCTTGTGTGGGAGCCGGGCTTGCCCGCGATGCAAACACCTCGGTGTGTCAGTCACACCGCGGTGATGCTATCGCAGGCAAGCCAGCTCCCACACAAGCCCGCTCCCACATTTAGTCCTGCATCGGGTTCGAAATTACTGAACCGTTGGCGAGCCTTCCTGTTGCATGCGCTGCAGCTCTTGCGCATACAGGGCATCGAAGTTCACCGGGGCCAGCATCAGCGCCGGGAACGAGCCACGGGTGACCAGGCTGTCCAGGGTCTCACGGGCATACGGGAACAGAATGTTCGGGCAAAACGCGCCCAGGGTGTGACTCATGGACGCTTCGTCCAGGCCCTGGATCAGGAAGATACCGGCCTGTTGCACTTCAGCAATGAAGGCTACTTCTTCGCCGTTCTTGACGGTGACCGACAGGGTCAGCACCACCTCGTGGAAGTCACCTTCCAGTGCCTTCTGACGGGTGTTCAGGTCCAGCGCAACGCTCGGGGTCCATTCCTGACGGAAGATGGCCGGGCTTTTCGGCGCTTCGAACGACAAGTCACGCACGTAAATACGCTGCAGGGAAAATTGTGGGCCTTGAGCTTCTTCTGCTGCCGCTTCGGTGTTCTGTTGGTCAGTCATCGCAGATCCTTCGTGATCTTGGGGTCTTTTAGGGGTTAGGAGTCAGACGTGAAGCAGCGCATCCAGTTTACCGGCGCGCTCGAGTGCGAACAGGTCATCGCAACCACCGACATGCTTGTCACCGATCCAGATCTGCGGCACGGACGTGCGTCCCGCTTTCTTGGTCATCTCGGCGCGCACCTGGGGCTTGCCATCAACCTTGATCTCTTCGAAGGCAATGCCCTTTTTCACAAGCAGGGCCTTGGCCCGCATGCAATAAGGGCAATAATCGCTGGAATAAACGACAACCTGGCTCATATCACTTCACCAGCGGCAGGTTATCGCCACGCCAGCTGGAAATACCACCCGACAGTTTGGCGGCGTTGAAGCCGGTTTTCAGCATCTCGCGGGCGTGGGTGCCGGAGTGCTGGCCCTGGGCGTCGACCAGAATAATGGTCTTGGCCTTGTGCTTTTCCAGCTCGGCCAGGCGCGAAATCAGTTTGTCCTGGGGAATGTTCAGCGCGCCGACAATGTGACCGGCGGCGAAATCCTTGGCGGGACGAATGTCCACCACTACGGCCTCATCCTTGTTGACCAGGGCGGTCAGCTCGGACGTGCTGAGGCTGCGGCCACCGCGGCTCAATTCGTGAGCGATCAGCAGCGCCAGCAGTACGACGAACGCACCAGCGAGCAAATAGTGGGTAGTGGCAAATGCAATCAGGTGATCAACCATCAAGGAGGTTCCAGGGCGTTAAAATGGCGGTAAGTATACACAGCCGTCATGGTCGGCCAACCCCCGTAAAGCGGTGACGTGGTCGGAACTTCGCTTTAAACTGCCACTCCCTTTTCTATTCCCTTCATTCATTACCGCCGCGAGAGGATCTATGACTACTACGCCTAAACCTTTGGTCCTGATAATTCTCGATGGCTTCGGACACAGTGAAAGCCACCACGACAACGCCGTGTACTCGGCCAGCAAGCCAGTACTGGACCGTCTGAGCGCTACCGTTCCGAACGGCCTGATCTCGGGCTCGGGCATGGATGTTGGCCTGCCGGACGGCCAAATGGGCAACTCGGAAGTCGGCCATATGAATCTCGGTGCCGGACGAGTGGTCTATCAAGACTTCACCCGCGTGACCAAAGCGATCCGCGACGGTGAGTTTTTCGAGAACCCAAACATCTGCGCGGCAGTGGATAAAGCGGTCAAGGCCGGCAAGGCCGTGCACTTCATGGGCCTGCTGTCGGACGGCGGCGTCCACAGCCACCAGGACCACCTGATCGCCATGGCCGAACTGGCCTTCAAGCGCGGCGCCGAGAAGATCTACCTGCACGCGTTCCTCGACGGCCGCGACACCCCGCCGAAAAGTGCCCAGTCCTCCATCGAACTGCTGGACGAAACCTTCAAGACCCTCGGCAAGGGCCGCATCGCCAGTCTGGTTGGCCGCTACTTCGCCATGGACCGCGACAACCGCTGGGACCGCGTGGCACAGGCCTACAACCTGATCGTCGACGGCCAGGCCGAATTCAACGCCGCCACCGCCCAGGAAGGCCTGGAGGCCGCCTACGCCCGTGGCGAGAGTGACGAATTCGTCAAGGCCACCACCATCGGCGAACCGGTCAAGGTCGAAGATGGCGACGCCGTGGTGTTCATGAACTTCCGCGCCGACCGTGCCCGCGAGCTGAGCCACGTATTCGTCGATGCCGGCTTCAAGGACTTCGAGCGCGCCCGCCAGCCGAAAGTCGAATTCGTGATGCTGACCCAATACGCCGCCAACATCCCGGCCCCGTCGGCATTCGCCCCGGGCAGCCTGGAAAACGTGCTGGGGGATTACCTGGCGAAAAACGGCAAGACCCAACTGCGCATTGCCGAAACCGAGAAGTACGCCCACGTGACCTTCTTCTTCTCCGGCGGTCGTGAAGAACCGTTCCCGGGCGAGGAGCGCATCCTGATCCCGTCGCCGAAAGTCGCCACCTACGACCTGCAGCCGGAGATGAGTGCCCCGGAAGTCACGGACAAGATCGTCGACGCCATCGAGCACCAGCGTTACGACGTGATCGTGGTCAACTACGCCAACGGCGACATGGTGGGCCACAGCGGCAACCTGGAAGCGGCGGTAAAAGCCGTGGAATGCCTGGACCTGTGCGTCGGCCGCATCGTCGACGCGCTGGAAAAGGTGGGCGGCGAAGCGCTGATCACCGCTGACCACGGCAACTGCGAGCAAATGTCCGACGAATCCACCGGACAGGCCCACACCGCCCACACCACCGAGCCGGTGCCGTTCATCTACGTCGGCAAACGTGACTTTAAAGTACGTGATGGCGGCGTGCTGGCCGACGTGGCACCGACCATGTTGATGCTGATGGGGCTGGAGAAGCCGAAAGAGATGACTGGCACTTCGATTCTGGTCTGACACAGTTCAGGGGTTGCTCAAAACAGGCAGCCCGTCAATAATGAACTCGAGCGCGAAACCAGTTGCCTCCAGCGGCGATAACTGGCGTAGGAACCCCGCAGATGGCTGGATATCCGCGTAGGGTGAGACCTCCACACCCCTGCTTGAGGGTGTGTATATGAATATCAAGCAAGCACTACTTAGGGCAGTTCGAAAGAGCTGCCCTTTTCTTTGGGCGTCACAAAAGCTCGTAACGCTTGTAGAGCAACTCACCATGACGATGCTTGTTCAAGGCCTTGGCGTCTGTCTGCATGAAGTTCCACAGCACATTGCCAGCCTGAATATTGACCACCACCAGCATCTGCCTTCTGGATTCATAAGCCCCAATGAATGCTAAACGGGCGGAGCAATCGCTATAAGCAACACGCCATATTTCCAGAGGCCCCATCAATGTGTCCAAGGCGAACCTGACATATCGCTCTCTGGCGTCCTGCCGCTTTTCAACAATATGCTGCAGACAGCTACGCCTAATCGCTATTTGCCCCAAAGGCGAGGCAACTTCCACTTCCGAACAGCTCGAATGGGCAATGCCAAAATGCATTGCGACTATATCGATGGCCGCTTCGACATCGTTGCCGGCGGCCACTTCCTCAAGTGGACGCGCTCGCAAAGCCCGATCCAGACTACGAAGGTCGGGAAGCCCATAATCAAGCCACGTTTGCTGGCCTTTTGACTCGTGAATACAAGGCATTACTGACTATGCCGACCGTCGGATTAACAGGGCCGAAGAGTCTATTCCGAGCGCAAATGCACCGTCAGGGCGGAGCATTTCAAGGCATTTCGCGAAGCACACAAAACAACTGCAGAAGCACGACACGACGCTCTCTACCGCTCGTCGCCTTCAAAGGGCTATGGGACTTGCCCACAATTGCTTGCAGAATGCGGCCACTGGGCACCTAACTTGCCTGCCAAGCCGAATTGGGCGTTTTTTTTGCAGCGCTTGGCGGGCATACTAGGCCGTCCCTTTCCCTGGTGTCGCCCGCCTCTATGCTTCGCGCCTTGATTACCCTTGCTCTTGTCTGCCTGCTCCAACCGGCGTTTGCCGATGAGCGCGCACAAACCCAGCAACAGTTGGACGCTACGCGTCAGGACATTACCGAGCTGAAGAAGCTGCTCGGCAAGCTCCAGGAAGAGAAGTCCGGCGTGCAGAAAGACCTGCGCGGCACGGAAACCGAGATGGGCAAGCTGGAGAAGCAGGTCCAGGAGCTGCAAAAAGAACTAAAGAAGAGCGAGTCGGAACTGGAGCGACTCGACGCTGAGAAAAAAAAACTCCAGAGCGCACGCGTTGAACAGCAACGCCTGATCGCGATCCAGGCCCGCGCCGCTTACCAGAACGGCCGCCAGGAATACCTCAAGCTGCTGCTTAACCAGCAGAACCCGGAAAAATTCGCCCGCACCCTTACCTATTACGACTACCTGAGCAAGGCCCGCCTGGAGCAACTGAAAAGCTTCAACGAGACCCTGCGCCAGTTGGCCAATGTCGAGCAGGAAATCGCCAACCAGCAGTCGCAGTTGCTCGACCAGAAAACCGCCCTCGACAGCCAGCGCGACGAGCTGGACAAGGTTCGCAAGGAGCGCCAGCAGGCGCTGGCCAAGCTGAATGACGACGTGAAAGCCCGTGACGCCAAGCTCCAGGCCCGCGAGCAAGACCAGGCCGACCTCGGTAAAGTCCTGAAAACCATCGAGGAAACCCTGGCGCGCCAGGCCCGTGAGGCAGAGCAGGCGCGGCAAAAAGCGCTGCTTGCCCAGCAGGAAGCCGAAAAAAAGCGCGAGCGTGAAGCCGCCGAGGCAGTCGCCAGCGCCACTACCGACGCCCCGGCCCCGCGTAAACCGGCGCGTGCAGCGCCTGGCCCGCTGGTTTCCAGCGCCGGCGAATCCTTCGGCGGACCTTTTGCTTCAGCTCGGGGAAAACTTCCATGGCCAGTTGATGGTCGATTACTGGCACGCTTTGGTGAAACCCGTGGCGATGACACCCGCGCCAAGTGGGACGGTGTGATGATCAGTGCCGGTGCCGGCACCCAGGTCCACGCTATCCACGGCGGCCGCGTGGTATTCGCCGATTGGCTGCGTGGCGCAGGTTTGTTGGTGATTCTTGACCACGGTAATGGCTATTTGAGCCTTTACGGCCACAATCAAACTTTGCTTAAAGCGGCAGGTGATGTTGTAAAAGCCGGTGAATCCATCTCCACTGTCGGTAACAGTGGTGGCCAGGACACCCCGGCGCTGTACTTCGCTATTCGTCAGCAGGGCCGCCCGAGCGACCCGGCACAATGGTGCCGTACCCAAGGATAAGGGTCGCATCTACATTAGGAGTTCGTTCGACATGCTGCATTTGTCCCGCCTCACATCGCTGGCCCTGACGATCGCTCTGGTGATCGGCGCGCCTTTGGCATTCGCCGACCAGACCGCCCAGTCGGCCACGGCCGCGACCACCAAGGCCCCGCTGCCGCTGGACGAGTTGCGCACCTTTGCCGAGGTCATGGACCGGATCAAGGCCGCTTATGTCGAACCTGTGGACGACAAGACCCTGCTGGAAAATGCCATCAAGGGCATGCTCAGCAACCTTGACCCGCACTCCGCCTACCTGGGCCCGGAAGATTTCGCCGAGCTGCAGGAGAGCACCAGTGGTGAATTCGGTGGCCTGGGCATTGAAGTCGGCGCCGACGACGGCAACATCAAGGTCGTTTCGCCGATCGATGACACCCCTGCGTCCAAGGCCGGCATCCAGGCCGGTGACTTTATCGTCAAGATCAACGGCCAGCCGACCCGCGGCCAGACCATGACCGAAGCCGTCGACAAGATGCGCGGCAAGATCGGCCAGAAAATCACCCTGACCCTGGTGCGCGACGGCGGCACGCCGTTCGACGTGACCCTGACCCGCGCTACCATCACGGTCAAGAGCGTGAAGAGCCAGCTGCTGGAGTCGGGCTACGGCTACATCCGTATCACCCAGTTCCAGGTCAAGACCGGCGACGAAGTGGCCAAGGCCCTCGCCAAGCTGCGCAAAGACAACGGCAAGAAACTCAGCGGCATCGTGCTCGACCTGCGTAACAACCCGGGCGGCGTGTTGCAGGCCGCTGTGGAAGTGGTCGACCACTTCATCACCAAGGGCCTGATCGTCTACACCAAGGGCCGTATCGCCAACTCCGAGCTGCGCTTCTCGGCCACCGGCAACGACCTCAGCGAAGGCGTGCCGATGGTTGTGCTGATCAACGGCGGCAGCGCCTCGGCTTCGGAAATCGTCGCCGGCGCCCTGCAAGACCAGAAACGCGGCGTGCTGATGGGCACCACCAGCTTCGGCAAAGGCTCGGTGCAAACCGTGCTGCCGCTGAACAACGAGCGTGCCTTGAAGATCACCACGGCGCTGTACTACACGCCGAACGGTCGCTCGATCCAGGCCCAGGGCATCGTGCCGGACATCGAAGTGCGCAAGGCCAAGATCACCAACGAAGCCGACAGCGAGTTCTACAAGGAAGCGGACCTGCAAGGCCACCTGGGCAATGGCAACGGCGGCGCCGACCAGCCGACCGGCAGCGGCTCGAAAGCCAAGCCGATGCCGCAGGACGACGATTATCAGTTGGCCCAGGCGCTGAGCCTGCTCAAGGGCCTGAGCATTACGCGCAGCCGTTGATATGCGCCGTGGACTGATCATCGCTTTGCTGTGCTGTCTGGCGGGAGTTGCCCAAGGCAACCCCGTCAGCGCAGCCCCCGCTGAACACAAAGCCTACCTGACCCTGATCATCGACGACCTGGGGCAAAACCTGCCCCGGGATCGTCGTGTGCTCGCCCTGCCCGGCCCGGTGACCACGGCGATCATGCCCGACACACCCCACGCCGCCGAATTCGCCCGCGAAGCCCACAAGGCGGGCAAGATCGTCATCCTGCACATGCCCATGGACCCGGCCACCGGCCCGTTCGCCTGGCACCCCGACCTGCCTATCGAAGAGCTGGGCAAACGCCTGGACGCGGCCTTCAAGGCAGTGCCCTACACCGCCGGCATCAACAACCACATGGGCAGCCGCATGACCGCCCAGCCGGAGGCCATGGCCTGGCTGATGGGTGAGCTGCAACGACGCCACAAGTTCTTCGTCGACAGCCGCACCAGCGCTAAAACCGTCGCCGCCGCCGAGGCGCAAAAGATTGGCCTGGCCAGCGTCTCGCGGGATGTGTTCCTCGACGACGAACGCACCGAAGCGGCCATCACCACCCAGCTGCAGACCGCGATCAAGCTGGCCCACAAACAGGGTTCGGCGGTGATGATCGGCCACCCTTATCCACAGACCCTGGCGGTACTCGAACGTGAGCTGCCCAAGCTCAAGGCCCAGGGCATCGAGTGGATCGACATCAAGTTGATGATCAGCCTGCGCAGCAACCAGGCCATGGCCGGGCACGGAAAAAACGGCACTTACCGCTAGTGCTATATAGCTACCGCGCCTGACCGAGCGGACTCTCCGATAGTGGATCTTCGTATCCACTGGAGAGTCTGTAGATGAACTCACTGCAATACAAAGACCTGCTGATCAACTTCACCACCGAGTTCGTTCCTGTATGGAACGACAAAGGCACTCGCGCCGAGAAACCCGTGACCTTCTGGCGCCCGAGCACATCCTCCGACGCGCTGGGCAACTTCGTCCCGCTGGGTGATGTGGCGGTGGCGGGTTACCACAACATCAATCAACTGAACATCGTCGCTGTTGTCAGCGAAGTTGACCGGGAGAATGGCACCGCCTTGCGACCCCCCGTCGACTTCGAGAGAGTCTGGGAACACTCGGGACCAAGGGCACGCGCCAATTTCTCAATCTGGCGGCCCACCGCTCCAGAAGGTTATGTGGCGATGGGGCTGGTCTGTGGCCTCGGTAACGACAAACCACCACGCAATACCATCCGCTGTGTCAGAGAAGACCTGGTGACTCAGGCCTATGTCGACCAGTTGATCTGGAGCGACCAAGGCAGCGGCGCCCACCGGGACTTCAGCGCCTGGGGTGTCTCCCCGTCGCAAGCAGCTCCTGGCCAAGCCTACCTGGCACCGGGCACCTTTACCGGCGCCGAGGGCTATGCCAAGCCAACCAGGCAAAGCCCGGTGCACGCCCTGCGGCTGGACCTTGCGCTTCATTCCGAGGATTTGCCGTCACTTTCACCCGAAATGGCACCAGGACGCACGATGCCGGAGCAGGTAACAGAGGGCATTCATGTGTGCGAACTGCCCTGGTTTACCGTGAACGACCCGACCCTGACGCCCCTGGAAAAACTGCAAACGTGCCCGGTATATCGGTTGAAAAGAATCGACCAGTACAGCTTGGTGGCCAGCGGTCAAAACACCACGCCAGCAAGCCAAACCTTCAGTTGGGTATTCGCAAAAGGAGAGATCAGTGATTTCTCCTTGGGCCTGCGCTCCTTGACCGGCGTCGATATAAAGGCTGCCTGGGCACCCCGGCATCCGTTGAGTATCAGTGCCAACCTCAATCGCGACTTCACGCATACGGGCTTGACCGCACAAGGCTGGGAACGGGAGGGCGTGGCGGATGTGATGGCTTACATCCCGGCGAATAAATCCATCGCTGCCTACCTGGTCAAAAGCCGATACGAGCTATTGCGGGCTGACGGCAGCCAGCTCGGGCCAACCCTGACCTATGCCAGCGGAGATAACGTCTACTTCAGCGAGCTGCTGCAACCTGAAGCGGCGGTTACTGCTGTTGAGGAGCCAGAGGAAGTACCAGCAGCGGTGCCCGAGCCCACAGAAAACGACCTAGAGATAACGCCCCATGATTTCATCAACGACACCCTCCTGCCGTAACTGATCGAGGGCCGCCTGGAGTTTCGCCACTACGTCATCCGGCACGTTTTTGTTCAGCGCCAGGTACAGCTCCGCGCTGTTGAAACGCAACACAGTCTTGAGCCCGGTCACCCCGACCTGGCGTGCCAGATAACGGCCCGCCGGGTCCCCGGTGGCCCACAGGTCGATCTGGCCATCCACCAGCTTTTTCGCGTTGTCCTGATCCCGCAACACGATTACCGGCTTGAGCCCCTGCTTCTCCAGGCTCTCGGCGATGGCGTCGCCCTTGTAGGCGCCGATCTTGTAGCGCCGCGCCTGCTCAAGGTCGCTCAGCTGGATCTTGCTGTCAGCCTTGGCCAGCAGCACCCAATCGTCCGGGCCGATGGGGCCGACCCATTTGAACAGCGCCTCACGGTCCGGCAAGCGCGCCATCACGAACACGCCGTAACCGGGTTTTTCCAGGGCGAGTTTGTAGATCCGGTCCCAAGGGAACCGCAGGGTCAGGTTGTAGGAAATACCGGCACGCTGGAACGTCTCGCGGACGATGTCCACGGCAATGCCTTCGATGTTCTCTTCCTTGGCGAAGTTCTTGCCGTTTTTCGCCATGTTGTACGGCGGGAAGTTTTCCGTCAGCAACACCAGGGAAGCGCCGTCGGACGGTTCATCAGCGTAAGCCGAACCCGTCAGCAGAACGGTGGCACTGGCGAGGGCGAGCAGCAGGTCTTTGAACATGAAAGTTACCGGAATCCATGGCAAGCCCAGAGAGTGCCGCGAGCCTGCCATGGTGTCCAGTGACGTTTAGCGTACGACGATACCGCGCGCCGCCATGTAGGCCTTGGCCTCAGGCACGGTGTATTCGCCAAAGTGGAAAATACTCGCCGCCAGCACTGCGCTGGCGTGGCCTTCGATCACGCCGTCGGCCAGGTGCTGCAGGTTGCCGACGCCGCCGGAAGCAATCACCGGGATGCCCAGTGCGTCGCTGATGGCGCGGGTCACGCCCAGGTCGAAGCCGTTTTTCATGCCGTCCTGGTCCATGCTGGTCAGCAGGATTTCACCGGCACCCAGGGCTTCCATCTTCATCGCCCACTGCACGGCATCCAGCCCGGTCGGCTTGCGCCCGCCGTGGGTGAAGATCTCCCAGCGCGGGGTTTCGCCCGGGCCGGAGACTTTCTTGGCGTCGATGGCAACCACGATGCATTGCGAACCGAAGTGCTGTGCGGCTTCGCCGACAAATTCCGGGTTGAACACCGCGGCGGTGTTGATCGAAACCTTGTCCGCGCCGGCATTCAGCAGGTTGCGAATGTCCTGCACGGTACGCACGCCACCACCCACGGTCAGCGGGATAAACACCTGGCTGGCCATGCGCTCCACGGTATGCAGCGTGGTGTCGCGACCATCGACGCTGGCGGTGATGTCGAGAAAAGTAATCTCGTCGGCACCCTGTTCGTCGTAGCGACGGGCGATTTCCACCGGGTCGCCGGCGTCACGGATGTTCTCGAACTTGACGCCCTTGACCACGCGACCGTTGTCGACGTCCAGGCAAGGGATGATGCGTTTGGCCAGCGCCATGGTCAGTCCTCAGCCGTTGTAGGCGTCGCAGTAAGCCTGGGCTTCAGCGACGTCCAGGGTGCCTTCATAGATCGCCCGGCCGGTGATGGCGCCGATGATCCCCGGCGCCTTCGCGTCCAGCAGCGACTTGATGTCGCCCAGGTTGTGGATACCGCCGGAAGCGATCACCGGGATCTTGGTGGCGGCGGCCAGCGCAGCGGTGAACGGTACGTTGCAGCCCTGCATCATGCCGTCTTTGGCGATGTCGGTATAAACGATGGCGGAGACGCCGTCGGCTTCAAACTGCCTGGCGAGGTCGATCACCTGGACGGTGCTGATCTCGGCCCAGCCGTCGGTGGCGACGAAACCGTCCTTGGCGTCCAGGCCCACGATCACTTTGCCGGGGAACGCACGGCAGGCTTCGGCGACGAAGGCCGGGTCTTTTACTGCCTTGGTGCCGATGATCACGTAGCTCACGCCTGCTTTCACGTAGTGTTCGATGGTTTCCAGGGAGCGGATGCCGCCGCCGATCTGGATCGGCAGGTTCGGGTAGCGCTTGGCGATCGCCGTCACCACTTCGCCGTTGACCGGCTGGCCTTCGAACGCACCGTTCAAGTCCACCAGATGCAGACGACGGCAACCGCCTTCCACCCACTTGGCAGCCATGCTCACCGGGTCATCGGAGAACACCGTGGAATCTTCCATGCGGCCCTGGCGCAGACGTACGCAGGCGCCGTCCTTGAGATCGATAGCGGGAATAATCAGCATCTGGCAAACCTTATTCGATATTCAGCGTTGCTCGGGAAATCAGGGTTTCTCGAGCGCCCACAAGTCGCTTTCGATGCTTTCGAACCTTTCTTTAAGGTGCGTCTGCACATCGAAAATCGCCCTGTTGTAATAGTGCGGAGCAATTTCAGTGGTGAACAGTTCGAGGATTTCTGCGACCTCGAACGAGCCGAGCTTGAGCTCGAAGCGGTCTTCCATGAAACGCTTGATCTTGTCGGTGGCCTCACTCTCCTGCTGGGGAGTGAGGTTCAAGATCGGCGGCTTGACCTTCTTGGCCATTACCAGCGCCCGTCCCACGCGGCGAAGTTCTGCAGCAATTGCAGGCCATGGGTATGGCTCTTCTCCGGGTGGAATTGCACGGCAAAGCGCGAACCGTCGGCCAGGGCCGCGGCGAAGTCGACGCCATAGTGCCCGCCACCCACCACCTGGCGCGGGTTACCGGCGGCGATGTAATAGCTGTGTACGAAATAGAAACGCGCCAGGTCCGGCACTTCGTGCCACAGCGGGTGATCCACGGTCTGGCGCACTTCGTTCCAGCCCATGTGTGGCACCTTCAGGTGCTCGCCGTCTTCGTGCAGGTCCTTGCCGAAAAACTTCACCTGGCCCGGAAACAGACCGATGCAGTCGACGCCGTCGTTCTCTTCACTGCTGTCGAGCAAGGCTTGCATGCCCACGCAGATGCCGAGGAACGGCCGGTCCTGGCTGACTTCACGCACCAGGCTGTCGAAGCCCAGGCGGCGAATCTCGGCCATGCAGTCGCGAATCGCGCCAACCCCCGGGAACACTACCCGGTCGGCTTCGCGAATCACGTCGGCATCGCTGGTGATCAGCACCTTGCCGGCACCTACGTGCTCGAGGGCCTTGGCCACCGAGTGCAGGTTACCCATGCCGTAGTCGATAACCGCGACCGTCTGCATTACAGGACGCCCTTGGTCGACGGCATTTGCCCGGCCATGCGGTCATCCAGCTCCACGGCCATGCGCAGGGCACGGCCGAAAGCCTTGAACACGGTCTCGATCTGGTGGTGGGTGTTGGTGCCACGCAGGTTGTCGATGTGCAGGCTGACCAGGGCGTGGTTGACGAAACCCTGGAAGAATTCCTGGAACAGGTCGACGTCGAAGCCGCCCACGGTGGCGCGGGTGTACGGCACGTGCATCTGCAGGCCCGGGCGGCCGGAGAAGTCGATGACCACACGCGACAGCGCTTCGTCCAGCGGGACATAGGCGTGACCGTAGCGACGGATGCCTTTCTTGTCGCCGATGGCTTTGGCAAATGCCTGGCCCAACGTGATACCGACGTCTTCCACCGTGTGGTGGTCGTCGATATGCAGGTCGCCCTTGCTGACGATATCCAGGTCGATCAGCCCGTGACGGGCGATCTGGTCCAGCATGTGCTCAAGAAAAGGTACACCGATATCAAATCGGGCCTTTCCGGTGCCATCCAGGTTGATCGAGGCTTTGATCTGGGTTTC
>Ga0209173_100514_pt1 | contig 18083 bp, 13 predicted proteins | sample SynthPrep_16_END_FD_187206 | JGI IMG/M metagenome (GOLD analysis project Ga0209173, IMG submission 187206) | Synthetic microbial communities from Ohio, USA - SynthPrep_16_END_DS12_MetaG (SPAdes) (version 2) | ecosystem: Engineered > Bioreactor > Aerobic > Activated sludge | place: USA: Ohio... | reverse complement strand
CGATCTGACCGAAACCCGCAGCATCGATAGCACCACCCTTGGGCTGTTGGCCAAGTTGTCCATTCTGTCTCGGCAGAAGGTCGGACTGCTGCCGACCGTCGTCACCACCCACGAAGACATCACCCGTCTGTTGCAGTCCATGGGCTTCGATCAAGTGTTCAACATCGTTGACCGCCCGATCCCGTGCCCGGAATGCCTGACCGACCTGCCGTCCCAGGACCAGTCCGAGGAAGTGGTACGGGTCAAGGTACTGGAAGCCCACAAGATCCTGATGGGCTTGAACGACTCCAACCGCGAGGCGTTCCACGATCTGGTGAATGCGCTGGAGCGGCACTAATTTCCGGCTGAAACACTGTCAAAGTGTGGGAGGAGGCTTGCTCCCGAAAGCGGCGGGTCAGTAGTGAATGTAGCGACTGACGCCCTGTATTCGGGAGCAAGCCCCCTCCCACATTTTTAACTGAGTTCGGCTCGAAATCGGCTAATACAAAAAAAGGGCGGCACCCTCACAGGTGCCGCCCTTTTTGTCGCCGCCGTTTTTAGAGCTTGGCGGTCAACAGCGCTTCGAGTTTTTCCTGGTCGCGGGCGAACTGACGAATGCCCTCGGCCAGTTTCTCGGTGGCCATTGCATCTTCGTTGGATTCCCAACGGAACTGCGCTTCGGTCAAGTGCACACGAGCTTCGCCCGCATGGCCTGGCGACAATTTGCGTTCCAGCTTGCCGTTGTCGGCTGCCAGTTTTTCCAGCAGGTCCGGGCTGATGGTCAGGCGGTCACAACCAGTCAGCTCTTCGATCTGGCTCAGGTTACGGAAGCTTGCACCCATTACCACGGTCTTGTAGCCATTGGCCTTGTAGTAGTTGTAGATGCGCGTTACCGACTGCACGCCCGGATCCTCGGAGCCGGTGTAATCGTTACCGTTGGCCTTCTTGTACCAGTCGTAGATACGGCCCACGAACGGCGAAATCAGGAACACGCCGGCTTCGGCGCAAGCCACGGCCTGGGCGAAGGAGAACAGCAGCGTCAGGTTGGTCTGGATGCCTTCTTTTTCCAGCTGCTCGGCGGCGCGGATGCCTTCCCAGGTGGAAGCGATCTTGATCAGCACGCGGTCACGGCCAATGCCGGCCTTGTCGTACAGGTCGATCAGGCGATGGGCGCGCTTGAGGACGGCGTCAGTGTCGAACGACAGACGGGCATCCACCTCGGTGGAAATGCGGCCGGGCACCACTTTCAGGATTTCCTGACCGACGGCTACCGCAAAACGGTCGCTGGCCAGGCCTACATCGCCGTTGCAGTCGGCAACAGCCTCATCCAGCAGCTTGGCATAGCCTGGGATCGACGCGGCCTTGAGCAGCAGGGAAGGGTTGGTAGTGGCGTCTTGTGGCTTGAGCTTGGCGAGGGTAGAAAAATCGCCGGTATCGGCTACTACAGTGGTGAATTGCTTGAGTTGTTCCAGCTTGGAAGTCATGGGCGTGCTCTGTCCTGTGGGTCTGATGACATTACCCGAGCGCTGACAGCCGCTCAAGGGCGCAAATGCATTCGATCGTTTGCGAGGGCAACAACCTGAAAACAGCCGTTTGAATCACCGGCCAATGCTCAATAGGAGGCCAAAACAGCCAGCAGGTTCAACCCAACTGCCCGATGACCACCCGATCAAACGGTGGGAGCAGTCTTGCCCCATCTTCCTGACATCCCCCCATCCAAATGTGGGAGCGGGCTTGCTCGCGAAGGCGTCGTGTCAGCCACCCAATAAACCCACTGACACCCAAATCACCGCCCCTCCAACAACTCCCCGGCCTTATCCAGCAACGCCAACGGATCACTGGCCTTGTGAATATCCACCGACAACAACTGCCGAAACTTCCGCGCCCCCGGGAAACCCGTCCCCAGCCCCAGTACGTGGCGCGTGATGTGATGCATCGAGCCACCTGTCGCCAGGTGTTCGGCAATATAAGGACGCAACTGCGCCAACGCCTCGGCGCGGGTGATTACAGGTGCCGTACTGCCAAACAGCTGCTGATCCACCTCGGCCAGCAAATACGGATTGTGATAAGCCTCGCGGCCCAGCATCACGCCGTCGAAGGTCTGCAAATGCTCCTGGCACTGTTCGAGGGTCTTGATGCCGCCGTTGAGGATGATCTCCAGTTCAGGGAAATCCTGCTTCAACTGGGCGGCAACGTCGTAGCGCAAGGGCGGGATGTCCCGATTTTCCTTCGGTGACAGCCCTTCCAGAATGGCGATTCGCGCATGCACGGTAAAACTGGTGCAGCCCGCGTCCTTCACCTGGCCAACGAAATCGCACAGCTCGGCGTAACTGTCCCGGCCGTTGATGCCGATGCGGTGCTTCACCGTCACCGGGATCGAGACCGCGTCCTGCATTGCCTTAACGCAATCCGCCACCAACGCAGGATGTGCCATCAGGATCGCGCCGATCATGTTGTTTTGCACCCGGTCGCTGGGGCAGCCGACATTGAGGTTCACCTCGTCGTAACCGGCGTCCTGGGCCATGCGCGCGCAAGCGGCCAGGTCGGCGGGGACGCTACCGCCCAACTGCAGGGCGAGTGGGTGCTCGGCCTCGCTGTGGCGCAGAAAGCGTTCGTGGTCGCCGTGGAGGATCGCGCCGGTGGTGACCATCTCGGTGTAGAGGAGGGCGTTTTTGGACAGCAGGCGCAGGAAGAAGCGGCAGTGTCTGTCCGTCCAATCCATCATGGGTGCGACGGAGAAACGACTGGAAAGTGGAGCGGTTTGTAGTGACATTGGGAATCTGAGTCAACGAGGCGAATGGCGCAGTTTATCAGGGATACATCCTGGGTGTGGGGGAGGCGTGTTTCGTGACTTGTACCGCTTGGGGCGGTAATTCCCGTGTGAGGCGCGCGGCCGAGGATCTGTAACACACAGTACGCCAAGCGTAGTAGGGTCTGCCCTCCCCAATATCTCCTGGTTTGCTCAAGGATGGGCCTGGGTCTCCAGCACAGGGTGGTGCTTGAACGCTTCTGAAAACATAGGCACCAAAACATCGCCGCCATGTTCATTCAAGTGATCATCATCCACATAAATAGGTGTGCCGTCGTGGTCGCCAAAGCATCTGCCATCACTGCAAAGATAAGGCAGGGGATCCAGAATTTTCACACCACACTGTTTACTGGCGGCATCCTGTGCTTCCCATACGAAAGCATTGCGTTGCATGTACTCTTCCTGGCTGATGGAAACACGCTTTTCCCCGCCAGGGATGATCGTTCTCCGAACCATGGTTTTCGGTACGTCTATTTTCAGTTCGGGGAACGGACGAACCAGGTAGACAGGTCTGGTTTTCGCAAATTCGCAAGCGGTTGTTATTATCCCCTCTCGCATCTGGGCTAGAAACTCCGGCGTCCTTGAGGTGTATGGTTTGTCGATGTAGAAAACGGGAACGGGCACCTCGGCTTGTCTATCTGGTTCATTTGGACCGAATAGATAAATCGACATTCTGTTGACGATAATAATGGGTACGTTGGCAGGAAGTGTCTTCTGTTTTTCCATCGCCAGCGCTAAAAATTCACTGCACGTGTTGTCTGGATCAGTGATGAGTTTAAGCCCGGTGATTGTTGCGCAGCTATGCAGCTCCCAGTCAAGCACATGCAGATCTTTGCTGGGGAGTGCCCGCTCAACAGCTCTTACTATTGACGCAGCATGACTATCGCCGATAACAATGGCGCCCAACGTGTCGCCACCGTATGTGCATTGAGAGTTGATCACCTTGTTTTTAGTAGCGTTAACGAAGCACTCGGTAAGCCTGGGGTTTCTTAATGCCCCTTCTTGCAGTATTTTTTCAACGCGCTGAGCAAGTTTCCTGGTCGGCACTCCATTATTTTTTTTAATTATGTGGCTCGGGATTATGACCAGAAGTGCCGTGATTAGGATTGCCGCATAAGCGTGGGCGGTTTTTAACTTTTCGAGGTGGAGTTTTGAATTCTTTTCAATTAGTAAATAGGAGATGTGACCCAGTAAAACGGTAATTGTCAGGCCCACTAATGTAGGGATGGCTTCTTTGCGCATCTCAAGAAAAACCAGGGCTGCCACAATCGGCCAATGCCAGAGGTAAAGCGAATAGGAGCGCTCCCCCAGCCACTGGAGGATTTTTAATCGAGTGAATGGCGAGCCTTGGTTGGCGACGGCAATGATAAGCGATGTTCCGATCACCGGGATGAGCGCGTGCCAGCCAGGCCAGGTTACGCTGGGATCCATGAAGGCAATTGAGTAGATGATGAGCGCAAACCCTGCGAGCTCAAGGTATTTAGCAGGTCGTTTGCCGATAGTAATCCGTGTTGCGATCAGAAAAGCGAGTCCGCCTGCGAGCATTTCCCATGCACGCATGGGGAGCAAGTAAAAAGATGCTGATGGATAGGTCGGAGAAAAAATAATGGAGGCAGCCAGTGATGCAGCCATCACTGTGGAAAGCACCACCAAAGTGAAACTGCGTCCGGGACGTAATTTCCATATCGCCAGCAAGAGCAACGGTAGGATGATATAGAACTGCCACTCGACGGATAGCGACCAAGTGTGCAATAGCCATTTGTCGTAGGATGCTACATCGAAGTATCCCGACTCCTGCCAAAACCTGGAATTCGAGCTGAAAGTGAGCGCTGAAATGGTGTGGTAGGCCAAGGTTTTATATTCGCCCTGGACCAAAAAAAACCAACCGAATATGAGCAGCGCAGCACATAGCACTATCAGCGCGGGCAATATTCTCTTCGCACGTGCGAGATAGAATTTAAACAGTGAAAAACCGGTACGGCTTTCTAGCCCCGTCACGATGATGGATGTCATCAAGAAACCGGAGATCACAAAAAAGATGTCAACACCTACGAAGCCGCCGGCAAAGCCTGAAACTCCAAAGTGGTACAGAATAACCGCAACGACGGCCCAGGCTCTCAAACCATTGATATCAGTTCTGAAGCCGCTTGGAGTGGTGGAACGTTGGTTTTTGCTCACTATTGCCCTTCCGAAAGTGGCATGTTGTCTGGCGACTAGCCAAAAAAGGGGGATTTTACCCTGATATCCAGTGGCCGGTAGCGAGACGTTGCGCCATATTTCCAAGGCCGTGAGGCTGCTGCCGCGTGTAAGGACGAGGGGGGCCGCAGTGGATAAGGAGAAGGTTGCACTGTTTAACAGAAATGGCCGCAGGCGCTCGGTGGCCAGTGCCAGAGCTTCAGCCACCCTGGCACGGTTTTCAGCTTATTTCTTCTTTTTGTCGGGCGCCTGAGTCAGCGCCGAAGCCGCCACAGATTTCACATCCGGCGGAGTGGTGGGATCCGCCAGCAGCTTGGCTGCTTTTGAAGCGACGCTTTCACTGGTTTTTTCGTCTTTAGCCATTACTTGAGCTTCCCTCTACGTAGGCCGCAGGTTCATCTGAATTGATGCCTGATCGGCTTTAATATGTAGGGGCTAACTGTTGATATCGCCAATCAGAATATGTGCCGGGATAATTCGTCGCCAAAACGACATCAACCTGAACCGATCCTGTCCCACGGCAAAGTTTCATAATTCTCACCGGCATTGAGGCCTACGCTCAGCCCATAAGCCCAAAGGGAACTGAAAAATGATCTCCAATTTCGTCAAAGTCGTGATGGTCGCAGGCACGTTGCTCTTGGCCGCTTGTTCGTCTTCGTCGGGTTCATCGGGTATGAGTAGCGACCTGAGCAGCGACCCTTGTTATTCAGGGGGATGCCAAGCGTTTGGCGACCACAGCCCCAGCAAGGCCGCCAAGATGAATTTTGGCGGCAACGCGCTGGGGAGTAGTTACGGGGAGTATGGTTCGGGGTTGATGCATGATGACTGACTGAGCGGGTGGGGCAGTCATTTACTCAGTGACTGACCCACCGCTTTCGCGAGCAAGCCCGCTCCCACATTGGATCGTGGGAGGGCTTTAGTGACCGCCTTTCATACGTCGGGCGATCAGGTAGATGACCAAGCCTACCAGCGCCGTGGCCGCGCCGATGTACCCCGTGCTGGTCCACCCATACCCCGCCGTAATCGCCATCCCACCGAACCACGGCCCCAGCGCATTCGCCAGGTTGAACGCCGCGTGGTTGGACGCCGCCGCCAGGCTCGGTGCCTCATGCGCAATGTCCATCAAGCGGATTTGCAGCGGCGCGGCCATGGCGATCATGGTGCCGACCAGGCCAATACCCAGCAGTACGCCCCACAGCGAACTCGCGGCGAAGGTGAAGAAAATCAGCACGGCCATCGACCACACCATAATCCAGCCCACTGCGCGAAATTGCAGGCGATCAAACAGCTTGCCGCCGGCGATGTTGCCGATGATGCCGCCTACGCCAAACGCGGCCAGACCGAAGGGAATCCACTGCGGCGAGACTTTGGTCACTTCGAGCATGGTCGGCGCCAGGTAGCTGAATACGCAGAACATCCCGGCAAACCCAATAGCGCCAATGGACAGCGCCATCCACACCTGCGGTTTGGTGAAGGCACGCAGTTCTTTGCGCGGGTCGCTGCGGGGTTCGTCGTGGCGGTCCGGTACGAATTGCCAGACCAGCGCGATGGTGCACAGGGCGATGGCACTGACCAGCGCGAACGCCGAGCGCCAGCCCAAGTGTTGACCGAGGAAGGTCGCGATGGGGTTGCCGAGCAGCATGGCCAGGGTCAGGCCCATCATCACGCGGGCGACGGCGCCAGCGCGTTTGTCGTTGGGCACCATGCTGGAGGCGACCACGGCGGCGATGCCGAAGTAGGCGCCGTGGGGCAGGCCGCTGATAAAGCGGAAGGCCACCAGCGAACCGAAGGTCGGGGTAAACGCCGTGGCGAGGTTGCCCAGGGCATAAAGGCCCATCAGCAATAGCAGCATGTGTTTACGCAGCAACTTGGCGCCGAGGATGGCCAGCAGCGGGGCGCCGACCATCACGCCCAGCGCATAGGCGCTGATGGCGTGGCCCACTTGCGGTTCGCTGAGATTGAGGTTGTGGGCGATGTCGGGCATCAGCCCCATGATGGCGAATTCGCCGGTGCCGATCGCAAAGGCGCCCACGGCCATGGCCGCTTCCATTTTGGCGGCGCTGCGCGCGGGCAGCACGTGCCCGGGTGTTTGCTGGATAGTCATGGGTAACTCTGTTTGATGAAGTGCACGAAGGACAGCCGCCGATGCTACGCAAGCAGCGACGAAGGTGTCTAGAACAGCGTGTTGCGCGAGAGTTCCATCGGCGCAAGCAGTGCGGGGCTTTGAGATCCGTCTTATTCAACTACCCTCTCGCCACGCTTACTCTTTTGGCGATGAAGCTCAAACATTTCCTGCAACCACTCGACTCTTCTTTTTCGACGCCCAAGGCCGCGCGCAAGTTGTTGCGGCTGTTTGCCCTGGCATTGGTGCTCGGCGTGTATGTGGGTGCCTACAGCTACTTGCGTGCGGCGTTGAATGAGGAAATTTCGCTACGGCGCAGTTATATGAATGAGGCGATTTCCGATGCGCAGAGTTTTTTTGTCAGCCGCCAGACGCTGCTCAAAAGCCTCGGCCTGTCGACGGTTCGTCATGTCACGCCACCCGTGGGCAACCTCAATAATGTGCCGGCCGAAGAGTTGCACATCACCTTGGGCGAGGCGGGCAATATCTGGAGCCTTTGGCTGACTAGGCGCCTGCTTGATTACCTGCAGGTCAACCAGGTCAACCTGATCTACGTCGCGCAGCGCGCCGAGCCGGTGGTGGAGCGCCTGTTTACCGTTGGGGCGGCCCCGGAGAATGTGCCGCAGCCGGTATTGCAGCGGTTGATGGCGGTGGACACCGGCAAGGTCTCGGTCAGCGATGAGTTGTGGCTGACTGAGCAGAGCCGCCTGGATTCACCGCTATACATCTTCACCCGCCTCGACGACCGTAGCCCCACGTCGGGTTGGCTCGGGCTGGAGGTGGACGGCCCGGACCTGATCAACGCCCTGCAGCATGAAAAAGCCGGGGACTTCATGTTGCTTGACGGCGCCGGGCAGCTGATTTTCAGCAGCACGCCTCATCAACCGTCGGCTGCGCAGGTGCTGCGCCAGTATCACGCCACGGCCAGCTTTGGTTGGGAAGGCAGCCGCTGGCTGCCGGATCGCTTGGCCATTCGCAAGCACCTGGGTTACTCCCAGTGGCAGATCGTCTACAGCCTGGAGCTGAGTTCACTGTTGCCCAGCCTGGCCATGCCGTTGTTGCTGTGCCTGCTGTTGTGCGCAGCGGCCAGCTTGTTGATGGTGCGGTTGGTGCTGCGCATCGATCAGCGTTTGATTATCCCGGCAGCCAATCGCATCGAAGCGCTGGTGGAGAGTGAGGCATTCAGCAGTGCGGTGATTCGCATCGCGCCAGTGGCCTTGTGCGTGCTGCGCCGCAGCGACGGCGAGGTAGTGCTGGAAAACCCCCTGTCCCGGCAATGGCTGGGCAACGGCCACGAGCGCCAGCAACTGTGTCACGGCTGGATTCGCCGCGCGTTCGATGAGTCGGAACAAAGCAGCACCGACGAGCTGCAAATGGCCGACGGTCGTCACCTGTACCTGAGTTTCGCGCCAACCCGTTACCAGCGTGAGGAGGTGCTGATCTGCGCCTTCAGCGACATCACCGAACGCAAGCAGGTGGAGTTGGCCCTGCAGCAGGCGCGCACGCTGGCGGACGCGGCGAATGAGGCCAAGACCCTGTTCCTGGCAACCATGAGCCATGAAATCCGCACGCCATTGTATGGCGTGCTGGGCACCCTGGAATTGCTTGCGCGCACCGACCTTAACAGCCAGCAGCGTGGCTACCTGAATGCCATCGAGGGCTCGTCGGCGAACTTGCTGCAAATGATCTGCGATGTGCTGGACGTGTCGAAAATCGAAGCGGGACAACTGTCCCTAGAGTTCAGCACGTTCTCACCGATCGAGTTGGTGCAGGAAGTGATCCAGGGCTACGCAGGCGCCGCCCAAAGCAAGGGCCTGCAGTTGTTCGCCTGCCTCGACCCGCAGTTGCCCGACCACGTGAGCGGGGATGTCACACGCATCCGCCAGATCCTGAATAACCTGCTGAACAACGCGCTGAAATTCACCGAAAGCGGCCGGATTGTCTTGCGTCTGCGCCTGGAAAGCCGTGAAGGCGAGCGCACGATGTTGCAGTGGCAGGTAGTCGACACCGGCAAGGGCATCGCCGAGGAGGACCAGCGGTACCTGTTCGAGCCGTTCTTCCAGGTCAGCGGCAATGCGAATGTGGTCGCCGGCAGCGGCCTGGGCTTGTCGATCTGCAAGCGCCTGATGCACTTGATGAACGGCACCTTGCGGGTGGTCAGCGAACCGGGCCTGGGCAGCAGCTTTTCCTTCACCTTGCCGCTGGAGCAAGTCAACGACGACGACCAGGCTCCCTGGGCGCAGCCGCTGCTCGGCGAGCGGGTGTATGTGGTGTCGCCGGTGCGTGAGCTGGCGGAAAGTGTTGGCGGCTGGTTGCGTCGCTGGGGCGCGCGCGCGCAACTCGGTGCGCCGGAGTCCGCCGAGGCCGACCCCGGCGCGGTATTGGTCGAGCTGTATCCCGGCCCGACCGAGCCCGACCAGTTGCTGCATTGGTCCGGGCCGCGGGTGATGGCCGCGGTCGACGAGCATGGCGCTTATCCCTGGCAGATCGGCCTGAACAACCTGCAGGCGCTCAACCGCGCGGTCAGCCGCGCCCAGGGCAGCGAAGAGTTGTTGTCGCCGAGGATCAGCGAGAAGCCCACCGAGTTCAGCCTCAACCTGCGCCTGCTGGTGGCCGAAGACAACCTGATCAACCAGTTGATCCTGCGCGACCAGTTGGAAGAGCTCGGCTGCAGCGTGGTGCTGGCCGGCGACGGCATTGAAGCGCTGTCACTGTGGGGTGATACCGCGTTCGACATGATTCTCACCGACGTCAACATGCCACGCATGAACGGCTATGAACTCACCGAACAACTGCGTCGCCTGGGTTGCTCACTGCCGATCATCGGGGCCACCGCCAACGCGATGCTCGACGAAGCCGAGCGCTGCCTGAACGCTGGCATGGATCATTGCCTGGTCAAGCCGTTCACCCTGCGCGCCCTCTACCAGTGCCTGCATCGCTATCAGAGGAGGGTGCTTTGAGCGCCTATCGCGTACTCATCGTGGAAGACCATCCTTTCCAGCATGAGTACTTGATCAACGTCTTCCAGGCCATCGGCGGGTTTGACGTCGATGTGGTCTGGGATGGCGCCACCGCGCTGCAACGCCTGGCCCGACAGCGCTACGATCTGCTGCTCAGCGACTTGATGATGCCGGGGATGGACGGTGTGCAACTGATCCAGCACTTGGCCCGCATGCACGCGCCGCCTGCGCTGGCGCTGATGAGCGTGGCGTCGCGGCGCATGCTGGTGGGCGCCGGGCAGGTGGCCGGGAACCTCGGCCTGACCGTCGCCGGGCTAATCTCCAAGCCGGTGCGCGAACGCGAGGTGCGCACCCTGCGCGATTGCCTCGACAAACTCGCCGAGCAGGCGCGCACGCCGTGTTGCCACCGGGGTGTCAGCCATGCCCGGGAGAACCTTGAGCGCGCCTTGGCCAATGGTGAAATCCAGGCGTGGTTCCAGCCGAAAAAATCCCTGCATGACGGGCGCATCGTGGGCGCCGAAGCCCTGGCACGCTGGGTGCACCCGGTGGAAGGGTTATTGATGCCCGGCGCGTTTCTTGACGACATCGAGCGCCTTGACCTGGAAACCCGCTTGCTCACCTGCATTCTCGGCCAAACCCTCATCGCCCAGGCCCAGTGGGCGCAACTCGGTTACCGGCTGCCGGTGTCGATCAACCTGCCCACGCATTTGCTCGACCAGAGCGACCTGGTCGACCGCCTGCTTGCCCAGGTGCAAAGCCGCGACGCCGAACCCCGGCAAATTACCTTCGAATTGATGGAAAGCTCCACCACACGGCTGCCCAGTAACTACTACGCTGGAGCATGTCGCTTGCGCATGATGGGCTTTGGGTTGGCGCAGGATGACTTCGGCAAGGGGTTCAGTTCCTACTTCAACCTGGTGTCGACGCCGTTCAACGAGGTCAAGATCGACCGGTCACTGGTGCATGGCTGTGCCGAGAACGAAAGCCTGGCGTCGGCCTTGCAAAGCATTGTCGAGCTGGGCCGCAAACTCGGGCTGACCACCATCGCCGAGGGCGCCGAGACCCAGGCGGAGCTGGCGATGTTGCGGCGTATCCGCTGCGATCAGGTGCAGGGTTTCCTGATCTCCCATGCCGTGGCGGCGGAAAAATTCAGCGCCCTGTTAATCGAGGATGGCCCTGCGCCAGCACTTATGTGAGTGGCCAGGGTCACACAGTCAAGAAGCCCGAAGGAAGGGTCGCCCGGTCAGCCGGGCGTTATTGGCCAATGCCGGGATCAAGCATAGGCCCCATATCCTGATTCAGGCTTCTGCGGTACTGACGATGAAACATGCAAGTCTGCGCCTGGACAAGCTGGCGCAAAGCTCTCAACGCTTGAACAAAGCCCTGTTATTGCTCACAGGGCTCGCCTTGTTGCTGTCCAGCAGTTGCTATTGGGCGGTGTCGCGGTTGCTCGACGCTGAACAGGAAAAGGTCGAGTTCCACTTCGCCCGCGTGGTGGAGATCATCCATGAGCACGAGGCGTTCCTGCGCAACGTGGCCAGTGGCTACAGCCGCAGCAACGCGCCGCCGCTGCCGGCCGTGCAGTCGACCTCGGTGGTGGAGTTGCAGCACGAAGGCGGGCAGGTGGTGTTGCAGGCCAAGGGGTTTGCGATGTCGCTACCCTTCACCTTGTCCCACGCCGAGACGTTCTCGGCGGATGACACGCGCCGGGCACTGGCGTTTGGCGTGCAACTGACTGACTACTACGGCGGCTACTGGGCCAGCTCGTTTTACGCCTCGCCGCAGCTGTTCGTGTTCACCCCCAATGCCGTCGCCAGCCTGGCCGTGCCCGGCGTGGGCGGCTTGCGCCAGCACCAGCCATTGTTGCGCGAGCAGTACCGCGACGTGGTGAGCCGCTTGCAGCAACTGCAACAGAGCCAAAGCCTCCTGCTGACCGACAGCCGCGTGCGCTGGATGCGTGCGCCGCCGCAGTTGTACCAGAACAGCCGCAGCGTGGTCGCGATGATCGGCCTCGACGCGCCTGCCGCCGTATTGCCGGCCAATCAGCCTCAGGGCCTGCTCACGCTGGCGGCGGTGGTGGACACCTCGCAGGTCGACGAAATCGAGCGAGTACTGCAACTGTCGGTCTACAACCAGTTCACCCTGATCTCGCCCCAGGGCGACGTGTTGCTCGGCAGCCTCGGCGATGAACACATGGCGCCCCTGGGCCTGAGCTTCAACAGCCAGGGTTTGCGCTTCAAGATGCTCAGCGAGGGTGGCGAGCACTGGACCGGCCTGTACGCCATCAGCTATCAGGATTTCCTGCGCTACGCCAAATGGCCGCTGCTGGGCCTTGGCCTGACGTTTCTGGCGGCCGTGCTGCTGGGCTGGTGGATCAACCATTGGTACAAGACCCGCATCGTCAGCCCGGCGCAACGCGCGCAGGAGCGTCTGTTCGAGAGCGAGGCATTCAACCGCATCATGCTGCACAACGCCCCGGTGGGATTGTGCGTAGTGCGCCGCAGCGATCACCAGTTACTCCTGGAAAACCAGCGCGCGCTGCAATTGCAGGGCACCGCACCGCTGCTCGACGTGCTCAAGGCCAACGATGGCCCGGATACCCCCGGCGAGATGTGCCTGGCGGTGGAGGGGCGGTACTTGCAGGTCGTGGTGGTGGCGGCGCGGTACGAAGGTGAGGACGTGTTCCTCTGCGGCTGCAACGACATCACCCGACACGTGGACGAGGCCCAGTTGCTGACCCAGGCGCGCCAGGAAGCCACCGAAGCCAACGAGGCCAAAACCGTGTTCCTGGCAACCATGAGCCATGAAATCCGCACCCCGCTGTACGGCGTGCTCGGCAACCTGGAACTGATGGCCCTGACCGACATGAGCGAGCGCCAGCGCCACTACCTGGAAATTATCCAGGGTTCGTCCACTGTGCTGTTCCAGTTGATCAGCAACGTACTGGATGTATCGAAAATCGAATCCGGGCAAATGGCCGTGGAAGCGGCGCCGTTCAGCCCGGGCCAGTTGGTGGCGGAATCGGTGTTGGCGTTCAGCGCGACCGCGCGCAATAAAGGCTTGCAGATCGATGCCGAGATCGACCCGCTGCTACCGCCGCAACTGCTTGGCGATGCTGGCCGCATCCGGCAGGTCCTGCATAACCTGCTGGGCAACGCGATCAAGTTCACCGACTCCGGGCGCGTGCGTTTGCGCCTGATGGTGCAGCAACTACTTGACGATAAAGTGACCCTGCAATGGCAGGTCACTGACACCGGCGTGGGCATTCCGGAAAAGGCGCTGGACCAGTTGTTCAAGCCGTTTTATCAGGTAGCGGGCGACCAGGACGGCAATGGCGCCGGCCTGGGCCTGTCTATCTGCTCGCGCTTGAGTGAGTTGATGGGCGGCAGCATGCGCGTGGTCAGCGAGCCAGGGTTGGGCAGCAGTTTTTCGCTGTTCATCACCTTGCCGGTGCTTCAGGAAACCCTGCCCTCTGCGGAACAACCGCCGATGCCGCCGTGCCTGGACGCACCGTGCCTGAACGTGCGCGTGCTGGTCGCCGAAGACAACCCGGTCAGCCAGGCCGTGCTGCAAGAACAGCTCGAGGCCCTTGGCGCCCACCCCACCGTAGCGCGTGACGGCGAGCATGCGCTGCAAATCTGGGGTTCGCAGCCGTTCGACCTGGTGATCACCGACATCAATATGCCGCGCCTCAACGGCTACGACCTGGCCCGCGCGTTGCGTGAACAAGGCGTCCAGGTGCCGATCATCGGCGTCACCGCCAATGCCCTGCGCGAGGAGGGCGAGCGTTGCCTGGCGGTGGGCATGAACGCGTGGGTGGTCAAACCGCTGAGCCTGAGCATGCTGCGCCAGGCGTTAATGGCGCACTGCCGGCGAGCCACGGCCTTGCCGGTGGTGCAGGTGGACCGGGACCGCGAAGGCTGGATCGAGCTTTCCCCGGCCATGCGCCAACTGATGGCCGACACGTTGCTGGTGGATGTGCAGCAGATCGAACAAGGCCTGACGGCCGGCGATGCCACCCTCGTACGTGAGCGTTTGCACAGCCTCAACGGCGCGCTGGCCAGTGTGCGTGCCGGGGAACTGTCCAGCGCTTGTCAGGCATGGGAGAACACCCTGTACGACGCACCGCTGGATACATACGCCACCACGCAGATTCGAGGCGTGTGCGCACGGCTTACAGCGGTTGCGCAGTGCTTGCTGGCAGAGTCGCAAACTTGATGAAAGCCCATTACAAGGAAGATAAAGAATGCGAGAAATGAACGTTGTGATCGCCGATGACCACCCGATCGTACTGGTGGGCGTGCGCGAAATTGTGCAGCGTGATTCACGCTACAGCCTGGTGGGCGAGGCGGTCAGTTCCAGTCAACTGATCGAGCAGTTGCGCAAGCACCGGCCGCAAGTCCTGATCACCGATTTCAACATGCCGGGTGACGACACCTATGGCGATGGGTTGAAGCTGATCGAGTACATCCTGCGTCACTTTCCCGCGACCCAGGTGCTGGTGCTGACCATGATTTCCAACAGCCTGATTCTCACCCGCTTGCAGGAATTGGGTGTGGCCGGGGTGATCCAGAAGAACCACCTGCACGGCGAGATCGAAAAGGCCCTCGGCGCGATCAGTGCCCAGCGCAGTTACCGCGCACCGGAGCCCGCCGCGACTTCGGTCTTGGCCAATGTGACCCAGGTGCAGGCGCGCTTCCAGAGCCTGTCGCCACGGGAGATGGAAGTGCTGCGTTTATTCGTGACGGGCATGAGCGTGAGCGATATCGCGCGGCAGTTGAGCCGCAGCAACAAGACCGTCAGCGCGCAGAAGATTTCGGCCATGCGCAAGCTGGAGGTGGACAGTGACCAGGCGCTGCTGACCTATTGCATCGAAGCCCGGCAGTTTCAGTAATCAGCGGTACGTCATCTGCATCAACAGGGTGGCTTTGTAGCTACCCGCCTCGGGCAGCTCGCCCAGGGACACGGGCTTGACGCGCAGGGTCAGCGCCAACGGTTCGTCTTCTACCGGCCAGGTGCCGGTTTGGCCCAGGCCGATCCCCGGCTTGTCGGTCTTGTCACGCAATTGCACCTGCAACCCCAGGGATGGGAGATTGGTGAGCAGCACCGGGCTGACGGTGAGGGCCCGGGCCATGCCCGCCGACAAACTCAGCTCGACCTGAGCGCCCGCCTGACAGTCGAAGACCAGCGGCACATCGGTGGCGACGGTGCTGCCGTCGGCCAACTGGTTGAGGTTGACCTTGCCCAGGTCCACCTGTTGCGTACTCGGAAACCTTGCGGTGCACGGCGGTGCGGTCAGCTTGCCGCTGACGTCGATCTGCGCTTCTTCCGCCGCTTGCGCAAGGGCGGTGCTGGCTACGGCCAGCAGCATCCAGGCGAGCGCTTTCATAGGTAATTGAGGGTCATGACCATCGACGAGGTGAACGCGCCCGGCGCCAGCGTGCCGCGTTCGACCAGTTGCGCCTTGAGGCTGATATCCACGTCGCCGCTGAGGTTGGTGTATTTCTTGACGGTGCCATTGAGGTTTGCCGCCGTGTTGTCCGCCCACAGCAACGACACACCGAGGTTATCCGCCGTGGTCTTGGCCACGGTGGAGGTGTAGGTGCCGTTATTGGACGTGAAGCTGACATTTAGCGAAGAACCCGACGAGCACTTCAAGCGCACCGGCACTTCCACAGTGCCGGTGGTCGCCACCTGGTCAGTACGCACGTCGCCAAATGCGGCGGTCAGGGTTGTGCCGGTACTCAATACGCACGGTGGGCGGGTGAGGGTGCCGCTGACGGTGATATTCACCACGTCGGCAGCGTGAGCGGTGCTGCTGAGCAGCATCAGGGCGAGCAGTGGAGTTTTCATGGCAAGGCCCTCATTGATAGTCGATGTTCAGCGTGTATTGGCTCTGAAACGCACCCGTCGGTGATTGCCCGGCCGCCAGTTGTGGCTTGAAGCTCAGGTTTACGTCATTGCTGCCCACGCGTAACTGCATAAAGCGCGGGGTAGTGAAGTTCACCGGGTTCAGGGTGTCGGTCCACAGCGCCTGCATGTTCAAACCTGCCAGCGAGGTGCGCGTCACACCGGTAGTAGGGCTGACTACCGTCTGGTTTGGAAGCAGGTAGACGTTGGCTCGCATCTGCGCCGAGCATTTAATTGACACTGTGGTCGACTGCATCTGGTTATTGATGTCGCTGTTGCTGATAGAGCCGAAGCGCAGGTTGACGCTGCCGGGTGAACTCAGGCTGCAGGCAGGCGGGACTACGGTGTATGAAAACCCTGTGTTAAGAAACCACTCGCCATAACCCAGCCAGTTTTCCGAGGTAACGCCCAGCAACACCCCTATCCAACGTGTGCCTGCAGTTTGGGGTGCTGTGCCCACCAGAATGTAGCGGTAAGGCACCACAGTATTAAGGGGTAGAGGCCGGCAGTAGCCGCCCAGGCAATTGCGGCTGTATTGGCCGATATTCAGATCGTATAAATAGATGTTGTTATACGGGTCGGACCATCTCAACGGGGCTTGATTCGGGCCGCTCATGTAGTTGATTCGCGTATTTAAACCGGCTGAATAGGGGAATGCGCGGCGAACGGTGCACGTGCCCTCGAAGACGATCCTGATCGCCTGGCCCGGTGTAAACGTGTAGCCGCCGCTCGGAACGCCTGGCACTGTGCAGTTGAGATTCCCTTCGACCAACGCTTGCGCCTGTTGTGAAAGGCAGCTCAATACTGCGCACAACAGCGCAAGCATCAGCCGTCCACGCACCTTATGTGTTGCTTTAACGATCATGTCAGGAATCCTTGGCACCCGACCCACCGGCCGCGCGCTCACATTGAATATTCATTTGGGTGATGCCGCCGTCGGCAGGCGTTGTTTCGTCCAGCTTCAATTCACGGCTGCACCACGGCTGGCCGTCGACGCTGACCAACAACCGCGCCTCGGGCGGCACGCCGGTCAGGAACGCGCGGCCTTTGTCGGCCACCAGGGTGTTGCCGAGGGCGCGGCCATCCGGGGCAAACAATTCGGCGCGGGCGGCAAACGGCGCTGCTTCGCCAAGGGTGTCGCTGATGCGAAACAGGATGCGTTGGCCGCGCCGGGTGTCGAAGTCGGCCAGTACAAACGCGCCGCGGTTTGGCGTGACTTCCTGCACCGGCTCGGCGATGTCGACGTCAGACGGCATCGACTGGGTGTCCAGCGACACGCGGTTTTTGCGATAGGGCAGGGCCTGCGGCACCACGGTGTAGCCATTGCTGTTGGTGCGCACACCGCGCTTGTTGCTGATGCCCACGTCGGCGGCGCCCGGTGTGGCGACGATCACATTGGTTTCGCCCAATGGCTGGCTGAACATCAGGTTGCTGCCATACGCCACCACCGAACCTTCGACGCCCATGTCCAGTTGGCGGCTGCCGGTGGTCTCGTTATAGGCACCGCGCACAATCGCGTTGGGCGCGTCGTATTGCGCGGCGAAGGTGCCGCCGGTCTGGCGTTGCGCGCCGCTGACTTGCTGCGACACACCCGCGCTGTAGGCCAGCGTATCGTCCTCGAACGCGTTGCCGCTCAGGGTCGCGGTGCGTGATGCCGCGCCCCGCGCACTCTGGTTCATGTTGGCCGTAACGCGCTGGCTGCGCGTGCCGCCCAGGGGCATGCTGATGCTCAGGGACAGGCTGCGGTCGTCGCTGTTGGCGCCTTTGTTCAGGCCCAGCCCAAGGGAGTAGGAAATGTCCCCGACGCTCGCGCTGTATCCCAATTGGATCGAGGTGTCGGCCTTGCTCTTGTCCCAGTAGGCGGTTTTCGACACGTTGGCATAGACCCCGCCGTAGCCGCCCAATTGCTGCGACACGTTGGCGGTGAAGTTGCTTTTCATGTGGCCGCTGCGGTACGTGTCCAGGGTTTGCTCGGTGCTGCGGCTGTTCAGCGCTTCGTTGAACGAGTAGTAGCCGCCGGTGGAGTAGCGGTAGCCGATCAGGCTGAAGTTGGTGTCGGTGGCCGCCAGGGACTTGGAATAGCGAAAGCGAAACGACTGGCCGCTGG
>Ga0209173_100511_pt1 | contig 18207 bp, 20 predicted proteins | sample SynthPrep_16_END_FD_187206 | JGI IMG/M metagenome (GOLD analysis project Ga0209173, IMG submission 187206) | Synthetic microbial communities from Ohio, USA - SynthPrep_16_END_DS12_MetaG (SPAdes) (version 2) | ecosystem: Engineered > Bioreactor > Aerobic > Activated sludge | place: USA: Ohio... | reverse complement strand
AGCCGCTGCCCTCGGTGGTTGCCCCCAGCAATTGGCCGTCGATGTTGGTGGCGCCCAGTTCCAGCGCCGAGCCGAGCACCGGCACCGCGCGCAGCACATAGCTGCCGTTGGCCTGGGGCTCGGCGCGCAGGCCGCTGCCGCGCAGAATCCGCGCAAAACCTTCGTCGACCCCGAACTGGCCCTTGAGCCCGGGCGATTGCCGGCCCTGGGTTTGCTGCGCGTCAAAGGAAATCGCCGCCCCGGCGGCGCTGGAAAAACGGGTCAGCACATCCACCAGGCTGCCGGCGCCGATGTCGTAGGCCCGGACCTGACTCTGCTGCGCCGCGGCCCCTGTGGCCGGGTCGGCATTCGCCGAACAGGCGCTGGCCATGGTGGTTGCCAGCAAAGCGACTTTCACTGCGTTCGCCAGACGACCTGGCGCGTTCACCCGAGACATGCTCCCTCCCCCAAAACGGTCAATAACAACTCACTGAGGGATGAGCCGAACGGTGCGCTCGAAAAGTGCAGGCGCCGCAGAATTTTTTATCCAAGGCGCCTGTTCAGCGCGAATCGGCCCGGGCGACCTGGACCCAGAAACGGCTGTAGCGGGTCACGCGCAAGGCAAACCCACTCTCCAGCGCCGCCAGGGCGAGGTCGGTATCGTCGATGGGAAAGACCCCGGAGACTTTCAGGTCGCCGATGGCCGGGTCCCAACGCAGCACCCCGGGGCGATAGCGCGACAGGTCGTTGAGCAGCGCCGCCAACGGCCGGTCGATGGCGATGATGCTGCCCTGCTGCCAGGCGCCCACCGAGACATCGTTGCCCCGTGGCGTGCCCAGGCTGCGCTCGTCGAACGCCAGCCGCTTGCCGGCCTCGACCCGCATCGCCGGACTGCCGCCCGGCACACTAACCTCCACCGCCTTTTCCAGCACCGCCACCTCGCCGCCCCCGGGCTGGCTGCGCACGATAAAACGCGTGCCCAGCGCCAGCACCTCGGCGTGGCGGGTGACCACCTTGAAGGGCCGCTGCAATGGATCAGGCGCGGTGCTCACCAGGATCTCGCCCCACAGCAGCTCCAGCACCCGCTGGCGCCCATCGAAGCGCAGGTTGACCGAGGTGTCGGTGTTGAGCAGCAGGCTGCTGCCGTCCGCCAGGCGCAATTCGCGGCGCTCGCCCACCCGAGTGCGGTAGTCGCACATCAGGTTCTGCGCGGCCTGGCTGCGCCAGCCCAGCCAGCCCAGGGAACCGGCGCAGGTCAGCAGCAAGGCGCTGCGCAGCACCTGGCGGCGGGAACTATTGCCGGCCTGGCTCAAGGTCGGCGCCGCCAGGGCGCCCGGCACGCTGGCCATCTGCTCGGCCACCGCGGCCATTCTCTGCCAGGCCTGGCGATTCAGTGGATCGGCCGCCAGCCAGCTGTCCCAGGCGGCCCGGTCGGCGTCGGTCGCGGTGCCGGAATGCAGGCGGGCATACCAGCGCGCGGCGACGCCGATGGCTTTCATTTCTTCGGCGGGCAGGCTCATGGGAGTTGCAACTGGATCTGCATCAGGCAGCAATGCTCCATGGCCTTGGCCATGTGGTTGTTCACCGTGCGCACGCTGACGCCCAACTGCTCGGCGATTTGCGGGTAGGTCAGGCCACTGAACTGCGACAGGATAAAGGTCTGCTTGACCCGCGGCCCCAGCCCTTGCAGCAGGCGGTCGATCTCCATCAGCGCCTGGAACAGGATCGCCTGTTCCTCCGGCGACGGCTGCAGGGCTTCGGGCATGGCGGCCAGCACGTCGAGGTAGGCCTGCTCCAGCGAACGCCGGCGAAACAGGTCGATCAGCAGGCCCTTGGCAATCATCGACAGGTACGAGCGCGGCTCGCGGATGTCCAGCGCGGAGCGGGCCTTGATCACCCGGACGAAGGTGTCCTGAGCCAGGTCCGCGGCATCGAAGGCGTTGCCCAGGCGCTTACGCAGCCAGCCCTGGAGCCAACCGTGATGGTCACAATACAGATCGTTGACAGCACTGCGTAAGGACAAGTCGTTGGCGGGCATGACGATGGAATAATTCGCGACTGATAATGACTCGCATTGTCATGTACGCCATCGCGGCTTGCAACAAATACCTGTGGCCGCGGCTCCAGCCGCGTTGGAGCGACAACCTTCCCCTTCGACCTTGGGAACGACCTTGGCGACGAAGTCGTCGAGGCCGCCCGGCAGCCAGGAAAACATGATGTTGAAACCGTCGCTGCCGCGCGTCTCCAGCCATTGCTGCATGTCGTCGGCGATGCTCCGGGCGGTGCCGACAAACGACAGGCCGGCGTATCCACCGAGGCGTTGGGCCAGTTGGCGGACCGTCAGCTGTTCGCGATCGGCCAGGGCCAATACGCGCTCGCGGGCGCTCTGGCTGGCATTGGTCTCGGGAATCGGCGGCAGGAAAGCGTCCGGATCGAATTTCGTTGCGTCCGTGCCCAGGGCGATGGACAGCGAGGCAATCGCGCTCTCGTAGTGCACCAGGCTGTCGAGGTGCGCGCGGATCCGCCGCGCCTCCTCGAGGGTGTCGCCGACCACCACAAAGGCCCCGGGCAGGATCTTCAGGTGTTCGGGGTCGCGGCCGACGGCGAGCATGCGCCGCTTGATATCGGCATAGAACGCCCGGCCCTCCTCCAGCGTGCCGGGGGCGACAAAAATCACCTCCGCCGTTTCCGCGGCCAGCTGGCGCCCGGGCTCCGACGCGCCGGCCTGCACAATCACCGGCCAGCCCTGCACCGGGCGCGCGATGTGCAGCGGTCCGCGCACGTTCAGGTGGCGGCCGGCATGGTCGAGGCGGTGCAGCTTGTCCGGGTCGAAATACACCCCGCTGTCGGCATCGCGCACGAAAGCATCGTCCGCCCAGCTGTCCCAGAGCCCGGTGACCACCTCATAGAACTCCCGCGCCCGGGCATAACGCTGGTCGTGGGCAAAGGCCTGCTCCAGGCCGAAGTTCAGCGCGGCGTCGGGGTTGGCGGTGGTGACGATGTTCCAGCCGGCGCGACCGTTGCTCAAATGATCGAGGGAGGCAAAGCGCCGGGCGATATGAAACGGCTCGTCGTAGGTGGTCGAGGCCGTCGCCACCAGGCCGATGCGTTCGGTCGCCTGGCTAAGGGCGGACAACAGGGTGAAGGGTTCGAACGAGGTGGCGGTATGGCTGCGCTTCAAGGCGTCGATGGGCATGTTGAGCAAGGCCAGGTGATCGGCCATGAAAAACGCATCGAAGCGCGCCCGCTCCAGGGTCTGGGCGAAACGCTTGAGATGGGCGAAGTTGAAGTTGGCATCGCGATAGGCGCCCGGGTAGCGCCAGGCGCCGGTGTGGATGCTGACCGGACGCATGAAGGCGCCCAGCTTGAGTTGGCGTTGCGCAGGCATGGCAAGCTCCTTGTGACGGCTCCTGGGTCAAGCGGCCCCGCAGCATCGACCGGGCGAACTTGGCCTGTCCAATAATCAAAGGTGCTGGCTTATACCGTTATGGCGCGGTGCGCTGTCCGGCCCTGGACAGCCCCGCCGCCGCGGACGCCTGGAGGGCGGCAAGCATTCGCGGCGGGTTGAGGATGGCTCGGCACGCAGGAACCGCAATCGGCAGCCCAGCCTTCAAAGGTAGCTGAGGACGAAGGTCAGCGTGCCGTCGGCCTTGCCACTGGAAACCTGATTGGCAACCTGGATGTACCGGGCCGCCAGCTTCAACGAATTGATCCCGCCGTTGGCCAGCCCCATCATCTGCGGCTGCCCCAGGAGCATTGGCGTGTGGTTTGCCGTGGAAGCATTGAGCACCTGGATGCCGACCCCTGTCGCCGACTGCGCCGAAGAGGCCAACCTGATGGTCCCCGGGTAGCCACCGACCTGATAGGTATTATCCAGGGTCAGGTTGACCCTGGCTCCCGCATCGCAGCGCAGGTTGATGGAGAAGTTCTTTTCCTGCGTCATGCTGCCCGGGCCGCGAAAGCTGTTCGCATCCACCCTGCCCATCTTCACCAGGATGCTGTTCTCCATCACGAAGCAGGACGACACCGCCACATTGACCAGGGGAAAAGTGAAGGTGTTGAGCTTCTTGTCATACAGGCCACCCAGGACAGAGTCAGGGCTGCTCATCACGGAGAAGTCTGGAAATCGAAAACTCCCCCCCGCCACATCCCCCAGCTTGATCAACTCGAAGGTGTGTTGGAGCGAGTAATATTTGTCCCCTCCCAGATAGGGAAAGGCGACGCCAGTCATGGGACTGGTGCTGTTGAGATCGGTACTGCTGAACGCATAGTTTCCCAGGGGCGACGACAGGTTCCACCTCAATCCGATCCCACTGTTGCTCGTCCTGAATGCCCCACGACTGACCCCAACCGCCGCATTGGAAGACGACTTGAAGTATTGGGCATAGCTCCCGGTTGGAAAGAAGCGGTTATTACATCGAATAGGGGTCTTGACCTCCACGGACGCCAGTACGCCGCCAACCGGGACGTCCCGTTGCACAACCAGCGAGCTGGAAAAAGGAACACTGATAACAGCGGAACCTAAAGGAAGGCAGACATCGGAAAGGGCGGCGACCGAGTACGGGGAGAACATGCTGCCGGCCGCCGTAAGCCCTACAGTCCAGGCACTGAGCCCACGAATGCGGAACAAGAAATACTCCTCAGGAATTGAACGACTTGTGCGGCAACGCTACATAGAAGCTTCGACAGTCGATATAAGATATTTCCTAAAAATCAGCTTCATTCTCCATGATCAATTAGTGAATCTTGCACATGGAAATAATGAAGTCTCCGCGCGACCGCCGGGGTCAGCAATCTGCCCGGAACTGCTGAGGCTATCGCCGAAGACTATAAAGCTGGAACAGGGAGAGGAAGTTGCGATCGCTTGAGCGCGGACCCAGGACCAAGACTGCTGGCAAACGATAGGAACAACGCCTTTTTGATCATGGGCAAGTCCATTTCTTTGTTGTTTTAGAGAACGAAACGACAGCACCGAAACTTTCGCGTTTCCAACTATGGTTATGAGCCACATCGCCTGAAGGGGGCAGTCCCTCGATGCGGCGGATCTTGTCAGTGCCCATTACTGGGCCCTTTGCATCTCATTTTTCTTTTTCGGCTGGATGACCATGTCGGTCCGAGGGCGCGACTCGGTGATCTTGCTACCGGTGGCGCGACCAACACTGGCAATCTGCTTGACGGTGTCATAGACAATTTTCTCACCCAAGGTGGTATTGCCTGCGCTGATTACTTTGGCTCTGTCGATCAGAATGATGCGATTCTGCTGGGTCAGATATTGAATGGTCATGGCATATGCCTGGACCGGTTCAGGGTCTGTAGCTTTTTGCAATTGTTCGAAATAGGCCAGGTTGCCCACGGAGGTGACGACATCGACCTCGTTGTGGCTGCCCTTTTTCATGGTGACAGTCACAGTGTCGCCGGTGATCTTCATCGAACCCTGGGTAATGATGACGTTGCCGGTATAAGTAGCAAAACCTTGCCTGTTATCAATTTGACTGCGGTCGGCCTGAACTCGAATGAGTTGCTCACTGTCGTTCGGCAGCCCCCAGGCGTTCATGCTTCCCAGTGCCATGCTCAAGCCAAGCAAAACAGGAAAAGATTTAACGAACTTCATGCCATCCACTCAATCACCCCTTGAAAGCGCCACTGATTCGAGCTGCCACAATGCACGATCTTGATCTTGCAAAAAACGTGGGAATGGAGATTCAGATTGTTCTGAAGAGCGCTGGACAGCAACAGCTAGCAACCGACGCCTGCTTCTATACCGAATGGGCCGAAAGCGACTTGAACAAGTCGGCTGGCGCTCACTGAGGCAAAGGCCCACCGAGCTGGGCCCGATTTTCCCCTGCCCCCCTCCGGTCACCACAACGTCGGGCTGGAGTGATCTTTTTTTGCTGACCGAATGAACCTCGCGGGAGAACCTTCAGCGACACTTCGTAAATAACGAACCATGGGTGAGGAATAATCGATTTTTCTTCACCGCGATCTCCCCACTAGCATGAACCGTGGCTTCAGCACACGCCCGGACCGGGAGAACGGCATGCAGTCCCTGCACATCGGCGAACCCTGGATGTGGTTCGCCTTCATCATCTTCGTTCTGGCCATGCTGGCCCTGGACCTGTTTGTCCTCGGCGGGCGCAAGGCCCATCGCGTATCGGTACGCGAAGCGTCGTGCTGGGTGATTGCCTGGTCCACGCTGGCGCTGGCCTTCGCGGGATTGCTCTGGTGGTATCTGCAGGGCGAGTTCGGGCCTGAGATCGCCCAACGCAAGACCCTGGAATTCCTTACCGGCTATCTGATCGAGCAATCGCTGTCGATCGACAACATGTTCATCTTCGTGATGATCTTCGGCTACTTTGCCGTGCCGCCGGAGTTGCAGCGCCGGGTGTTGCTGTACGGTGTGCTCGGGGCGATCGTGATGCGCGGGGCGATGATTTTCGCCGGCGTGTGGCTGGTGTCGCAGTTCGCGTGGCTGCTGTATGCGTTCGGCGTGTTTCTGATCATCACCGGGATCAAGATGCTGCTGTTCGCCCATCGGCAGCCCGACCTCGCCAGGAACCCCCTGTTGCGCTGGATACAGGACCATCTGCGGATCACCAGCGGCTTTCATGACGAGCGTTTTTTCGTCAAGCAGGACGGTCGGCGCTGGGCCACGCCGATGTTCCTGGTGCTGGTGCTGATCGAGGCCAGCGACCTGATGTTCGCGGTCGACAGCATCCCGGCGATCTTCGCCATCACCACCGACCCGTTCATTGTGTTCACCTCGAACATCTTCGCAATCATGGGCCTGCGTGCCCTGTACTTCCTGCTGGCCGACATGGCCGAGCGCTTCCACCTGCTCAAGTACGGCCTGGCGATCGTGCTGGTGTTCATCGGCAGCAAGATGACGCTGATGCCCTGGCTGCACATGCCGGTGGAATGGTCGCTGGCCACTGTCGGCGGAATCATTCTGGCTTCGGTGCTGCTGAGCCTGATCACCAGTCGCAACAAATCGCCCGACGAGGACCGGATGCGCATCCTCTAGAAAGCGCCTGAGCGGCGAACGACGTATTGGACCCGGGCGCCCCGCCTGCTAACGTCAGCGCTAGCGACCCCGTAGCCCCCACCACTGACGCTGGACACCGACATGCCGACTCCCGAATCCACCCTGCTGCACAGCTGGCACCACAATGCCCAGGCCTGGATCGACGCCATTCGCGGCGGCGCCATTCAAAGCCGCGTCGAGGTCACCGACCAGGCGATCCTGCTGGCGGTGCTGGGCCGTCAGCCCGAGCGCGTGCTCGACCTGGGGTGCGGCGAAGGCTGGCTGTTGCGCGCCCTGGCGCAACGGGGCATCGAGGCGGTCGGGGTGGATGGCGATGCGGCCCTGGTGGAGGCGGCGCGGGCGGCGGGCTCGGCAACGGTGCATGTGGCCAGCTATGCAGCACTGGCGGAAGCGCAAGTAGACATCGGCCGCGACTACGAGCTGATCTGCGCCAACTTCGCCCTGCTGCACCAGGACATCATCCCGCTGCTGGCCGCCATGCACGCCCTGCTCGCCCCGGGCGGCGCGCTGGCGATCCAGACCCTGCATCCCTGGAGTGCCGCGGCCGGCGACTACCAGGATGGCTGGCGCGAAGAGACCTTCGCCGGCTTCAAGGGTCAGTGGCAACCCATGCCCTGGTACTTCCGCACCCTGTCCAGCTGGCTCAACGCCCTGGACATGGCCGGCTTCCAGCTCGCCAGCCTGCAGGAACCGCAACACCCACAAAGCCCGGTGCCACAGTCATTGCTGTTGGTGGCCGAGCGGCGCGGGTAAGCGCTATCCGGCTGACTGACACGACGTAGCGGTTACAGGCCAGCAGTCAGAGTCGCGAGTGCGGTAAAGGGCCACAACCCTTATCTAGATCGGGAGAACGAACCGGCGCTCGGCTCCCGCCTTGCTGTCTTCTGCGGGCTGCTCCGGCAAGAACCCGCAGCGTTCCACGACCTTGGTCGAGCCGAGATTTTCCGGGTAGACATAAGCCACCAGCTGCGTCAGTTGCCAGCGCGTCCGCGCTTGCTCGATCAGTTGCCGCAGCGCCTGTGTCGCAAGCCCCTGGCCGCAGGCGCTCTGGGCAATCCGATAGCCGACTTCGGCGGAGCGCTGCGCGGTATCGATGTTTTTCAGGTTGGCGCGACCGATGATGTTTGCGCTGCAGTCCTCGATCACCAAGGGGTGCCAGGTGCCGGCCGCGAAAGCGGCCAGATAGCCCTCGATATGCTCGGCGACGCCCTGCAACGAATAAAAGGCCGGGGCACGCGCCTCGATATGGGATTCGAACCACTCACGGTTCCGGGTTTCGAACGCCAGCAGCGCTTGCGTATCGGTACGGCTTAGCTCGCGCATTTTGAATGGCGGCATACACACCTCTGCTTTTCTCGGGCCGGAAGCGAACTGTATCGGTATGTCGGTGTTTAGGCGGTGGCCGTTGAGCGACAGGACTGTCGTCCATGATCCTATGCCAAATGCCACAGTCAGCCAACTGAACGCACGGCGCGTCGGCATCAAGAAGAGCCTTCATGATCGGCAGGCCGCTACCCATGCCGTCGGTGGCGACAGGCAGAAACCGGCCAGCAATATGCACTCAGGACTTACGCTCTTACCCTGAGCCCCGCCGCTGCCCCAAAAGGCACTCAACTTAGGCATAACGATGCCGGAAAGAGCAGCATCAACAGCCATCCCGCCACAAAAAGCCCCAGCCCGAACGTCAGATGCGCAGTGACGCTTCTGCACCTTGCCACGTTCGGTGCCGCTGTTTTTGAAGCGGCAACGCCGAAACCGAACGCGGGCTGCAGGATGAAGAAAGGCGCAATCACACTGACCAACCCCATCACCAGCGCAGGCGCCAGCGTGGGGTTGCAGATCCAGACAAGCCCTTTCGCACCGATCAGCATCATCGCGAAGACAATACCCGTGACGTAATGGAACACCCACCCCATCAGGCGTTCATTCCTGACAGGAGCCGCCGTCATGATCGGGGAATGACGAAACCGCCCCTGGAACATGTGGCCCAGCCAACGACCGACCAGGCCATAGTCAAGCGACGCCAGGCCAAACACTCGTGCTTGAATAAAAGCCGATACGTCCATGATCAGCGTGGCCCCCATTCCAACAAACAGAATGCGCAGTGCTGTCTCGGCTGTTCCCATGGTATTGCTCCTTGCCTTGAACCTGTTTTGGCGGTTTGATCCGAGCAGTCTGCAGGTTCAAGTCGACTTGAGGTCAAGCATGAAAGAGCTGGATATTGGTGAAGTGGCACGGCGTTCCGGCCTACCGGCTTCAACGCTGCGCTACTACGAAGAGAAAGGTCTTATCAGTTCGATAGGTCGTCGTGGCCTGAGTCGCGTGTTTCGTGCCGATGTACTCCAGCGATTGTCCTTGATCGCGCTCGGGCAGTCGGCAGAGTTTTCACTGGACGATCTCGTCGCCATGCTGGACGCGGAGGGTCAGCCTGACATTGATCGCCAGCGGCTTAACGACAAGGCTGACGAACTGGACCGTACCATCGAGCGACTCAGCGCCATACGCGACGAGCTTCGTCGAGTCGCGTCCTGCCCCGCTGCTCGTCACATTGAATGCTCAAAGTTTCAGAAAATGCTCAATGCCGTCAGGACGGGGGATATCCAGAGAAAAACCAGAAAAGGCGACCTGCGCAGACGAAAAAAGCCTTAGTCACGGTCGCGCACCTTTTTCAATTCAAGCGCCCCTTAAACCCTAATACTCTTACTCCCCCCTCCTACCTCCCCCCCGCAACTGCGCAATATCCCGCCTGGGCGCTGCGCCGAACAGGCGGCTGTATTCGCGGCTGAACTGCGAGGGGCTTTCGTAGCCGACCTTGAAGGCGGCGCTGGAGACGTCCAGGTGTTCGTTCATCATCAGGCGCCTGGCTTCGGTCAGGCGTAGCCATTTCTGGTACTGCAACGGGCTCATGGCGGTGAGTTGGCGGAAGTGGTGGTGAAAGGTCGGCGTGCTCATCTGCACCCGGGCGGCGAGTTCGTCGACCCGCAGTTGCGCGGTGTAATTCAGTTTCAGCCAGTCGATGGCCCTGGCGATGCGGTGGCCCTGGCCGTCGACGGAGGCGATCTGCCGCAGCCGCGCCGACTGGTCGCTCAGCAGCAAGCGGTAGTGGATCTCGCGCTGGATCAGCGGCGCCAGCACCGGGATGGCTTCGGGCTCGTCCAGCAACTCCAGCAGGCGCACGAACGAGGCCAACATGGCCGGGGTCGCGGTGCCGATGCCCACGCCCTTGCCTGTACCTCGATCGCGAGGTTGCAGCAGCCCACCCTGGGCGGCCAGCTCCGCCAGCATGCGCGGGTCGAGCTTGAAGCCCAGCCCGAGGCAGGGTTGCTCCAGACTGGCCGTCGTCACTTGCGAATTGGCCGGCAGGTCCAGTGAGGTCACGAGGAAGCGCGAGGGGTCGTACGGGTAGGCTTCGCCGCCGACCCACAGCTGTTTCGCTCCCTGGGCGACGAGGACGATGCTCGGCTCTGCCATGCACACGGCGGGCGGCGAAGGGATCTCGCGGCGAAACAAACCCAGACCGGGGATCGCTGTCGGGCAGTCCCCCGAGTGTTTGATCCAGGCGCCAATGAGACGCGTGAGGGTTTCCTGGGGCGCCTGGGCGCGGGTGTCGTGTGAGTGTGTCATGTCGGTATGGACCCTCCTTGCCAGACGTTAACCCGGCCCCGGTGCCGCTCCTACCGAAAAAACCAAAGTCCAGAGAATCAGGCAAGAATTCCAGCGAAATGCACTACTGGCCGCCTGCACCTGCCCGGGAAAATGGCCATCCAACGTAACGCAGGATGGAGTGTGCAATGTTAGTCAACGCCTATGGCGCCCATGCGGGCGACCAACCTCTGGAACCACTGCAGATTACCCGTCGTGCCCCCGGCGCCCATGACGTGCAGATCGACATCGCCTTCTGCGGCATCTGCCACTCGGACCTGCACCAGGTGCGCGCCGAGTGGCATGGCACGCAGTTTCCCTGCGTGCCCGGCCACGAGATCGTCGGCCGGGTCGCGGCGGTCGGCGCCCATGTGCACGGCTTCCGCCCGGGCGATCTGGTCGGCATCGGCTGCATCGTCGACAGCTGCAAGCACTGCGCCGACTGCGAGGACGGCCTGGAGAACTACTGCGACGGCATGATCGGCACTTACAACTTCCCGACGCCGGACGCCCCGGGCTGGACCCTGGGCGGCTACTCGCAACAGATCGTGGTCCACGAACGCTACGTGCTGCGCATCCGCCACCCCGAGGAGCAATTGGCCGCCGTCGCGCCGCTGCTGTGCGCGGGCATCACCACCTATTCGCCGCTGCGCCACTGGAAGGTCGGCCCTGGCAAGAAAGTCGGCGTGGTCGGCATCGGTGGCCTGGGCCACATGGGCATCAAGCTGGCCCATGCCCTGGGCGCGCACGTGGTGGCATTCACCACCTCTGACTCCAAGCGCGAGGCCGCTCGCCAGCTGGGCGCCGACGAAGTGGTGGTGTCGCGCAATGCCGAGGAAATGGCCGCCCACGCCAAGAGCTTCGACCTGATCCTCAACACCGTGGCCGCGCCCCACGATCTCGACGCCTTCCTGGTGCTGCTCAAGCGCGACGGCGGCATGACCCTGGTGGGCGCCCCGGCGACTCCGCATGCCTCGCCCAATGTGTTCAACCTGATCATGAAACGCCGGACCCTCGCCGGCTCGATGATCGGCGGCATTGCCGAGACCCAGGAGATGCTCGATTTCTGTGCCGAGCACGGCATCGTCGCCGACATCGAGCTGGTGCGCGCGGACCAGATCAATGAATCCTACGAACGCATGCTCAAGGGCGACGTCAAGTACCGCTTCGTCATCGACAACGCCACCCTGTCGGGCTGAGCGCGGCAAGCGCCTGATCCCGCTCATGCAGAACAACCTCTGGTAGTCCGTTGGGTGCCCGGCTTGGGCACCCTTCGCTTCGCGGCACCGAATCCGGTGTCGCGTTTTCCTTCTGCCGCGACCGGAGCCGCTCCAGCACCGGGCCGGCCCCGATCGCCATTCACGCGCCTGCCCGGTCTTCCACCGGCGGCGTGCACCCATTTATGCATCGAAGCGTCCGCAAGACCCGGCCGGCAACGCCCGGCGGTCAGCACGGACGCTTCCAGCCACACAGGAAACCTGTCGCCATGACCGCTACCTCTCACGCCGAGTCGCCCGCCCCCCGACACACCTGGGGCGCCGTGCTGGCGGTACTGGCCGCCCACGCCGCCACGCGCAAGCCTTTCATGGCAGCGAACATGGCGGCGTGAGCGCTGGTGGGCGCGACAAAACAGGGCCGGGTGTCAGCGCGCGCTGTCGATAATCTGGCCGCCGTCAGGCGCTGAATAAGGCTTTCCACCAGAAAGACATCTGTAAAAAATACGGACTGCCTGTACTTCCACCAGACGAAATGGTCGCCATCACGATTGCCACTCTGGGCAAGTCACCTATTTATGGCGCACGCATTTCGCTGCCGGAGGGGGGAATATCAGTTGGTTTATTCACTGCGGAGAACATTCGAACGCTGATGATTTTTATCAAGCGGTTCACACTGAGCATCTCAGTGAGATGCTGCCACAGGTGATGAATTACCTTTGCCTGCCCGCTGGCGCCAAGTTCATCATCGACAACCAAGGCTACGAAGATGTCTGGATGGAAGGCTGACAAGCGTTTGCCCTCGATTCAGGCTGATTGACACGACAAGGACGTATGGAAAATGAAAGTAAAAGTATTGCTCATCGCTTCGCTAGGCGTTCTATCGCTCACTCAAACATCACTGTCCTTCGCGGATAACAATGGGAAAAACCTCTATTCGCAGCGATGTGCCGTGTGCCACGGAGCAGATATCAAAGGAAGCGGACCACTGGCCAATAAAAGCAACCCTCCAACACCTGACCTTACAACACCCACTTTCAAGAAACGGCTCAACGATTATCCGGGCGTTATCGTGTCATCGATAATACTTCGCCCAAATGGCGACTTGATTCCAAGAACCTTGCGAGAGAATGGCGTAAAGATACCGCCGCACGCCTGGAGCATTAAGGACCTGCGCGATTTGAATCAATACATGAACGGTGTGATTTCAAAAAATCGATGACTCAGCGAAAAGCTGATGAAATATGAGATGGGCGACATGCCCCCCTCATTTGGCTGCCGGGTAAATCGCCCGCGATCATTTCACCAGGCGTTTTTCCTTCGACGGCCGATAGCCGAAATACGAGCTGTAGCACTTGCTGAAATGGCTCGGTGAGACGAAGCCGCAGGCCACCAGCACCTCGACCTGGGACAGTTCGGTGTGCTGCAGCAATCGACGCGCTTCGGTGATGCGCAATTCCAGGTAATAGCGCTGCGGGGTGGTGCCCAGCTGCTCCTTGAACAAGCGCTCGATCTGCCGCCGGGAACGCCCGGCATACTCCGCCAGCTGGTCCATTTGCAGCGGTTCCTCGAGGTTGGCGTCCATCAGATTGACCACCTCGCGCAAGGGCGCGCTCAACGACACATGCATCGTCGGCTTGATGCGCCGGTAGCGGGACTCCTCGAACGACAGGATGTCCTCGATGCCCTCGACCAGCGCCTTGCCGTGCAATCCCTTGATCCACTCCAGGGCCATATGGAAGGCGCCGGCGGGACTGGACGCCGTGAGCCGGTCGCGGTCCACCACAAAGGCCTCGCTGGTGACATGGGTGACCTTGGAAATCTCCGCCAGCGCGGGACGATGCTCCGGGTGGATCGCACAGCGGTAGCCTTCGAGCAGCCCCGCGACGCCGAGGAACCAGGCCCCGTTCCACAACCCGGCCAGGGTGATGCCCAGCTCGGCGGCGGTTTTCAGCAGGCTGCTCAGCCGGGGATCGGCCTTGAGCTCCGTGCGATAGCCGCCGCAGATCACCAGCAGGTCGAGGTCCTTGAGCGCCACCGCGGTCAGGCGCGCATCGGGGCGGATCACCAGCCCGAGATCGCTGGTGACCTCACCGTCCTGCAAGCCAAAGGTCGTTGATGAGAACAAGGCGGGACGCAGCAGGTTGGCGGTGACGATGGTATCCAGAGCCTGGGTGAAGGCCGGCAACGAGAAGTGCTCGAGCAGCAGGAAGCCCGCCCGCGCATGGGCCGCGGGCGCCACCCGCGCCTCTTCCAGGTAACGCAGGTTCTTGCCCTTCATGCCGCCACTGAAATCCCGTCGTTCAACCGCCATACGCCCTCGCCTGTCTTACCCGACCCAATGCGGTTTCAGTGTAAATCACCGGAGAAACCCGGCACTGCCCACACCAAGAAACCTGCCCGGACGCCAGCGCCAACAACGCCGCCGTGGCCTGCCGTGTCAACCTCGCAGGCGTTACCGGGCGACGGGATTCTACTGCCCCGCAGGCCCACAGGGGCAGAAAATATCGGCCAGGGCGCGGCCTTAAAAAAACGGCCGCCAAGCCTCGAGTTTGAGCCTTGCGTGCCGGCTAAAAAGCAGCCGATCTGCCAGGCGCCCCGGGGCCGTTTTTTTTCGTTTCTGCGCCGCTTTTGCATTTCTGTGCGACAGATCCCACTTCGGGGGCTCCCGTACCCTTCCCTTGTGGTGTTAGGTTGGGAGGTCAGATATTTCCTAACAATCTGCAAGGAACGCCTCCCGCAATGGATTTCTCCCTCAAGCAACTGGCCGCGGCCACCCTGGTGCTGGCCAGCCTGTCAGCCTTCACCACCGCCGCCCACGCCAACATCACCCCGCAGCAGAACGCGGCGATTCTCAAGAGCTTCGCCGATGCCTCGGTCACGGATTTCCGCCAGTTTCTCGGCACCTTGAGCAAAAATGAGGTGGCCAAGAGCGAGGTGGTCAAAGAAGCCAACCTCGGCCCGGCCATCAATGCCTTCCTCGACAACAAGGCGCTTTCCGCCGAGCAGCAGAACGAGATCCATCGCCTGCTGGGCCTGTATGCGCGGGTGAAGTACGGCAAGGCCGCCACCGAAACCCTGCGCGAGCTGGTGGCGATCCCCACCGTGCGCGTCGATGGCGTGCCGCAGCACGAGAACCCCGAGTTCCTCAAGATCGCCGACAAAATCAAGGCCCTGGCCCAGGCCTTCGACCTGAACTTTCGCAACATCGACAACCGCGTCTACGAGATCTCCTTGCAAGGCAGCGGCAAAGAAGTGGTGGGCATCCACGCCCATGCCGACGTGGTGCCGGTGACGCCGGAGAACTGGGTGCTGCAGGACGGCACCAAGCTCGACCCGTTCAAGGTCACCCTGGTCGGCGACCGCATGTACGGCCGCGGCACCGAGGACGACAAGAACGGCATAGTCGTGGCCCTGTACGCCATGAAGATAATCAAGGAAGAGAAGCTGCCCCTGGCGCGCAACTTCAAGCTGCTGGTGGACACCACCGAGGAAACCAGCGGCGACGCGATTCCCTACTACTTCGAACGCAACCCGACACCCAACTACAACCTGGCGCTGGACGGCGGCTACCCGGTGGTGATCGCCGAGAAAGGCTACGGCACCGTCATGGCCAGCTTCCCGCGGCGTGCCGCCGAGGGCAAAGGCGCGGAGATCGTCTCGATGACCGGCGGCCTGGCCACCAACCAGATCCCGGGCGCCTCGGTCGCCACCCTGGTGACCGACCAACCCGCGGAACTGGCGGCCAGCCTGCAGAAGGCCGGCAGCGAATACGCCAAGGCCCACGGCGGCGACTTCAGCGTGGCCGCCAAGGTCGCAGGCAAGGACGTCAAGCTGACGGTCACCGGCGTGTCCGCCCACTCCTCCGAGCCCGAGTCCGGGGTCAACCCGGTGGCGCGCATGCTCGACTTCATCAACGGCCTCGACGGCAAGGTCGCGCTCAAGCACAACCCGATCACCGACGCGGCGCGTTATGCCGCCGACAACTGGGGCCTGGACTACCTGGGCAACACGCTGGGGGTCGGTTTCGCCGATGACTTCATGGGCCCGCTGACCACCTCCCTGACCTATGTCGGCCAGGACGAAAAAGCCTTCAAGCTGGCGGTCAACCTGCGCGTGCCCAAGGGCAAGACCCCGGAGGTGTTGAAAAAGGAAATTGCCGACAAGCTGGCCGCCTGGAGCAAGCAGAACCAGGTCGCGGTGAACTTCGACTATTCGATCGCCGAGCCGATGTACCGCAACCCCGAGGGTGAATGGGTCAAGGCGCTGCTGGCGGTGGCCAGCGAAAACCTTGGCATGAAGCACGAGTTCGGCACCTCCGCCGGCGCCACCTCGGTGCATGAACTGCCCAACGGCGTGCAATTCGGCCTGGCCCGTCCCGAGGTCAAGTACACCGGCCACAACGACAACGAGTTCAAGACCGTCGAGCAGTTCCAGCTGGACCTGCAGATCGTCACCGAGATGTTCGGTCGCATCGGCCAGTTGCCGAAACTCTGAGTCGATGCGCTGCGGCAACGCGGCTGATAGGCACAAAAAAGCCACTGATTGAGTGGCTTTTTTTGTGCATCCCAGGGCGGGAAACGCGATCAGTTGTATTCCAGTACATAGGTCAGCGTTGCATCAGCCTTGCCGGCGACGACTTCTGCGCCTGTAGTGACGTAGCGTGCCTTTGCGGCAAAGCGGTACTTCTCGTTGCCAGGGCCGCTGGCCTGCCAATCCAGGGCCACCGCCTTGGCTTTGCTGAAGGGGAGTGCCACGTTTTTGTCGCTAGTCAGCGAGATGGCAACGCCTTTGGCGATGCCAGGCTGTCCGACACCGTTCAGATTCAACAAGCCATCACGAACGGAGTTGCCCTCGAAGTAGACCTTCACCGGTGGCTTGACCGTGGGATTGAGGCCTTCGCAAACGACATCCAGGGCGAAGGGATGATCCTGGACCGATCCGCGCTTGACTTGCTCTGCTGCGGGACGCCCCATATTGACCTCGGTACTGCTCTTGGGGGTGTAGCAAGTGCTGAAGAAGGCATTATGTTCGAACCTGGTTTTAAGGCCCGTACCTTCGATGGGGAAAACCGCTCGTGCCGGAGTGGTGTAATTGGTGTCAATAAAAAAACTTGTCTTGTAGTTGAAGGAAGGCATATCTCCCTTTCCGACACCGATGTCGGTACGCACAAACTCTATCCTCAATCTATCGGAAAAATAGAGGGTGCTCCCGAATACTCCGGTTATGGTAAAAGGTGGATAATTGGGGGTGTACCAGTTACTGGTGGCAAGGTGTCCAATACGAATGCCGACCCCAGGCACACCAGAATCGTAAAGCCCTGGACTACCTCTTGATACAAGGCTGGTAACCACTTCGGTCAATCCCCATTGAGAGTCACCGCACCATGCCCATCCTCCAGAACGGCGTCCGACCGCTACGTCGTAGGACGCCATTACCCCACCCATGGAGGCGTATTTCAAGGTTGTAATGGCGGGAAGACTGGCAATGATCGACGGGTTCAATGGATCGCCTAAGTTAGTCCTGCCGCAGTAACTTGCTGCGTAGGCAGAAGTTCCCATGATGCATCCCAGGGTCAGTGCCAGCAGCCCCGCCTGTTGTTGAATTTTCAAAGCATTTCCCCTCGATATGAGTTCGCAGTGGCGTCGCAACTTCCTTGGCTGGGAATCGGCGTGGGGCGGCAGTCTATGTGGGGCAACTACAAGGGATAAATCAGAGGATTCTCAAAATCGGTGCAGCACCCTGCTGCCTTTTTCGTCAGGAGAAGCCATTGAAATTAAAGTTCAGCCACGTGGATGTGCTCGTCAAAGACCTCGAGCAAGCGTGTACGTATTACGCCCGGGTCTTCAGCGCAAGGATTTCCAGGACCCTGGATTGGCAGCGCGACGGTCTGCAGGTGCGTTATGCGATCGTCAGGTTTGGCACGGAACGCCTGATGCTGGTGCAACCCTTTGCCGGCAATCTCAAGGCGCTGGAGGAAGCATTCGCCGAGGACAGGTAAGGCGCCAGCGCTTTCGCGTTTCTCCTGCCGCATAGGCTGAAACTCCCAGACCGCCTGGGAGTATCGGCCAATGCGCAACCTCCTGCGCATCCCCATAGTTGTGACATCTGCCAGCAGAGGGGCCCAAGTGCGGCCTCCACAACTAGAAGCGCCGAGGAGCCTGTTATGACCACCCCCCAATCCCCCACCACCGACCTGACCGCTGATACCCCTACCGATCTGTACCCCGTCTTCCCCAGCAACGACACACTGACCCTCACCGCCCTGGCGGATGGTGCTCCACTCGTGGGAGCGACCGGCACCAACGTTGCCCTGGACGAAACCAGCGA
>Ga0209173_100510_pt1 | contig 18224 bp, 16 predicted proteins | sample SynthPrep_16_END_FD_187206 | JGI IMG/M metagenome (GOLD analysis project Ga0209173, IMG submission 187206) | Synthetic microbial communities from Ohio, USA - SynthPrep_16_END_DS12_MetaG (SPAdes) (version 2) | ecosystem: Engineered > Bioreactor > Aerobic > Activated sludge | place: USA: Ohio... | reverse complement strand
CATCAACGACCAGACCGTGGCCGACGCTGCCGCCGTTGCCGGAAGCGCCGCGCCCGCCGAAGGGGTTGATGCATTCGTCGGCCACGGTCTGGTCGTTGATGTGCAACAGGCCGCAATTCAGCCGCTCGCCAATCGCCATGGCGCGCCCGACGGACGGCGAGATGATGGCGGCCGAGAGTCCATACTCCGTGCGGTTGGCCAGCTCGATGGCCTCCTCGTCGGTGGCAAAACTGACCACGCTGGCCACCGGGCCGAACACTTCGTCCTCAAAGGCGCGCATGCCCGGCCGCACGCCACTGAGCACGGTGGGCTGGTAGAACAACTGGTCATATTCGCCGCCAGCCTCCAACCGTGCGCCTGCTTGCAGGCTGTCGCTGACGATCTCGTGCACGCGCTGCAATTGCCGTGGGTTGATTAACGGGCCGAGCGCTGCTTCACCCCGGGCGGCATTGCCCACGGTGAGCGCCCGGGCCTTGTCCACCAGCTTGCGCGTGAGACGTTCGGCGATGGATTCATGGGCAAGAATCAAGCCGGTCGCCATGCAGATTTGCCCCTGGTGCAGCCAGGCGCCCCAGGCCGCATTGCTTGCCGCCAGGTCGAGGTCGGCGTCGTCGAGAATGATCAACGGGTTTTTGCCACCCAGTTCCAGCGCGACTTTTTTCAAGTGGCGCCCGGCCACCTCGGCGACTTTGCGCCCTGCCGCCGTGGAGCCGGTAAAGGTGATCATCTGCACATTCGGGTCACGGCACAGCGCTTCACCGACCGGCGCAGCACCGGGCAACACGTGCAGCAGGCCCTTGGGCAGGCCCGCTTCCTCGAACAGCCGGGCGATCAGAAAACCGCCGCTGACAGGGGTCTGCGGGTCGGGCTTGAGTACCACCGCATTGCCCGCCGCCAAGGCTGGCGCCACCGAACGCAGCGACAGCACCAGGGGGAAATTGAACGGTGAAATCACCCCGACCACGCCATGGGGCTGGCGCCGCGCATAGGACAGACGCCCGGCCGCACTGGGCAGCACCAGCCCGTGCGGCTGGGACAACAGGCCCGCCGCCTGGTGCAGCAGCACGATCGCCTCGCGCACTTCGTGCTCACCTTTGAACAGCGCGCCCCCGGTTTCGCGGGCGACATACAGCGCCAGTTCGGCGAAGCACTGCTGAGCCAGGTCCGCCGCCTTGCGAAACACGGCGGCGCGTTCCCGTGGGCCGAGTGCGGCCCATGCCGGCTGGGCCAGGGCCGCGCTGCGACTGGCGACGGCGATGTCGGCCGCGTTGGCCATGGCGCACCGCATCAAGGGCTCGCCGGTGGCAGGTTCGATCACAGGCATCACGGACCCCGAGGCGGGTATCCAATCGCCGTTGAACAGGCATTCGGACTCAAGGGCCCGCTGTAACAGGTGGGTGGTTTCAGACACTGACATGGCAACTCCCGGTTCTTGTAATTGTCATCGCCTGCACATAGGCAAACGCCGCATCAGGTCTTGAGCAAAGGCTATGCCGCTTGCGCGCGGCGACGCTGACATAAATCGCCGAAGGCTCTATGCCGGGGCCCGCCACGTACCACTCAGCCATCAGGCGTCGGTCCGTGGCAAAAACCACGGCCTCGCCACTTGTTCAATTGATAAGGTTATGTTTAATAACTATCTGAGCAGTTACTCAAATCGTTCATTCGCTTTGCAGGGGCATAACAATGACTAATCCCCACAGCGCGCTGCCCGATGATCGGGTGGCCACCGCGCCCTATCATCCACGGGGCGACAGCCGCCAACTCAGCGACAGCAGCTCGCCGACGCCTGGAGAACTGGCCGACTGCCTGTTCTTTTCCCCAGAAGACGGGCGCATCTGGCTCAACGACCAACGCATGATGTTGCTGCACAGTTCCTCGTTCGGCGCCCTGCGCGGGGAAGTCATCGAGCGCCTGGGGCTGGAGCAGGCGCGCGGCCTGTTCACCCGCACCGGTTACGCCTCCGGCGCGCGGGATGCGCGGCTGATACGCGAGCGCTGGCCACAGGCCGATGCCGCCGCGGTGTTTCGCGCCGGGACCCACCTGCACACCCTGGAAGGCATGACCAAGGTCGAACCGCTGCATTTCAAGTTCGATGCCGACTCGGGGTTCTACGAAGGCGAGTTTCTCTGGCATCACTCCTGCGAAGCCGATGAGCACGTGAGCGCCTATGGCCTCGGCCAGGACCCGGTGTGCTGGACTGAAACCGGCTATGCCATCGGGTTTGTCAGCGGCCTCTTCGGGCAAATGGTGATTTTCCGCGAAGTGGAATGCCGGGGCATGGGCCATCGATGCTGCCGGGTGGTGGGCAAGACGGCTGAACAATGGGGTGACGTCGAGCAAGATCTGCGCTACCTGAACGTGTCCCAGGCCGTCACCAGCCCCGCCCCCTCCACCACTCCCGACCACCCAGTGAATCACGGCGCCTGGGTCAACCCGCCGCAAGCGCTGGTGGGCGCCAGCGCGGCGTTCAACGCCGCAACGCAAGCCCTGCAACGCGTTGCGCTGACCCCGGCGACGGTGCTGATCAGCGGTGAATCCGGGGTGGGCAAGGAGATGTTTGCGCGCCAATTGCACCAGCTCAGTCACCGGCACGAGCGCCCGTTTGTGGCGCTCAATTGCGCCGCCATCCCGGACAACCTGATCGAGGCCGAACTGTTCGGCGTCGAGCGCGGCGCGTATACCGGCGCCACGCACTCGCGCCCCGGGCGTTTCGAGCGGGCCCAGGGCGGGACACTGTTTCTCGACGAAATCACCAGCCTCAGCCTGGCAGGGCAAAGCAAGTTGCTGCGTGCCTTGCAGGAACGCGAAATCGAACGGGTCGGCGGCGTGCGTGGGATCAAGGTGGATGTGCGGGTGGTAGCCGCCACCAATATTGATCTGCGCAAAGCCGTGGCTGACGGTACGTTTCGTGAAGACCTGTTCTACCGGTTGAATGTCTACCCCATCGCCCTGCCGCCCCTGCGTGAGCGCCGGGATGATATTCCGTTGCTGATCAACGCCTTCCTCACGCGCTTCTGCCAGGAATACGCCCGAACCCCGGCCGGCCTGACCATGCGCGCCCTGAAGGTACTGCTGCGCTACGACTTCGCGGGCAATGTGCGCGAGCTGCAAAACCTGATCGAACGCGGCCTGATTGCCAGCGACGAAGGCCAAGCCATTGACTTGGTGCATCTGTTTCGCAACGAACCCATGCCGACGGATCCCTATGGCCTGGACGACCATGGCAGCCTGTCCAACACGGGACTGCAAGCCCCACGCCCCGCGCTGCTGGACACCCTTGGCCAGTTGGACCAGGGCTTTTCCATTGATGGCCTGGAGTCGCGCCTGATCAATGAGGCGCTGCAACACAACGCCGGCAACCTCGCGGCCGCCGCCCGGCTCGTGGGCCTCAGCCGTGCGCAATTTGCCTACCGGCTGAAGAAGCATCAGCGGCAAACCTCGTGATTGGAAATGAGTGCTTTAAAAGCTTTACCCAATTAAGTATTTTGCAGAGGTACCGGGCTACAAGCGCCCTTTTTTCCTACTCGTGACAAGGATCTCCTGTGAGCGGACTGCGTGAACGTCAGAAAGCCGAACGCCGCCAAGCCATCAGCCAGGCGGCGATCGAACTGTTTGAGCGCCAGGGCTTCCAGAACACCACCATCGAACAGATCGCCAGTCAGGCCGGCGTGTCGCCGCCCACGGTGTTCAAGTATTTCGGCAACAAACAGGAAATCATCCTGGAGATCCTGCGCCACGCCGATCAGCGGGCCATCACTGATACCCGCAGCCTGATCCACACAATAGACGACCCGGTCGACGCGCTCTGCCACCTGGAACGGCTGCTCACGGGCTATGCCCTCGAAGTCATGCATCCCAGCCTGTGGCGCGAACTGTTGCCGCTGATCCTGTTCGGTGGCAGCAATGAACTGCCCGTAGGTTATCGGGCCATGAACGATGCCCTCAGGGCGCAAATCAGTGAACTGCTGAGGGAGCTGCAACGGGCCGGCAAGCTGCGCCCGCAACTCGATGTGGAACTGGCCGCATTCCTGTTGAACGACTACTCACACCTGCAACTGTTCAGGCTGGTCAACCAGGAACACCCGGATATCGATGCGCACTCTACGCAGGTCAGGCGTATCACCGAGTTGCTGTTCTACGGCATGCAGGCCTGAGGGCATAGGCATGTATATAAATCTTAAACGCTGACACATAACGCTGTGGCGAGGGAGCTTGCTCACGCTAGGTCGCTAAGCGGCCCCAGTTCTTTGTTTCAAAAGACTGGGACTGCTGCGCAGTCCAGCGGGAGCAAGCTCCCTCGCCACGGGTTACTTTTCGCTCTTACTGCTTATTAACTGACTGGCATTAGGGCTTGCACCGCGCAGGGCAAGCCTGCTCACCACAAGCACCTCATTTTCCCAGGTTATGTTTTCATCGAAATGTATAGATACCAATGGGCCTGACAGCTTCCAGGGTCGGGCCCGGCGCGCACGCACCGGGCCACCCTGATCAGCGGTTGCTCTTGATGGCGGTCCAGGTGCGGGTACGGATGCGCTCCGCGGCAGCCGGGATCGGCTCGAGGGCGAACAGGGTCTTGCGCGCTTCGTCAGGCACATACATGTTCGGGTCGTTGCGGATGCTGGCGTCCACCAGCGCAGTGGCGTCCTTGTTCGGGTTGGGGTAGCCGATCTTGTTGCTGATACGCGCAATCACGTCCGGGCGCAGGATGTAATTGATGAACGCATGGGCCTCCGCCACATCGGGGGCCTTGGCCGGGATCATCATCACGTCCGACCACATCGGCGCGCCTTCCTTGGGCAGCGCCATCTCGACCTTGACGCCCTTGCCGGCGGCATCTGCCAGTCGTGCGGCCAGTGCGACACCGCCGGACCAGCCCACGCCCACACAGATATCACCGTTGGCCAGGTCCATGCCGTAGCGCGACGAGTTGAAGTAACTGACGTAAGGGCGAATCTTCATCATCAGGGCCTGGGCTTGTACATAGTCCTCGCGCTTCTGGCTATTGGGGTCGAGGCCCTTGTAGTGCAAGGCAATCGGCAGGATCTCGTTGGCGGCGTCGAGGAAACCCACGCCACAACTGGCGAGCTTGGCGAGGTTTTCTTCCTTGAAGATGATGTCCCAGCTGTTCATCTGCACGTCAGGGCCGAGGGCTTTGCGCACCTTGTCGACGTTGTAGCCGATCAGCGTGGTGCCCCACAGGTAAGGCACGGCGTAGCGATTGCCGGAGTCACCTGCGGTTTCCAGGGTTTGCATGAATTGCGGGTCCAGGTGCTGCCAGTTTGGCAACTGCTTGCGATCCAGCGGCTGCACGGCACCGGCCGTGATCAAGCGTCCCAGGTTGGAGGAGCCGGGAAACACCACGTCATACCCGGAGTTGCCCGTCAGCAGCTTGGACTCCATGGTTTCGACGGTGTCGAACACATCGTAAATCGGGCGAATACCGGTCTCTTCCTGGAAGCTCTTGAGCACCTCGGGTGGCAGGTATTCGATCCAGTTGTAGATCCGTACGGTGCGTTCTTCAGCCAGGCAAAAACCACTGATCAACAACGAAGCGACAGTACCCAGCACGGTGTTACGCAAAAAACTGTTCATGGTGAAAACACTCCAGCGCGGCCACGATGGCTCGCAGCACTTAATAGCGATAGGTGAAATACAGCTCCAGCGCACTGAACGTTTGGTCATCGCCGAACACCTGTTTGGCGGCGGCCAGTGGCTTGACCCAGTTGTACGACAGCGACGTATAGAACGATGGCGTGGGCGTCCAGTCGAGGAATACCACGCTCTCGTCGGCAAAGCGCCGATCGTTGACCGGTGCACCCATGTAGTTTTTTTCGTCCAGCCAGAACTGGTAGTGAATCGCACCGAGGGTCACGGTGTCGTTGAGGTGGGTCTTGAGGGAAAACTGCTGGACGTTTTCGTTGCTGTTGAACAGCAGGTAGTTACCCACCACGTCGCCGATCAGCCAGGTGCTCCAGTCGACAAAGCCCTTACTGAGCGGGTCCCAGGCTTTTTGCCGGTTGTCAGAGAGGTTGTCATCGCCGGAAAAACTCGCGTAGCGGTAGCCGATGATCGGGGTCAGCGGCAACGTGCTGAACGCATAATCCGCCTGGCCATACCAGGCGTTGGCCGCGTAATCGACACCCTCGCCGCTGCCGCGCTCCAGCGCGTATTCGGCGTTCAAGGTCAGTGCCGGCACGCCGGGAACCTTGGCATTGAGCGCCCTCAGGTTGTACACCCGCATGCCGTCCCGGCGTCGGGGAAGCGTGCTGCCTCTCGGGCCAAGGGCATTGACCTTCAAGGCCATGGCGCCGAGCGTCACCTGATCATCGAGGTTGTAATCGAGGTTGACGCCGGTCATCCGGAAATCGCCCAGATCATCATCGGTGCGCAGGGTGAACGCCTGAGACTTCAGTGCGCCGTGGTCCCAGGCCAGGATCGCCGAGTCCTTGAAGGCGGTCCGAGGGCCCAGCCAGTAGGCAGCGTCTTTGTGCTGGTCGAGGTTACCGTCCATGACGATGAACCCCGTGCCAATCATGTAGTTCTGGCGGCCGGCGGTCAGCTTCCATTCGCCGGCGCGGAAACCACCGTAGAGTTCTTCGGCCGCGACCTTGCCGTCGGAACTGCGGGTGAAGCCACCGGCATCACCGTCGCCGAACGTGCTTGCCGCCACCAGCGAACCGCCCGCCAGCAGGCTGAAATCGGGTTGCACCGCGTACTCAAATTTGGCGCCCGGTTTTACGTAGAACTCTTGCCAGTTGATCCGGGCGCCGCCGTTTTTGCCGTTGCGCGCATCCACACGGCCGCTGCCGAAGTTGACGCCACGACTGAACAGCGTCGCCCCGCCCACCGTGAGGTTGACTTCACCCTTGAGATTGCCGTCCTCAAAGGTGTAGCCCGCCCATGCGACGTGGGAGGTCAAGGGTAAGCCGACCGCTAAGAGCGCTCGAGAGAAACGCTTGGTGAAAACCATAAGAAGCTCCTGTGGAATTATTGTTGTTACAGGGCAGTCAATGGCGACGCAGGGCGTCGCCAACACCTGGGCAAGCCAGGTGAATAGAACGCAAGACTCTTATTTTTTGACGAGGTCAGTGACTCAGGTGGGCGGCAATCGCGCGCAGCATGCGCACGCTGTCGGTATCGAACGGGCTGACCGCCTCGTTCAGCGACGATTGCTTGACGATCACCACGCCGGACGGTTTGTCGATGAACAGGTATTGACCGTGAATACCCCCGGCCATCAGGGCCTGGCTGTGGTCGTTGAACACGTACCACTGGCTTCGATAGGACGCACCGGGTGTCCAGTGGGAGAACTCGGCGTTTTGCGCGTAAACCGCCGGGTCGGCCCCTGCGGTGATGCGGGCGACGGTCTCGGGCGACAGCAGCTCAACCCCGTCCTGGCGGCCGTTGTTGGCCAGCAGGCGACCAAAACGCGCCATGTCGCGCAAGGTGGCACTAAAGCCCGCCCCGGCGACATTACGCCCCCACGGATCGGCGATGAAATACCCGTCACGGTCGCACCCCAACTGCTGCCAGATACCCTCCAGCAGCTCACTGCAGGCGCTGCCCGAAGCCCGCTCCATCACCCACGCCAAGGCTTCGGTGGTGGCGGTCACGTAGTGGAAAAACCCGCCGTGCACGCCACGTTTTTTCAGCGACGGCAGGTATTGGTACAACGACTCGAACTGAGCGTATTGCGCCAATGCCGGCTGGAAGCCACAGGCATAGCCGTACTGCGAGCTCTCTGAATTGGGGTCGTCATAGACCTCGCTGTAATCGATGCCCACCGCCATGTCGAAAAGCTGGCGCACCGTCGCATCACCAAACGCGCTGCCCACCAGTTCCGGCACGTAGTACGCGGCGGGCAGCTCGGGGTTGAGCACGCCGCGGGTCACCAGTTCTTCGCCCAGGGTGCCGACCAGTGATTTGGTCACCGAGAACATGATGTGCCGGTCACAGGCGCGCTGGCCGTTGAAGTAGCGTTCGAACAGCACGGTGTCACCCTGCATCACCAAAAAGGCATCGGTCTGGCTGGCCAGCAGATGCTCAATGACACTCACGCTCAACCCGCACTCACTGTCGAAGTACAGGGCATCCAATGCCTGTGGCGCGGTGTTCAAGGGCCCGGCGGGGCCGGCGCCCGCGCGCACATCGATGGAGGGACGCAGTCGCGCCAGGTTGCGAAACCCCCACTGGTTAAAGGGCGGGCGCATCCAGTTGTGCCAAGTGACGCGGTATTTGGGCCCCGCCGGGAAGCCCTGCATCAGTAAAGGCGCCAAGCGGGGCTGGGTGGAAGACTCGTTCGTCTCAACGTAAAGGCTGGCCAATGACGGCATGATGTTCTGACCCATGGGATAACCCTGGAAATGACTCTGCATGCGAGCAGATGCCAGGTAATAATTAACCGGCAAATATTCTTTAGTCAATAAATCTTTTAATCAAATAACCAAAGACCTGTTCGGTTTCATTCTGACGTGACCGATCTGCGCTGCTGTACATTGTCCTTAAATCCCCAGACTTAACGAACGCGGTTAACTATGCTGAAGGACCCGTCCCGACTTTCCCCACAGTGACCCCTATCGGAGACCCAACATGAATCCAAACGCCACCGCCCTTGTCTTGATCGAATTCCAGAACGACTTCACCACGACCGGCGGCGTGTTCCATGACGCCGTCAAAGACGTCATGCACACCGGCGACATGCTGGCCAACACCGCAACCACGGTGCAGCAAGCCCGCACACTCGGGGTGAAGATCATCCACCTGCCGATCCAGTTCGCCGACGGCTATCCGGAGCTGACCACGCGCGATTACGGGATTCTCAAAGGTGTCGCCGACGGCAGCGCGTTCCGCACCGGCAGTTGGGGCGCCGAGATCTCGGAAGCGATCACCCGTGAAACCGGCGATATTCTCGTGGAAGGCAAGCGCGGGCTGGATGGTTTTGCGACCACGGGCCTGGACCTGGTGCTGCGCAACAACGGTATCCAGAACCTGGTGGTGGCAGGGTTTCTGACCAACTGTTGTGTCGAGGGTACGGTGCGGTCAGGGTATGAGAAGGGTTATAACGTGGTGACCTTGAGCGACTGCACGGCGACGTTCACCGATGAGCAACAAAAGGCCGCTGAAAACTTCACGCTGCCCATGTTTTCGCAGGTGTTGCGGCACACCGAGTTCCTTGGGGCGTTGCGCGAAAAATAAGCAAAAAAAGGGGCGACTGATCCATCAGTCGCCCCCTTTTTGCTTAGCCCTGGGAATGGCTTATCCGTTCAACGTCAGCCCCGGATAGGCCCGCACAGGCACCTTGTGCCGTTGCGGTTGCTGCCGGGCGAGCTGCGCCTGGACCTGTGCGACGGCATCCAGCACGCGCTGCGCCCATTGCTCGTCTTCCGGGTCCACGACCACAACGCGGAAACCGTGATCGAAGCCTTCAAGCTGAACACCCTCGGAGTCATCGACATGCAGGTCGATGTCGAATGCCGGCGGGAATTTCGACGGTGTGCTCGACAGCCCGCGCTCCGTGAGCGCTTGATTGTGCCGCACACTGTTGACCACGCCATCGACGTGGATGCCGTACAGCAGCAACCAACGGCGGATGTAGGACGGGGTCCGGCCGGACGAGGTGTAGACCCAGACGCTGCAACCCTGGCGACGCAGTTCGCGGGTCAGGGCGCGGGTGCCGCTGCGCAGCGGCTCACCCAGCCAACGGTGTACACATGCCGGCAAACGGCTGTGCTCGGTCGCGCTGTGGTGAAGCTGGCAGGCCAGCGTGTCGTCGATATCAAAAGAGATACGGATACGCTGACGCTTGAACACCCGCTTGATTGTGTCGAGCACTGGGTACCTTCCCATCAATGGCCCCCTTGGCAGACGGGCGCCGGTGTGTCGCTCAGGAAAAACGCCATAGGGTCAGGGGCCTTATCTTCCAGGAACGCTGCATATTTTTTCTTGATCTTGGGCAATTCGTACAATGCCATTACGCCATGTTTGGCGGAGTTACGTATGACCGAGGACGGGTTGAAATAGCCCTCGGCGTTGTCCAGCGTCAGTACGAACGGCGGCAAGCCCTCGCGCATCAGCAGGTAGCTGACAATCAGCGACCCACTGCGGTGATTGCCTTCGACAAACAACTGCGGCCTGCTGAGGACTCGCACGTAGACACCGGCGGCGCGCTTCCACACCGATTCACTGTGGTGCCTGCAGTACCAGCCGTATAAATCCTTGATGCCACCCTCGACATTGTTGAAAAAATGCTCTTCGGTGGCCGCCAGGTGTTGGGCGTATTCCTGCCGGCGAACCGGGTCTTTGCCGCAGAGCACGGTGGCATTGATCTCCAGCATCAGGTTCAGTTGCTGGAGGTCGAACAGGTCAATACCGCGCGCAACATAGTCGTCAATCAGGGCGTAGCCTTCAAGCACATTCTGCAGCACTTCGTCCGTCAGCGGGTCGCGTGGCTCGGTAAAGTCCCGGCTGAGCTGGGCAAAACGGTTCTGTACCTCGCGCAGTGCGCGTTCAATCGCGGCCAGATCAAGACGATGCGTTGCAGACATTGGCAATCCTGAAAAACGGTGCATGAGTCGGTCAGCTGAACTTGCCGCTGATGTAGTCACCGGTCATTTGTTCGCGTGGGTTCTCGAAAATCTGCGTGGTGGCGCCCATTTCGACCAGATAGCCGGTGCGCGTGCCCTGGGAGATATCCACCGAGAAAAACGCGGTGGTATCGGCCACACGAATCGCCTGCTGCATGTTGTGGGTCACCAGCGCGATGGTGTAGTCCTTCTTCAACTCGACCATCAGTTCTTCAACCCGGCGCGTGGCAATCGGGTCCAGTGCCGAGCACGGCTCATCCAGCAGCAACACTTCCGGCTCGGTGGCAATGGCGCGGGCGATGCACAGGCGTTGCTGTTGGCCGCCGGAGAGCGACAGGCCGCTGACCTTGAGCTTGTCCTTGACCTCATCCCACAGCGCGGCGCCTTGCAGCGCGTGCTTGACGCGGTCGCCCAGGTCGCCCTTGTAGCGGTTGAGACGCAGGCCAAAGGCCACGTTGTCAAAAATGCTCATCGAAAACGGGTTGGGCTGCTGGAAAACCATGCCGATGTAACGGCGCACGACTACAGGGTCAACGCCCTTGCCGTACACATCCTGGCCGAGGAAATGCACATGGCCCTCGAAACGGAAGCCCTTCACCAGGTCGTTCATGCGGTTGAGGCTGCGCAATACAGTCGATTTGCCGCAGCCGGACGGGCCAATGAAACCGGTGATCTTGTTTTTCTCGATCGGCACATGGCTGTCACGCACCGCCATGAAGTTGCCGTAGAAAATCTTGTCCAGCTTGCAGTCCATGACCACAGGCGACTGGGTGATAAACGGAGCGGCTATTTGCGCGGATGACATGTTCAAAATTCAGGTGCTCCCGTTCTTAGTACTTGGGCTTGCCGAAAATACGGCTCACGATATTCACGACCAGTACGATCATTACCAGCACCAACGAGGCCGCCCAGGCGAGCTCAAGCTGGTTGTCGAAGGGCATGCCGGAGAAGTTGTAAATCAGCACGGCCAGGGAGGCCGTCGGATTCATGACTGCCAGGCTGCCGTCGTGGTAGATCCAGTAGTTGCTGAACAGCGCGGTGAACAACAGCGGTGCGGTTTCGCCGGCGGCGCGTGCCACGGCGAGCATCACGCCCGTGAGGATCGCGGGCATGCCGGTGGGCAAGACGATTTTCCAGATCACCTGCGAACGGGTGCAGCCCATCCCGTAGGCGGCATCCTTCATGATCTTGGGCACCATCTTCATCGACTCTTCGGCCGTCAGCACCACGATAGGCAGCATCAGCACGGCCAACGCCACGCCACCCGCCGGTGCCGAGTACGTGCCGGTGGTCATCACCACCAGGGCGTAGGCAAACACACCGGCCAGAATCGACGGCAAGCCGGTGAGCATTTTCGCGGCAAAGCGCGAGGCGTTTGCCAGCTTGCTGTCTGGCCCCAGTTCAGCCAGGAAAATCGCCGCCATAATGCCAACCGGCACTGCGATAGCGGCCGCGATACCGACCATGACGAAGGTGCCCGCCATGGCGTTGCCGAAACCACCGCCGGTCTCGAAACCGGTGGGCGGCAATTCGGTGAACACTTCCAGGCTCAAGCGTGCACCGCCACGGGTGATCAGCATGTAGAGCACGGAAATCAGCGGCACGCTGGCCAGCAACGCCCCGAACCACACCAGGGTGGTCAGGACCAGGCTGCGCAGGGCACGGCCTTCAAACCGGCGCTGCAGGCTGGGCATGGCGGTGATAGGCGAAGAAAGGTCAGTCATTGTTTAGTCCCCCGCTGGGCGTAGACCATGATCATCGAACCGATGACATTCACCAGCAACGTGATGAACATCAGCACCAGTGCGGCGTACATCAGCACTTCGATCTCGTTCGGGCCGGCTTCGGGGAAGTTCAGCGCCAACAAGGCCGCCAGCGTGTTGGCCGGTGCAAACAGCGACAGAGAAATGTTGTTGGCGTTACCGACCAACATGGCCAGTGCCATGGTTTCACCCAAGGCGCGGCCCAGGCCCAGCACCAGCGAACCGAAGATGCCGGTCGCGGCGGATGGCACCATTACCTTGAGAATCGCTTCCCAGTGGGTGGTACCCATGCCGTAGGCGGCTTGCTTGGTTTTCATCGGCACACCCGTGAGGGCGTCCTGGGAGACGGCAGCGATGGTCGGCAAAATCATGATGGCCAACACCAGGGCTGCCGGAAGCAAGCCCGGCCCGCTCAAGGAGGTGCCGAAAAACGGAATCCAGCCGAGCTCGCTGTTCAACCACGCGGTCAGCGGGCGAATCGCCGGGATCACCACATATATCCCCCACAGGCCGTAAACGACGCTGGGGATCGCGGCGAGCAACTCGACGATGGTGCGAAACACTGCAGCAAGCTTGGCGGGCAAAAAGTCCTGAGTCAGGAAGATCGCCATGCTGACGCCAAAAAAACCGGCGATCAGCAACGCGATGAAGGCGCTGTACAGCGTGCCCCAAATCGCCGGCAGAATGCCGTATTTACCTTGGTTAACGTCCCAGACGCTGCCGAAGAGCACATCAAAGCCGTGCTTTTCCATGCCTGGAAGTGCCTTGCGCCCTACTTCGAAGACCAGCGCGAATACCAGCGCCAGCACCAGCACCACGCCTATGCGTGCAAGTGCACGGAAGGTGCGGTCAACCAGGAAGTCCTTCGTGGACGGCGGCTGGCACGCAGAATCCGGGTTATCCGGTACGACAAAAGGTGTGTTCATGGGCTAATTCCGGAACAAGGGGGGAACGCTCCCGGCAAGGATGAAACCCTCACCGAGAGCGGCCTGGCGAGCCTTACTTAATGTTGGCGGACGCTTTACGAACCTGTTCGACCACCGATGGCGGCAGTGGGATGTAGCCCATCGAATCAGCGATTTTCTGACCTTCAGTCAAGCTGTACTCGACCATTTCACGCATGGCCTTGGCTTTGGCTGGGTTGCCGTTGTCCTTGCGGAAGATCATCCAGGTGTAGGACGTGATCGGGTAGGACTTGGCGCCATCCGGATCCGGCAGCCAGGCCACCAGGCTTTCCGGCATTTTCACCGCGGCCAGGGCTTCGGCGCCGCTTTCGGCGTTCGGTACCACGTACTTGCCGGCCTTGTTCTGCAGTTGGGCAAAGTCAACCTTGGCCAGCTTGGCGAAGCCGTACTCGATGTAGCCGATTGCGCCTGGGGTCTGGCGTACGGTGGCGGTCACACCATCGTTCTTCGGCGACTTGATGAATTTGTCGCTGGCGGGCCAGTTGACGGTGTTGCCTTCGCCCAAGTCCTTCTGGAACTCAGCGTTGATCGCCGCCAGGTGCTTGGTGAAGACGGCGGTGGTGCCGCTGGAGTCTGCGCGCACCACAACGGTGATCGGCATGTCAGGCAGTTTCAGGCCTGGGTTGGCGGCAACGATCTTTGGATCGTTCCACTTGGTGATCTTGCCCAGGAAGATGTTCGAGTACACATCGCGAGGCAATTTGAGTTCTTTAGGATTGCCCGGCAGGTTAAACGCCAGCACGATTTCACCCGCGGTCATCGGCAGCAGTTGCACGCCTTCGGCCACCTTGGCGATGTCTTCGTCTTTCATGGCCGAGTCGCTGGCGGCGAAATCGACGGTCTTGTTCAGGAAGTCCTGTACACCCGCACCGCTCCCCTTGGACTGGTAGTCAACCGTGACACCTTCGGTTTTCTTGCTGAAATCCTTGAACCAGGTGAGGTAGATCGGCGCTGGGAAACTCGCACCGGAACCGGTCAGGCGGATGCTTTCGGCGGCAAACACCGAGGTGGCACTGAGAGAAACCGCAACGGCGAGTGCAGCAGACTTCATCAGACGTTTCATTAAGGAAAATCCTTGTGATTTCGGGCTCGGCAACTCTGCAACAATCTTGTTACGGTTTTATGAACGTGCAGTGGCAAAACGCCCAGTTGTCCCCCTCTCCCGCCACAACACCGCATTTTGTGGTCATTGGTTCGTAACAAAATGCGACTAAGACTTTGCCATCCCCCACGACGCGAGTTCCGCCATGTCCTCACTAGAAGACACCTTGATACAGCGCATCCACCGTGAATTGCTCGATCACAGTGACGAAGAGCTGGAACTGGAATTATCCGAAGATGGCCATGATCTGAACGCGCTGTTTGATGAGCACGTCGGTGAAGGAAGCGAAAAAGCCGCGCGCCGCATTTATTTCAGCGAACTGTTCCGCCTGCAAGGCGAACTGGTGAAATTGCAGAGCTGGGTGGTCAAGACCGGCCACAAGGTGGTGATCCTGTTCGAAGGACGGGATGCCGCCGGCAAGGGTGGCGTGATCAAGCGCATCACCCAGCGCCTGAACCCGAGGGTCTGCCGAGTGGCTGCGCTGCCGGCGCCCAATGACCGTGAACAGACGCAGTGGTACTTCCAGCGCTACGTCTCACACCTGCCAGCCGCCGGCGAAATCGTGCTGTTCGACCGTAGTTGGTACAACCGCGCCGGTGTCGAGCAAGTCATGGGTTTTTGCAACGAGGACCAGTACGAAGAGTTCTTCCGCACCGTTCCGGAGTTCGAACGGATGCTCGCCCGCTCCGGCATCCAACTGATCAAGTACTGGTTTTCGATCTCCGACCAGGAACAGCACCTGCGTTTTCTCAGTCGCATTCACGACCCGCTCAAGCAATGGAAACTCAGCCCTATGGACCTTGAGTCGCGTCGGCGCTGGGAAGCGTATACGAAGGCCAAGGAAATCATGCTCGAACGCACCCACATCGCCGAAGCGCCGTGGTGGGTGGTACAAGCCGATGACAAGAAGAAAGCCCGACTCAACTGCATCCACCACTTGCTTGGGCAGATGCCGTATGAAGAAGTCGAGCTGCCGGTGATCGAACTGCCGCAGCGCGTGAGGCAGGAGGATTATTCGCGCAGCCCGACGCCGCCGGAACTCATCGTGCCGCAGCGCTACTGATTAGCCCCATCGCGGGTAGGTGGCGGGCGGCATCACGAATCGGGATGTTCGCTCGCCTCCCTGTTTTTTCAGACCCGTCTTAAATCATCTCCTGCCTGACATCGGTACGCTGGCCCCTTCCCTACCCCTATGTGGAACGCGCCCGGCGCACAGCTGACAGGTACCCTCGCCATGATCGAAAAACACCTGCGGATCCTCATCGTGGATTCGCTTCACGCCCATGTCGTGCAGATCGAAAAGCTGCTGAACCGCATGGGCTATCACTGCATCGCCACCGCCAGCAGCGACCGGGAAGGCCGGCAATTGAGTCGCGCCGGGCTAAGGCGCTTCGATGTGCTGCTGGCCGCTGACCACGTGGTACGCAAGCCTGGCGTGGCGGGTTCGGCGTTTGATGCTTACGACATCGCGAACGTGTTTATCTATGGCCGGCCTGTCGACAGCGAACAGGTGCACCTGCCCAGCCACGGTGAGCGTTACTGGCGCTGCGGCTTACCGGAATACCTGGTACTGGAGTGGTTCATGGCCCGCTCCAAGCGCAGCCTGACGGAGGCTGCCGCTCACCCTTTGCGAACGCCTTGCACAGACTCACCCGGTTACTTTGCGCTGCCAGGCGCAAGGTGACCGGGGGGGCGTCAGATCGGGGCGCTGCTGACGACCCTTAGCGCCAACCCTTCATACGCATCCAGCGTGATGGTGAACGCTCCCTCCGCCGTCAAATCCCCCTCGACCCGTTCGTTGATGATGTCCACCACCATCCCCGCAGCGATATCCGGCAGGTGCAGGGTCTCGGTGATCGGCGTGGCGCCGAAGTTCAACGCAGTGATTTGCGTGCCTTTGCCGGCCGGCAATTCGTGGACCATCACCAACAGCCCTGGGTTTTGCACTTCCGGCACCTGGATCTGGCGGCTGGCGGCGATGTCGTAGGCCCGGCGCACCGCGAGGATTTTCTGCAGTTGCGAGGCGAAGGACTCAGGGTCCTGCAATTGGCTGTTGAGGCTGCCATACAAGCTTTTCGAGCGCGGCATATGGCCGGCGGATAATTCTGCGTCCGGGTTCAGGTCCACCAGGTCATAGGCGCCGCGATGAATCCAGCGCGTGTCGCCATCCTGCATCAAATGCTCGACCTCTTCGGCGGCCAGCGGCAACGCGCCCACCAAGTCCCAGCCCGACAAGGCAAATACCCCAGGCTGCATGGCGTTGTACATCACCAACAGCAAATGGATCTGGCGAATCTGCAGAATATCCGCCGCGGTAATGGCCTCCAGATCTCGAATCCCCAGCGCCGCCGTGATGATGCTGGCGGTGGTGCAGGACACGCCATTGGTCACAAACTTGAGGTTGTAGGGGGCATGTTCGCCGGTCAGGCGTTCGTACATCTGTTCGCGAATATGCTCGCGCAGGATATTGCCGGGGAAGGTCTGACCCTGGTACAGGAAGGTGTCATGGGCGTGCAGGGTCCAGAAGTGCACCAATTCCAGGGTCAATTCATCGTGATTCTGCAACGCATGGATCAGCGAACCGGGATCGATGCCCTGGCGGTGCATTTCGCGCAGCATCAGGCGCAGGAACTCGGCGTCGCCCATCAGCAACGCGTGCTGGTATGCAGGGCGGGTGATGAAGTCGTAGGACAGATCGGCACCGCCGTGAGACATGGACGCAATGTCATCCACGGTGAGGTTCAACTCCTGGAAGCTGAAGCCACCGGCTTTGCGAATCGCCCCGCCCAGCAGTTGGTTGCCGGTGATCGACAGCGGATGGCTCTCGGACCAGGCCGTGCCGTCCAGCTTGCGTTCCACGCCGAGGAACCCATTGGCGTCCAGGCGCAGGATCTTCGCCCCCATCACGTCGATGGCATGCAGGGCATCGCCGATGATCATCTGTTGCGCGGCGAAGGTCGGGTCCAACCAATTCAGCGACGGTTGGCCTTCCTTGAAGTAGTGCAGGTACACCCAGCGGCGCGGCTTGCCATCCACGCCCAACACCACGTTTGTGGCGCTCCAGTCGGTTTCCTTGACGCCGGGCTCAAAGAAGATCACGCGCTGCAACTGGCCGACGATGTAGTGTTTGTCACGCAAGGCATCAACCTGGACGGGGCTGAGGTTCTGCGCATCGCGGCCCTCTGCGACGTCAGGAAGCAATGACCAATCTTCTTCGCGGATCTCCACCATATGGTAAAGGCCGGGATAATCCTCGTACGCCATCTCGGCCAGGCGAAAATCCGCGCCCTTGCCGGTATGGGACGGGATTACGTCGTCGATGATCACCGCATTGTGCGCCGCCGCCATGCGCGTCAACGCCTGCAATTGCGCTTCGGTGCCCAGTTGCGGGTCGATCTCGAAACTGATGCGGTCGAAATTGCCGTCGATGGTGGGCGTGTGCTCCGAGCCGTTCAGGCCGCCGGATTTTTTCAACGGGCCGTTATGGATGCCTTGAATGCCGATCTTCGACAAGGCATGCCACAGCGCTTCATCCCCCAGCGCCTCCAACACCGTGCCGCCCTCACGGGTCACAATCGACGCCGGGTAGGCGGTAAACCACACGGACGACAAGGCCGAGGCATCCCGTGGCCGCGTCTGCGCATAGGGTTGCTGCCACAACCGGCCCTGGCCCGAATAGAGCTTGGCCCGCTGGCGTGCCGCGTGCAGCATCGATTGTTCCACCAGCCAGTTCACTTGGTTGTTTTCAGCCGCCGTCATAAGCCTGATACCTGTCGTCGTGAAGCATTACTCGTGAACATATGAGGGT
>Ga0209173_100508_pt1 | contig 18317 bp, 16 predicted proteins | sample SynthPrep_16_END_FD_187206 | JGI IMG/M metagenome (GOLD analysis project Ga0209173, IMG submission 187206) | Synthetic microbial communities from Ohio, USA - SynthPrep_16_END_DS12_MetaG (SPAdes) (version 2) | ecosystem: Engineered > Bioreactor > Aerobic > Activated sludge | place: USA: Ohio... | reverse complement strand
AAAAAACGTCATCGGCGAGATCACCACTCGTTTCGAAAAAGCCGGCCTGAAGGTTGTAGCTTCGAAACTCAAGCAACTGTCCAAGGCTGAAGCTGAAGGCTTCTACGCTGAGCACAGCGCTCGTGGTTTCTTCGGCGACCTGGTTGCCTTCATGATCTCCGGCCCTGTTGTTGTTCAGGTTCTGGAAGGCGAAAACGCTATCGCTCTGAACCGTGAGCTGATGGGCGCTACCAACCCTAAAGAAGCTGCTGCCGGCACCATCCGTGCTGACTTCGCTGAATCGATCGACGCCAACGCCGTTCACGGTTCGGACTCCGAAGCCGCTGCTGCCCGCGAAATCTCGTACTTTTTCGCTGCTACTGAAGTAACCGCTCGCTAAGCATTGGCTTAAAAGAGCGAAGGTGAATCCATGACTACATTGACTGCAAAAACCAACCTGCTGGGTCTGACTCAACAGGAAATGGAAAAATTCTTCGACTCAATCGGGGAGAAGCGTTTTCGTGCCGCTCAGGTAATGAAGTGGATTCACCATCTTGGCGTCGATGATTTCGACGCCATGACGAACGTCAGCAAGGCCCTGCGCGACAAGCTCAAGGCCATTGCCGAAGTTCGCGGGCCCGAAGTGGTCAGCGAGGACATTTCCACCGATGGCACCCGTAAGTGGGTGGTGCGCGTGGCGTCCGGCAGCTGCGTCGAGACCGTGTACATTCCCCAGGGCAAGCGCGGCACTCTGTGCGTTTCGTCCCAGGCAGGCTGTGCCCTGGACTGCAGTTTCTGCTCCACCGGCAAGCAAGGTTTCAACAGCAACCTCACCGCCGCCGAAGTCATCGGCCAGGTGTGGATTGCCAATAAATCGTTCGGCAGCATCCCGGCGACCGCCGACCGTGCCATCACCAACGTGGTGATGATGGGCATGGGCGAGCCGCTGCTGAACTTCGACAACGTTGTTGCGGCCATGCACCTGATGATGGACGACCTGGGCTACGGCATCTCCAAGCGCCGCGTGACCCTGTCGACCTCCGGCGTGGTACCGATGATCGATGAGCTGGCCAAGCACATCGACGTCTCCCTGGCGTTGTCGCTGCACGCACCGAATGACGCATTGCGTAACCAATTGGTGCCGATCAACAAGAAGTATCCGCTTAAGATGCTGCTCGAATCTTGCCAGCGCTACATGGCGACCTTGGGCGAAAAGCGTGTGTTGACCATTGAGTACACCATGCTCAAGGACATCAACGACAAGGTCGAGCACGCGGTCGAGATGATCGAGTTGCTCAAGAACGTACCGTGCAAGATCAACCTGATTCCATTTAACCCGTTTCCCCATTCTGGCTATGAGCGGCCGAGCAACAACGCCATCCGCCGTTTCCAGGATCAACTGCACCATGCAGGCTTCAATGTCACCGTGCGCACCACCCGCGGCGAAGACATCGATGCGGCATGTGGCCAATTGGTAGGACAGGTGCTGGATCGCACCCGTCGCAGCGAACGTTATATCGCCGTGCGTGAATTGAGTGCCGCCGACGATATGCCGCAAAGCGCCGCGACTCGAACCTGAGAGAGGATCTCTATGCCCTTGCGCCTTGCGCTGCTTTTGCTTGTTGCCAGCCTCGCGGCTGGCTGTGTTTCATCGGGCCATGACAGCCCGTTGCAAACCGGCAAGGGCCGTGACGAAGCGCGAGCTGCCTATGTGCAGCTGGGCTTGGGGTACTTGCAGCAAGGGATGACCGAACAGGCCAAGGTGCCGCTGAAGAAGGCCCTTGAGCTGGATGGCAGCGACGCTGACGCCAATGCTGCGCTGGCTTTGGTGTTCCAGGCCCAGGCCGAGCCCGAGCTGGCCGATCAATATTACCACAAGGCCCTGGCCACACGCCCTGGCGACCCAAGACTGCTGAATAACTACGGCAGTTTTTTGTTTGCGCAGAAACGTTATGCCCAGGCATCCGAATATTTCCAGCAGGCTGCGGCCGATACCCTCTATCCTGAGCGTTCGCGGGTTTTCGAGAACCTGGGGGTGACCTCAATGCTTCTCGGCCAGCGCGACACCGCACGCCAGCAACTGGAAAAAGCCCTGCACCTGAACCAGCGCCAGCCACGGGCCTTGCTCGAAATGGCTGAGTTGTCCTTCGAAGACAGGCATTATGTGCCGGCACGTGACTATTACGAGCGTTTTAGCCTGCTGAGCGGGCAAAATGCACGTAGTCTATTGCTCGGTGTGCGCCTGGCGACGGTTCATGAAGAACGCGACAAGGCCGCACGTTTTGGCCAGCAACTCGAACGACTCTATCCCGGTACGCCGGAATATCAGCAATACCTGTCGGAGCAATGATGAAAGCGGCGCACCCGGAAGTTGTAGCAGCTAATCGTGGAAACCCAGGCGAGACCTTGCGTCAGGCCCGCGAAAGCAATGGTTGGTCGCTGGCAGAAGTGGCCCTCAAGCTCAATTTGACCACGACTTCATTGGGCAACCTTGAAGCTGGCGCATTCGACAAGCTGCCAGGGCACACCTTTGCCCGCGGCTATATCCGCGCCTACGCCAAGTTGCTGGGTATCGACCAGGCTGCATTGGTCCAGGAGTTCGACCAAATCACCGGTACCGATTCCCAGGGCAGCAATGTCCATGGTCTTGGCCGCATTGAAGAGCCTGTGCGGGTTTCCCACACCATTTTGCGCATTGTCAGCCTGTTGCTGCTCATCGCCGTGATCGGCGGTGGTTTTGTATGGTGGCAGGATCAGACCGCCCAGCGTGGCAAGGACTTGTCCAGCAACGCCATGGAGCACGTCGAAGTCGAAAGCGCCGACGGCACCACCCAGATTCATCCGTTGGATGAGCCGGAAGACCAGGCCGTGGCCCAGGGGCAGGCGGCGCCTGAGGCAGAGCCAAGCGCCGAGCAGCCTGCGCCCGAAGCAGGTACTGCCGCCGCAGTGGCACCCGTCGCACCCGCTCCAGCGGTTGCAGTGACGCCTGCTGCTCCAGCTCATACGCCAGCAACGCCAGCAGTACCGGCGCAGGCTCCGGCAACAACGGCTCCCGTCGCCCCGGCGATTTCCGCGCCAACCACCCCGGTACTGATCGCCGGTGATGGCCGAGTCCAAATTACCTACGTCGCTGACTGCTGGACGCAAGTCTCCGATGGCAACGGCAAGGTGCTGTTCAGTGGTCTGAAGCGTAAGGGAGATACACTTGACCAGGGCGGCAAGCCTCCTTTGACGCTGCGTCTGGGCTTTGCCCGTGGCGCGCAAGTGGCCTACAACGGCCAGCCTGTGGACGTGGCGCCGTTCACCAGTGGCGAGACTGCTCGCCTCAAGTTGGGACAATAAAGTCATGCACGGCGAATCTCCAATCAAACGTCGCGTATCGCGCAAGATCTGGGTCGGCTCGGTGCCGGTGGGCGGCGATGCCCCCATCGCAGTACAAAGCATGACCAACAGCGACACCAATGATGTGGCGGCCACTGTCGCCCAGATCAACCGCCTGGAAGCGGCGGGCGTCGACATCGTGCGTGTATCCGTACCGGATATGGACGCTGCCGAAGCCTTTGGCCGCATCAAGCAACTGGTCACGGTGCCGCTGGTCGCCGATATCCACTTCGACTACAAGATCGCGTTGCGCGTGGCCGAGTTGGGCGTCGATTGCCTGCGGATCAACCCGGGCAACATCGGTCGTGAAGACCGGGTTCGCGCCGTGGTGGATGCCGCCCGTGATCGCGGGATTCCAATCCGCATCGGCGTCAACGCCGGCTCCCTGGAAAAAGACCTGCAAAAGAAATACGGCGAGCCGACGCCGGCCGCACTGGTCGAGTCCGCGCTGCGCCACGTTGAACACCTCGAACGCCTGAATTTCCAGGACTTCAAGGTCAGCGTAAAGGCTTCCGACGTGTTCATGGCGGTAGAAGCGTACCGCCTGCTGGCCAAGGAAATCGTCCAGCCGCTGCACCTGGGTATCACCGAAGCCGGCGGTTTACGCTCAGGCACAGTGAAATCTGCGGTGGGTCTCGGTATGCTGCTGGCCGACGGGATTGGCGATACTATTCGCATCTCCCTCGCGGCAGACCCGGTAGAGGAAGTGAAAGTCGGTTACGACATTCTTAAATCCCTGCATTTGCGTTCCCGTGGCATCAACTTCATTGCCTGCCCGAGCTGCTCGCGGCAGAACTTCGACGTGGTGAAAACCATGAACGAACTGGAAGTACGCCTCGAAGACCTGCTGGTGCCGCTGGATGTCGCGGTGATCGGCTGTGTGGTCAACGGGCCGGGTGAGGCCAAAGAGGCCCATGTGGGCCTGACCGGTGGTACGCCAAACCTGATTTACATCGACGGCAAGCCGTCGCAGAAATTGACGAATGACAATCTGGTGGATGAGCTGGAACGGCTGATCCGCCAGAAAGCGGCCGAAAAGGTCGAAGCTGACGCAGCGGTTATCGCGCGCGGCTGATCGAACGAATTTAAGGATTTGATGTGAGCAAGTCTCTGCAAGCCATTCGTGGCATGAACGACATCCTGCCTGAGCAGACGCCCCTGTGGCGCTACTTCGAGGGCACTGTCGCGCGCCTGCTGGATAACTACGGTTACAAGCAGATCCGCATGCCGATCGTCGAGTTCACCGAGCTGTTCAAGCGCTCCATCGGTGAAGTGACCGACATCGTCGAAAAAGAGATGTACACCTTCGAAGACCGCAACGGTGACTCCCTGACCCTGCGTCCGGAAGGTACTGCCGCGTGTGTGCGTGCGGTACTCGAACATGGCCTCACCGGCGGTGGCCAGCCGCAGAAGCTCTGGTACATCGGCCCGATGTTCCGCCACGAGCGTCCGCAGAAAGGCCGTTATCGCCAGTTTCACCAGATCGGCCTGGAAGTCTTCAACCTAGACGGTCCGGACATCGACGCCGAGCTGATCGTGCTGACCTGGCGCCTGTGGGGCATGCTGGGCATCCGTGATGCGGTCAAGCTTGAACTCAATAGCCTGGGCACCAGCGAATCCCGGGGCCGCTACCGCGAAGCCCTGGTGGAATTCCTGTCGGCCCACCTGGACAAGCTGGACGAAGACAGCCAGCGCCGCCTGAAAACCAACCCGCTGCGGGTACTGGACACCAAGAACGCCGAGACCCAGGCCGTACTGGTGGACGCGCCGAAAATGGCCGACTACCTTGACGACGAGTCCCGTATCCACTTCGAGGGCCTCAAGGCTCGCCTGGATGCAGCCGGTATTCCTTACGTCATCAACCCGAAACTGGTGCGTGGCCTCGATTACTACAGCAAGACCGTGTTCGAGTGGGTCACCGACAAGCTCGGCGCCCAGGGCACGGTGTGTGCTGGTGGTCGTTACGACGGCCTGGTCGAGCAGATGGGCGGCAAGCCGACCACCGGCGTAGGTTTTGCCATGGGCATCGAGCGGCTGATCCTGCTGCTGGAAACCCTGGAGCAGGTTCCCGAAGAAATCTCCCGTCAGGTGGACGTGTATTTCTGTGCCTTTGGCGAGGCGGCCGAACTGGCTGCCCTGGCCCTGAGCGAGAAACTGCGCGACCAACTGCCGAACCTGCGCCTGCAAGTCAATGCCGGCGCCGGCAGCTTCAAAAGCCAGTTCAAGAAAGCCGACAAGAGCGGTGCGTTGTATGCATTGATCCTGGGTGATGATGAGTTGGCCCAGCAAGTGGTAAGTTTCAAACCCCTGCGTGGTCAGGGTGAACAACAAAGCATTGCCTTTGATGCGCTTGCAGCGCACCTGGCCACCTGCATCGTGCAGGGTTGAAGCTGTCAAACAGCCGATTTAGCGATTAAGGAGTATTGGGGTGTCGAGTACTGATGATGACCAGCTGGCCGAGTTCAAAGACTGGTGGCAGCGCAACGGCAAGCCCCTGGTCACTGGCGGCTTGCTGGCTTTAGTAGTGGTGTTCGGCTGGCAAGCCTGGCACAAGTATCAGGCTAACCAGTCGCAAGGCGCCTCGATTATCTATCAGCAACTGCTGGAAACCACGCTGACGCCAAACGGCAAGCCTGACCTGGCCCAGGTTGCAGACCTGGCCGGCAAGCTGAAGAGCGAATTCGGCGGTAGCACCTACGCGCAATACGGCAGCCTGTTCGTCGCAAAAGTTGCGGTCGACAACGGCAAGCTGGATGACGCAGCCTCCGAGCTGAAAGCCATCACCGACAAGCCTGCCAACCCGACACTGGGTGAAATCGCACGTCAGCGTCTGGCTCAGGTACTGGCGGCACAGAACAAGGCCGACGAAGCACTGAAACTGCTCGACGGCGATGCTGACAAGGCATTCCTGGCCACTCGTGAAGAGCTCAAGGGCGACCTCCTGGTCCAATTGGGTCGTACCGACGAAGCCAATGCTGCGTACCAAAAAGCCAAGGCGGCGCTGTCTGATGAAGCGGCGGTCGGTGGCTTACAAATCAAGCTCGACGACTTGGCCAAAGGGGATGCGTGACGTGATCCGTTGGAAACATGCAGCATTGCTGGCTCTGGCCGTTTTGGCCGCGGGTTGCAGCAGCAACAGCAAAAAAGAACTGCCTCCGGCCGAGCTGACCAGCTTCAAGGAAGAAGTGGTCCTGCAAAAGCAGTGGAGCCGCTCCATTGGTGACGGTCAGGGCGATCTGTACAACCTGATGGTCCCGGCGATCGACGGTGACACTATCTACGCCGCTGATTCCACCGGTGTTGTGGTCTCCATGGATCGCATGAACGGCGACGTCAAGTGGAAGAAAGACCTCGAACTGCCTGTGTCCGGCGCCGTTGGCGTGGGTTCTGGCCTGGTGATGCTCGGCACGCTGAAAGGCGACGTCGTGGCACTGGATTCGAGCACCGGTGAAGAGAAATGGCGCGCTCGCGTGACCAGTGAAGTGCTCTCGCCGCCTGCTACCAACGGTGACGTGGTTGTCGTGCAGACCCAGGATGACCGTGTGATCGGCCTTGACGCCGCCACCGGTAACCAGCGCTGGTTGTATGACAGCACGCCGGCGGTCCTGACCTTGCGCGGTACCAGCGGTCCGGTTGTAACCAGCAATCTGGCACTGGCAGGTCTGTCGACCGGTAAAGTGGTCGCCCTGGACACCCAGAACGGCGTGCCGGCCTGGGAAACCCGGGTCGCGATTCCTCAAGGTCGTTCGGAACTGGACCGCGTAGTGGACATCGACGGTGGCTTGCTGCTGTCGGGTGATACCCTTTACGTCGCTACTTATCAGGGCCGTGTTGCGGCGCTGGACGTGCAGAGCGGCCGGATCAACTGGCAGCGTGATGCTTCCAGCTACGCCGGTGTCGCCCAAGGGTTTGGCAGCGTCTACGTAAGCCTGGCGTCCGGCACCGTTGAAAGTGTCGACGAGCGTTCCACCACTGCATTGTGGAGCAACGACTCCCTGGCCCGCCGTCAGTTGTCGGCACCGGAAGTGTTCTCCAGCTACGTAGCGGTAGGCGACTTTGAAGGTTACCTGCACCTGCTGAGCCAGGTGGACGGTCGCTTCGTGGGTCGCGAACGTATCGACAGCGACGGCCTGCGTGCCCGTCCGCTGGTGGTAGGTAACATGCTTTACGTGTATGGCAACAGCGGCAAACTGGAAGCGCTGACCATCAAGTAATGGTTTGACTATGCTTGGGGTAATTCCCAGGCGGCCCTGCTTCGGCAGGGCATGCGGCGCTTTCGAGCGCTGCCCCGAGCACCAGCCGCTGCCTTGCAGCGGCTTTTGTATTTTCTGAAATAACGAAGTGGAGAGCCGCATGGTTCCCGTAATCGCCCTGGTGGGCCGACCGAACGTCGGCAAGTCCACCTTGTTCAACCGCCTGACCAGGACTCGCGACGCCATCGTCGGCGACTTGTCCGGTCTGACCCGTGATCGCCAATACGGTGAGGCAAAGTGGCAAGGGCGCTCCTACATTATTGTCGACACCGGTGGTATCTCCGGTGACGAGCATGGCATGGACGAAAAGATGGCCGAGCAGTCGCTGCTGGCCATTGAAGAAGCTGATGTCGTGTTGTTCCTGGTGGACGCCCGCGCGGGCTACACCGCTGCAGACCAGATGATTGGCGAGCACCTGCGCAAGCGCAACAAGCGTTCCTACGTGGTGGCCAACAAGATCGACAACATCGATCCTGAAATGGCCCGCGCCGAGTTCAGCCCGATGGGCCTGGGCGATGCGATCCCGATCGCCGGTGCCCACGGTCGCGGCATCACCCAGATGCTGGAAATCGCCCTGCGCGACTTCCCGCGTGATGACGTGGATGAAGTCGAAGGCGAAGAAGAAATCGTTGCCGAAGGCGAGGAAGCCAAGCGCATTCCTGGCCCAAGCGAAAAAGACGGTATCAAGATCGCGATCATCGGCCGTCCGAACGTCGGCAAGTCGACCCTGGTCAACCGCATGCTCGGTGAAGACCGGGTAATCGTCTATGACGAGCCGGGCACCACTCGCGACAGCATCTACATCCCGTTCGAGCGTAACGACGAGAAGTACACGCTGATCGACACTGCCGGTGTGCGCAAGCGCGGCAAGATCCACGAAGAAGTTGAAAAGTTCTCCGTGGTGAAAACCCTGCAGGCGATCAAAGACGCCAACGTAGTGATCTTCGTCATGGACGCCCGCGAAGGCGTGGTAGACCACGACCTGAACTTGCTGGGCTTTGCCCTGGAAGCCGGTCGCGCCCTGGTGATTGCGATCAACAAGTGGGACGGCATGACGCCGAGCGAGCGCGACTACGTCAAGGTCGAGCTGCAGCGTCGCCTGTTCTTCGTCGAGTTTGCCGATATCCACTTTATATCGGCACTGCACGGTACCGGCGTGGGTAACCTCTACGCCTCGGTGCAGAACTCGTTCAAGTCCGCGGTTACCCGCTGGCCGACCAACCGCCTGACCCAGATTCTTGAAGATGCGGTCAGCGAGCACGCGCCGCCGATGGTCAACAACCGTCGGATCAAGCTGCGCTACGCTCACTTGGGTGGTGCCAACCCGCCGATTATCGTGATTCACGGTAACCAGCTGGAGAAGGTGCCGAAGTCCTACGTGCGTTACCTGGAAAATACCTACCGCCGCGTCTTGAAACTGGTCGGTACGCCGATCCGTATCGAGTTCAAGGGTGGCGAGAACCCGTACGAAGGTAACAAGAACAGCCTCACCGACCGCCAGGTCAACAAAAAGCGCCGGATGATGACGCACCACAAGAAGGCCGACAAAAAGCGCCGCGACAAGCGCTGATCCTGATCGGTTGAAAAAGGGCTCTTTCGGAGCCCTTTTTTTGTGCCTGGCGGTTGACCCTTCGCGGCATGCAGCTTAAAACTTGGGGCTCACCGCAAGGGGCGCACCGATGATCACCAGCAAGCTGCCGAATGTCGGCACCACCATCTTCACCACCATGTCGCAACTCGCTGCCGAAACCGGTGCGCTCAACCTGTCCCAGGGCTTTCCCGACTTTAACGGGCCCCAGGAGTTGCTCGATGGAGTGGGCAGACACATTGCCCTGGGCCATAACCAATACGCCCCGATGACCGGCCTGCCGGTACTGCGCCAGCAAGTGGCGGCCAAGATCGCCCGCAGCTATGGCGCAACGGTGAATGCCGACAGCGAAGTGACCATCACCCCAGGCGCCACTGAAGCGATCTTCTGTGCGATCCAGGCGGTGATCCGCAGCGGTGATGAAGTCATCGTGTTCGATCCGGCCTACGACAGCTACGAGCCTTCTGTGGAACTGGCAGGCGGTCGCTGCGTACACGTGCAACTGGGCCTGGATGATTTCGCCCTGGACTTCGAGCAACTGCGCGCTGCGCTGTCGCCGCGCACCCGCATGATCATCCTCAACAGCCCGCATAACCCCACCGGTGCCCTGATCAGCCGTGCCGAGCTGGACCAGTTGGCCGAGTTGATCCGCGACCGCGACATCTACCTGGTCAGCGACGAGGTCTACGAGCACCTGGTGTTCGACGGTGTGCCCCACGTCAGCGTGCTGGCCCACGAAGAGCTGTATCAGCGTGCGTTTGTGGTCAGTTCGTTCGGCAAGACCTACCACGTCACCGGCTGGAAAACCGGCTACGTGGTCGCGCCGCCAGCCCTCAGCGCCGAGCTGCGCAAGGTGCATCAATATGTCAACTTTTGCGGCGTGACCCCGTTGCAGTACGCTTTGGCAGACTTCATGGCCGAACACCCGGAACACGTCGAGGAGCTGCCGGCTTTTTATCAAGCCAAGCGCGACCTGTTCTGCGACCTGCTGGAACCGTCGCGTTTCAGCTTTACCCGGGTGGCCGGTACCTACTTTCAATTGGTGGATTACTCACAGATTCGCCCGGACCTGGATGACGTCGCCATGTCGCTGTGGATGACCCGCGAACACGGCGTTGCGACCATCCCGGTCTCGGTGTTCTACCAGAACCCACCGCAAGGCCAGCGCCTGGTGCGACTGTGCTTTGCCAAACGCGAGGAGACGCTGCGTCAAGCAGCCGAGAAACTATGCGTGATCTGAGTGCACTGCCCAACCTGAACATCGCCCTGGTGCAAACCACCCTGGCCTGGCACGACCGCCAGGCCAACCTGGAGCATTTTGAACTGCTGCTGGAACAGGCCAAGGGTGCCGACCTGATCGTGCTACCGGAGATGTTCACCACCGGTTTCTCGATGGAATCGGAAACCCTCGCCGAGCCTGAAAACGGCCCCACCCATCAATGGCTGCAGGCCCAGGCGAAGAAGTACAACGCGGTGATCACCGGCAGCGTGATTATCCAGGCCGCCGACCGCAGTCACCGCAACCGCCTGCTGTGGGCGCGACCGGATGGTGAGGTGTTGCACTACGACAAGCGTCACCTGTTCCGTATGGCCGGTGAACACGACCACTACACCCCCGGCGAGCGCCAGGTGCAGTTCGAACTCAAGGGGTGGCGGATTCGTCCGTTGATCTGCTACGACCTGCGATTCCCGGTGTGGAGTCGTGACGCCCAGGACACTGACTTGCTGCTGTACACCGCCAACTGGCCGGGCGCACGTCGCCAGCACTGGAACCGTCTGCTGCCGGCACGGGCCATTGAAAACCTGTGCTACGTGGCGGCGGTGAATCGGGTGGGCACGGACGGCAAGGGCTTTGCCTACACCGGCGACAGCCAGGTCGTGGACTTCCAGGGCGAAAGCCTGCTGAGCGCAGGGGAGGCGGACGGGGTGTTCCAGGTGTGCCTGGACGCAGCGGAATTGGCGGAGTACCGCACACGCTTCCCGGCGAACCTGGATGCGGACAGCTTCGAGTTCACCTGAAGGATTTTCGCCGCCTTATAGATTGCCTTCGCGAGCAAGCCCGCTCCCACATTCGTCCTGCGCTACCTGAAAGAACGCGGTCAAAATGTGGGAGCGGGCTTGCTCGCGAAGAGGCCCTTAAAATCACCACAAATTCCAATAAAAAGGCCCCTGGATTCTCATCCCGGGGCCTTTCGCATTTCAGCGGTCAGTGTTTATGCCGCTTTCGCTTCCAGCTGGCTCAACGAGCGGTTCAGCGCGCTGAACACCGCCTTGAAGCTCGCCGTGGTGATGTTTTCATCAATGCCCACGCCATGCACCGGACGCTCACCGTTCACTCGCAGCTCGATGTAGGCCGCTGCCTTGGCATTGGTGCCGGCACCAATCGCATGTTCGTTGTAATCCATGATCTCCACACCAATCGGCAGCCCGGCCACCAGCGCTTCCAGGGCGCCGTTGCCTTTGCCGTGCCAGCGCAGGTTGGTTTCGCCCTGGCCCTTGCCGGAGACTTCAACTTCCACCGAGCTGTTGCCGTTCTCTTCCTGCAAGCGATGGCTGACCAGCGCGTAAGGAATGTTGGCTTGCAGGTATTCACGCTGCAACAAGCTGTAGATCTGCGCGGCGGTCATCTCCAGGCCCACTCGGTCGGTTTCGGCCTGTACCACCTGGCTGAACTCGATCTGCATGCGGCGCGGCAAGCTGATGCCGTATTCCTGCTCCAGCAGGTAGGCGATGCCGCCTTTGCCCGACTGGCTGTTGACGCGAATCACCGCTTCGTAGCTGCGGCCGATGTCGGCCGGGTCGATCGGCAAGTACGGCACTTCCCACAAGGCGTCGTCTTTCTGCTGGGTGAAGCCCTTGCGGATCGCGTCCTGGTGGGAGCCGGAGAAGGCGGTGTGAACCAGGTCGCCGACGTACGGGTGACGCGGGTGAACCGGGATCTGGTTGCACTCTTCGACAACTTTGCGGATGCCGTCGATGTCGGAGAAGTCCAGCTGAGGGTCGAGGCCCTGGGTGTACATGTTCAGGGCCACGGTGACCAGGTCGACGTTACCGGTACGCTCGCCGTTGCCGAACAGGCAGCCTTCGACACGGTCGGCGCCGGCCATCAGGCCCAACTCGGTGGCGGCTACGCCGGTGCCACGGTCGTTGTGGGTGTGCAGGCTGATGATCACGCTGTCGCGACGGTTGATATGACGACCGAACCACTCGATCTGGTCGGCATAGATGTTCGGGGTGGCGCACTCGACGGTGGCTGGCAGGTTGAGGATCACCTTGTGCTCAGGCGTCGGGTTCCAGACCTCGATCACCGCGTCACAGACTTCCTTGGCGAACTCAAGCTCAGTGGCGCTGAACGTCTCTGGCGAGTATTCGAAGGTCCACTGGGTTTCCGGCTGCTGGGCGGCGTATTTGACGAACAGCTTGGCCGCGTTGACCGCGATCGCCTTGATGCCATCCTTGTCCTGGTTGAACACGATGCGGCGGAACGACGGCGAGGTGGCGTTGTACAAGTGAACGATGGCTTTCTTCGCCCCGCGCAGGGATTCGAAGGTGCGTGCGATCAAGTCTTCACGGCCCTGGGTCAGCACCTGGATGGTGGTGTCCTCGGGGATGTGATTGTCTTCGATCAGGGTGCGCACGAAGTCGAAATCGGTTTGCGACGCAGCCGGGAAGGAGGCTTCGATTTCCTTCACACCGACGGCGACCAGGGTCTTCCAGAAACGCAGCTTTTTCACCGCGTCCATCGGTTCGATCAGCGACTGGTTGCCGTCGCGCAAGTCGGAACTGCACCAGATCGGCGCGGTGGTGATGGTTTTCGAAGGCCAGGTGCGGTCCGGGATATCAATGGTCGGGAACGCGCGGTACTTCGAAGACGGGTCTTTGAGCATGCTCATCGGGAAATCCTTTGTCTAGGGGCCGAGAAAAGGCGGCCTGCCGTAAAACTGTTATTGGGGATAAAGCGGAAGACGAGGCAGATCGATTCAGCCTGGCAGTCGTGCGCTGACTAGGCACAGGCTGCGGTGCTGGCGGAGCTGAATGAGGGTGTGAGAGGTTTTCATAGGTCCAACCCTAACCGCCGGGGTGAAAGATGGCAAGCAGTCGGAAAAAATTGAGAGAAGTTCTGCTATTGCTGAAGAAAACGAGATTTTATGGTTGAGAATTGTGCGTGGGGGTGTTTTGTTTGCGCACCCGTTGCCGGGTGCGCAATTGAGCATTAGGGCTGAAACGCGCCGATAAAGATCGCCGGATCCACCCGTGCGTCGTTCAGGCTGATGTTCCAATGCATATGCGGCCCGGTCGCCCTGCCGGTGGAACCGACCTTGCCCACCACTGCACCACGAGCCAGTTGCTGGCCCACGCTCACATCAATCTTCGACATATGGCAGAACATGCTGATAAAGCCCTGGCCATGGTCGACAAACACGGTGTTGCCGTTGAAGAAGTAGTTGCCGGTCAGGATCACCTTGCCCGCTGCCGGGGTCTTGATCGGCGTGCCGGCGCCCACGGCAAAGTCCAGGCCGGAATGCGGATTCCGCTCCTCGCCATTGAAGAAACGTCGTACGCCGAACTTGCTCGACAGCGGCCCGTTCACCGGCTTGTCCAGCAGCAGGTTGCTCGGCGTGTTCGGGCTGAAACTGCGATACGCCTTGAGCTGGACCGCCAGCTCGCCTTCGATGCGCTTGAGTTGCGCCGGGTCCGGGTTCACCTGGCTCTTGTTCTTCAGGGTGATGTGCTGCTCGGGGTATTTCTTGAAGCCCACGACAAACGGCAGGTTCTGGCTGCCGCTGGTGATGCGTTGGGTGCCGGGCTTGACCGTCAGCGGGATGCCCACAATCGCCAGCCAGTTGTTTTGCTCCTTCACCACCAGCACTGGGCGGTTCATGTAGGTGGCTTTGGGCGCCGTGGCCGAAGTGCCGAGGTCGACCACCGCCACGCCACCGGGCACCGGCTTGTTCAGCAGGCGGGTGATGTAGCTGTCGGCATGGGCGTTAAAGGTCAGGCACAGCAGCATCAACAAACTTAAAAAGCGTGGCATCAATCAATCCAGTAACGAGAGGGTGACGGGCGTCAGGTGGTTGTCTTCCACCCGTACCTGCAATTGGCCTTCACCGAGGCGCGCGGTCAGGCGCTGCCCGGTGTGGGTTTGCGCGGCGTTGCGAATCGCCTGGCCGCGTTCGTCGAGCAAGATGCTGTAGCCGCGTCCAAGCGTCGCCAGCGGGCTGACCACGTGCAGCGTCTGCACCTGGCTTTGCAGTTGCAGGCGACGGGCCTTGAGGCCTTCGCGCATGGCACGGGGCAGGCGTTCGGCAAGGCTGTCCAGGCGTTGGCGCAACAGCGCCAGTTGGCGGCCGGGGTGTTGGCCGGCGAGGCGGGTTTCCAGGCGGATCAAACGCTCGCGACGGGTGTTGAGGCTGCGCTCGAAGGCACGCCGCAGGCGCATGTCCAGGTCATCCAGGCGCTGGGCCTGTTGGCGCAGGCGCTCGCCCGGGTGACGCAGGCGACGAGCCATGCCTTCCAGGCGCAGGCGGTCGTGGGTCAGGCGGTTGCGCATCAGCATCACCAGGCGGCGGTGCAGGTTCTCTACCTGGCGAGTCAGGTGGCTGGAGTCCGGCGCCAACAGCTCGGCAGCGGCGGAAGGCGTTGGGGCGCGTACGTCGGCGACAAAGTCGCTGATCGACACATCGGTCTCATGGCCAACGGCGCTGACGATGGGCGTCACGCAGGCGTCCACCGCACGCGCCACGGCTTCTTCGTTGAAGCACCAGAGGTCTTCCAGCGACCCGCCGCCACGGGCCAGGATCAGCGCGTCGAAGCCGCGTGCATCGGCCAGCTTCAGTGCGCGGACGATCTGCGCCACGGCTTCACGACCTTGTACGGCTGTCGGGATCAACGTCAGTTCCACGTTGGGCGCCCGGCGACGGAACACGCTGATGATGTCGCGAATCACCGCGCCGGTGGGCGAGCTGATAATCCCGATGCGCCGTGGGTGGGCGGGCAGCGGCACCTTGCGCTCGGCACTGAACAGGCCTTCGGCGCTGAGTTTTTCCTTCAGCGCGTCGAAGGCCAGGCGCAGTGCGCCGTCACCGGCCGGCTCCACCGTGTCGAGAATCAGCTGATAGTCGCCACGGCCCTCAAACAGCGAGACCTTGCCCCGCACCTTCACCGCCAGGCCGTCTTTCAACGCCTGGCGCACCCGGGCGGCGTTCTGCCGGAACAGCGCACAACGCACCTGGGCGCCACTGTCCTTGAGGGTGAAATACACGTGGCCGGAGGCCGGGCGGGCGAGGTTGGAGATCTCGCCTTCGACCCAGATATTGGTGAACACGTCTTCCAGCAACACCCGCGCGCGGCCGTTGAGCTGGCTGACAGTCAGGACTTCGCGGTCCAGGCCCAGACGGGCAAAGGGATCTTTAATCATGGGCGGCAGTTTATAGGCATTCGTGCAGGGTTTGACAGAACTGCTCCACCAGCGCGCTCGGCGTTTGCTGGCAGGCGAGGGCGACGGTGCTTTGGCAATCGGGATCGGCCAGGGGTAAAAAATGAATGTTGGCCGGCGCAATGTCCTGCATCGACTCCGGCAGCAAGGCGATCCCGAATCCGGCCTGGATCAGCTGTAACTGCGTGGTCTTGCGCGACATCACCCGCGCCGCCTTGGGGAAAAATCCTGCACGCATGCACAACTCGGCTGACAGGTAACTCAGCCCTCCGCGCTGGGGGTGAGGGATCGAGATAAACGCTTCGTTCTTCAGTTGCGCCAAATCGATACCGGATGTGTGCCCGGCCAACCGGTGGTTCGGCGGCACGGCCAGCAACAGTCGCTCGCTATATAAAGGGACGATGCGCACGCCTTCGCGCTGGCGCAACACCGGTAAGCGCAACAGCCCGACCTCCAGTCGGCCGTCGGCGATTTCTTCCAACTGGGCTTCGGAGGACAGTTTGGCGATGTCCATCGACACGCCCGGGCATCGTTCCAGCCAGGCACCGATGCCGCGCAGCAGGCGGCCACTCATCGGCACCGTGCTCGAATGGCTCATTCGCAGCGTGCCGAGCTGTCCATTGCCCACTTGCGTCGCCATCTCACTGGCCTTGAGCAGTTCGCCCAGCAGGTTGCGTGCCCGCGGATAAAAAGCCTCGCCCGCAGCCGTCAGCCGTGGCTGGCGCGCAGTGCGTTCAAACAGCGGCGTTTGCAGCAGGTTTTCCAGCTCCTTGATCTGCCGGCTCAGTGCCGATTGCGCCACAAACAGCCGCTCGGCCGCTGCGCTGAAGCTGCCGCTCTCGGCGATTTCGACGAAGTAACGCAATTGCCGGGTGGAAATCACAAGTCATGCCTTTTCGAGATGAGTGATGGGCTTTGAACATATTAGTCGCAACGCTTGCCAATGGCTAAAGTGATGGCCATCTCTAATAAGGAATACGTCATGAGTCCGGTCGAGCTGTTGAGTCATTGGTCGTTTGGCGGTGTGGACTGGCTGGTGATCGGCGTGGCGATTGCCCTGGCGTATATCGTGTTCGGCATTGCAGGCTTTGGTACCGCATTGGTGGCGGGGCCGATCCTGATTCTGTTCATGCCGCTGTCGAAGATCATCCCCTTGCTGGTGCTGCTGGATTTTGTCGCGGCCTTCGGCAACCTTCTGCAATCGCGCCGGGATGTGGTGAAACCGGAGTTGTTCAGGCTACTGCCGTGCATGGCGATTGGCTGCACCCTTGGGGTGATCTTCCTGCTCAACCTGCACTCTGATTTATTGCTGCTGTTGATGGGGCTGTTTATCAGCGCCTATGCGATCTACAGCCTGGCGGTGAAGGCCAAGCCCACGCAGATGGCAGCCGGCTGGGCGATTCCCATGGGGGTTGTCGGCGGGCTGTTTGGCGCGTTGTTCGGCAGTGGCGGCTTTCTGTATGCGATCTACCTCAACAGTCGATTGCCCAAGGATGGCGCGCGGGCGACCCAGAGTGCGTTGATCAGTTGCAGCACGGTGGTGCGCCTGAGCCTGTTTCTGATCGCGGGCGTGTATGCCGAGCTACCCTTGTTGATGTTGGCGGTGTGCCTGTTGCCGGCCATGGCGCTCGGGCTGTGGGCGGGGCGGCGGTTGACCCTGCGCATGTCCCGCGAGGCGTTTGTGCGGTTGGTGACCTGGCTGGTGCTGGCCAGCGGCATTGCCTTGATTGCCCGTTACTTGAGTACTTGACCTGATTGTTTCAGGGATTAAGCTGCCAGCCTTCAGGGCCTCTTCGCGAGCAAGCCCGCTCCCACATTTGGAACGCATTCCCCCTGTGGGAGCGGGCTTGCTCGCGAAGGCGCCAGTAGCCACGCCGCAGGACTCCCATGAATTCCCAAAGCATCCTTGTCCCGAAAATCTCCACGCTACCCGTCCACGAACCCCGCGCCCGGGCGATCGTGCGCTGGCTGGTGCGCAAGAACATCGTCAAGGAAGAACTCACCACCTGCGGGCGCACCGGCAACCGCATGGGCTATGCCCTGGCCGACGGTGCCCGCGCCGTGGTGCTGCACCCCGACGCGCTGCCGTTCAACGAGCCGATCAACGGCCTGGAGATCATCTACAAGCGCTGCATCTACACCCCGGCCAAAGGCTTCCTGGAAGAGGCCGGCTGTCCCGAGTGCCTCAAGGAAGTCGGCGAAGCCCTGTTCGAAAGCCTGGAAGACTGGATGCCCGGCCACACCGATAACTTCACCTGCCCGTTGTGTGGGCATGAAGACGACATCAATGGCTTCCTGTTCCTGCAGGAATGCGGCTTTTCCAACCTGGGATTCATCTTCAATAACTGGGCGGAGGCGGGGTTCAAGCAGAGTTTTATCGACGAATTTGCCGACTGGCTGGACCAGAAGATGAGTTGGGTCAAAGTCGAACTTTAATCCGATGTGATCGTTCCCACGCAGAGCGTGGGAACGATCAGCGCTGCAAAAATCATCCATCTATCAGTATTACCAAGTTTGTCAGAGTTTTACATTGAACCCGAGGGGGTGTCTGACTATAATGGCGCGCTTCCATTTTCCCGCTCGGGAGCCCCCGCGATGCTGCGTATCAGCCAAGAAGCTCTGACATTCGACGACATTCTCCTAGTGCCCGGTTATTCCGAGGTGCTTCCTAACGAAGTCA
>Ga0209173_100506_pt1 | contig 18365 bp, 14 predicted proteins | sample SynthPrep_16_END_FD_187206 | JGI IMG/M metagenome (GOLD analysis project Ga0209173, IMG submission 187206) | Synthetic microbial communities from Ohio, USA - SynthPrep_16_END_DS12_MetaG (SPAdes) (version 2) | ecosystem: Engineered > Bioreactor > Aerobic > Activated sludge | place: USA: Ohio... | reverse complement strand
GTCAACGGTGTAGGAGGGTTTGCCATTGATCGTGAGGTTGCCGCCACGGTCATACAGATGGCTGAAGCTATCGATTTGCGAGTAAGCGGTGCTGGCTTGCGCCGCCGACACGATAGCCTTGTCTTTTACTTTTGACATAAACGTACTTCCTTGTTTGCAAGTGCTTCAGTCTTTGATCGATAGGCACCCCGCGGGCGAGATCGTCCTATCACTCGCCTCTTTTGAAGGCGTAAGAAAACTGACACAACTTGAAATCTTTCGTCTACATCTTTTCCAGCATTAGATTCGGGCGCGCAAACAACTTAAGTAATTTGCGCGCCGTGTTTGTTGGGCGGGGTTGACTTTGTCCGACAAAAACAACCTTGGGTTATTTAAATATTAAATAGCGCTAACGCGGCCTAAGTTGTCTGGCGCTGTTAATAATTGGATCCATTATATTGCCAGGGTGTCATTAGCAACATTAAACGGCCATTACTTGTATTAATAACTTCGCGTGCCCCCTATTACCGGGACACCCTCCAGCCTGTTGTGTGTAATACCGACAACAGCGTGTCACCGCTCAGGCCGGGGACCAGCACACCTTGATCGGTGAGCATGTCCTCTCCGGCCAGGATCGCATTGATGATTGCCTCTTCCACAGCCTCGGCCGCGGCGCTGAACAGCGGCGAAATATGGTCGTTGTTGACCATCTGCAACGCGCTGCTGAAAGGCCGGCCCTTACGTCCGTAATCCGCCGGTGGCAAATCCTGGTTGCCGGTGGCAAAGGCCAGGAACAGGTCACCGCTGGAATCCTCGGTACCGCCGCCGGTACGCGCAATACCGATCGACGCGCGTTGCGCCAGGCGCTGGCATTGGTGCGGCAACAGCGGCGCATCAGTGGCGAGGATCACCACGATCGAGCCCATGCCCGGCGTGCCTTGCTCGGCGAAGGGCGACGGAATGTCCATCAACCGACGCCCCACCGGGTAGCCATCCACCCGCAGTTCCTGGCGCTTGCCATGGTTGGCCTGCACCAGCACGCCGACAGTCCAACCGCCCTGCTCCGCCGACAAGCGCCGCGATGCGGTGCCGATGCCGCCCTTGAACTCATGGCAGATCATGCCGGTGCCGCCACCGACCGCGCCTTCCTGCACCGGACCGGTGGCGGCGTTGTCCACCGCTTCGCGCACATGCTCGGGCCCCACGTGCTGACCCCAGATATCGTTGAGCAGGCCGTCATAGGTCTCCATCACCACCGGCATGCACCAGTACACCGCCGGGTCCGCCAGGCGCTCGCGCTCCAGGGCGATCAGGCTGTCGCGCACCATGCCGATGCTGTGGGTATTGGTGATGGCCAGCGGCGTGGTCAGCAACCCCGCCTCGCTGACCCATTCAAGGCCGGTGGCATCACCGTTGCCATTGAGCACGTGGTACCCGGCAAAGCACGGTTGCTGGCGTGCCTCCCCTGCACGCGGCTGGATCACGCTGACGCCGGTGCGCACGTGCTTGCCATCGATACGTGTGTTCAGCGTGCTGTGGCCAACTCGCACACCGGGCACATCGGTGATGGCGTTCCATTTTCCAGGCGTGCCCAGCCCTAACGTAACCCCCAATTGACGTGCGCGCATAACCACTCCTTACAGTTTCTGGAAGACCGGACTCGACCGGCCACTGATGCAATACAGGATCACCGACAGCGCCAGCAGGCCGATGATGATCATGATGTCCCGCACCGAAGCGGCGGCCACCAGGGTGACCAACAGGTAACCGGCGCCGAGTACCGCGAGCACCGCCGGCAACGGCCACAGCGGCATGTGATAGGGATGCTCGCGATCACGCAACAATACCCGGCTCATCAAGGCGCTCAACGCCACCATCAGGTACACCAACATGATCAGCAGCACGCTGAACGAGGTCAGGTCGGCCAGGTTGGAGCTGAAACTCAGCAGCGCCGAAGGAATCGCCAGGAACAGCGTAGCCAACCAAGGCGAATCCCAGCGTGGGTGAATGCGTGTGAACAGCGTGTTGATGCTCGGCGTCCACAGCGCATCGCGCCCGCTGCTGAACACCACGCGGCCGATCTGGATCACGATCGCCACAATCGCGTTGAACACCGACAGGAAGATCCCGGCGCTGACCAGCCGTGATAAGGTTTCATTGCCATGGCTGCTCAACAGGTAGCCGATGGGGTCCGGGCTGCTGATCATCGCGCTCAGGGACGGTGCGCCGATCAACAGTGCGGTGATTGGCACCAGCTCGATGATCACCACCAACCCCAGTGACCACAGCACCGCCTTATGCACGCCTTTGCCGCCGCATTTCATGTCTTCGGCCAGCAACACCGCCGGGCCATAGCCGTTATAGGAAAACAGGCCGATACCCACCGCGCCGATCACCAGGGCCCACGGCGCCAGGTGCAGTACGCCGTTTTCGACGATCTGCGGTTGGAACAGCACGCTGGCCGGTTGCACCGGGTTGCCGAAGCCGATCACCACGATCACCAGCAACGCGGCGATTTCCAGCAACAGGCAGGTACCGGTGATCCAGGCATTGAGTTTGATATTGAGGATGCCCAGGGCGTAACTGCACACGACGATCACCAAGGCGACGGTCTGCGAGTCGAACCGGGTGCCGAGGGCGTTATTCAGGTAGGTCGCCGCGCCGGTGGCCAGTACCGGTGGGATAAACAGCAACATCACCAGCACCGTCAGAAACGTCGCATAGCCCGCCATGCCACCGAACACCCGCTTGGCGTACACATACTCACCCCCTGCGCTGTTGTGGGCGCGGCCGAGTTCGGCGTAACAAAAGGCAAACATCAGTGCGAGCAACCCGGCCATCACAAACGCCAGGAACACGCCGCTGCCGGCCTGCTGGATGGCAAAGGGCGCGATCACGAATACGGAACTGGCCGGCGTCACCGCCGACACGGTGATGGCCACTACATCGAAGACACTCAAGGTGGGTTTCAGCACGCTGTTGGGCGTGGGGGAAGTGCTCATATCGTTATCCTCTTTCGTTGTTCTTGGTGTGAGGCAGATACGAAAAGTCTGAGAGTCACGGGATATGTTTCCCGCTCAATGATGGCGAAGATAAACATTGGGCCTATGCCCGCCAATTCCCCTATTGGCGTACTCCCCTTGACGCGACCCGGCAAAAGCCGAACCCTTGCCCGATCTTTTGCTGGCGGGAGCCTGTCACATGAGCCTGTTTCGGGAGGTTGGGATGCACGCCGGCCTGGGCCGCACCGTCGCACACATCGGCACCGAGCGTTTCTGGAAACAGCTGGTGCTGCTGTTGCACCAGTGCCTGCCTTTCGATAACGCCCTGGCGATCTTCTACCCCTTGGAAGGACCGCCCCAGGCCCTGGAAGAATACGACGCCCAACCCAGCAGCAAACCGGCGTCGATGCTGGTGTACCTCAATGGCTTGTATTTGCTCGACCCGTTTTTCCAGGCGTGTCGTGAGGGTTACGCCAGCGGCGTGTACCGCCTGGAGGAAGTGGCGCCGGATCATTTCCGCCAGAGTGAGTACTTCCTCAATTACTTCCACGACAACGTGCTGGAGGACGAGGTGCAATTGATTCTGCAATTGCCCGGCGCGGGGACGTTGTCGCTGTCATTGGGCAGGCAGCGGCGCTTCAGTGTTGAAGAGACCGGGCTGATGACAACCATGGCCGCCTGGGTATTACCGCTGATGCAACAGCACTGGCAGCAAAGCACCCAGCGAGCACCGGCGATGGACAGCCAGATCAGGGATGCATTGAGCCAGTTCGGCTGTGGCGTGCTCTCGGACCGCGAACTGGAAATCGCCCGCCTGGTGCTGCGCGGGTTCTCGTCCAAGGCCATGGCCGAACGCCTGAATATCTCGCCGGATACCGTGAAAGTGCACCGTCGGCACTTGTACGCGAAGCTGGATATCTCGTCACAGCCGGAGCTGTTTTCGTTGTTTATCCAGTCGTTGGGGCATGATCTGGAGAATCCCTGACCCGTTTGTGGGCCGGTAGGTCGAACGGGCTTCGTGTGGTGAGCGGGCTTGCCCCGCGCTGGGCTGCGAAGCAGCCCCAAGGCCAAGCACCGCGGTTTATCTGGATAACCGCAGCGACCTTATTGGGGCCGCTTCGCGCCCCAGCGCGGGGCAAGCCCGCTCACCACAACAAGCGGGCTAACCATAACAAGCGGGCTCACCCCAACAGCGGTCCGTTTATATCAGGCCTCAGCGGCCGGTGCGAATGGTGTTCCACACCCGCGTGCGCACGCGGTCGATATTCAGCGGCATGGCTTCCAGTGCGAACAGCTTGCCCATCATCTCGGGGCTTGGGTAGATCTTGGTGTCGGCCTTGATCGCCGGGTCTACCAGGCTGTCGGCGGCCTGGTTGCCGTTGGCGTAGTGCACGTAGTTGGTGATGTCGGCCATCACTTCCGGGCGTAGCAGGTAGTTCATGAACGCATAGCCGGCTTTCTCATTAGGCGCGTCGGCAGGCATGGCCACCATGTCGAACCAGATCGCGGCACCTTCCTTGGGAATGTTGTAGCCGATGTTCACGCCATTCTTGGCTTCCTTGGCACGGCTTTCAGCCTGCAGGATGTCGCCGGAGAAGCCGACCGCCACGCAGATGTCGCCGTTGGCCAGGTCTGCGGTGTATTTCGAGGAGTGGAAGTACGCCACGTAGGGTCGCACGTTCATCAACAGGTCTTGCGCCTTCTTATAATCCTCAGCCTTTTTGCTGTGGTGCGGCAAACCCAGGTAGTTGAGTGCGGCCGGTAACAGTTCGGGGCCGTTATCCAGAATCGCCACCCCGCACTTCTGCAGCTTGGCCATGTTCTCGGGCTTGAAGATTAAGTCCCAGGAATCGACAGGCGCGTTGTCGCCCAGTACCGCCTTGACCTTGTCGATGTTGTAGCCAATGCCGGTGCTGCCCCACAGGTACGGGAAGCCATGGGCATTGCCAGGATCATTGTTCTCCAGGGCTTTGAGCAGCACCGGGTTGAGGTTCTTCCAGTTGGGTAACTGGCGCTTGTCGAGCTTCTTCAATGCGCCGCCCTGGATCTGCCGGGCCATGAAATGGTTCGACGGGAAGACCACGTCGTAGCCGGATTTACCGGTCATCAACTTGCCATCGAGGGTTTCATTGCTGTCGTACACGTCGTAGGTGAAACCGATGCCGGTTTCTTTCTGGAAGTTCTGGGTGGTGTCCGGTGCAATGTAGTCCGACCAGTTGTAGATTTTCACCGTCTCGGCGGCCTGGCTGACAGAGGCCACCAACATCAAGGGCAACAGGGCAATGGCTTTCATGGTTCGATTTCCTGGCGGTTTTAGGGCTGTTTTTATGGCAGGCGATCAAGGATCAAAGCGTTACAGAATCAATACGTAGGTCTTGCGCACGGTCTCCTGGATGTCCCAGATGCCGGTGCTGTTGGCCGGCAACATCAGTGCATCGCCGGCTTGTATGTGGACAATTTCACCGTTGTCCGGGGTGAAGGTGCAGCGGCCCTGGATAAAGTGGCAAAACTCCTGGGATTTGATCTGCCGACGCCAGCGCCCTGGGGTGCATTCCCAGATGCCGGTCTCGACGCCGTCGCTGCGCTCGACACTCAGGGTCGAGGCCACGGCGATGGGCTCACCCAGGGGCACCGCGACGGGCGACGAGTCCGGCAGGTGGGCGTTCAGCGTGTCTTTGAATTGAGTGATGCTCATGGGTTTTCCCGTGTGAGTGAAACGTCTTAGTGCATGAAGCCTTCCATGAACCCGGCCACGCCGGTCGCCAGCTTGCGGCGCCAAGGGGCTGTAGTGGGGTCGGCCAACACCTGGTCTTCGTGGACAAAACTGCGAATGATCGCGTTGTAGCCCAGCCAGCGGCAGGGCTCGGGCTCCCAGGGTTTGAGCGCTTCCAGGCCGCGTTCGCGAATCACCCAGGGCTGGTGAACCCGCGGGGTGTCGTGGCCCAGGATCAGGTCGGCCAGGGTGCGGCCGCCCAGGTGGGAGGCGCCGACGCCCTCCCCGCCATACCCCCCGGACAGCGCAATGCCGGTCTTGTGATCGCAAAGCATGTGCGGGCGGAACTGGCGCGACATGCCGAGGTTGCCGCCCCAGGAATGGGTAATCCGCACGTTCTTGAGCTGGGGGAAAAGCTCACCGAACAGGTAGCGACGCAGTTCCACCTCGCTGTCGGTCAAGTCGAAGTTGTGGCGCAGTTTCCCGGCGAACTGGTAGCCGCCGCGCGCACCGAACACCAGGCGGTTGTCCGCCGTGCGCTGGCCGTAGGTGACCTGGCGACTGCTTTCGCCAAAGGCCTGGCCGTGGCTCAGGCCGATCTCATCCCAGGTACTGGCCGGCAAGGGCTCCGTGGCGACGATCAGGCTTTGCACCGGCAGTTGGTAGCGACCCAGCAGTGGCAAGGTGTTGGCGTAGCCCTCCACCGCCGGCACCACCCAGGCGGCCCGGACAGTGGCCTTGGCGGTGCGCAGGCTGCCGGACTGCCAGTGGGTGACCGGGCTGTTTTCGTAAAGGGTCACGCCCAGGCGCTCAACCACCCGCGCCAGGCCGCGCACCAGCTTGGCCGGGTTGATGGTCGCGACGTGGGGCGCATAAATGCCGCCGTAGGGCTTGGCGATGCGGACCTGTTCGGCCAGTTGCTGCGGGCCGAGCCAGCGGTAGTCGGCTTCGGTCAGGCCCTGAGCGTAGAGTGTGTCCAGATAGTGGCGCAGGCTGCCTTCCTGCTCGGGGTAACGCGCCGCGCAGTACAGGGCGCCGCCCTTGCGGTAATCGCAGTCGATGCCTTCACGCGCCAGCACTTGGGCGACTTCGTCAGGGATGGCGTGCAACAGGTCAAACGAGGCGCGCCGTTGTTCAGGGTTCAAGCCGGCAAGCAAGCGGTCCTCACCCAGCAGGTTGCCCATCAGCCAGCCACCGTTGCGGCCGGAGGCGCCGAAACCGGCAGTCTGCGCTTCGACGATGGCGATTTTCAGCTCAGGGGCCTGGCGTTTCAGGTAGTAAGCGGTCCACAGCCCGGTGTAACCGGCGCCGATAATGGCCACGTCGACGTCCAGGTCATGCTCCAGGGCGGGCCGCGCGTGCAGCGGGTCGTCCAGTTGGTCCATCCATAAACTGATAGTGCGCCATGCCGGCATGCCAGGTTCCCCTACCTCGTTTCTATAGGGGCGATCCTAGAGCGCGGCGTTAAGGACTGTCTTGCGCGCGTGCACGCAGGGAAATTTGTTTGACGTAGGCCTTGGGCGATTGGCCTGTGTGCTGGCGGAAGGCGCTGTAGAACGCCGACAGCGAGTTGAAGCCGGCGGCAAACGCCAGGTCGTCAACCTTGATCGGCGCAGTCGCCCTATCCAATGCGGCCAGCAAATGCTGGAGCCTTGCCTGGTTCACATAGCGATAGAAGCTTTGTCCCAGCACCTGATTCAGCAGGTAGGAAATCTGATTGCGGCTGTAGCCACACTCCTTGGCAACCCGCTGCAGATCCAATTCGGGGTCCAGGTAGGGTTGCTTGTGTTCGAAATACTGCTGCAGGTCATTGGCCATATGCCCCAATTGCTGGGGCGACAGGCCCAGGCGGCTGACTGAAGGCCGCGCAGCCTGGGCCGGCTGCTCATGCACCAGGGAGGCGTATTCGTTGACCCGCCAGATCAACCCGTCGCGCACGGTGATGGCCTCGCTGGTACGGAACGACACCAGGCCCTGGCCGCCGCGCAAGGTGATGCGGTACTGGATGAACGCGGTATCGCCGTCGGCGCGGATGCGGTCGGTGTGCTCGATCGCCTCATCGGCCTCGCGGGGCATGCTGGCTTGCAGGTAGTCGCGCAATTCGGCGGAACCGACGACACGGTTCTGGAAAAAGTCGTGGTACTGGATTTCCGGGTGGTAGTAGGACATCACGCCTTCCAAGTCCCGATGGCGCCAACACAGGTGATGGCGCAGCACCAACTCACGCGTGGCTTGGGATTGCTGGGAGTCATCGTCTGGGGCGATGTGTGGCATGGAAGGCTCGAAGGCGGTTAAACAACCGTGGAGATTGCCGAATTTTGCCGGAGCCTTCAATGGCCTATTGGCCCCTCAAGGATGATGGCCTTTTGCTAAAATGTACGCAGGTCATGACCCACATCAACCCAAGTGGAAACAACCGCTGAACGGGGTCAAAAAATTCACGTTCCGGTCTCGAACGAATGCTATTTTTAAGTTCTTCGATGCCACGACCAGTGAAGGTCATGGCCCCCTGCCGCGAGCTAAAGGAAGCGCTCAATGAACAAGGTGGGCAACATGAACAAAGTGACGTTCCCCAACGCCTGCCAGCTGATGCGCTGGCATTTTCATCCGATGGGTTTTGAAGCCAGCATGGACGCGCCCGGCAGTATGATCGCCCGCCTGTTCGACCGCGCCAGTGGCGAGACACTGATTGCCATCGCGGGCATCCCCTGCGCCACGGTGATGAACGCGGCTGACGTAGAGCGGATTATCGAAGCGGTGGAGGATGAATTGGAGTCGTTTGTACCGCCGCTGTCATTGCGGGCCTGAATTCAATCGTTCAAACAACACATATCCCCTCTGGGAGGTGGCAAGCCCCCTCCCATCGTTCAATGCCATTCACTCGCTAGCCGCGTTGATCATCAAAGAACGCTTTCCGGCCATCCACCCGCTCCGACGCCTTGGGCACGTTCACCGCCTGGCCTTCGGGCTTTTCCACATACCAATAGCAATGGCTCACCGCGCGGGTAATGCCCACGTAGGCCAGGCGCAGCACTTCGTCTTTTTGCGCGGTGTCATACGGCTCGCTGTCGCCGTCCTTGCCCAGGCCAGCCATGCGGTACACCTGGTTCTTGTAGGGCGAGCTGGTCACGTGCTGGCAATCCCCAAGCAAAAACACCGCGTCAGCCTGCAGGCCCTTGGCACTGTGATAGGTCAGTTGCTTGAGCCTGCGCGCCGGTGGCGGCAAGCTAGAATCCAGATTAACTACAGGCTGAATATGCTCTTGAATCAGTAGCTTATCGCTGCTTTTTCGATAAAGCATTAATACCGATTCGCCGCGTTGGTAATGCTCCGCCAACTGCCGTCCCAATGCCGCATCGTCCCGCTCCAGTACCTTGACCGGCACCAGCGCCTTGGGCGCCCCGCTGGCCTTGGCCTTCTTGCCAGGAATAGCCGGTGCGGCCCGCACGATATGCTCGGCGGCATCGATGATGTGCTGATGGCTGCGGTAGTTCTCACCCAGCATCACGCGGGTGGTGGCGGGTGACGGAAATTCCTGATTGAACGCCATGAAGTATTTGGGCGAACTCCCGCGCCAACCGTAGATCGACTGCCAGTCATCCCCCACGCACAGCAGCGACGAGCGCTGGGCGCCGCGACCGACGTGCATGGCCGGGCCACGGCTGCGGATCTCACGCAGGCTGGCGCGTAGCCATGAGACGATCTGCGGCGAAACGTCCTGGAATTCATCGATCATCAGGTGCGACAGCGGCCGCAACAGTGGATCGCTGAGCAGCTTGAGATTTTCCGGGGTATTTTCGCCGAACAGTGAAAACATGCGGTTATACGTCATGATCGGCGGCGATTGGTCGAGCAGGTGATCTTCCAAGGCTTTCCAGAAGATGCTCAGGGCTTCGAAGAAATAGCGGTCCGGATCATCCTTGGCGAAGCTCATCTGCCCAACTGCCGTGGGTACATCCAGCCCCAGGTTTTCGATAAACCCGGCGGCCATTACAAAACTGTCCAGCAACGGCGCCGAGGCCAACTCGCCTTTGACCTTGTAATCAAAGCCTGGCCCGGCGGTGGCATCCCCAGCCAGGCTGCTCAAAAGCCGCTTCGAAGATTCGTAACTATCAAGCCATATCAAAGGCTTACGACAGAAAGCTTGAAACAATGTGCGCTTAACCGCCCATTCTGCCCGTACAGACAGTTTTGAGTTGGGCCGGTTGATCTGGGCGTTTTCCCGTGAATCGAAGCCCAGCACTACCCAGGCGTCCAGTTCGGGAATATAGCCATGGCAGTGAAACTGCGCGCCATTGATCTCCAGGGCCCGGCGGTTGGGCTCAATGCCCTTGATCGGCCAGGCGCCCGCACGAAACCACAAGTCTTCGATCACATCGCAGAGCTCTTCGTCGCGCTTGGCCGCCAGCTCGGTCACCGCCACCCGTTTTTGCACATCGGGGTGATCGCGCTCCAGCTCCTTGAGCTGCAGGCCATGGCGCGCCAGCGGCGCAATCAGTTCACGAAAGCGCGTGTGCTGCCCGTGCAGCCGGTGATAGCAGGCATTCATTTGTTGGCGCTGGGCTTCGTTGATGCGCAGGTCGAACGGGTTGCTGTCAGCGTCTTCAAAACCGGTGTTCAGGTTCTCGAACGCTTGCAGACGCTCAAAGCCCGGCAGGCTACGCACCATGGGCAGGATGCGCGAGTGAAAGGTACGCACCACGCCCTGCGCTTCTTTCATATCAATGGGTTGGCCCCACACACTGAAAATCTGCATGAGCTTGCTGATGAAGTCTTTGCGTGACTCACGGGTAAAGGTCACCACCGTCATCGAGCTCAGCTCAAAACCCAGGTAATGGGTCAGCAGCAAAATACGCAGCACCAACGACGTTGATTTACCCGCACCGGCTCCGGCAATCACGGATGTAGAGGGCGTATCGCTGAAAATCATCTTCCATTGCGCCGTGCTCGGCTGGGCGTGGGCCGGTAGCAATCGCGCGACGTCAGCCTTGATGCGCTTTTTCAGCTCGGCGGTGAGGGGCAGGCGCCAATCATCGAACAGGCTGTCATCCACCCCCGGCGCACGGTGCTCCTCCGGGCGGAAGTCACGGATCAGCAGAACCTGCCGGCCCTGCTCGAGGCCGTCGGCCTTACCTTCGCGATAGCCGTACTCTACGCCCGCCTCGTGCCCGCTGCGAAAACCGTCAGCCTGCCCGTGCAACCAGGAAAACCGGTGCTGGGCGCGCAAACGGGTCAGGCCATGGCCGAACAGGCGCGCGGCCAGGCGTTTGAACAGAGGCATCTCGGCCAGGGGGCGCAGTTCGGGAGGAAGATCAGGCTTTTGTTGCGACACACGGACTCCTGCGATGAGTTGGGTTTTTGCAAGTGCGCCATGGTCGCCGGAATCGACGCTCAGTTCCAGCCAATTGCTTTGCTGTCATGCAGTTAGGCGATGAACTGAAAGTCAAAACGCCATCAACCAATCTAATCCACTGATAGGAATTAGGCATTTTTTACGCTTTTTATCGATCATGACCTGCCGGATCATAGGCGCCATCAACAGGAGACGATCATGCTTGAACTTCGACCTTTCACATCCTTGGGCGGCGCCCATCATGGCTGGCTTGACGCCCATCACCATTTCTCATTCGCCGAATACCACGACCCCAAGCGCATGCACTGGGGCAACCTGCGGGTCTGGAACGACGACATCATCGCCCCCGGCACCGGTTTCCCGCAGCACGCTCACCGCGATATGGAGATCATCACCTACGTACGTGAAGGTGCGATCAGCCACGCCGACAACCTCGGCAATAAAGGCCGCACCGAGGCCGGTGATGTGCAGGTGATGAGCGCAGGCACGGGGATCGCCCACAGCGAGTACAACCTGGAAGCGGCGCCGACCAAGATCTTCCAGATCTGGATCATTCCAAACGAAGCCGGGCTCCCACCTGCCTGGGGCGCCAAGCCGTTTCCGAAAGGCGATCGCGAAGGTTTTGTGACCCTGGCCAGCGGCAAGGCCGGGGACAGCGAGAGCCTGCGCATTCGTGCGGATGCACGCTTGGTGGCAGCGAACCTGAAAGCGGGGGAAAGTGCTGAATACCGGCTGGACAGCGGGCGCCGTGCCTACCTGGTGCCGGCGACCGGTGTGATTGAAGTCAATGGCTTGCGTGCACAAGCTCGAGACGGTGTTGCGGTGGAGGATGAGCAGGTGTTGCGGGTGACGGCGATTGAAGACAGCGAGATTGTCCTAGTCGACTTGGCCTGACCTTGTAGGGGCCGGCTTTTGTGGCGAGGGAGCTTGCTCCCGCTGGGGTGCGAAGCGCCCCCAAAAGCCGACTCCAGTTGCGCTGTCGAGCGGGAGCAAGCTCCCTCGCCACGAAAAACCGCCCCCCGCCATTGTATACAGCGGGTTTCAGTTAGCGCTGATAGCGCCGTCTACCAGCACCTGCGCCTCTTCCACCAACTGCTTGAGGTGATCTTCGCCAATGAAGCTCTCGGCGTAGATCTTGTAGATATCCTCGGTCCCCGACGGCCGTGCGGCAAACCAGCCGTTTTCGGTCATCACCTTCAACCCGCCGATTGCCTGGTTGTTGCCCGGCGCGTGGCTGAGGATCTGCTGGATGCTTTCCCCGGCCAACTGGGTGGAGGTCACTTGGTCCGGTGACAGCTTGCCCAGCAAGGCTTTCTGCGCCGGGGTGGCCTTGGCGTCGACACGGATCGCGAACGGTTCGCCCAGGGCATCGGTCAGGCCACGGTAGATCTGGCTGGGGTCCTGGCCTTTGCGCGAGGTCATTTCCGCGGCCAGCAGCGCCGGGATCAAGCCGTCCTTGTCAGTGCTCCAGACCGTGCCGTCCTTGCGCAGGAACGACGCGCCGGCGCTTTCTTCGCCGCCAAAGCCCAGTGAACCTTCAAACAGGCCATCGGCAAACCACTTGAAGCCGACCGGCACTTCGTACAGGCGACGGCCAATACGCGCTGCCACCCGATCGATCAGGCCGCTGCTGACCACGGTCTTGCCCACGGCTGCGTCAGCGCGCCAGTCAGGACGGTTCTGGAACAGGTAGTCGATGGACACGGCCAGGTAGTTGTTGGGTGCCAACAGGCCGCCGGACGGGGTAACGATGCCGTGACGATCGTGGTCCGGGTCGCAGGCGAATGCCACGTCGAAACGTTCCTTGAGGCCGATCAGACCTTGCATGGCGTAGCTGGAAGACGGGTCCATGCGGATCTGGCCGTCCCAGTCGACGCTCATGAAGCGGAACGTGGCGTCGACTTCGGTGTTCACGACCTCCAGGTTCAGGCGGTAGTGCTCGGCAATCGCCGACCAGTAGCGCACCCCTGCTCCGCCCAGCGGATCCACGCCCAGGCGCAGGTCTGCGCTGCGGATGGCGTCCATGTCGATCACATTGACCAAGTCAGCCACGTAGCTGTTGAGGTAGTCATGGCGATGGGTGGTGTCGGCCTTGAGTGCCTGGGCGTGGGTCATGCGTTTGACCCCGGCCAGTTTGTTGGCCAGCAGTTCATTGGCCTTGGCTTCGATCCACTTAGTGACATGGGTGTCGGCCGGGCCGCCATTGGGCGGGTTGTACTTGTAGCCGCCACTCTGCGGCGGGTTGTGCGACGGCGTGATGACGATGCCGTCGGCCAGGCCGCTGGTGCGGCCACGGTTGTAACAGATGATGGCGTGGGAAATCGCCGGGGTCGGTGTGTACTCATCGCCCTCCGCCAGCATCACGTGCACGCCATTGGCGGCCAACACTTCCAGGGCGCTGGCGCCGGCAGGTGTCGACAGTGCGTGGGTGTCCAGGCCAACAAACAGCGGGCCGTTGATGCCCTGGGCTTCGCGATACAGGCAGATGGCTTGGCTGATAGCCAGCACGTGCCACTCGTTGAAGCTCAGCTCGAACGAGCTGCCACGGTGGCCGGACGTACCGAACGCCACGCGCTGGGTGGAGATTGCTGCATCAGGCTGGCCGGTGTAGTAGGCCGTAACCAGTCGCGGGATATCCACCAGCAACTGGGCTGGCGCCGGTTTGCCCGCAAAAGGACTGATTGTCATGCATAAACCTCGGAAAGAAGGATTCGGAAAAAAATGGCAGTTTACTGAGAGTTGGACTGCTGCGCGACGGTATCGATCCTATAGCAGGCAGAGAAACTTCGCACAATCATCCAATCTGGGCCTGACGCAGTGCCTCACTGATGGCGGTCAGAGCGATATCCAAGTTGGGTTGCCCATGAAAGGTGTTGCTCAAGCGCAAATTCTGCTGGTGCAGGCCGCTGACGCTGAACAGCTCGCCGGGGGCAATCACCACCTGCTGGGCAAGCAATTGCTGGAACACATGGCGCATGTCTACCGTCCGTGTGGAAGCCAACCAGAACACCGCCCCGGCGGCCGGCACGCGGTACGCCACTTGATCCCCCAGGTGCCGGTCGAGGCGCTGGCTCATTTCCTCCGCCTGCTCGCGTAATTGCAAGCGCAGTTCGCGCAGGTGCTGGTCGACTCGTCCGCTTTGATAAAGTCGCGCAATCGCGCGCTGGCGGATCGACGATAAGCGAAAGGAACGCAACAGGAACTGGCGCTGCAGTTCGCTGCTCATGCGCCGGGACAGCAGGTAGCCATAGGGGGCTTCCGAGCCGAGTATTTTCTCGAAAGAGGAAAACACCACCAGTCGCTCAGGGTTCACCAGCTCGCGTAACGCCGCCTGCGGCTCCTTGAAACCCAGCTCGCCAAAGGTATCGTTTTCCAGTAGCCAGCAACCGTACTGATCGAGCATTTGCGCGACCGCCACGCGGTCGCGGTCAGAGAGGGCGACCCCAGAGGGCAGGCTGACCACGGACGATAGCAATACCAGATGCACCGACTCATCGCACAGCAGTTGCTCAAGGGTCGCCAGATCCAGGCACCCTTCCGGCGTCCAGGGCAATTCGATAATGCGCACCCCGGCATCCTGGAGCAGGCGCAAGATCAGCCAGTCGCAGGGGGATTCCACAATCACCGTAGTCCCCCTCAGGCCCAGTACGTCGATAAGGATGTCCAGGACACCGCGCAGATCGGCCCCCAAGTATACGTCATCGGCATGCCAGCAGCGCGTGGGTGACGAGGTGTAGCGTGCTGCCAGTGCCGCACGCAGCTCCCATACGCCACACGGCTGGGACCAGGGTTGCGCCTGGGCCGGGTAGTGGCGCACCAACTCCCGCTCCAGGCGCAACAGGGTTCCATCCAAAGAGGCCAGCAGCGCGGGCTCATCCCCGCTGAGCACCGCCATGCCCGGACGTCGCGCCGCGGCATAGAGCCGGTCAAGCAGATCGCCGCCGGCCCACGTCAGCGAGTTTGCCGAGAGAGGCCAGGCGTAGTAACCCGACTTGGCTACCGAATACACCCTACCCTCCTTCTCCAGCAATGCGTAGGCGTACTGGATCGTCGAGATCGATACGTTCAGGCGCCCGGCCAATTGCCGCAGGGATGGCAGTTTTACCCGAGTATCGGTGCTGACTTCGTTGATCAAGTTGATCAGGTAGCGGTAAACCGCCTGATACGCGAAATCCGCCTGCCGTTCGCCGTGCAGTGTCATCGCCCGGACAGTTGACAGGCCTGCGCGCTGTCGCCGGACAGAGCGCCAGCATCGTGCAGTTTGCCACTCGCGGTAACCGATGGACGCTTGCGGTAAAGCTGCTGCAGCAATGGCATCGGTAAGCCGCTGGTGTCGGTGACCCACTGTTGCAGCATATCGGCGGACGGCTTGCCCTGCAGGACCTTGTGCAGTTCAGGCAGGGCCACCAGCATGCCCGGATGGCATTGGCGCAAGTAGCCTTCCAGCCGCTCTCCATGATGAATAAACGGCGAGAACAGCAGGCAAATCAATTGAGTTTCGTCCAGGCCAAAGAACTGCTGGGCGTACGTGCTCGCTAGGGTGCGCCCTTCAAGGCTGCCCGCTTCGATGAGCAACGTTTCGGGCACGTGCATGCGGCGCAGGTAGTGGGTCGCCTGCTGGATAAAGCCCTGAACGCCGGCCTCATAATCCAGGTCTCGCAGGGATTGGGCCTGCAACCCACGCAAATGGGCCATCAACAGGGGATTGGAATAGTTCGGATGGCTGAAATGAAACCCCAGCGGATCAGGGGTAAAGGCCATGAAGTCGGAGAGCATGGACGAGGATGAGACGTCTGCGTCGCTGAGCAAATCCGCAATGCCAATATAGGCCAAGTGACGGTGACCGGACTTGCTGGGGTTGTCACTTGCCGCATAGTGCTCGCCATACACATCGCGGTAGTAACCGACACTCAACTCGTCCATGCGTGCAAATAAACCTGTGAGCGACGATGGCCAGGTCTCCGGCATGGCGACACCCGCGCCGGCTGCCATGCCCTTGAGCCAGGCAAGATACTGACCTTGCTTGCGCGGGGAGTCACCGCTGACCACCGCGTGCACGCCGCCGCTCCACGTGGTGACGCGCTGGTAGAAATCCCCCAGGGCAAGGTAAGTATCACTGCACAGGGTCGTGCGACAGTCACCTGAGCTCATGTGGCCGACCATCAACCTATTGCGTTGGCTGGTTTCGCGCCCAACCGTAGAGGCGGGTCGCAGAGGGTTGAAGGGCAATACTTCCTGGTTTTCCACCATGAGTAGCTCAACCCTTGGATCATCGTGTAGAAACAGGCGGCCATAGCCCTGATTGAGGCCGTTGAGCGTCCCTTCGGTCATGCCTGCGTGTCGCAATGTCGCAACGCGCAACTGAAAGGTCCGGGGTGCTCGGCCAGCAATGGTCAACTGTGCAGCACGTAACAGCGCTAACGTATAGCTGCTGACGGCGCCGCCACCATGGGCAATCAACACCTTGTAGTCCCCCACTTGCTCCATGCCTCCCGCTGCCACAACGATACGTTGGACCAACAACTGGAGTGCCGTTCGTTCTACGCGAGCGAAGTGCCCGATCAAACGCTGCAGCACTTGTTGGTAAACATAATTCATGGCCTGCTCGTGAATAGTGCTCATTGCTGACTACCTGAGTTGAAATATTGGTTTCAAGCAACCGCTGAGCGTGTTTGCTCGACCTATTGCGTGTGTAAGAAATTTGCGCACAACCTTGTACGCCGATGACTAGACACTAGCACTGCGCAACAAAGCGACACAGGTATCCTCGGGCAGCACCCAAGGCCTGCAAGCGCGTAAGCCACCGGATTTACTGGGATCAAATGGATTCGCTTGCACTCCTAGGAGCTTTCCGACAAGCGCTTACACACCGTTAACCAATTATTAAAAGAAACGTCCGACCTGTAACTCAACCAACTTTCCCACTTATTGGATTGATACTTTTCAGGCGCCCACCTGTTTCCTTGTGGTCGCGCGCCTGACGCGCAATTAGTTATAGGTACTCGCGACAGTAGTGTCAGATAATCAATCATTGCTCAGTCCTTGAGATGAAAGTGAAGGCGCAATTATCAGTGTTGGAATAATGATTAATAGATACAGAAGTTGGACGAAAAGCAGTGCAGATGAATAACGGGCCACACATTAACTACGCGCACACGAAGACGCCGCGCTGGAATTCAGGGCGGCGTCAGCTAAAAAGTCACGATTCAGGGGTTAGCGTGCCGGGCGGGCACCTGATGGGCTATGCAGGTTCAGCCCTGCCAAATGGCGCATTTGCCCCATCTGCCAGGGGCAAGCAGTGTTTGTTAGAGAACATTCCTACACACTAAACAGCTTCGACCTGCAACGCGACACGTTCGCGGCACGGGCATTCATCCATGTAACGGTGCGCTTCGACGAACTGATTGAAAGGAAACACCGTGGTTTTCAGTGGCACCAGCACGCGGTCGGCGGTCAGTTGATTGATATCCCGCAGGGCTCGCTGCAAGGCCACCTGGTCCTGGATAATGCCCAGTTCAGGTTTGCCGGTGAAGTTACCGATGCAGTGCACAAAGAACTGAATGTTCTTCTGGAACGCCGCACACGCCGGGAACGGTGTCTGGTTACCGCCCTGCAGGCCATAAAGTACCAGGCTGCCACGGGGTGCCAATACGTCGCCGAGCAACGACATTTGCGGGCCGCCCAAACCATCGAACACCACGTCTACGCCACGGTTATCGGTGAACTTGTTGATTTGCATCAGCAGGTCCTGCTCTTCGGTAACAATGACCTTTTCGGCACCGAGGGACAGCAGGTACTCACGCTCCGCGCTGTCCTTGGTGGCGGCAATTACCCGTACCCCCAAGGCTTTACCCAGTTGCACAAAGGACGGGCCGGCGCAGTGGCTGGCGTCAGTTACCAGCGCAAATTGCCCCGGTTTGACGCGTGCCAGATCCACATAGGCAAAGTAGGCGATCAACAGCGGCGTGTAATGCACGCTGGCTTCGATAGGGCTCAGGACATCCGGATAACGGGTCAGGGCCGAACGGGGCAGGACGATTTGTTCGCCATACACCGGATAATCATTAGGGCTCTCGGCCGGAAAACTGGCCACCTTATCGCCCACCGCCAAGTCATCCACGCCATCGCCTAAGGCGACCACAACCCCGGCCATCTCATGGCCAAGGCCGGACGGCAAGCGTGCATGGGAAGACGCCAGGTTCTGGCGCCACAGAATGTCATACCAGCTGATGCCAATCGCTTCGACACGCACCTGCACTTCGCCCGGTGCGGGCTGCGCGGCTGCATGCTCTTCGCATTTGAGCACCTCGGCCGGACC
>Ga0209173_100500_pt1 | contig 18596 bp, 21 predicted proteins | sample SynthPrep_16_END_FD_187206 | JGI IMG/M metagenome (GOLD analysis project Ga0209173, IMG submission 187206) | Synthetic microbial communities from Ohio, USA - SynthPrep_16_END_DS12_MetaG (SPAdes) (version 2) | ecosystem: Engineered > Bioreactor > Aerobic > Activated sludge | place: USA: Ohio... | reverse complement strand
GCCGATGCCCGAGGTGATCAGGTTGGTGTAGAACCCCAGCTTGCGCGCCTCGGCGATCAACTCGGCGAGGTCCTGGCGCACCAGCGGCTCACCGCCGGAAAACCCCAGTTGCGCCGCGCCCATCTCACGGGCCTCGCGAAATACCTTGATCCACTGCTCGGTGCTCAGCTCCTTGCCCTGCTCGGCAAAGTCCAGCGGGTTGGAGCAATACGGGCATTGCAACGGGCAGCGGTAGGTCAGCTCGGCGAGCAACCACAGCGGCAGGCCGATGGCGGGTTTCTCAGGCAAGGGTGATCCAGTGCTCAGCACGGGCGACCTCCATGAATTGCTCGATGTCGTCACCCAGCTCAGGTACGCCGGGGAACTGTTCTTCGAGGGCAGCAATGATCGCCGCCACGTCGCGCTCACCGTCAATCAGGCCACCAATCAGCGCGGCGCTGTCGTTGAGCTTGATCATGCCTTCGGGGTAGAGCAACACATGGCCTTTTTGCGCGGGTTCGTACTGGAAACGGTAGCCCTGGCGCCAGGTCGGTTTTCTGCTGCGATCGAAGCTCATAGGGTGATCCCTTTATGCCACACCCGCTGCTCGGTCACGCTGTGATACGGCGGGCGTTTCAGTTCGTAGGCCATGCTCATGGCATCCAGCATGCTCCACAGGATGTCGAGTTTGAACTGGAGGATTTCCAGCATGCGCTCCTGGCCTTCACGGGTGGTGTAGTGCTGCAAGGTGATTGCCAGCCCATGCTCCACGTCGCGCCGCGCCTGGCCCAGGCGGGTGCGGAAATACTCGTAGCCGGTGGGGTCGATCCACGGGTAGTGCTGCGGCCAGCTGTCGAGGCGCGATTGGTGGATCTGGGGCGCGAACAGCTCGGTGAGGGAGCTGCTGGCGGCTTCCTGCCAGCTGGCGCGGCGCGCAAAGTTGACGTAGGCGTCTACCGCAAAGCGTACGCCGGGCAGCACCAGTTCCTGGGAACGCAACTGGTCGGGGTCGAGGCCGACCGCCTGGCCCAAGCGCAGCCAGGCTTCGATGCCGCCGTCCTCACCGGGTGCGCCATCGTGGTCGAGCAGGCGCTGGATCCATTCGCGACGGATCTCGCGGTCCGGGCAGTTGGCCAGGATCGCCGCATCTTTCAGCGGGATGTTCACCTGGTAATAGAAACGGTTGGCGACCCAGCCCTGGATCTGCTCGCGGGTGGCACGGCCTTCATACATCGCCACATGGTACGGGTGATGAATATGGTAGAAGGCGCCTTTGGCCCGCAAGGCGGCTTCGAACTCGGCGGTGCTCAATGGTGTGTCAGTCATGTCGTCTGCTCCTACAATTCAATGCTCATGCCGTCGTAAGCGACTTCGACATTGCGCCGCACCAGTTCCGCGCGCTCGGGAGAATCTTCATCGAGGATCGGGTTGGTGTTGTTGATGTGGATAAGCACCTTGCGCTGCTTGGGCAATTGCTCCAGCACTTCGAGCATGCCGCCGGGGCCATTCTGCGCCAGGTGGCCCATCTCGCGGCCGGTACGGGTGCCGACGCCACGGCGCTGCATTTCATCGTCGTCCCACATCGTACCGTCCACCAGCAGGCAATCGCTGCCGGCCATGATCTCCAGCAACGGCGCGTCGACTTTGCCCAGGCCCGGGGCGTAGAACAGTTTGCCGCCGGTGCGCAGGTCTTCGACGATCAGGCCGATGTTATCGCCAGGGTGCGGGTCGAAGCGGTGCGGTGAGTAGGGCGGGGCAGCGCTGCGCAGTGGCAGCGGGGTGAAGCGCAGGTTGGGGCAGGCCGGGATGGTGAAGCTGGCATCCAGCTCGATGCGGTTCCAGGCCAGGCCGCCGTTCCAGTGGGTGAGCATGGTGAACAGCGGGAAGCCGGTGCTCAGGTCTTCATGGACCATGTCGGTGCACCACACCTGGTGCGGGCAACCTTCGCGCAGGCTCAACAGGCCGGTGGTGTGGTCGATCTGGCTGTCCATCAGGATGATGGCACTGATGCCGGTGTCGCGCAGTGCGCGGCCGGGCTGCATCGGCGCAAAACCCTGGAGTTGCGCGCGGATATCCGGTGAGGCATTGCACAGTACCCAGTTCACGCCGTCGTCGGAAATGGCGATGGACGACTGGGTCCGCGCCTGCGCCCGCAGGCTGCCGTCACGAAAACCTGCGCAGTTCACGCAGTTGCAGTTCCACTGCGGGAAGCCGCCGCCAGCGGCGGAACCTAGAATCTGGACAAACATGGCCGCTCCATCAAGCAAAGCTCAAAACAAAAACGCCCCGGGCGAACCGAGGCGTTGTATTACCCAGCGGCTTAGCGGCTGGCGAAGTACATGGTGACTTCGAAGCCGATGCGCAGATCAGTGTAAGCAGGTTTGGACCAGGTCATATTCTTACTCCTACGAAGGGATGGGACGTTTACTACCAAGTAATACATATAGTCCACCTCCAGTCGGAGATGTTCAGATGTGTGCGTGGGAATGTTACGCAATTCTTCTCAAGTTAGCGCTGTCTTGGTGGAAAAAGCCTGTTGCAGGGTTGGCAATGATCAGCTCGCCGGTTGCCAGCTCTCGTCGACAGGCGGGCCGTTGGCGATGCAGCGCCAGCCGCCGGTCGCATCCTGCAGCTGTTGGGCCGCGTGTTGCAGGTCCTCCCGTGTGCGGGCCTGGATCAGCTGTTGAAGCCGGTACAGGTAATCCGACGGATGGCCCGCCAGGCGCGCGTGCCAAAGCAGTTCGGCGCTTTGGGTGATCGGTAACGTCGCAGCGCAGAACTGCTGTGCCAAGGCGTGATTGCCCACGTCATCGGTGCCGTCGATCAACAACGGTAGGTGTTTCAGGAAGGCTTGCAGGTGATCGACGATACCTGCCAGTGAAACGCTGGGTGATTGCACACCCAACAGCAGGCCGGTTTGCCCGTTGATCTGTCGGACACCGCTGAATACGGCGTAGCCCAATTGCAACTCGACCCTCAGGCGTTGGTAGAACGGCCCTTGGAGCACGTGCCCAAGCAGCCTCCATGAGGCTTCATCGGCCAGGGATTGGCTGGGTGCCGGGCTAAACAGCAGCACGGCGGCTTCGGTTGAGTCAGTTTTAACCGTATGCCACACACGTTGACCGCCGAGGTGTTGAAGAGACGGTTCGAAGTGTGCAGGTTGCCCAGGCAGGCGGGCGGCGGCGGCCTTTATCAACGTTTCACATGCGGCGGGCAGACTCAGCCCCAGGCCGTGCCAGCGGGCAGTGGCCCAGGATCCAGGCTGTTCGCTGGCGTCGGCACGGCCGGTGGCGCAGCACGTGGGCAGGGCCTGGAGCAGTTCCCGGATAGCGATCATGGGCGCAGGTGCCCGGGCAGTTTCCTGCGGCAGGTTCAGGCGCTGCGCCAACGCCTCCAGTATGGCCGGCATCGGCTCGTGCAGCCCGGTCATCTTCATCAGCCAATCATGGCCGGTGGCTTCGAGAGATAATTCGACGCCCGCCTGGCGCGCATGTTCACGCAATGGCTGCAAGGTGTTTTCCAGCCCGGCAGGCGCTGGCGCGTCGAAGCGCCACTGCACATACAGCGCACCTTCATCGCCATCATCCGCCAAGGCCTGGCTGAAGGTCAGCGCCGATACGTCCCTTCGCCCCCGTGAACGATCCTGGGCAAACGTGCGCAAGCCTCGGTGAGCGCTGGTTTGGCCACGGATCAGGCCGGCGCGTTCTTCTTTGACCGGTGGGCGCAGGAACGGGTTGTTCGGCGGCAGTTGCCAACGGTGTTCGGCGGGCGGCAAGTGCAGTGAATCAAGCAGGGCCTTGAGCGCGGCGACGCCCTGTTCACTGAGGTCTTCGCTGTCGTTTCGAGCCAATGCCAGGGCGCCCTGGACCTGTTGTTGGCGAGCGTTCAGCAGGGCGAACTCTTCGCGCAGTGGCGTCCAATCGCTGTGGGCGAAAAAGCTCAGCCAGTTGTGCAGCAGCGCCTCAATAGGTGAGGTCGGTTCGTCCTTGCTGTCGAGTGTAAAGTCGATGTCCAGCACGGCTTGTCCGGCGAAGTAGTACAGCACCGATGCCTGCAGGGCGCTGGCCAAGTGTCGGGTTTTCAACTCGGCGAGCAGCCCGCCCGGCGCAGAGGCATTGAGCCAGGTGCAGAGGAAATCCAGGGCTTCACGGGGCGCGTCACAGGTGATGACGTGGTGCAGGTGGTTGTTGTCGATGTGTTGATAGCGCCGAGCCTGGCCTTGCATCAAGGCCGGTGGTGAGGCCTGCGGATGCAAGGGGCCAGCGATCAGTTGCGCGCTGAAACGCTGCGCCAGGGCTTCCAGCTCATCCAGCGTCTGCGGGCCGGCGAGGCTCAAGGTCATCTGCCCGCTTTGATAGAAATATTCGTGGAATTCCCTGAGTGCCTTTTGAAATTCCTCGTGCTCCACCGGCAGGCTGTCGCGGTTGCCCGCGTGAAAGCCGCGCAGTGGATGATCCGCTGCCAAGCCTTCTAGCAGCGCCACCTGCTGCTGTGCCTTGGCATCCTGGGACCAGGCGACGTACTCGGCGTGCAGCACTTCGCGCTCGCGCAGTTGATCTTCCAGGGTCAGGCGCGGATGGGTCAGCATGTCCGCCAGTCGCTCCAGCCCGTGGGCAAAGACTGAAACCGGTAGTTCAAAGAAGAAGTCCGTGGTGCGTTCGCGGGTGCTTGCATTCACTTGGCCGCCGTGGCGCTGCACGTAGGCCATCAGCCCTTCTCCGGCGGGAAAACGCTCGGTTCCCAGAAACAACAAATGCTCAAGAAAATGCCCCAACCCCGGCCAGGCCAACGGCACGTCGTGGCTACCGGCAGCCACCCGCAGCGCCGCCGCGCAACGTTTTAAGCGCGGTGCATGGCGCAGGGAAACCCGCAGGCCATTGGCCAGGGTCAGGTGAACGGGATAAAGGTGGGCCGGGGCGGGCATGGGCACTTCCAGAACGGGGCAAGTGCCTATGCTAACAAACCCATTCAATCAGGGCTTGTGCAGCGGGCCGTAAAGCTCGGGACGCCGGTCTTGCAGGTAATGGTTGGCGGCGCGGGCGTCGAGGATCGATTGCCGGTCCACTGTCCCGACAATCAAGGCTTCATCCAGGCCCGCCTGGGCGATTCGCTGGCCATCCGGTGCGGCAATGCTGCTTTGCCCGCAGTACTGGATATCGCCTTCGTGCCCGCAGTAATTGGCGTAGGCCACATAGCACTGGTTTTCGAAGGCCCGGGCCCGCACGGTGACATCGGCGACAAAGTCGAACGGCGCCATATTGGCGGTGGGCACCAGGATCAGCTCGGCACCGGCCAGGGCCAGGCGTCGGGTGTTCTCCGGGAACTCCAGGTCATAGCAGATCAGGAACCCTAGCTTCCATCCGTTGAGTTCCACCAGCGGGAAATCATCGTCGCCGGCACTGAACATCGAGTGATCCAGATCGCCGAACAGATGGGTCTTGCGGTAGTTGCACAGGCGCTGGCCGTGGGCGTCGATCAACTGCACGGCGTTGTAGATCTGCCCGTCTTGGGCCCGCTCCGGATAGCCGTACAGAATGGCCCGCCCGGCGTTTTGTGCGATTTCGGCAATGGCTTGCGCAGACTCCCCATCCTGCGCTTCGGCCAATGCACCTACGGCTTCGGCGCCGATGTTGTAACCGGTGAGGAACATCTCCGGCAGCACCAGCACATCGGCATCGGTCGCTTCATGCGCTAGCTGGTGCAGGCGCTTGAGGTTCCCGGCTACATCCAGCGGTAGCGGCGGGCATTGGTACAGGGCGACACGCATGGCGTAACTCCTTAATCGGCCAGGGCGATCGGCCCGATCTCATCGAACACATCACCCGGCCCCGGGTTCTCGGGGTGAGTGCTGCCACCAAAGTGGGTCATGATGCCCCACACCGCGTTCAATGAGGTTTGTACCGCGCCCTCCACCCATGCTGGAGTCCAGGACACGTCGTCACCGGCGATAAAAATTCCACGCTGTTCTGCGGGCATGTCCTTCTGCATGAAGTGCGCATACATACGCTGGTTGTAGCGGTAGTGACCCGGCAGCGCGCCTTTGAAGGCCCCGAGGAAATGCGGGTCGGCTTCCCAGGACACGGTGATCGGGTCGCCGATGATGCGCGCCTTGATGTCGACTTTCGGGTAGATCTTGTTCAAGGCGTCCAGCGCCAGTTTCACCCGCTTGTCGATGGGCTGCGGGAGCATTTTCAGCGCGTCGCTCATCCACGAGTACGACAGGCAGATCACCCCTGGTTTGTCGTCGCCATTGTCGAATAGGTAAGTGCCGCGCGTGAGGCGATCGGTGAGGGTCATGCTCATCAGGTCGCGGCCGGTCTCCGGGTCTTTGTCTTTCCAGAACGGGCGGTCGACCATCACGAAGGTCTTTGACGATTGCATGTAGCGGGTACGGTCCAGGGCCATCCACATCTTTTGCGAGAACAGGGTTTCATCGCACTCGATCTGGGTGGTCAGCAGCCAGCTTTGGCAGGTGGTGAGCACGGCAGCGTATTCGCGGGTATCGCCGTAATTGTCGGTCACCGCGAAACGGCCATCGGCAGCATGGGCGATGCGTTTTACCCCGGCCCGTGGTGCACCGCGGTGCAGCGAGCTCAGGCTGGTACCGGCGGGCCAGTGGGCGCATCGTTCCGGCACATGGCGCCAGATGCCCATCGGCACCTGGGCTACGCCGCCGACCACCAGGTGCTGGTGATCGTCACAGTTGGTCATGACCACGCGGAATATTTCCAGCATGGAGTTGGGGAAATCCGAGTCCCAGCCACCGGTTCCGAAGCCTACCTGGCCAAACACCTCGCGGTGGTGGAACGACAACTTGGCGAAGGCCTTGGAGGTGGCTACGAAGTCGTAGAAGGTGCGGTCGTCCCACAAGGGCACCAGCTTGTTCCACAACGCTTTGAGGCGCGGCACGTCACGATCGCGGATGGCTTGCTGGATATCGCCGAACTGCGAGCCGGCTTCCAGGGCGTCGGCCCAGGCGTCAGCCACTTCCTGGAACAGCGAAGGCAGATCGGACAGCTTTTGTGCGTAGTGGGTCTGGCCTTCCAGATCGATCACCGTACTGCCGGAAGCTGGCGTCAGCGGGTTGGGGAAGGGTTTGGTTTCCAGGCCCAGCTTGTCGACGTAGTGATAGAACGCGGTGGACGACACCGGAAAGCGCATCCCGCCCAACTCGGCGATGATGCCTTCGGCGCCTTCGAAGGCCTGGGAACGCAAACGGCCGCCCATCTTCGAGGCCTCATACACCACGGGCTTGAGGCCCAGCTTCATCAGCTCGTAGGCGGCGACCAACCCGGCGATACCGGCGCCGACGATGGCCACTTCGGCGCCATGGTTGGCGGCGGGGATACTGCCGAGTCCGGCAGGGTGTTCGATCCAGTCATCGAAGGCGAACGGGAAATCCGGGCCAAAGATGGTGATGGGTTTTTTACCGTCGGCAGGGTGGCGATGGGTCTTGCTGATGGTGCTGGACGGAATGCTCATGGCGGGCCCTTGCTGATGACTCGGCGGGAAGTGACCCGCTGAGTATAGGAAAAGATGGCAGCCAGTTTAGGGAGCGTTGCGTTCGTTAATAAGACGCAAAGTGTCGTCGGAATGAATTGTTTTTAGTCATAGTGACGAGTTAGGTGGTCAGATGGGTTGGCCGCGATCCAATTTGTTACTGAGGATGATCGATGTGGTGGTTTTCTCCACGCCATCGACACTGCCGATCTGGTCCAGTAATTGATCGAGCTGTTCCGGCGAATCGGTGCGCAACCAGGCCACGTAATCGAACTCGCCGCTGACCGCACACAATTGTTGAACCTGGGCCATGGCGCTCAGCCTGCGCAGCACTTCTTTGCCCGAGCGCGGTTGCACGGTGATTCCCACGTAGGCCTGCAAGCCGCCATCTGCCACGCGTTGACCCAGGCGCACACCATAACCGGTGATCACCTGGGTTTTCTCCAGGCGCGCAAGACGCGACGTCACCGTGGTGCGCGCAATGCCCAACTGCCGGGCGAGCATGGCCACGCTTTCGCGTGCATTGATCTGCAAGGCAGCGATCAACTGGCGATCGATTTCATCTAGAACAGGCACGTGGGGCTCCGTGACGGGCGGCAATGGGAACGCATGTTACAGGCTTGGATCGGCCAGCAGGCAGCGGGCAAACAGTTGTGGTACCGGCAGGTGGCGTTGGCTGTAGCGGCCCAGCAGGATGATCTCGCGGAAAAAAGTCAGCTTGCCCAGCGGGATTATTCTTACTTGGGGCGAGCGCTCCAGCCACAAGCCTGCCTTTGGAATCAACGATACGCCCAGGCCACACTCCACCATCCTGACGATGGCTTCGAGTTCATCCAGCTCCAGCGCCACTTGCACCTCAAGCTTCTGCTCGCGCAGAAACCGGCTTACGAGTCGGCCGCCAAACGAAGCACGGTCATAGCGCACATGGGGCTGGGTGTTGAGTAGGTGCAAAGGGTCGTCGCCCACCAGTGTGTTCGGCACGACCAACACGAACGGCTCCTTGCGCAGCACCTGCACATACAACTCCTTGGGCAGGTCGAAGGGCGGTCGAATGATGATTGCCGAATCCAACTCTCCAGCGTCGACCTGGTTCAACAGCTCCAGGGAGACACCAGGCACCAACTTGCACTCAACCGTTGGTGCGGCCTGGCGCAAGCGCACCAACGCCTGGGGCAGCAAACCGGTTTGAGCCGTAGTGATAGCACCGACTTTCAACTCACCCCGGTATTCATTGGTATTCACCGGCACCGCCATGCGGTTGAAGGTCTCCAGAATCTCCTTGGCCAAGGGTAATGCGCGCAAACCGGCGGCATTCAGGGTGGCCTGGCGGCCGGTGCGGTCGAACAACTGCACGCCCAGCGCTTGCTCCAACTGACGAATCTGGGCACTCACCGCTGACTGCGTCAGCCCGATATGCATGCCCGCTGCCGCAAACGTCCCGTGGCGCGTTACCGCAATAAAGGTCTTCAATTCACGCAACATGGGGGTCTCGATTCATCAAAATTTTTTGAGCTCGACGCAAAAACTATCGTCTTTTCATCGTTGGGAGCAAGGCTAAACTCGGCTAACTAACGCCCATAGAGGTTTGAACTGATGACACTCGCGCCCTTTCACCTGGCAATTCCGGTATTCGATCTCGCCGCTGCACGGCACTTCTACGGCGACGTCTTTGGGTTGGAGGAGGGCCGCTCCAGCGAACACTGGGTCGACTTCAACTTCTTCGGCCATCAACTGGTGATTCACGAACACCCGAAAACCGCCTCCCAGGAAGCCGCCCACACTAACGCTGTCGACGGCCACGACGTGCCCGTGCCGCATTTTGGCGTGGTGCTGGGCTGGGAAGATTGGCACGCCCTGGCAGACCGTTTACAGGCGCGGCAGACGACGTTTGTGTTGGAACCGCATATTCGGTTCAAGGGACAGGTGGGTGAGCAGGCGACCTTGTTCCTGTTCGACCCGTGCGGTAATGCGTTGGAGTTCAAGGCATTCAGGGATATTGGGCAGTTGTTTGCGAAGTAAGGTTGTAGGCCGCCCCCCACGCAAAACGTCTGTGCCAGACACACAAAAGCCGCGCAATGCGCGGCTTTCGAATTGGTGGGCCCACACGGACTTGAACCGTGGACCAAAGGATTATGAGTCACCGAATGACACTCCGAGGCCATGTAAGTCTAGGCGAGGGTAGGCAAAGGTACAACAGTGCTAACCAACTGTTAACACTGAGTTTTTGCTAGTTTTGCAAAAACGGTTACGACTGGGGACTGTACCGCTAATGTACTTATAGGACGCCTTCGCTGCTGCGGATGCCTAAGCCTGGTTTCCAGGTGCTGTTTCCTCTGCTCATTAAACTTGGCGCTTGTATCAAAGGACGGACCTGAAGGCTAACGGAGCTTTTTTTGCGCGGGCCTTGGCGCCTAAAGCGCCTTTTCGCTGTTTTGGACCAAAGCGGGTGTGACGAGGCCCCTTCTAATTCCCGCTTAGCACCACCAAAGCACCGCTAATGTCCTATAGATTCCCTTGAATGCCCCGAAGGTACCCATTCAGTACCCCATTACGCACCCTAGGGCAGCTGTCCGAAAAGCACTTATCCACGCCTTGATGCCCACCAACCACCGCTCACTTCCCTTAAGGGGCCGGTTTTTTCCCTTTAGCACACCTCAACCGCACCACTAATAAATGGCCTAGCTAAAACCACGGTTTTTTGCACAAAAAACGGCTCAAATGCAGCAATAACCCAGGTTCAAAGGGATGGACGTTGGTATTTCTATACGCTGTGAGGCGTGGAATGGGGCGTCATCAACCGCGATGCGACTCGCAGACTCTTGATGAAACTCGAGATAGGCTGACTCAATGGCCATTCGTGACAGGCGCTTTTTGGCGATGTCGTCGTGACTATGAAAGCTGGGCAGTGGACGAATTGAGGTATAGGCAATGAAAACTATCGGACGAGTCGAAGTCGAGACAGTCATTGATGTCAGATGCGACGTGTGCAACGCATCCACTCCCGTAGATATGGGTGGGTTCCAGTTCGGCTCCCTTCAGGCGAAATGGGGCTTCGGCTCTTCCCACGACGGTGAGCGTTACGAAATACATCTCTGTGAGGGCTGCTTTTTTCAAGCACTGGCATGTCTACGTCAAGAGCGGCGAATTCTGAATATGTTCAGCGCTGACGACGGCGCTGATTTATCGGAGGATCTAGGCCTCGTAGCGAAAAATGATTACTTTGGTGATTCGGGCGGATGAGGTCGAAATGAAAGGGCGTCGGAAGGTCAGAACGAACAAGTGGCAGATGATGGAACAGGCCATCAAGGAGGCGAGGGCAATCCTTGCCACCCGATCTGTGAAAGGAGGACGCTTTTTAAATATTGCAGCTCAGAGCACGCTTGAAGAGCCTATTGGAATTTTAGCTGGGAGCCGAAGTGTAGAAGCGGGCACACAATCGGCTTCACAAGCGTATCGGACCTAGGACCGAGGAGACATGGTCCAAATGGCGCGTGTCTGTGACCGATATCTTCAAACGTGCAAGCTGGCTAGGTGCAGAAACTGGCCATCAGATTGAGCTCGATCTGCGACGGCAGTCGGCAAAAAAACGAGGTTTATGATTGTCAGCGAAGCCAGGAGGGATGCGCGATGTACACCACTCAGAGAGTCACCTTACTTGTAGAGAACGGTAAGCGACGGATTATGTTCTCTGGGGACTGGCTGACAGTTTCAGATTTAAGTCAGTTGACCTCACAGCCGGTCGATGAGCAGCAGGCTGATCTTTTACACTTGCTTCATGAAGGTCGAATTTTTTCCATACGTCTCGAAGGTGTAGATTACTTCCCGGCGTACGCCTTTGACGTTTGCGATGGTTACCAGCCAGTGGCTGCACTCGAGTCTGTTATCGAGATTTTAGCTACGCGCAAAGATGCTTGGGGTATGGCTTTCTGGTTTGGCTCCTCCAACTCTTACCTCGGCGGAAGGCAGCCGAAGGAGGTGTTCAAAACTGACCTGGGCATCGTTTTGGATGCTGCGAGCGATGAAGTAGGTGGCATTTTGCACGGATGACCTAATCCATATAGAGCACGCATTCTCGATGTTTCTCACCCATGGGCAACAAAGCGGCCATAGAGCCTACCTAGGCAGCACGTCCACTAGGATACGTTCATAGGTAGACCGACTGTACGGCATCGATTTTTCTCTTATCCCCGCACCTCATTCCTGAATATCCTAAATTATCTCGCTGACTATACTTGCCAAGTAAGCGTCTTTATAGTGGCATAGAGAAATAGCTGCGTTACGTTGAGTACAAGTTGTCTGAAAAATGACTATCGCTATCGTCCCGCAGGCCCAGAGCATTCCACGGGCAGAGACGCAGCCGTTTTAGCTTTTCTCGGTGATCTTAGATCGTTAATGCATAGATTGATGACAACCGTGTTCTACGCAACATCCAAGCTGTTGATAGTGCTGCATCGGGCACCTAGATCCCACAATTTTAGTTTTTCACCTGCCCGAAAAGATCTTTTAAAACGAAAGGCTGGCGCCCGATGGATGTTAACGACGAACAAAGCCCTTGGTCGCAATATACCAACTAATCGCTATGCGGCCGAAATAGGCGCGAGCCAAGCCGCATATTCCACTCTCTGGAATGGGAGGGGCCTGATAGGTGCATAAATGTGCGTAGTCTACTACTGCGCTGAGCGTGATACCTTCATGGATGGTGATCCTACGCAAAGGCCACTACGTAGAAAAGCGAAGCTAGCTCGGGTTATAGTCAGAATCTTCGCCACGCGTGATTTACTTTTGGGTGATTGAACTGACTTGATCAGTCCGCTTCGTAATCATTACCGACAGAGAAAGGCGGTCAGCGGTAATCAATCCATAGCTGTAGAATTCTAATAACCTTTCGAAGGGTTGATGGCATGGACTGTGTAAAAACTTTGAAGAAATTATACAAAGCACCTGATCTGAGCGCTTCGATGATAATTGATACGTTCCAGCGTCGCGAAGGTCTCTCAGTTGTTATCGAAAAGGTTGACGTAGGAAAGCCGGGGTTCAAGATAATCAGCAATAAAGGGGTTTTCCTTTTACTTGAGCGGCCTGTTGATTACTACAATAGCAGGTGTGGGAGAGTCACAAATATTCAGTCTCTTATGCTTCGTTATGGAATTCCAGTGCCACTGTATTTGGGGCAAGGAGAGATGTCGCAAGGCTTTCAAAAATCTACCGCCTCGAAAGATCCAGCAACCGCTGTAGAGAAATGGCTAAATGGCATATTTGAAATTGACTTGGCTGCTGCGTATTTTTTAAATTTTTTTTCAAAAAGCGAAGCGCTCAAAGACTATCGATTAATAATTTTTGAGGCGATTGAATCCTTCTATATGGGGCTTGATCATGCAGCGATAATGTCACTTATTCCAGTTTTTGAAGGCGGCTTACGTAACCTGCAGAGTGTGATGCTGGATGAAGATAAGAATAATGTAATGGGTGCTGTTTTTGAAAAAAGACTTAGAGAGATCTTAAAAAAATGGGGAGGTCGCCGTGTTAGTGATTATGACTGGCATCCAGGAGTACATGGTATTGATAGCATTGAAGTGGATTTCTACACTCACATATGCCCACAATCTGATGTCATAAATTGCTTTAGGCTCTTTTTTAAAAATGTTCTCTACAAGCCTTCTGAATCGCACGATGGAGGCTTCAACAGGCACGTAATAGTTCACATGCTTGGGAATAACTTCAACCGAGCCACAAACTTTTACAGAATTTTCCTAGCGCTGACTCACATCACATTCATTGAGAGCCTGACCAACCAAAACGTACCGTTTTTTTGGCAAGGCTATAACGATGAAACCAGACGACTGGGACAGTATCTAAGGCAAATTTCGGCAATTATGGATGGCCGTCGTAACTTGATAGAAAGTTTTGGGGTGCCTAGATACCCAATATCTCCTACTGGCCCCGACCAAGTCGAGGGGGGATGATAATCTGTAGCGAGCGCTGGGTTTCACCACTGAAGAGTTTTGGAACGATGTGTAGTGGGGGGTCGAGCTAAGTCACCCATAATATGAGCATGGAAAAGGGGCTTAAATTTTAGTTTGCTAAAGTTTAAGCCCCTTTGCGATAACTCAGAACCGTCAGAATGGATTTGACAGTTAAAGAGAAATTGGCTTGGTTTTTGGCTAGAAGTTATCAACGATCCATTGATTGGGTCCAAGTATGTTGTGCCATGCAGCTTCTCGCCCCGACTTTACTACCATAAGTCTATCGCCGGAACTTAGTTGGTCACGCAACGTATCCCTCAGCTCTTTAGCTGACGCCTCAGTCTTTAAAGCCCACAGTGTGCTGGTAATTTGCATAGACTCGCCAAGATTTTTTATCAGGCTATCCATTATAGTCCGGGCGCGATCAGATTGGATTTCGGAGCTTATGAGATAAGTAGTCATGACTAATCCTTTGCAAAGTAGTATCCAATGACCATGGAGGCCATTGGTACGATACTTTGAAAAATGCTTTCAACAAACTTAGAGCTATGCGGGTTTACCCAGCAGTCAGGCAATAAAGTAGTTATGAAAGCTATAAGAACTAAAACAAAGAAGGAAGCCAAAATCCACTTTGCAAGTGTGATCTTGGCTTCGGTCATGTTGAACGATGAAACGCCAACATTTTGATCGTCTAGCGAAAAATTTTCTTTGTTCTGTTCCATTGTCAAAGACCTAGAATCCTTCCTAATATTTCCGGCTCATTTTCATCATTTTCGCGAACCACAGCAAGAAATCTACCTTTAATCTTTTCTGTTTCTGCGACTTTAAATAAGGCGAAGGCTCGCCGGATAACCTCGCCCTTAGAAATTCCCTCTCGTTTTGCAGTTTCTTCAACCAACAATTCCATTTCTGGCGAAAGATTCACGCTCATTCGGGACATTGAAATTCTCCTCTGGGGGCGGCACAATGATGGCCATATGCATGCACATCATGATGGTGCAAAAATGATGCGTTGGCAATTTTTTTCAGTGAGGGCCGACGTGTGACCACGGATAAGCTAGGTGATAACGAAGAACAACGAGCTGGCAAGCCCGAGGATGAGCGAGATGGCTCAGCGGAAGGAGCCGAAGCCCCCTCACAGACGGAGGAGCTAAACTCTGAACCAGTTGAAGCTGAAGAAGCTCTAGAAGTGGGTTCCTTACCTGGTGAGGCCGCTAGAGACGTAGGTCCTCAGCAGCTCGACGAATACATCAACCAGATTGTGCAATCCTTTAAAAGCAGGAAAGCACGTTTGGAGGCGCCACGTCCTGACTCCGCTGGGGCTAAAGCCGATGGTTTGGATGGCTTGGATGACGTGGTTGACGTCATTGAGGTGGGGCCTAAGAATAAAAAAAACCGAATTCGGAAAGTAGGCAAGAACTCAACTGTAACCACCCTGATCAAGGAAGGGCTGGCGGGAAATAATTTAGGCGAACTCATTGAATATGAGGTTGGAGCCATTATCGACTCACATCCGGCTCTAGAAGAATATGAAGTAGTATTTTTATACGATCACACTTTTATCAACAGAACACACGCGAGCGCAGTCTATCAAAGGTTGCTCGACTGTGACTCTGCCAAGAATGTCTTGCTTGTGTTGAAAAGCCCTGGAGGGCAGGTAGAGCCCGCCTATTTGATTAGTAAATTGTGTAGGCGCAAGTCAACAAGCAAGTTTCTGGTATGTGTTCCAGGCGAGGCTAAGTCTGCAGCGACCCTACTCTCGTTGGGAGCTGACGAAATTCATATGGGGGCTATGAGTGAGCTAGGTCCTATCGACCCACAGATCAATGACTATCCTGCTCTCGCCTTTTCAAGTGCTCTAGACAAAATTGCTCAGCTGGCTGAAAAATACCCAGGCGCGTCAGATATGCTTGCGAAGTATTTGATAGGCAGTGGTATGGATGTTCAAGCTCTAGGTCATTATGACCGTATCGCGGAATCTTACAGTCAATACGCAATAAATCTGCTTGACTCCAAAGTAACTGCCACTCCGGCAAGATTGGCTCCAGGGCGTAAAACCTCTATTCAGCTGGCAGATTATTTTACAAACCATTATAAAGATCATAATTTTGTAATTGACGTTGATGAAGCAATAAAGCAGCTGGGCAATGAAGTAGTAATTTTGGAAAGTGATATTTACCAAGCCTGCCATGAAATTCATAAGTTTTTAGAGTCTTGCGAAGTTGCTTTGACTATTCAAAAGCAGGGACGCCGTATTTCGGTTCTGGGAAGCAAGTTTATTCTCAGGATGCCCTGAGGTTAATGCTAGAGAATAGCGAAGGCTGGCAGCTATAGTCGTCAGCCTAATGGTTGGTAGTTAGCGGCGTCGAACGTTCGCTTCGGATTGATTGTCCTCGGGCATAAATTTCCACTTCTGACAGCTTGCTGCTTACAATCATTCAAAAGATCAGTATTGACACTTTAAATTTTACTCCGCTATTGGTTTCAGTGGGGATTGGATGCTGGATGCTGAGAGTTAGTACCTGCCGCGACTTTCCCGTCTTAAACACAGCATAAAAGTAGTGATAAAATACGTTATCACCACTTTTATACAGGATGCTCTTATGGCCCCGAAACAACCTCGACGCACCCCACGCATCGCTACCGGGTTCGACCAAAGCTATCGCTGCAAAAATGAAGACTGCGAAAATCACGTCCTGGACATGCTGGACGCCGAAACGCAATTGGATGAGCGCACTTGGACATGCGAAGAATGCGGTGAGCCGGTGCTGATCGAAATGACCGATGGCGGCGGACGGACGGTGTACGTGTACCGCTGTGAAGCTCAGGACGTGGTTAAGGGCAACATGCTCTACCTGGATCACGATATCAGCCACGCCTACCGCGTGCTGGAGTCGAAAAAAGGCGAAGGCAAAACCAATGGCAGTAAATGGCGATTGGCGTTAGAAAAATACACTGCCCTCTATTTTGCGCCTGATCAGTACGTCAACCGCATATAGCCATGAAAAACCTCATCGAACTGCCAGCCGATACGGCCAGTCAGCTTAAAGTCACCCATGAGCGCCGACTGACCGCCGCCGAATTCCAGCAACTCGCCAGCGTGCCGGCAGCGGTGGAATGGTTCGCCAATATCGATAACCCACGCACACGTCGCGCCTATCAAATTGACCTGGCCGACTTCTGCCGTTTCGTTGGCCTCAACGGCGCCGAGGAATTCCGTGTCGTCACCCGGGCGCACGTGCTGGCCTGGCGCGCCCAATTGGAAACCCGGGGCCTGGCCGGAGCCACCATCCGCCGCAAACTGGCGGCGTTGGCCAGCCTGTTCGATCATCTGCTGGAGCTCAACGCCGTCGCTGGAGGCAACCCGGTGCACGGTGTGAAGCGACCCAGGATCGAAACCAACGAAGGTAAGACGCCGGCTCTCGGTGATCACCAGGCCAAGGCGCTGCTCGATGCGCCGGATCCGAACACTCTAAAAGGCCAACGCGATCGGGCCATTCTCGCTGTGCTGCTGTATCACGGACTGCGTCGCGAGGAGGCCGCTCAGTTGATGGTCAGCGATATTAAAGATCGCCGGGGCATCAAGCACCTGCAGATCCATGGCAAGGGGGGAAAGCTGCGGTATCTTCCATTGCACCCTATTGCCGCCGAGCGTATCTACGCATACCTGGAACGCTCGGGGCATTACCAGCAGAAGCCTAATGCACCGCTATTCGTGCCGCTGCGTGGTCGCCAGACCGGCGCAGGCATAACCGCCAACGGCATCTACGCAATGGTCGGAAGCTATGCCAAGGCGGCAGGAATCAATGTCGCTGGGTTGGGGGTGCATGGCCTGCGTGCCACGGCGGCGACCAATGCTCTGGAGCACGAAGCCGATATTGCTAAGGTTCAGGCCTGGCTTGGACATGCAAATATAAGCACGACCCGGATCTATGATCGCCGTCAGCTGCGACCGGAGGACTCACCAACCTTCAAAGTCCGCTACTGAGATCAAACCAGCATCAATCCAAGACAGATTTTCTGAAAATTTCAGGGAATGGTTAGCGAATCTCAGGCCCCTCTTCCCACACCCTACACCCTACAGCACGGTGAGCACATACAGCACGACAGAGCACTTGAGCACGTAGAGCACCGCAAAAATAAATAAATCTCTTATTTTTCATATATATAGAAGATTTTAGTGCGTGATATCACGCATCTCATGAACACTTGCAATCATTTAGTCGTGCGTTTAACTAATCCCTATCGTATATTCAGGTACCTTTGAAAGCAGGGTATTGCGTCAAACTATGGTTTGCTCTTGTCTCGCGATACCTGCAAACTTGGCTCAACAGAAACGGATTAGGGGATAAGGCATGGCCAACGGCAAACAATCAGCGAAGCGCCGCTTGACGATGTCGGAACGCGCTCAACAATTGATGCTGGTGCACTTTCCAACCATTGCCGACGCTTGGAAATGGACACGCAAAACTAACGATGGGTTTTGCACTATCCCCCGTACCCTCCCAATTGCAATGCAGGTTGTCGACGCTCAATCAAAAGGACAGCCCGCCGGACATGTGCTTTTTTGCCTATGGGCCCGATCACCAGATCATCCGGTCATCACTATCGAAAACCCCAGCACTTTTGCGGCTGAAGCGGGCTTTATTGGTGAGCGCGCTGTGGACACATGGCGCCGACGGATGAGGAAACTTCGTGAGCTGCAGTTTATTGCTACCAAGCCAGGGGCTTCAGGTGAGTTTCATTACGTGATGCTCACAAACCCTAACGCTGCAGTTGAATGGATGCGTACTCACAATTTGATTCAGGATGGTCTCTACAGCCGTTTCATTGAGCGACTTCCCGAGATCGGGGCCTATGGAGATCTTGAGGCGATCCGCATTCATTGGGCTGCAGAACACGCTGCGGCTGAAGCAGCAAAACAGGCTTCAAGCAACTCAATACCTGCACCACCGCCACCGCTACCGCTACCACCACTGCAGGCAGTACCAGCAGTACCAGCAGCCAAACCTCAGAGGATCAAAAGGACGAAAGCAAAATGAATAGAAGAGTAAAGGGCATCGAGTGCCAATCCACCCACCTCGGTGCCCTCAAAAACAAAGCCCTGGACCAACTGAGGGTCGAGTCTTGACTGGTCAGGGCTGTGGTGGTGCA
>Ga0209173_100496_pt1 | contig 18806 bp, 14 predicted proteins | sample SynthPrep_16_END_FD_187206 | JGI IMG/M metagenome (GOLD analysis project Ga0209173, IMG submission 187206) | Synthetic microbial communities from Ohio, USA - SynthPrep_16_END_DS12_MetaG (SPAdes) (version 2) | ecosystem: Engineered > Bioreactor > Aerobic > Activated sludge | place: USA: Ohio... | reverse complement strand
CTCCAGCCAAGCTTGTACACTGGAATAACGACTTAACACTTGCTTGTGCAATGGGGTGGTGGTCATGGGCGCCCCCTGAGCGTCAACGGATTCAGCCTAGCTCAAAAGCATTCCACCTAACTTAATACAGCGCATAGTTTGAACTGAACGCAACTCCTCCAGCTGCCGCGTAGGACTTACGGATCTTGAACCAAGGCTCGCCCATCCTGATGCCTAGCGCCTTGGCCTCTGGGCTGCGGCTGATAACACAGCCGTCATTATTTGACAGCACCACAATGGGCGTGCGCATCAGATCGGGGCGAAAAACTCGCTCGCAGCTGCAGTAAAAACTGTTGCAGTCGACCAGCGCAAAAGCGTGCTCAGCCACCGTTGCGACCCCGCCGGCACAGGCCGATATACACCCCCCAAATATGCAGTTCTTCACCTTCCAGGACGTAACGCGGTGGGTAAGCCGGATTGGCAGAGCGCAGCACCACCTGCTGCGACTCCAAGTCGAAAATCTTGATCAACGGATCCCCGTTAAGGCAAGCAATCACCACGTCTTCGCGACGCGGTTGCAGCGCTTTGTCGATCAGCACCAGGTCGCCGTCGAGAATGCCGAGGCCAGTCAGGCTATGGCCTGAAACCTGAGCGAGATAGATCTGTGGACGGTGCAGGCGGAATAGCTCGTCGAGCGAGATTCGCTGCTCCAAGTGGTCCTGAGCGGGGCTAGGGAATCCGGCCGGGACAGTCGGTAGAAAAAATGGAATGGCTGTCGGGGAGGGCGCAACGGGGCCGAGGATCGAAACGCTGTCCACGGAAGTCACCTCTAACACTGGATGTATAAACAGTATTGTTAGCGGCAGTGCGCAGTCAATCGAAAATGACAGGAGGAGGTGTGCGGAGGCGTCGACCAGCGATAAAGCCTGGCGGGGTGCCTGACTGAGCTGCGAAGAATAACTCTCTGCTTGGATGGGATGACGCCCCGCCGTGGCGTCACAAGGAAGCACCTGGGGCGAATGTTGCCCTGCCGCGTAGTACCCCAGATGGGCTTGTAGCCTCACAAGTACGCCGCGGGATGCCGGATTAAACGAGGTGAACGGCAAAATGCCTTATAGTGCCTGGGTTCGCTGTTTCATCCGCCATCAGGATGATTGGGAGTGCAGGGATAGTGGCAAAAAAAGACGTCCTGGTTTGCTGGGTAGGTGGCAATGACCTAAAGGCTGTTGAAGGTAAGGAGGCAGGCCCGATCCTGTCGACCCTGCGATCCGTGTATTTTGATGCTGTGGAGCTGCTGTGCTCTTACCCTGCCGAGCATCTTGATGCCTACTCCACTTGGCTTTCGACGCAAACGAATGTCCCGATTCGCAGTCATCAGGTAGCACTTTCTTCCCCAGTACACTTTGGCGAGATCTATCAAGCAGCCAGCAAGTGCCTCAAAAAACTCAGCACACCTGAAACCCGGCTCTCCATCCTGCTCAGCCCCGGCACGCCGGCCATGCAGGCGGTGTGGATTCTGCTGGGCAAAACGCGCTATCCGGCGACCTTCTACCAGTCCTCACTTGAGCAAGGCGTGCAGCAGGTTGAGGTACCGTTTGAAATCGCGGCTGAGTATGTACCAGCGGCCAATGCCATCAGCACCGACAAGCTGGTTCAGCTCGCCGGGCTGGATGCCCCTGTGGATGCAGCCTTCGACAGCATCGTGACGCAGAGCAAGCGCATGCTGGCGCTCAAGGCGCAGGCGCAGATACTCGCGGCGAAGCAGGTCCCGGTGTTGATTTACGGTGAAACCGGCACCGGTAAAGAGTTGTTTGCCCGCGCCATTCACAACGCCGGCCCGCGTTCTGCAGCGCCCTTTGTTGCGGTGAACTGCGGTGCCATCGTGCCGGAGCTGATCGACTCCACCCTGTTTGGCCACAAGAAGGGCGCATTCACCGGCGCAATTGCCGATCGCCCCGGGGTGTTTCAACAAGCCCATGGCGGCACGTTGTTTCTGGATGAGTTCGGCGAACTCACATCGGATGTGCAGGTTCGACTCCTGCGCGTTCTTCAGGAAGGTACCTTCACCCCGGTGGGCTCCAATCAGGAGCAAAAGGTGGATGTGCGGCTGATCACCGCCACTCATCGCAACCTGATGCAGGAAGTCGCCCAGGGGCGCTTCCGTGAAGACCTGTTCTATCGCATCGCTGTGGGTGTACTGCACTTGCCGCCGCTCAGAGAGCGCGAAGGTGACCTGCTGTTGCTGTCCGAAGCGCTGCTGGCAGGCATTGCCAGCCAGGACACCAGTCTCGGTGATAAGAAAATTTCCGCAGAAGCAAAAAATCTTATCCTTCAGCATCCCTGGCGTGGCAACGTTCGTGAGCTGCAATCCACCTTGTTGCGCGCAGCGCTCTGGTGTCAGGGTGATTTGATTACTGCCCACGATATCGAGCAAGCACTGTTCAAACTGCCGCAAGCGCAGGCCGATGTATTGGCTATGGATGTTACGCAAGGTATTGATCTGCAACAGGTAATTGCCGAAGTGGCAGGGCATTATCTGCGTAAGGCGCTGACGCTTACCGGCAAAAACAAAACCCGGGCGGCCAGCCTGCTAGGCCTGAAAAGCCAGCAAACGCTGAGCAACTGGATGGACAAATACGGCATCGAATAAAACTGGCACGGTCCTCGCTATAGGACCGATATGGACAGAATCGCCTACATGAAATCAGTCAACTTCGAGTTTCTTCGCACCGGCAACGAACTGCTGGCGAACCTCGCTGGCCTCGCCGAAGCCGTTCTGCACATCGATCCGGGCAGCGCGCTCACTCGCCTGCGCAGCTTCGCCGAAGAGCTGACCAAAGCCATCTACAAGGAAGAACTGCTGCCGCGCATGCCGCAGTCGAGTTTCTACGATTTGGTGAAAAACCCGGTGTTTGTTGATTGCGTCAGCAAGCCCCTGGTGCACCAGATCAACTTCCTGCGCATCCAGGGCAACGACACCGCCCACGGTGCCGAGGGCGATTTGCGCAATGCCCAGCTGGCTCTGAAAACGGCCTACCAACTGGCCATGTACATGGCCATCAAGTACTACGGCACCGCGCAAGCTTCGATCCCCGCATTTGCCGAGGTCAAAGACCCAGCGGCGATGCTGGCCAGTCTGCAGAAAACCGTCTCCAGCTATGAGAAGGAACTCAACCAGCAGCAGGAAGCGCTACAGAGCGTGATGGACAAGCTGGAGCAGGAGCGCACCCGCCACCTCGACAAGGTCGACCCGCCTGCCAAGCCTGACCAGCAAAAGCGTCAGCAGCAGAGCCAGCAGGTGGCCGACAGCCTGCAGTGGAACGAAGCCAAAACGCGCGCATTGCTGATCGACGCCATGCTCCTGCAAGCCGGTTGGGATGTCAGCAACCCCGCGCAGGTCGGCCAGGAAGTCGAGGTCGACTTCCCCGGCAACGTCTCCGGCAAGGGCCGTGCGGACTACGTGCTATGGGGCGACAACGGCCAGCCCCTGGCCGTGATCGAGGCCAAGAAATCCGGCAATGTCAGCCTGCAAGCCGGGCGCGAACAGGCCCGCATGTATGCCGACGGCTTCGAGCGCATGGGCATGCAGCGCCCGGTGATTTTCTACAGCAACGGCTACGAAACCTTTATCTGGGACGACAAGCAGTACAACACCTATCGCCCGGTATACGGCATCTACAGCAAGGACAGCCTGGAATACCTCGCCTATCAGCGCCAGTACCGCGTCCCCACGCTGGAGAAACACAACCCAGAGCTGAGCATTGCCGACCGCCCCTACCAGATCGAAGCGATCAAAACTGTCGCCGCGCACTTCCAGCAGCAGCGCCGCAAGGCCCTGATCATCCAGGCCACGGGAACCGGTAAAACCCGCGTGGCCATCGCCCTGGCTGAATTGCTGCTGCGCACTGGCTGGGCCAAGCGCGTGCTGTTCCTCTGCGACCGCAAAGAGCTGCGCGTGCAGGCCGATGACGCCTTCAAGCAAAACCTGCCCAGCGAGCCGCGCTGTGTGATCGGCGAAACCGGCAAGGTCGACCAGACCGCGCGCATCTACATCGCCACCTACCCAGGCATGATGAACCGCTTCGCCCAGCTTGATGTCGGCTTCTTCGACCTGATCATCGCCGACGAAAGCCACCGCAGCATCTACAACAAGTACCGCGACCTGTTCGACTACTTTGACGCGCTGCAGGTCGGCCTGACCGCCACGCCGGTGAAGTTCATCAGCCGCAACACCTTCGATATTTTCGACTGCGAAACCACCGACCCGACTTTCGAGTTCGGCCTCGATGCTGCCATCAACAATGAGCCGCCGTATTTGGTGCCATTCCGCGTGAAGGATCTCACCACGGACTTCCTACGCGACGGCATCCACTACAACGACCTCAGCGACGATCAGAAGCGTCAGCTCGAAGAGGACCTCGGCGAGGAGGAGGCCAAGCGCACCACCATCGCCGGCAAAGACATCGGCCGCAAAATCTTCAGTGAAGACACCGACCGCATCATCCTGGAAAACCTGATCAACAACGGCATCAAGGATGAAACCGGCTCACTGGTCGGCAAAACCATCGTCTTCGCCCAGCGTCAGGACCATGCCGAGCACCTGGAAAAGCTCTTCTGCAAGCTCTATCCGCAGTACGGCACCAAGGTCTGCAAGGTCATCCACAACGCCATCCCGCATGTGGACACCCTGATCAAGGAATTCAAAAAGCCAGACAACGACTTCCGCATCGCCATCTCGGTCGACATGCTCGACACCGGCATCGACGTACCGGAAGTGGTCAACCTGGTGTTCGCCAAGCCGGTCAAATCCTGGGTCAAGTTCTGGCAGATGATCGGCCGCGGCACACGCCTGCGCCCCAACCTGTTTGGTCAGGGCAAGCATAAGACTGAGTTCCTCATCTTCGACCACTACGGCAACTTCGATTTCTTCGAGCAGGAGTATCAGGAGCCGGAAGACACCGGCAGCAAATCCCTGCTGCAAACCACCTTCGAAGCTCGCCTGGCGCTGGCCCAAGCCGCCCTACGCCATAACCATGCCGCTGCCTTTGACGCCGCCATTGCCCTGCTGCGTGCCGACATCAACGACCTGCCCGACACCAGCGTGGCGGTAAAGCGTGAGCTGCGCGCCGTGCACCAGTTGCAGCAAACCCAGCAGCTGCAGCAGTTCGATGGCAAAACCCAACACCTGCTGGCCAACACCATTGCCCCGTTGATGTCGGCCCGCGTGCTGCGCGACAAACACGCCACTGCGCTGGATAAGCTGATCGCCGGTATTCAGTGCTGCCTGGTCGAGCAGGCCACCTGCTTCGAGGACGGAAAAATTGCCCTGCTGGCCGAGTTGGACAAGCTCGCCGTGAATATCCACGCCGTCCGCCAGAAGGATGCCCTGATCGCCGAAGTACGCAGCGCCGACTTCTGGCTGCAGCCGAGCATCGACAAGCTGGAAAACGCCCGCCAGGAACTGCGTGGCATCATGAAATATCGTCAGACCGGCACCGGGCCGGGTGATGGCATAGGAACCACCAAAACCAAGGATGGCAACCTGCTGGGCGACGAGCGCGCGGTGTACATCACTGGCGCCAGCGAGGCCATGATCTACCGCCGCCGCCTCAAGGACATCCTTGCCGGCATGCTCGCCGCCAACCCGACCCTGCAGAAAATCCACAAGGGCGAACCCATTGCCGAGAGCGAGCTGAAAACCCTGACCTCGACCATCCTCACCAGCCACCCCGGCGTCAGCCTGGAGGTGCTTAACGAGTTCTACGGTCGCACAGCGGATCAACTGCACCTCACCGTGCGCGAGATCATCGGCCTGGATGCCCATGCCATCGAGGAACACTTCAAACAGTTCCTCCATGCGCACCCAAGCCTGACCGCCCAGCAGGTGCGCTTTATGAACCTGCTGAAAAACTACATCGCCCAGCACGGCAGCATCGTGATTGAAACACTCTACGACGCGCCGTTTTCCAGCATCTCCCACGAGGGCATTGACGGCGTGTTCGCCCCCGCCGATGTCACCGAGCTGGTGGCCGTGCTCAAACCCTTTTTGAAGAACCCCGACCAGCCCGGCACCCCCGCCTGATGGCCGCACAACCTACAGATCGAGACCACTGAATGCTCACCGGCAAAATCCGCAACGATATCGACAAGCTCTGGGAAAAATTCTGGACTGGCGGCATCACCAACCCGCTGACCGTGATCGAGCAGATCAGCTACCTGATGTTCGCCCGCATGCTCGACATGCAGGAAGACGTGGCCGAGCGCAAAGCCAACCGCACCGGCAAGCCCTTCGACCGTCTGTTCCCCAATACCCCGGAAGGCCAGCTGCTGCGCTGGAAGAACTTCCGCAACATGAGCGGCAAGGAGCTGCACAGCCACCTCAAGCAGAAGGTCTATCCATTCTTCGCCAAGCTCGGTGGTGCCGAAGGCGAGGGCGGTGAACGCGAAGGCCTCGGCCATATCAGCGAATACATGCAGGACGCCGATCTGGAGATCAAGAACGAGTCCGTGCTCACTTCCGCCGTGGAGATGGTCAACGAGCTGCCGCTGACCCAGAGCGACGTAAAGGGCGATATCTACGAATACCTGCTGAGCAAGCTCACCACCGCCGGCATCAACGGCCAGTTCCGTACCCCGCGCCATATCATCGACGCGATGATCGAACTGATCGCCCCGCAGCCGACCGAGGTGATCTGCGATCCGGCCTGCGGCACCGCCGGCTTTCTCGCCCGCACCATGGAGTATCTCAACCGCGTGCATTCCAGCCCGGAAGGCACCTTCAGCGACGAAGACGGCAACCTGCATTACTCCGGCGACCTGCTCGAACCCTACCGCCAGCACATTAACAGCCAGATGTTCTGGGGCTTCGACTTCGACACCACCATGCTGCGCGTCTCCAGCATGAACATGATGCTGCACGGGGTGAACGGCGCGAACATCCGCTACCAGGACTCCCTGAGCAAATCCATCAAGGAGCACTACCCGCGTCAGGAACAGGACTTCTTTGACGTGGTGCTGGCCAACCCGCCGTTCAAAGGCAGCCTGGACGAAACAAACACCAACCCCGATGTGCTCGGCCTGGTGAAAACCAAGAAGACCGAGCTGCTGTTCGTCGCCCATATCCTCCGCTCACTCAAACTGGGTGGCCGCGCGGCGGTGATCGTGCCGGACGGCGTGCTGTTCGGCTCCAGCAAGGCGCACCAGCAACTGCGCCAGGAGCTGCTCGACAACAACCAGTTGGAAGGCATCGTCAGCCTGCCCAGCGGCGTGTTCAAACCCTACGCCGGGGTCAGCACCGCCATCCTGATTTTCACCAAGGGAGGCACCACTGAGCGTGTGTGGTTCTATGACCTGCAGGCCGACGGTTACTCCCTGGACGACAAGCGCACCGAGCTGAAAGGCGAGGGCAGCAACGACCTGCCCGATGCTATCGCCCAATGGCACAAATACCGGCAGATGGTCGAAGGCAATATCAGCGCCAGCACCATCAATACCCTGTTCGGTGACAAGCGCAAAAAGGCCTTTGTCGTGCCGGCAGAGGAAATCGCCGCCAATAAGTACGACCTCTCCATCAATCGCTACAAGGAAGTGGAGTACCGGCAGGAGCAGTACGAGGACCCCAAGGTGATTCTGCAACGGCTGAAAGGGTTGGAGCAGGAAATTCTGGCGGATCTGGATGAGCTGGAGGGGATGCTGTGAGTTGGCCTGATGCGCGTGTTCAGGATATTGCTGTTGCTCATTACGGCAAGGCGCTCAAAAAAGAACATCGAGATGAGACGGGAAATTACAGTGTTTTCGGAAGCTCAGGACAGATAGGAAAGCACAGCGACTTTGTGGCGGACTTTCCGACATTAATCATCGGGCGCAAGGGGTCCGTAGGTGAGGTCATTTGGGCCCCTGAGGGCGGGTGGGTAATCGATACTGCATTCTATCTGGAGCTGCTCGATCATGAAGCTATCGATCTTCGCTATTTGTTCTATGCGTTGAAGCGAGCAAATTTATCTGCGAAGACCATCACTACATCGATTCCTGGCTTGAATAGAGACGATTTGTACGACACGCAGATCCCTCTCCCCCCCTTGCCCGAACAAAAGCGCATCGCTGCCATCCTCGACAAGGCCGACGCCATCCGCCGCAAACGCCAGCAAGCCATCCAGCTCGCCGACGACTTCCTCCGCGCCGTGTTTCTGGACATGTTCGGCGACCCGGTGACCAATCCGAAGGGGTGGAATGTCGTCGAGCTTTCTACGCTCGTTGATCCCGATGACAAATTGAACTACGGCGTTGTTCAGCCGGGTGATAACGAAGAGGACGGTGTTCCATTGGTAAGGTCTGGAGACCTTTCTGATGTTACTCCTGACGTCAGCCAGCTAAGGCGAGTGTCGACGAGCATTGATTCGAAGCATAGGAAATCAAAGCTTAAAGGAAATGAAATTCTGATCGCTTGCGTAGGCACTATTGGTCGTGTCGGTTGGGTCAGCGAGGCAATGATTGGATGGAATATTGCGCGAGCAGTCACGCGGATACCTATTCGTGAAGGTGTAAACCGAGAGTATGTTTATCGCTACCTCCAGAACCCAGTGGTTCAAGGTTATTTCGAGCGAGAAACTCGCGCCGTAGCACAGCCCACATTGAATGTTGGTTTGATTGCAAAAACCCCAGTGGCGTTACCGCCCCATGACCTGCAAATAGCTTTTCTTGAGCGCTATAGAACTATTCAGGCGTATAAAGAGCGCCTTCTTGTAGCACTTGGGGCGCAAGATGAATTGGCTGGCTGTTTGAGCCAAAGAGCCTTCGCTGGCCAGCTATAGACAAGGAAATCTCCATGCGCCTCAAGTCCGTCAAGCTCACCCATTTTCGTGGCTACCGTACAACCACCGTCATTCCCATCGACGAAGCCATGACCGGCATCGTCGGTCGTAATGACTATGGCAAATCGACCATCCTCGAAGCCCTGGCCATTTTCTTCGAGAGCGGCGACGTCAAGGCCGACAAGAGCGATATGAACTGCTTCAGCCTGGCCGAGGGTGCCGAGCAGTTCGAGATTGCCTGTGAGTTTGACGGCCTGCCTGAAGCACTGGTGCTGGATGAGAATGCCCAGACTTCCTTGGCGCAGGAATACCTGCTCAACGCCGAGGGTGCGCTGGAGATCGTCAAAACCTTCAAGGCCAACACCGGCAAGCTGGAGCGCACCGCTATCCGCTGCCAGCACCCTGCGGATGAAGCGCTGGCTGGGCTGCTGAGCCTGAAGATGACTGATCTGAAAAAGCTCGGTGAGCAGCAAGGCGTTGCCGAGCATGTCGCTGACAAGCGCGTGGCCTCACAGTGGCGGCAGGCTATCCGTGCGATAGCACAGCCCATCGCCTGTCAGGAGATGCTGCTCGACGTCAGCAAAGGGCTTTCGACCGACAGCAAATCCATTTGGGAAAAGATCGAGGCCCAGCTGCCCACCTTCGCGCTATTCAAGGCGGATCGCGAAAGCAGTGATGGCGACGCCGAGGCCAAAAACCCGCTGCAGCAGGCGGTCAAGGAGGCGCAGGCTGCACTGCAGGATCAGATCAGTGCGCTGGAGCAGCAGATCGAAGCCAGCGTGCTGGATGTTGCTGAGCGTACCCTCGACAAGCTGCGGGAAATGGCCCCCGAGCTGGCCAACGAGCTGACCCCGCGCTTCAAGGAAAAGCCCAAGTGGAGCTTCAACTTCACATTGGACGGCGAGAACGGCATCCCTATCAACAAACGCGGCAGCGGCGTGCGCCGGCTGATCCTGCTCAATTTCTTCCGCGCTGAGGCGGAGAAGGCAGTAGTGGGCTCCCAGCGCAATGTGATTTACGCCATCGAAGAGCCGGAAACCTCCCAGCACCCGAACTACCAGATGATGCTGATGAAGGCGTTGCTGGAACTCTCCAACCAGCCCAACCGGCAGATCATTGTCACCACCCACGTTCCCGCCCTGGCCGGCCTGATGCCCATCGACGGCATCCGCTATGTCACCAAGGACGAAAACGGCATCCCCTTCGTCAAGATGCCAGATAACGATGTGCTGAAAGAAGCGGCTGAGAGCCTTGGCGTATTGCCCGAGACGGGTATGGAGCGGGCAAAGGGCGTGGTGCTGGTTGAAGGCAAGTCAGACGTCACCTTCCTCCGCCATGCGGCCAATACCCTGAAGGCTGGCGGGCATCTCCAGTCCAGTCTTGAGGATGCCGGCATCGTTCCGATCCTGATTGGCGGCTGTGGCAGCGTGAAGCACTGGGTCACCCTCAATCTCGCCGATGACCTCGGGCTACCCTGGTGCGTGTTCCTGGACTCCGACATCGGCGGCAGCCCGGAGCAGGTCGCTTCAATCGCAAAGCGCAAACAGGAAGTCGAAGCACGCGGGCGCCCCTTCTACTCGACGCGCAAACGGGAAATCGAAAACTACCTGTGCCCTGACATGATTGATGCGAGAACCGGGGTTAGGGTGAATTTCACTGACACCTGCGACGCTAAGAAAATCATCGGCAAAGCGGTGGGTATTAAGGGTGATGATCTGATCGACAAGCTCTGGCCACACATGACCGCTGAACAAATTCTTCAGCGTTCGATGTACCAAGAGAGCGCTGAGCAGCGCTCGGAGCTGAAAGAGCTCGTTGAGAATTTGCTGGCTTTGGTTCCTTGAATCCCGAATGTTGTATGGCCCAGTCGAAAGCAGGCCTTGGTGGCTTTCATTCCCGCCAGGCAGCCGCTGCGCGAGCTCACGCATCGGCTGGGCCACTACTACCTAGAAATTACGAATAAGCCATTTGCCGGCTATAGGCCGAGCTAGAGCATAAAAGTCATGCGCATTACAGAAATAGCCCTCACCAACTTTCGCTCCTTTCAGGCCACCCAGGTTATCCCGCTTGCGCCGGTAACCTTGATGTTTGGGCCGAATAGCGTCGGCAAAAGCTCGGTGCTGCAGGCGTTGTTTTATCTGCAGCAAATCCTCGCCAAAGGCCACTGCGACCCGCAGCGAATTGATGTGCTGGGCGAAAAACACATCGGTGGCTTTGCCAGCTTGGTGAATGGTGGTGATCTGAATAAGCGCATTGCCATCAAGCTGCAGGTCGACAAGTCCGGCAGCATCGGGGCCAGCTACAACCAGCTGTACGAGCTCATCAACGAGGACCTTGGCCTCACCGTCGACAGCCCAACCGCCGATGCCGCACGCTTTGCTGTGGAGTTGCATATCGCCTGGTCTAAATCAGCCGAAACTGCCTATGTGGCCTGCTACAAGCTGTGGTTGGACGATACGCTGATCGCTGAGCTGACCAGCGATGCCGGGATGAAGCAGCCGGTGCTGGCCTGGCTCAATTATCAACATCCCGCTTTGCTGGCCGATCTTGATGTGGACGAGGCTCCGGAGCGCGAAGCTGAAGGCTTTGTAAGCGTTTTGCATGAGCTACTAAACGCCCAACGCCCCACCCAGCCGGTCGGTCGCCGCGACTCCTGGCATGTGCCTGAAATGGCCTTTGCCCATGCCGAGTTGGGTTTTAAAGGCTTTGCTGGCGCCTTACCGCTGCTGGGCAAGCGATTGGAAACCACCGTCGAACACGACGACCCGCGTATCACCACACGGCTGCATGAAATTCTCTCGGATGTGTTGGTAGCTCCGTTAGATAACGTGCTGACACTGCTTAATCAGAGTCTGTGCATCGGCCCGCTGCGCATGGTGCCTGATGCCTTGCGCCAGCCTAATCCTTACCCTGAGCAGAAAGACTGGTACAGCGGCGCGGCTGCCTGGGACGTGATCAGCGCGCTCAGGAGTGAGCATATGGCGACTGTCACGCATAGCAAGATCAACCATTGGATGGGGAAACTCGGGCTTGGCTACTCACTACGTGGAAAATCCGTCGTGAGCAAAATTGTCTACACCGGTAGTGGCGACCCAGTGAGGGACATGGTCGCGTTGATGGCAAAGCTCACAGACGAGCTGGAGATCACCTTTAGCGAGGCTGATGAGGACGGAAATCCCTCTGATCGGGAAAGTCTTATACCGATTGAAAATCTGAAAGCGATTTTGCAGTCGATATCTCCTGAGAGTGCAGCTTCTGAGGAGGCGAGTGGTGAGCAGGTGCGAACCCAGTGGGCGCTGTGGGATGACGCGCGGCAGTGCGAGGTTGCGTTTTCCGAGGTTGGTGTAGGAATTTCACAGTTGTTTCCGCTGATTGTTGCGGCTGTAGTGGCGCGACAGGGGCTTGTGACCTGTGAGCAGCCAGAGCTGCATGTGCATCCACGTATTCAGGTGGGTATAGGTGATTTGCTCACCCAAGCCAATAGCCAATGCAGCTTCCTGATCGAGACCCACAGCGAACACCTGATCTTACGGATTTTGCGGCGTATTCGCGAAAGCACGGAGGGTGATTTGCCCAATGGCCTGCAGCAGCTGAAACCTGAGGATGTTTCGATTATCTACCTCGACACGGCAGCAGGCGGGGTAAAGGCAACGCGCATCGAGATTGATCGCTATGGCGAGTTCACCAGTCGCTGGCCCAATGGTTTCTTCGCCGAGCGTGGCGAGGAGCTTTTCTGATGCACGCCATATTTGCCATAGAGCCAGAGGCTATCGATAACTGGAGAGACTTGAAGTACGCACTGGAGAAATTCGGCTACAGCAAGGGCTTGTTGATAGCACGCTTTCCTAAACCCTGGCCCCGTTTGGTGATTGAGGCTTGTGAGCGTCGCGGTGTGGGGGATGTGGAACGGGCGCGTATCGTCGAGAAGTTGCGCCAAGCCCAGAACGACCGGCTGGTGCGCTTGGGGCTGCCGTTTGATGGTGACGATTGGATCGCCAATGCCAAACAAGATGGTGTGCGCGAGCGTCTGTCAGCAGTCTTGGTGCGAGATAAGCACGATGCAGAGCGATTTCATTGTTTAGCCGAGGTTGAAGAGGCGCTGTTTGAAAATCGTCGTGATGTGCAGGTCAAACGTAATGCTCAAGCTTTGGCCGAGGCTGCGCGGTATGTGTTGCTGAGTTCTGATCGCATTATTCTAGTCGACCCGTATTTTCAGGCTGTGCCCAAGTGCTGCAAGGTTTTGCAGGCAATGGTTGATCTTTGTTGCCAGCAGGAGCATCGCCTAGTTGAGGTGAGCATCTTTACCGCAAAAAGCACGGATGACCGTCGCCTTGACCTTATCGCTGCCGATTATGGAAGGATGCTTGACGCTGTGCTAAGGCAAGGGGTTCGTATACGTATTCACCTATTGTCTGATGCCGCTTTGAATCAAGACTTTCATGCTCGTTATGTATTCAGCGCTTGTGCTGGGTTGCGCTTTGATCGTGGTTTTGTTGAACCCCCGGATCATGGGCAGCGCGAGCATTTGACCGATGTAGTCTGCTTGGATGAGCGTCGGGTGGCTGAGCTGAATAGTAGCTATCTGGAAACTGTAGATAGCCTGGCTAACGCTGAGTCTATTGTTTTGCCGTGAAGTGATTGTGGTGAAGACTTGGCCAAGATTATTCCAGATATTGAAGATGCAAAGCGCTCTAGGCAGCCGCCAACAGAAGGCGAGCTATTTATACTTTCTTATCTAAAGGAAAATTTTGACCCAGAGGCTGAGGTCTACTTTCAGCCCTGCTTCAATGGTGAGCGTCCTGATGTCGTAATCATCAAAAAAGGCGTTGGACTTATTGTTGTCGAGGTCAAGGATTGGGATCTTGGCAATTACAGTGTGGATGTAAAGAATCAATGGCGGTTGCTCAAGAATCAGGCTCTACTGAGGTCTCCTTTTTCTCAGGCGTTCGCATATAAGCAAAATCTTTTTGAAGTGCATACAAATGGTCTGCTCGATAAAAGCATGGCCAGCGAAACCTTTTACGGACTGATAAAGGTTTATGTGTACTTCCACAATGCTACCAAACATGAGATTGCAGTATTTTATGAGCCCGCAGTGCGTGAACTACGAAGTGAGTTGGACGAGGTTCAGCAGGCGTTTCGAGAGAAAAAGATCGGGTATGAGCAGTATGAGAAGAAGCGACTCTATCTCTCCAATAAGAAAAAGCAGCTTGAGCGTGACTTGGGCTCAATGGCCATTACACGTGATTCACTGAAAAGAATTGCATTCTCAGGCGGTAAGCAGAATCCTCAGTTTGAGGATGGCGTATATGCAGAGCTTATGCGCTTACTTCAGCCGCCATTCCACTACGCCAATGAAGGAAAGCCTATTCTCTACACAAAGCCACAGGTGCGGCTATCTGAGAGCGTTGAAGGTGCCCGGGCTAAAGTGTGCGGGGTGGCGGGGTCGGGTAAAACCTCCGTTTTGGCGAAGCGCGCGGTGGATGCGCACAGGCGACATGGCGAGCCTGTGTTGATACTCACCTTCAACCTGACGCTTCGCATGTTCATCAGGGACAAAATTAGCGAGGTTCGCGAGGACTTCAGTTGGGGTGCTTTCCATATAGTAAATTACCACAAATTTATGAGTGCAGCTCTAAGCAGTGCAGGAATCGATGTGAAGTTTCCAGAAGGCTTGGTGGACCCTAATGCATACCTTGAAGAGCATTATTATTCGAATGAGGCTGTTTTAGATAATTATGTTGCTGATAGGTACAAAACCATCCTCATTGACGAGGCTCAGGACTACAAGCCTGAGTGGCAGCGAATTATAAGAACGAATTTCCTGGCTGAAGGCGGTGAGATGGTTCTGTTTGCGGATGAGAAACAGAACATCTATGAGCGTGCTGTCGATGAGGAGAAAAGGGCAAGCATTATTTCCGGCTTTGGGCGCTGGCAGCGCTTGTCTAAAAGCTTCAGGTATAAGCAGGATTCTCCGGTATTGCAGTTGTCTGTTGCCTTTCAGAAGCAGTTCCTTTCAGAGAAATATACTTTTGATGGGGATGAGTCTTATCAGCAAACCGCTTTTCTTCCAGGAATTGGGTTGAGTGCCGTAGGGACATGGTCAGCTGATAGGTTGCTTGATGTTGCTGAGCTCATTGTCGCTATTGCGAAGCGCGAAGGTATTCACCCGAATGACATTACCATTGTATCGTCAAAGGAAGAGGTTTTGAGGGAGGTCGACTTTGCAATCCGGACTGGGACTCGTCATCAGGAGCGGACGATTACAAGCTTTGCTTCTAAGGAAGATGTTGAGCGGGTTCGCGGAAAAAGACTTGGGCGTGCTGAAGAAAAGAAGGAGTTGCGCAAGTTAAGCGCCAGCCGTAAGCAAGGCTTCAATCTGAATAGCGGCGTAATGAAGTTATCGACTCTTCATAGCTTTAAAGGTTTTGAATCGCCCACGGTCTTTATGATCGTTAACGATCTGGATGGGTCGGAGCTTGTTTACACTGGCTTAACTAGAGCAAAAGAGAATATTGTAGTGCTTTTGCCAAGTGGTAGTCGCTACTTTGATTTCTTTGCGCAGCATCTTGAAAAGGTTAGCTCGCTTATGCGGCATTCAACTGCTGACTTGGATGGATAATATTTTTCATTTTGTACGTGGCGGTTGCTTTATTTCTTGGATTTTATATAGGGAAGGTCTGAAGTATTTTAGCCACAACAAATCAGCAAAAAGGGCGCGGCTTTTGAGCTTCTTTCCATTTATATGTTTGAGCATTTGAATGGGGTAAATGTTGCTGAGCACGACGTCAGAATGCCGTCAGAAGAAATCGACATTGTTCTATGGAACGCACAGACAGAGGAGATACTACGACCATGGGACTCTGTGATTCTTGTTGAGTGTAAAAATTGGAGCTCGACCGTTGGTGCTCCGGTCTTAGATAATTTCGTAAATAAAGTTCGACGTCGAGCTGAATCGCCCCGGGTTTCGTGGAGGCCTCAACTCTTGAGAAGATGAGGCCATGAGAAAGACTACGACCTACTCCCCTGAAGTCCGTGAACGTGCCGTGCGCATGGTTCTGGAACACCTGAACGACTATCCGTCCGAGTGGGCGGCCATTGAGGCCATCGCGCCGAAAATCGGCTGCGCAGCGCAAACCCTGCATGGCTGGATTCGCCGCCAGCAGACCGATGCCGGTCAGCGCCCTGGTCAGACCAGCGAAGAGCGCGAGCGCATAAAGGCGCTGGAGCGCGAGAACCGCGAGCTGCGCAAAGCCAACGAGATTCTGCGCCTGGCCAGTGCGTATTTTGCCCAGGCGGAGCTCGACCGCCGCACCAAGTCCTGAGGGCATTTGTCGATCAGCATCGTGACCGTCTCGGGGTCGAGTCGATCTGCCGTGTCTTGCAGATCGCCCCGTCCGGTTACCGCAGGCACGCGGCTCAGCAGCGCAACCCGGCATTACGTTGCTGCCGTGCTCGACGCGATGACGCATTGATCCTGGAAATCCAGCGTGTATGGGACACCAACATGCAGTGTTATGGCGCGATGAAAGTCTGGAAGCAGCTCCGGCGAGAAGGCACCGAGGTGGCCAGATGCACGGTGGAGCGGTTGATGCGTCGGGCTGGATTACAGGGCATCAGGCGCGGCCAGGTCATGCGAACAACGGTGGCCGGCGACAAGTCGCTCTGTCCGCTGGATCGTGTGCAGCGCCAGTTCCATGCCGACCGTCCAAATCAGCTGTGGGTGTCGGACTTCACGTACGTGTCGACCTGGCAGGGCTGGCTGTATGTGGCCTTCGTGATTGACGTGTTTGCGCGGCGGATCGTTGGCTGGCGAGTCAGTACCAGCATGAAGACCGACTTCGTGCTGGATGCTCTGGAGCAAGCCCTGTATGCCCGCCAGCCGCATTGCGCGGGTGGTCTGATCCATCACAGCGACCGTGGCAGCCAGTATGTCTCGATTCGCTACACCGAGCGGCTGGCAGAGGCCGGTATTGAACCCTCGGTTGGCAGCAAGGGCGACAGCTACGACAACGCCTTGGCTGAGACTATCAACGGGCTGTACAAGGCTGAGCTGATACACCGTCAATCATGGAAGAACCGCGAAGCTGTTGAGATGGCGACCTTGAGATGGGTGCACTGGTACAACCACCAGCGCCTGCTGAGCTCAATCGGCTATATCCCGCCTGCGGAGGCTGAGGCAAACTTCCACCAGCAACAAGCAAATCAGGCCATGGCGGCCTGACTTAAACGAAACGGCCTCCACAAAAGCCGGGGCGATTCAAGCCTTAACTACAGGAATATTTGTTGCCGCCAATGTAGTTACAGGTGGGTTTGTCAAAGGCGACGGAAATGAACCTGGTGCGGTTGGTATTTTGACAAGCGCTTTGCAGGATGGAATCAGAGTTATTGTCATTACTATGGACGATATCCGCTCTCTAACTTCACTAGATGACATAAGGGCGTTAATAAAGAAGCGATACTGCGGGCTTTATGTGCACAAAGTCCTTTGAGCATAACAATGCGCTGCTGCTGGACAAATTTTCCGCTGCGCTCCAAACTGCCGCAGAGCGCGGCGTTAAGCCTTTTGGGAGACAGCAGTGTCGGAACAGAAAGAAAAAATCCAAGTGTACTGCGGTGAATGTAAGCGCTACACAAACCACACCGTATTGTCGCAGCGCGAGGTGAAGGTGCACCACAACGAGGGATACCAGTGGGGCGAAACCCACTATTTCTGTCAGTGTGCTGGTTGCGATAGTTATTGCTATGCCATCGCTGAGTGGAGTGAGGATGATTGGAACCCACACACCGGGGATATGGACTATCGGTGGAAAACCTACCCCCGCTCCAAAGGGGAACGGCACCCCATAGACGATGTATACGAACTTCCAAACAAGGTCAGGGTGATTTATCAAGAAATCCTCGGTGCTGTGAATTCGCAGCTCCCTGTCTTGACAGCTATTGGGCTTCGAGCACTCATAGAAGCAATCTGCAAAGACCAATGCGTTAATGCAGGTAACCTTGAGAAATTGATAGATGGTCTTGCAAGCAATGGAGTGCTTTCCCAGGCTCAAGCCAAAATCCTGCACAGCCATAGATTTCTTGGCAACGTCGCGGCACACGAGATTGAATCCGCAAAGCCAAAGGAGCTTGTCGCGGCATTGGAGATTGCAGAGGCCATGCTGAGAACAATTTATGTATTGCCAGGACTATCGGACCAAATTAAGACGGGTAAAAAGCCTTAACAAGTGCATCAAGTTCGTTTCGGCCCTTCGGGCCTTCACCGGACGCCCTTGGCAGGGCGCCGCTTATGCAAGCGTTATCCGAACAAAAGTGAGCCGCCCCTTGTTCCTCAGTCACCCCGTGGATGTCCGCTATTGGCCAATTCTGTTGAAAAAGTAGGTTCAGCGGCAGCCGGTCGGTCAGGAGTGCCTGCTGTCGAAGTGGCTGCAAGCCACTTCAGTTGCCTTTCGGCGTTTCGCTGAGCGTCCTTGCTCAGGCCCGAGGGTTAATTTGAAGGTTTCTGCTCTCAGCAGACGTACCTATCCCGTGAGCGGTGGCCCTTGAGGCAAAAGCTTGGCCATGCGTCGCAGGTTCTGCACCGCCGCCGCCAAAGTGAATTCGTCAGTGGCACCTGTCAGGCCGCGCAGTCGTAAACGATCGAGTTTCATGATCCGTTTGAGGTGGGCGAACAGCATCTCCACCTTCTTTCGTTCGCAGCGAGAGACGAGGTATTCCGGTGTCTTGGCGATGCGCCTGGCCACATCGCGGGCAGCCTCATGGATACTGCGGACGATCTTCCGATTCGGCGTGTTGGGGCAGCATTTCGCTTTCAGCGGACAGGTAGTGCAGTCGGGGTTTGGCTGGAGCGATAAATGATGGTGTTGGCCTTGGTCACCCGCGATCTTTTCGTAAGCGTCCGCTCTCTACCGTCTTGACCCTCAGACTTTAATCCGCTTCAGACGCTGATTGATGTCGTCGCGGTCAAATGCCGTGGGATCGAAGGTATCGCCGTACCAGTCGAGCATGTCCAAGTAT